>Ga0209498_1003008_pt1 | contig 10101 bp, 8 predicted proteins | sample WalLakDeSediment_FD_184131 | JGI IMG/M metagenome (GOLD analysis project Ga0209498, IMG submission 184131) | Lake sediment microbial communities from Walker lake, Nevada to study Microbial Dark Matter (Phase II) - Walker Lake 11/02/13 Deep... | ecosystem: Environmental > Aquatic > Freshwater >... | reverse complement strand
CCCCCGGGTATAAGGATGGAGCTTGTTCTTAAAAACCTGCTCGATACTGCCTTCTTCCATGATCTCGCCGGCATAAAGCACGCCGATACGATGGCAAATCCGGGCGACAACCCCTAAATTGTGGGTGATGTAGAGGATGGCAGTATTGTATTCCTGCATTAACTCGCCAATCAGGTCAAGAATAACCGCTTCGGTGGTTACATCAAGGGCCGTGGTCGGTTCGTCCATGATCAGCAGTTCAGGGTTGGTGATCATCGCCGTGGCAATAAGCACTCTCTGCAGCATTCCACCGCTAAGTTGATGAGCATAGCGTTTGGCCACCGCTTCGGGATCGGGCATGCGTACTTTTGAGAGCATTTCTACTGCCCTGGCCTTTGCTTCTTTTTTCGAAAGGCCCAGGTGGATCCGGGCCACCTCGGCAATCTGCTCACCGATAAGCATGGAAGGGTTAATCGCTGCATTCGGATCCTGGTGAACCATGGTGATCCGCCCGCCCCAAACCTTGCGCATTTCAGCCCGGGTAAGGCCCATCAGGTCAGTTCCGCTGAGTTTAACCGTACCGCTGCTCAGGCGGCCGTTGGCAGGGAGATAGCGCACCACCGCCCGGGCCAGTGTTGTTTTTCCAGAACCGGACTCGCCGACCAGACCGTAGATCTCACCGGCACAAATTTTTAAGGTCACGTTTCGGACAGTATCGAGCGGCCCTTTTTCGGTCTGGTAGGTTACGGTAATGTTTCGAGCATCTAATACGGGGGATTTTTCAGGCATCGCTTACACCTCCCGGCAGCAGCATTCTGCGCAGGCCATCGCTCATGAAGGCAACACCGACAACAAGGAAAGCAATCGCGCCTGCCGGGAAAAAAAGAACCCAGCGGGCCTGGTGAAACCAGGTCCGGGCTTCACCAACCATCAGGCCCCAGTCCGGCGAGGGTGGCTGCACACCCAAACCCAGGAACCCCAGGGAAGCAACCAAAAAAATGGAGTAGGAAAAGCGCATCGAGGCTTCGACGGCTAAATGAGGCAGCACATTTGGCAAGATCTCACGGTAGAGAATATAGAGGCTATTTTCACCACGCAGTTTTGCCGCTTCGACAAACTGTCTGGTTTTTAAATCAAGAACAACACTTCTAACCACCCGGGCCACCATCGGAATGTAGAGAAATCCGACGACAATGATCACATTAAACCGCGAGGGGCCCAGAGAAAAGAGAATAACCATAGCCAGTAAAAGAGGCGGTATTGATAAGATTACATCCATAATCCGCATGATCAACTCATCAAATAGGCCGCCACGATAACCCGAGACCAGGCCTAAAAGCAGTCCGAAAAAAACGGCTAAGGCCGTGCCCGATCCGGCAACTGAAAGAACGTCACGGCTGCCGACTAAAATGCGGCTGTAAACATCACGGCCAAACTGGTCTGTGCCGAAGATATGTTCTTCCGATGGTGGTTGCAGTTTATTGGCCAGGTTCTGGTCGGTGTATTTATAGGGAGCCAGCATCGGCCCAAAAAGCGCTGTGATCAGAAAAAACAACACGATTATAAAACCGATCAGCGTGGTCGGGTAGCGCTTTAAGCGCTTAAAGGTTAACAGTATTTTCGGTGATGCCGATGCTTTGGTCAGGTGAGTACTGTCCTTTTGAGCTTCCACAGGCTGCCTCCACCGAAAGATGCATTGACAGAAAGTGCTTCGGCAGCTGCCCGAATACCGCCGAAAAACTCACTCAAATTTCCTCCCCCCGGCGCTGCCGGGGGGAGGGCCGCACATTTCTTAAACAATGACCAAGTAGACTTTTAAAGCGCTTACTGGCCGAAGTAAACCGAGCGTAGATCCATCGCTGTCCCCAGTCCGCTGGTCGGCTGGAGGCCCTTCAGGTCGGCTTTAGCAGCCCAGAGGTTGTCGATAAAGAAGGGGAGAATAATGGGGCCGCGTTCGAAAAAGATCTCCTGAATCTCATGATAAAGCCTGACCCGCTCAGCGGGATTCATTTCTTTGGCTGCCAGAGCAGCAAGTTCGTCCAACTCAGGATCACACCAGTGGCTTTCGTTCCACTGGGCATCACAGGTATAGGCCAGGTCAAGGTAAGGCTGCGGGTAGGGCCGTGAGCCCCAGTCGGTAATGCCAAAAGGCACTTCCAGCCACATATCGTCGGCACCGTAGTAAACATCCGATGGAACCAGCTGGATCTCCACATTTACGCCGATTTCAGCCATCTGCTCCTTCCAGATGGTGGCCATAGCGGGAATTGGCGAAGACTCCTGCGTGGTAATTACGATATCGAGGCCGTCACCATAACCGGCTTCTGCCAAAAGCTGCCTGGCTTTCTCAACATCACGGACCGGTTCGGGTACGTCAAGATAGAACGCGCCGTAGGCCGGGCCGATCGGTGTATCACGCCCGGTAGTACCTAAGCCATCAACAGCTCCATCGAGGATCGCGCTGCGATCGGTTCCGGCCTTCAGGGCCTGGCGCACCCGGACATCACTGCTCGGGCCTTCATCAGAACGCATTCTGAGAACATAAGCAGTGTTCGAAGGGGCCTTGTAGACCACAATGTTCGGATCTGCTTCAAGCATCGGGATGAATTCTGTGGGCAGATAGATCAGGTAATCAATCTGTCCGCCACGAAGAGCTTCGATCTGGGCTGAGGAATCGCTTAAAAAGATAATCTCCATCCCATCCAGATAGGGAAGCGGGTAGCCATCTGCATCTGCCATCCAGTAGTTCGGGTTACGGGCAAAGATGATCCTGTCTTCCGGTATATAGCGCTCGATCATGAAGGGGCCGGTGCCATTAAAATTGGTGGCAAAATCATCATTGTCGGCATCCATGATCAGGGCATGATAGTCAGCCAGATCTTTCAGGAAGTCGGGATTCGACTCGGCAAGTTCGAAAATGACGGTATACTCATCCGGTGCAGCTATATCGACGATGTTTGAATAGAGAGCGACTGTTGCCGCGCCGACATTGGGATCACGGAGGCGATCAAAGGTAAACTTAACATCACGGGAAGTCATCTCCTTGCCATCATGGAAAAGAACCCCCTGGCGAAGTTTAAAAGTCCATACTTTTGCTTCTTCGTCACCTTCCCAGCTTTCAGCAACACTGCGGCTGACGTCAGGCGTGTTCTCTTCATCAATATAGACCAGGAAATCACCCCACTGCCGGCCGATCTGATCATCGGCCACGGTACTCAGGAAAGCCGGATCCATGTTGGTCGGTGCATAGTAAGCGCTGCGCAGTGTTCCGCCGTGCTTGGGCGAAAGAGCCTCAGGTTTTTCTTCATCAACCATATCTGCAGGGCTGCATGATGCCAGGGCAAGGCTGGCAATCAGCAAAACAGCCAGTAAAACAGTTACTTTCTTTAACATATTTTCCCTCCTCATTGCTTTCTTCCTGCTTATTTTGCTTAACAGCAAAAATCATTAGTTATATTAAATTCTCCTTTTTAGCCTCAACTCCTCTCTAATTCCAGGCCGGAAAGCCAGGATCGATAATTCTTTTCAGCTATTCTTTTTAAAGAAGGCTGTTAACCTTTTCAATAACCGCCTGCTCCGGGGCATTTACCGGCTCTTCATTTAAAATGGCTTTGACCTTTTCCCGGGCCAGGGCAAAACTGTCTTTGCTGCCAAGCTGTTCCCAGTTCTCATAGATCATCCGGTTAAAAACTGTGGGCATCCAAATCTCGTCACGAAAATGTCTCATGGTATGATCCTCACCCAGGTAATGACCTGCCGGGCCCACCCCGACAATTGTTTCCATACCAATCGTATCGCTGTCAACGACGGTGCCTGCTCCAATATAGCGGACCGCACTGATGAAGTCGTCACACATGGCCAGAAAAGGCAGTGAACCGGTCTTGCCGCCATCCAGGTAACCGACATCGTGGACCAGGTTTGCCCCACAGAGCTGGTTTAAAAGCAGGCCAATCGAAGCTTCCATGCCGGCCTGGACATCGGGAACCGGCGGCCTGGACATCGGGAACCGGGGCGTTACAGCAACCGGCCTCGGTAAAGTTGGGTAATTTATAAAACCGGGCCAGTTCAGTCATGGCGCAGTAGTTCATTGCCGCATCGGGCGATCCGTAAAGCGTGGCTGTAGATTGCATATCCATGGGTGTGGCTCCGCCTCCGATAATAACCGGAGCGCCCTTCTTTTTGAGCTGGGCAATGAGCAGCCCTGACAGGCTTTCCGCATTCATCTGAACAATCGTCCCCGCTTTGGTTACCGGGCAGGTTCCTCCGGCAACCACGCCGGGAGTATAAATAACCGGTATGCCATATTCAATACAGGCAAACATCTTCGCCACACCGTCATCGGTATGGACGAGCGGTGAAATCGGCTCGGTATAAAGGATCAGAAATGGTTTGCTGCGCAGATCCTCGTACGAGCCGGCAGCGGCAGCAGCCATTTCGATGATCACCCTGGTATTTTTTTCGTTAAAAGAGGTTATGATAATCGGTTTGGCGCAGTTCAGCACCAGGGCGGCAAATTGATGCAGGTCTCCTCTGGCGGCCGTAACATCACGGGGAATGCCGTAGCTCATGGCAAAATCAAAATTGGGCAGCTTATCAATAAGCCTGGCAGCGTTAATGATATCCTGCTTAACTGTATTTCTTCTGATATTGGTTTCCAAATCGAGGTGATAGGGCAGGTCAGAGCCGCTTCCGTAGTAAGTGCGGTTGCTTTCAAGGCTCATCGCCGGCCGGCCTTGACGATCATAAACATTTATCTTCGAAGGGGCAATCCTGATCGCTTCTTCGATCAGCCAGCCGGGTATCTTGACAAAACGGTCCTTAACCAGGCATCCGGCATCCTTGAGAAGTTTGAGCGATTCCTGATGATCGACGCGGACACCGGCCCGCTCGAGAAGATCTAGCGTGGCGCTGTGGATTTCTTCAAGCTGGTCCGAACTGAACCACCTTAATTGTGGTGATAACTGCGGGCTGTAATTGGAACGATAAGCGGCTATCTGAAACACCTCCGTAACTAATTGCCTCATTTAGTATTTACCTTATTACAGGTGATTGAGCCCGAGGCCGATGGTCTCGTGCTCGTAACCCTTAACCGGGGCGCCGATCGTGCCGTAGAGTACCACAGCCAGCCATTCACCGTCTTCACGATTTTCCGTACTGCGCGGACCGCTGTTGTACCCATGGTGCGGAAAAATATTACCTCATGGCAGGCCGAGAATAGATCTGGCTTCTGCAGGAGTAGCCAGGCTGCGGCCGTAAACAGAGGCCAGCCTGGCTATTCTTTCGACCAGTTCAACGTTGGAAACCGGTTTTCCATCCCCAAGATCAGGCCCGTCTTCAATGCCGGTTCGCACATGCCCGCCGAGAATGAGGGCTAAAGCGCTTAGCTGCCGGTGGCTTTTGCCAATGCTGGTTACAGACCAGGTGCATCCCGCGGGGAGGCTTTCTACCAGGAAAAACAGGTTGCGTGCTGTGCCCCGCAGAGAACCGGGCACATCTAAAACCAGGTTGATATGCAGTGGTGTCTTCAATAAACCTTTTTCCGCCAGGAAGACAGCATATTCAAGAGCCGAAAGATCAAAAATCTCTATTTCCGGTTTAACCCCGTTTTTTGCCATCCGCTGAGCCAGATCTTTGATCAGCCCGGGCGGGTTATAATTTACAGAGCGGGCAAAGTTAGATGAACCGGTGGCCAGGCTGGCCATTTCCGGTTTTAGATCAATACAGGCACCCCGCTCGGCGGCATCCTTGCCGGCCCGTGCCCCGGTGGAAAGCTGTATGACAATATCGCATTTTAGCTTCACCTTTTCCATGATTACCTTAAACACCTGTGGGTCTGCCGTCGGTTCGCCGTTTTCATCGCGGGCATGAATATGAACTATCGCCGCCCCCGCCTGGTAGCAACGATAAACGTCCTCGGCAATTTCATCAGGAGTAAGCGGCAAAGAGGGGTCGCTATTCCTGGTCGGGACATTACCGGTCGGCGCTACCGTAATGATCAGTTTTTCCATCTTTATACACCACCTTAAAAAATCAGCAGTTTTTCAGAGCTGAATTAATCTCTTCCCGGACTGCTGTTGATTCTTCTTTTTGGAGGGATTTTTCAAGAGCTTTTTTACTCTTGATACCGCCAATACGGCCGAGTGCCCAGCCACTGTAAGCACGGACCATCTCCTGCGGGTCTTCCATGGCCTGAGACAGAAGTTTAACTGTGCCCTCATCCCCGCTGTTTCCGAGGGCGATGGCGGCATTGCGCTGCAAAAACTTCTTTTCCCAGATGTAACCGTAGAGGACCTGTTGGACTGTTTCCCGGAAATAGCGATCGTCCATGTTCAGCAGCACAGCCGGAGAGAGTTTGGGCGCCATTACTTCGAGAAAGGCATCGGGCACCAGTTTCTGCTTGAGCCTCTTCCTGTTGTGGGGGCAGGAATCCTGGCAGAGGTCACAGCCGTAAATCCAGGAGCCCATTTTTTCGCGAATGTCATGGGGAATATCTTCAGGGGCTCCCGGAAAGTTTCCGGTTCCGTAAGTATTAAAAGCGATACAGCGCAGGGGGTTCATTTTATATGGCTCATAGAGAGCCCCGGTCGGGCAGGCATCGATGCAGAGGCGGCAGTCATTGGGACAGGCTGAAGCAGGATCGCCGGCAGTGGGCTCAAGTTCGCCGCTTACAGCCATGGCTACAATAGCGACATAACTGCCCTTCCCGGGAGCATAGACAAATGTATTGCAGCCGAACCGTCCGATTCCCGCCCTGACTGCAGCCTGACGCTCGGGCATAGCCGGCCTTATTCCCACCGCCATCCCCCTGCTCTCCAGGAACTCCCTGATTAGGCGGAGGCGGCTGCCGAAAAGGCGTTTTTTTCCGGGATAGAGCCGTGACTGGTAGGCCTTGCCGATAGATCCCAGCAGTTCTTCCGGATAGGCCTGCTTGTAATAATCATACAGCATAACAACTATTGATCTGGCAGTCGGCAGTACGAAACGGGGATCGGCCACATGGGCAAGCTGCATCAGCCCGTCGCTGATCCAGCTGTAGCCATCGTGCCTCTCCTTCAGGGCTTCTGTCAGCTGAGGGAAAGGATCGGCTGTCGTAAAACCGATACTGTCAAAACCAATGTCAAGGGCATACTCTTTAAGCTCATTTTCCAGGTCCAAAGATCAGCCTCCTCATAAATGCTAATATATCATTCACCAGTTCACGCCCTTTTTCCTTCACGGTAAAACAAGGCTGCAACCAGGGCCGCTGTGGCAAAGAGCAGACTGACCAAAAAACCGGAGCGGTAGGCCTGAAGGGGATAAATACGGGCCCCGCCGATCAGCAGCCCTTCCCAGCCAAGGTCAAGCACAAAACCAAAAAGCGGCTGCAGAATGGCCAGGCCGAGAAATACGCCCAGGTTTACCGCGGCAGTAACCGAGCCGGTAAATCCGGGTGGGCTGGCCTCCCTGGCCATCGGGAAAGAAAGCACAGTGCAGGCCGCCCCGAAACCAAGCATTGCCGCTAAAGCGTAGAGCAAACCAAACGGGAGCAATCCGCCGGGCCAAACCGCTAAAACCAGCCAGAACAAGACACAGCAGGAAACCAGGGCCAGGGCGGGAACCCTGCGGGAGCCGATGCGATCTGAAATCGTTCCGGCTGCCGGAGCGCCAAGCATGTAACCAAGATAGGCAATGGCCATAAAACCGGAAGCCTGCTCTATACTGATCCCGTAGACATGCACCAGGTAAGAAACACCCCAGGTGCCCGAGAAAACGATAAAACCGCTGAAAGTGCCCATGTTGATTATAAATGGAGGCCAGAGGCGCCGGTTTGCCAGCACCGCTGCAGCGCTGCGCAGGTTGACACCGGGGGCTTGTTCCGCAGATTCAGTGCTGAAAGAAGCCGAAACAATTTCCGGGTAAAGCTCGCGTGGACTGCTGCGCACATAATACCAGCAAAGCAGGGCCGCCAGCACCGTGGCTGAACCGACAGACAGAAAGGAAACCCGCCAGCCAATCAGGTTAACCATGTAGGCCAGGGGCGTAGCCGCCAGCAGCGCCCCGCTGCCGCTGACCAGGATGGCAAAACCGGAAAGTGTGGCAAATTCCGTCGACCGAAACCAGGAAGCCTGGAACTTAAAAATATTGATTAAAACCACCGACCCGCCGAGGCCAATCAGCATCCGGCCCAGGAAGACATAAGCGGCACCGGGAGCAAGGCCGATAATGATTGATCCCGAAGCCATGGCCAGGCCGGTCAGCAGGGCAATACGACGCGGACCGAGGCGGTCAACCAGCATTCCGCCGGGGATCTGCATGAGAACATACATGTAGGTATAGGCGGCAGCCAGGTTGCCCAAACCGGCCCCGGTCAGGCTGAATTCAGCAGTGAGCAGGTCGGCAATAACATTGAAAGAAACACGGTGAAAAGAGGTCACCAGGTGAAGCAAAACCAGCAGAAGCCACATCACCCAGCGCATCCGCTGAAAAGATGTTTCCGTTGTAGCTGTTTGACGTGCGATGCCGGTCAACCCGTTTCTCCCTTCATCAGGCAGAAAAGAACCTGCTAGTTAAGAGGGGGAAGCCCTCTTCTTGTTGCAGCAGCACGGTAAGCGCTGTATCTGGCGCTTAAAACCGGGCGCAGCTCAGTGACCAGAATACCGGCCAGGATCAGCGCGGCTCCGACGAGCTTGCGGACGGTAAAAATCTCTTCCCAGAAAAAGTAGGAAAAAAGACCGGCAAATATCGCCTCTGTCGAAAGGATAAGTACGGCATGGGTTGGTGGAGTGTAACGCTGAGCGATGGTCTGGGTCACGAAGGCAAAGATAGTACAGAAAATCACGGCATAGAGAATTGCTCCCCAGATGATCAGCGGGTGGCTGAACATCCCTCCGATCGGTTCGAAAAGCAGGGCAACTGCAAGGCTGGCCAGGCCGGTAAAAGCAATTTGGGTCACAGCCAGTACGATTGGATCGCGCTTCCTGACATGGATAGCGATGGCAATCAGGTGGGTGGCAAAGAGAAAAGCACCGACCAGGGTCAGAAGATCACCAAACCCCAGCCCCATCGTTTCATTGACTGAAAACAGGTAAAGTCCGGCCGCAGCCAGTCCTCCGCCGAAGACAGCCCCCCAGCCCGGTGAATGTCTGGTCACAAAGAAATAGAGAAAAGGGACAATAACCACGGCTGTGCCGGTAATAAAACCGGAATTAGCCGGGGTGGTATAGAGCAAACCGACAGTCTGGAAGGCGTAGCCTGTAAAAAGAAACAGCCCGATCAGGCAGCCGGCCATGTAGTCGCCAACCGGTGCATTGAGCAGCCTTTTCCAGAAGAACAGGGCCAACAGCATGGCAGCTATGCAAAAGCGGATGCCGAGATAGGTGAAAGGCTCTATCACTTCGAAAGCCTGTTTCATGATCACAAAATTTGAGCCCCAGAAGAGAGCCACAAATAGGAGTGAAAGATCGGCCAGGATCACTTTCCTGTCGCTGGTTTGTTCATTCATAAATAACAGGCCTCAAAAAAATATTGCCCGGCCTGCCTTTTCTGATCATTCCGGCCGGACAACTCTATATTAACATATCACTGCCTTCCGGCAAACGGAAAAAGGATACCGCCGGATGAAGTGGAATTTATTTAAATAAGCGGCGCCCTGACCAGGGACGGGAAGATAATCCGCCATCACCGTAACGAGGCGTCCGCTGATCCGCTGGAAACCTTTGGGTTTGAAACTAATAATATCCCGGGGAGTAAAAAAATGATCATTCTGCAAGGCGAGTGGCCCCGTCATTATCCGGGAGCATCGGTCGGTATTTTGGTTATGAGGAATATTTTTAATATACCCGGCCATGAAAAATTTGAGCTGGCCAAACGTGAGCTTGAGAAGTCTTTACGGGAAAAATACGCGGCCCTGTCCCGAAATGAGTTAAAGTCAATTCATCCCGTTGACATATTTGTTGCCTATTATAAGAAATTCGGGTACAGCTATCATGTTTTGCATCAGCTGGAATCTGTAATAAAGGGAAAATCAATTCCGGATGTGTCCTCATTGGTCGAAGCCATGTTCATGGCGGAGCTGAAGAATATGCTGCTGACAGCCGGCCATGATTTTGAAAAGATTAATCTTCCTCTTGAATTTAAAATAGC
>Ga0209498_1003007_pt1 | contig 10102 bp, 7 predicted proteins | sample WalLakDeSediment_FD_184131 | JGI IMG/M metagenome (GOLD analysis project Ga0209498, IMG submission 184131) | Lake sediment microbial communities from Walker lake, Nevada to study Microbial Dark Matter (Phase II) - Walker Lake 11/02/13 Deep... | ecosystem: Environmental > Aquatic > Freshwater >... | reverse complement strand
TGGTGGTGTCCGGGACCTCGAATGCCGTGAACCTCACCGACGGGCTGGACGGCCTGGCGGGCGGCCTGAGCGCCATCGCCTTCGTGACCTTCGGCGTGCTGGCCTACCTCATCGGTCGGGTGGACACCTCGGCGTACCTGGGACTCCTCTACCTGCCCGGAACGGGCGAACTGGCGGTATTCGCCGCCGCCCTGGCCGGCGGGATCACCGGGTTCCTCTGGTACAACGCCCACCCGGCCGAGGTCTTCATGGGGGATACGGGCTCCCTGGCCCTGGGGGGCGCCCTGGCCGTGATGGCCATCCTCCTCAAGGCCGAGTTCCTCCTCCTCATCGTGGGCGGCGTGTTCGTGGCCGAGGCCGTCTCGGTGATGCTGCAGGTCAGCTGGTTCAAGCTGACGAAGCGGACCCGTGGAGAAGGTGTGCGCCTCTTCCGCATGGCCCCCCTGCATCATCACTACGAGCACGTCTGGGCCGAGCGGAAGCGGGTGCGGGGGAAGGAAATCGAGCAGACGGTGGTGGTGCGTTTCTGGATCCTCGGGATCCTGTGCGCCCTGGTGGCCTTCAGCACCCTCAAGATCCGATGAGCGGGCCCGGCGCGGTCCTCGGAGGGGCGGACACCCCCCATGTGTCCATTCTCGGCCTTGGCGCCAGCGGACTCGCCGCGGCCCGACTGGCCCTCACGAAAGGAGAACAGGTTCATGTCTCGGACCTTCGGACCGACCCCACGACTCGCGCTCATGCCCGTGACCTCGAACTCCTGGGAGCCCACGTCGAGCTGGGCCACCACGACCTGGCCCGGATCGCGTCGGCCGGCACCGTCGTCGTCTCACCGGGCATCCCTCCGGACGCTCCGGTGCTCCGGGCCCTCCGCGACCGGGGCATCCGCTGGATCAGTGAGCCGGAGTATGCCGTACGGTTCCTCCCGGGTTCACTGATCGCGGTTACCGGGACCAACGGGAAGACCACCACGGTGCTTCTGGCGGCCCATCTCCTCCGGGCGGGCGGGCTGGACGCGGAGGCCGGCGGAAACGTGGGGGGAGGGCTGGCCCCTGCTGCCTCCGAGCTGGCCCTCCGCGTCCCCCCGCCGGAATGGAGCGTCCTCGAGATGAGTTCGTTCCAGCTTGCCGATACCGACCGCTTCGCGCCCGACATCGGCGTGGTCACGAACCTCGCCCCCGACCACCTGGATCGGTACCCGGACCTGGAGGCGTACTATGCCGACAAGGCCCGGCTCTTTCGCAACGCCACGCCCCGTAGCCGCTGGGTCCTGAACGGAGAAAGCGACCGGGTGCGGGACCTGCCGGGGGATGCACCTGGCCGGCGAATCCTCTTCGCCGCCGACCCCCGGGCCGGGAGCGAGGCACCACGGCCGGGCGAGGAACGGACCGCCGCCTTCGTTCGGGACGGAATCCTCACGCTTCGCCTTCCCGAACGCGTGGGTGGAAGCGGGGAAGAGGAGGCCCTCGTGCCGCGGCATGCCCTCCCCATGCTGGGGAGCCACAACGTGCTGAACGCGCTGGCGGCGGCGCTGGTGGCCCGCCTGGCGGGCGCGTCCCTCTCCGGAATCCGGGAGGGCCTCCTCTCGTTCACGCCGCTTCCCCACAGAATGGAGCCGGTGGCGGAGGTGGACGGTGTACTCTGGGTCAACGACTCGAAGGCCACCAACGTGGCGGCCGCCTGTACGGCGCTGGAGAGCCTGGACCGCCCGGTCCTCGCCCTGCTCGGAGGCCGGGACAAGGGAGAGGACTTCCGTCCCCTCGCCCAGGCCCTCCGGGGTCGGGCCCGCCGGGTCGTGGTATTCGGGGATGCCGGGGGCCGGCTGGAGGCCGAACTCCGGGGCGACCTTGGCGGGATCCCGCTGGTGCGGGTACCCGGAGGACTCGAGGAGGCCGTGACCGGGCTTCGCTCCGTGGCGAACCCCGGGGACGTGGTTCTCCTTTCTCCGGCCTGCAGCTCCTTCGATGCCTACCGGGACTACGCCGAGCGGGGAGGGCACTTCGCTGCGCTGGCGAGGGAGGGGATCCCGCAGGTCAGCCCGGCAACCGGGGCCGGCCGAGGGAAGGCGTCGCCATGAAGACCGCCAGGGCCGATATCGCTCCCGTGGTTCGCCCCAGCCTCCCGACCACCGGGCTGGGGCAGGGGTGGGAATCGGCCGTGCTCTTCGGCCTCACGGCGCTTCTCCTCGGCTTCGGCCTGGCGAACCTCTATTCGGCGTCGGCGTTCCTGGCCCAGCGACAGGCCCTGCCGGATCACTTCTACGTGACCCGGCAGGCCGTGGGCGGTGCGGTGGGGCTCGTGGGGCTGGCCCTGGCGGCCCGCATCCCCTACACCTTCTGGCGCACCCTCGCCTGGCCCCTCATGGTCGCGGTGTGGGGCGCCCTCGTCGTGGTGGTCCTGCCCTGGACCACGGGGATCGCTCCCGAGATCAACGGCGCCCGGCGGTGGCTGACGCTGGGGATCACGGTCCAGCCCTCGGAATTTGCCAAGCTGGCGATCCTGGTCTGGACCGCCCACCTGGCGGTGAAGAAGCGCAGCCAGTTCGACAGCCTTTCGAGGGGTCTCCTCCCCTTCTTCGTGATCTGGGCGATCCTCCTCGTTCCGGTTCTCCTGCAGCCCGATCTCTCCACCGCCTTCATCATCGGGCTGCTGGGTCTCCTGGTCCTGTTCACCGCCGGGGCTCGCCTTGCCCACTTCCTCTTCATGGGCCTCTTCCTCCTTCCGGTGGCGTGGGCCCAGCTGTCGAGGGGCTTCCGGATGGAGCGGCTCCGCTCCTTTGGAGACATGGAGGCCACCGCCCTGGGGGCGGGATACCAGGTCAAGCAGTCCCTCATCGCCCTCGGGAGCGGCGGGGTCACCGGCGTGGGCTTCGGCGAGGGGCGCCAGAAGTTCGGCTTCCTGCCTGAACCCCACAACGACTTCATCTTCAGCATGATCGGCGAGGAGTGGGGGTTCATGGGGGTGGCGGCGCTGACCGGCCTCTACCTGGCCCTCGTGGTGGTGGGGTTCCGCATCGCGCGGCGGGCACCGGACCTGTTCGGGCAACTCCTGGCCATGGGGATCACGAGCTTCATTGCGCTTCACGTCGTCCTCCACATGGCCGTGGGGCTCGGGGTCATCCCCACCACCGGCCTCCCGCTTCCGCTGGTGTCCTATGGGCGGTCCAATCTCCTGGTGACGCTGGTCTGCGTCGGGATCCTGATTTCCATCGCCCGGGGCGATCCCCGGGCCCGACGCGAGGGCGCGCCCCGACGTGCGGAGGTGTCCCGTGTCTGAGCGCCGCTCCGATCCAGTCCACGTGGTCTTTTCGGGAGGGGGGACCGGCGGCCATCTCTACCCGGCCCTGGCGCTGGCCGAGGCCCTCTCGGCGCATCGCCCCGACGTCGTCCCCTTCTTTGTCGGGGCTACCCGCGGGCTCGAGGCCCGGGTGCTCCCGGAGCGGGGTCTTCCGCACCTCCTCCTCGGGGTGGAGGGGTTCGGGCGGGGGGGGAGCCCCGGATGGCGCCGGCTGGCCGATCGCCTCCGGGTGGTGCGTGTGCTGCTCAAGGCCCTGGCCGAGCTGGCCGGACGTTTCCGGGCGATCCGGCCCTCGGCGGTGGTGGTCACGGGCGGGTACGCGGGGGGGCCCGCCGGGCTGATGGCCGTCCTTTTTCGGGTGCCCCTTGTGCTCCAGGAGCAGAACTCGGTCCCAGGCCTCACCACCCGATTCCTCTCGCTGGGGGCCCGGCAGATCCACCTGGCCTTTCCCGAGGCGACCCGACGGCTGCCACGCCTCGCCCGCCGGCGGGGCCGGGTGTCGGGGAACCCGGTGCGCCCGCCCTCTCCGGTGAACCGGGTCTCGGCGGCCGCGGACTTCGGCCTCGATCCCGAGCGTCCCGTGGTCCTGGTGGTGGGGGGGAGCCAGGGGTCCCGGGCGCTGAACGAGGCGGTCCAGGGGCTTGTGACCGCGGTCATGCCCCAGGGTCTCCCCGGAGAGGCGCAGCTCCTCTGGGCCACGGGTCCTGCCCACCTTTCGGGTATCCAGGAGGCGATGCGCCGGGCCGGAGACCCGGCGTGGGTCCGGGTCACCGGCTACATCGAGGCCATGCCCCGGGCCCTGTCGCTGGCCCAGGTGGCGGTGAGCCGGGCCGGGGCCATGGGGACATCGGAATTCCTGGCCTGGGGGATCCCCGCCATCCTCGTGCCTCTCCCCACGGCCGCGGCGGATCACCAGGCGGAGAACGCCCGGGCTCTGGCCGAGGCCGGCGCCGCCCTGCTTCTCCCGGAGTCGGAGCTCACCCCCCGGTCGCTTCTGGACCACCTGGAGACCCTTCTGGTCGACACCGACCTTCGGGCCGCCATGGCCAAGGCGGCAGGTCGCCGGGGTCACCCGGAGGCCGCCGCCGCCATCGCCACCCAGGTGGCCGCGCTCCTTCCCCCACGCTGGCCCGAGGAGGTGGCCCCATGAGTGCCGACCTCCGCACGCTGGCAGGGACCGGGCCGATCCACTTCATGGGCGCCGGAGGGGCCGGGATGTGCGCCCTGGCGGAAGCCGTGGCGCGCACCGGCGCCACCGTGACCGCCTGCGACCGGGAGCCGGGGTCGGCGATCCGGGGGCTCGAGTCCCTCGGTGTCCACATCCACCGGGGCCACGATCCCTCCCACGTGGAGGGAGTGTCCGGCGTGGTGGTCACGGCCGCCGTGTCCGAGGGGCACCCGGAGCTGCGACGGGCTCGGGAGCTGGGGATCCCCGTGATGAAGCGGGCCGAGGCGCTGGGGAGCTGGGTCGCGGCGGGGACGGTGGCCGCCGTGGCCGGAACCCACGGGAAGACCACCACCACCGCCCTCCTCACGTCCATCCTGGAGGCCGCGGGCCGGGACCCCACAGGCTTCGTCGGGGGAGAGGTGGCCACCTGGCAGAGCCATCTCCGGCCGGGTCGGGACGATCTGTTCGTGGTGGAGGCGGACGAGTACGACCGCTCCTTTCATCATCTCCGTCCCGACGTGACGGTGGTGACCAACCTGGAAGCCGATCACCTGGACATCTACGGCGACCTCAAGGGCGTCCGCGCGGCCTTCCGGACCTACCTGGAAGGTGTGCGCCCGGGCGGGTACGTCTGGGCCTGTGCCGACGACCCCGGGGCCTCCGCCCTTCTGGCCGGTCTCGGTTCCCAGGTGGAGGGCCACAGCTACGGCTTTTCCGCCGGCGCCGAGCTCCGGGGGGAGCGCCCGGTCTTCGGAGCGACGGGGGCGTCGATCCGGGTCCGGGAGCGGGGCGAGGACCAGGGTCGCCTGCGCCTTCGCATCCCCGGACTCCACAACCTCCGCAACGCCCTCGGTGCCGCCGGTGCCGCCCGGTCCATGGGCGTGACGTGGCGGGACATCCGGCGGGGGCTGGAAGGGTTCGTGGGCGTGCGTCGGCGCTTTCAGGAACTGGGCGAGGTGGGGGGCATCCGGGTGGTGGACGACTACGCACATCATCCCACCGAAGTGCTGGCCGCCCTCTCCGCCGCCCGGGCCTCGGCCCCGGACGCCCGGCTCGTGGCCATTTTCCAGCCGCACCTGTACTCCCGGACCCGGGACTTCCACCTGGAGTTCGGCAAGGCCCTGGCGTCCGCGGACGTGATCTGGGTCACCGCCATCTACCCGGCGCGAGAGGAGCCCCTGCCCGGCGTGGATGCCGGGCTGGTGGAGCGGTCGGCCCGGGCGGCCGGGGCCTCCGAGGTGCACCTGCATCCCTCCCTGGAAACCCTGGCCGATGCCGTGGCGCCCACCCTTCGCCCCGGCGACCTCTGCCTGACCCTGGGGGCCGGCTCCATCGAGGGGACGGGGCCAGCCATCGTGGAGCGGCTTCGCCGAGGAGGGGCCCATGCGTAACGGGATTCGTCTTCTTCTGGCCACGGCCTTCCTGGGCGGAGGCGTCCTGGCCGCCCAGCATGCGCCCGAAGCCCTGGCCTCCATGGAGTTCTTCCGGGTCGATCGCATCCAGCTCGAAGGCGGCCGGTACCTGGGGCTGGACGAGGCGGTGGCCCGGGCCGGCATCCCCGAGGGACTCTCGGTCTGGCATGACCTGGACGAGCTCTCGGAGCGCCTTGCCACCCACCCGCTGGTGGCGGAGGCCCAGGTGCGACGACGCCTTCCGTCCACCCTTGTGCTCCGGGTCCGGGAGCGGGAGCCGGTGGCGCTGGTGCCCACCCCCGTGCTCGTCCCGGTGGATGCGGAAGGCCGCCTTCTTCCCATCGATCCCGCGCAGCACGCGCTGGACCTTCCCCTGCTGCGTCCCACCCTGGAGGAAGAGGGCCATGCCCTTTCTCCCGGCGATCTCCGGACGCTGGTGGGCGAGGTCGCCCGGATTGCCCAGCTCGAACCGGTTCTGGCGGCGTCGATTTCCGAGGCTTCGCTGGATGCCTGGGGGGACGCCGTGGTGCACCTGGTGGAACCCCGGACCGCGCTCCAGTATCGCCCACCCCTGACCCCGGACCGCCTGGAGGAGGCCTACCGGGTCCTGGCCGACGCGATGCAGCGGCGACCGGACCAGATCCCCACCGTCATCGACCTTCGGTTCGCCGACCAGGTCGTCGTTCGCTATTCCCCACGAAACCCACGCTGATCATGCGATCGAACCTCATTGCCGGACTCGACATCGGCACGACCAAGACCTGCGCCCTCATTGCCGAACTGGTGGGGGAGGGACGTCGTCGGCCCGAGCTCCGGGTCCTGGGCGTGGGGCAGGCCCGGACAGGGGGGGTCCGACGCGACGTGGTGACCCACATCGAGGAGACCACCGAGTCGGTGAAGTCGGCCATCAAGGAAGCCGAACTGATGGCCGGCAGCGAGATCGACCGGGTCTGGTGCTCCATCGGGGGCGACCATGTGCAGGCCTTCTCCTCCATGGGCGTGGTGGCCGTGCAGGGAGAGGAGATCAACGCCACGGATCTGGCCCGGGTGCACGAGGTCGCCCGGGCGGTGGCCCTCCCGCCGGACCGGGAGTTCCTGCATGCCGTCCCCCAGGAGTACCGGGTGGACCACCAGGACGGAATCAAGGACCCGGTGGGGATGTCCGGGGTGCGCCTCGAAGCGGAGGTGTACCTCGTGACCTGCGCCGCCGCGGCCGCCACGAACCTCCGCAAGGCGGTGAACCGGGCCGGGTACCGGGTCCAGTCCCTGGTGCTTTCGCCCCTGGCCACGGCCCGGGCCGTGCTCACGGAGGACGAGAAGGAGGTAGGGGTGGCCCTCATCGGGGTAGGGGCCTCCACCACCGAAATGGTTGTCTTCCACGAGGGGAAGATCCAGCACATCGGCGTCCTGCCGGTGGGGGGCGACACCATCACCAACGACCTGGTACGCGGGCTCTCCATCCCCTTTGCGGAGGCGCAGAAGGCCAAGGAGCGCCACGGCGTGGCCCTGGCCCAGCTGGTGGATCCCCAGGAGACGGTGGAACTCCCCGGGCCCGGGCCCGGCCAGCGCCGTGACGTGGCCCGGGAACTCATCGCCCACATCGTCGAGCAGCGCCTGGACGAGATCTTCGGGCTCGTTCACCAGCACCTGGACGGGGTCGGCGTGCTGGACCGCCTGGGCGCCGGGGTGGTCCTCACCGGCGGTACGTCGTCCATGGACGGCGTGGTGGAAATGGCCCAGCAGTGCTTCGCGGCGCCCATCCGGCTCGGGGCGCCCGGCGACGGTCTGAGCGGCCTGACCTCCGAAGTGGGACGCCCCCGCTTTGCCACGGTTACCGGCGCCTGCCTCCTGGGCGCTGACCGCTTCCACGAGACCGGGGAGGGTGCGAGCACCATGTCCTCCCAGCTCATCACCCGGGTGGGCGCGTGGATCCGGGAGTTCTTCTGAGTCGCCTGCTGTTCACGTTGCTGTTCCCGTCGTTCTGGACAAATCCGTGCCATTCCCTCACATTCCCGAAACCCGGGAGGAGACCATGATGATTTTCGAATTCGAAGAGACGCCGGTTCAGAACGCACGGATGAAGGTCATCGGCGTGGGTGGCGCCGGAGGCAACGCCGTCAACCGGATGGTGGACGAGGACCTGGAGGGAGTGGAGTTCATCTCTGCCAACACCGACGCCCAGGCGCTCAAGAACTCGCGTTCCCAGATCACCATCCAGCTCGGGAAGAAGCTGACCCGGGGGCTCGGTGCCGGAGCCCGCCCCGAGATCGGCCGGCAGGCCATTTCCGAGTCGGAGGAAGAGGTCCGCAGGGCGCTGGACGGAGCCGACCTCGTCTTCATTACGGCGGGGATGGGCGGCGGGACCGGAACGGGTGCCGCTCCCCTCATCGGCGACATCGCCCGGGAACTGGGCGCCCTCACCATCGGCGTCGTGACCCGCCCCTTCTCCTTCGAGGGCAAGAAGCGGATGCGGCAGGCCGACCTCGGGCTGGCCGAACTCCGCCGCGCCGTGGACACCATGATCGTGGTGCCCAACGACCGCATTCTCTCGGTGGTGGGGAAGGGGACCACCTTCAAGGATGCCCTCAAGCGGGCGGACGAAGTGCTCCTCCACGCGACCCAGGGGATCTCGGACCTGATCCGCGTCACCGGCGAAGTCAACGTCGACTTCGCCGACGTTCGCACCATCATGGCCTGCCGGGGTCCGGCGCTCATGGGATCGGGGTTCGGCGAAGGCGAGAACCGGGCCCAGGAGGCGGCGCAGGAGGCCATTTCCTCGCCTCTCCTGGACGACGTGTCGATCCGGGGCGCCCAGGGCGTGCTCATCAACATCACGGGCGGCATGGACCTGGCCATCGACGAGGTCACCCAGGTGTCTTCCATCATCCAGGAAGAGGCCGGTGAGGATGCGGAGATCATTTTTGGCGCCGTGCACGATCCGGATCTGGAAGGAAAGATCCGCGTCACCGTCATCGCCACCGGGTTCGACCGGAGCGAGGCCGCGCGGCATGAGGTCCCGGTGATCCGCCCCGACTTCCGCCGGTCCAGCGCTGGCACGACCGCGCCGCGGAACGTGTCCCAGCCGGCGGCCTCCGCCCAGGCCCAGCTGCAGTTCCAGAGCGAGCGGCGGGTGGCGAACAGCGATACCAGCGGACATGGCCAGGGACATGGCCACGGACACGGCCAGGGGAATGGCGGGGATCGTCCCGGCGTGACCCCCTTCCATCGTCCGCCGGAGCGGGTGGTGGACCGGAACCAGATCGGGGACCTGGATATCCCGACCTTCATCCGCCGCCAGATGGACTGAACCGGCAGCCGATCGGACCGCGGAGCACGGGGGAGGCGAGCCTCCCCCGTGCTCCGCGTTTCGCGGCACGGCACCAGGCGGGGCGGCTACGCGGGCCGCCCCCGACGTCGAACCAGCCTTCTGCGGAATGTACCGCGGAAAAGGACCTGACCTACGGAATGAATTCCCTGAAGCGCTCCTCCTCCCGCGCCTTCCTGGGTGCCGGTGGGGCCGTGGCCCTCGGGCTGGTGATCCTCACCCCCGGCCTTTCCCGCACCCCCGACGCCGGGCTCCTGGAGCCGCTGCAGGCCGAGACCGCCGAGCAGGTTGCGGTGGAGGTGCTCGGGTACGGCGAGACCTTTGGCGGCGTCCTTTCGCGCGCCCTGATTCCCAACGCCGACCAGCAGGCCCTGATCCTGGCGTTTCAGGAGCACGCTTCCCCGTCTCGTCTCCGCGTGGGCACCGAGATTACCCTCCGCTACCGGCGGGGGGAGGCGGATGTCCGGGCCATCGAAGTCGTGGTCAGCCCCGACGAACTCCTCCGCATCGAGCGGGGTGACTTCGGCTGGCGCTCCTCGAAGCTCGAGACGCCGGTCTGGATGGACACGATGTTCGTGCACGGGGAGATCACCCGGGATCTCTGGAGCGCGGTGGTCCTGAACCCGGACCTGGAGGAGATGCCCCGAGGGGACCGGGCCCGGGTCATCGACCTCATGGACCGGGTGTTCCAGTGGCAGCTCGACTTCTCCCGGCAGATCCAGTCCGGCGATTCCTACCGCCTGGTGTTCGAGCGCCAGGTCCGGCCCGACGGCTCCATGCGGTCCGGTCGCATCGTCGCCGCCGAGATCGTGAACCGCGGACGTCCCCTGCACGCCATCTGGTTCGACCTGCACGACGACGGGGTGGGCGGCTACTACGACCTGGAAGGCGAATCGCTTCGCC
>Ga0209498_1003006_pt1 | contig 10103 bp, 20 predicted proteins | sample WalLakDeSediment_FD_184131 | JGI IMG/M metagenome (GOLD analysis project Ga0209498, IMG submission 184131) | Lake sediment microbial communities from Walker lake, Nevada to study Microbial Dark Matter (Phase II) - Walker Lake 11/02/13 Deep... | ecosystem: Environmental > Aquatic > Freshwater >... | reverse complement strand
TCACGGGCAATCATCTCTGGGTTGAAGATCATCATCACGCTGGGGTCAATCTGAGCCAATGGCACGACAGACTCAAGCGTACGCAGAATGGCCACGCCTTCTTCAGCTCGCTGTGAACGGTTCAATGGGCTGACATACTCAATGCCAACCTCACCACCACGTTCAGCCAATGCTTCGGGCATAGGTGGCAGCACACCAGAGCGACCCAAAATGTCCAGCTCACGCTCAATCAGTGGTCCAAGCATCTCAGATTGTTGTCTGCCCATCGTTGGCGCTAGTAGTGCGCCCTTCTCTTGCGCCCGTAGCATGGCTTCAGTAGCCGTCATATTAGGCGCTTCGACCAGAATCTGAAACAGTGTAATCAAAAACGCATCGTTAATTACCCGACGACGCTGCTCCATCATTTCCATGCCAATGTCTACACGCGCACCAGTCTGCAATGGCTGCACAACCTGACGGCCTTGATCATCCACGCCGCCGTAGTTTAGTGCGCCTGGTCGAGTATTGAATGCTTGCAGCACTCCGTCCTCTTGGAGCAACAATGGTGGGTCAACAATCTTGTGTGCCGCACGGATGACCGTCTTAGACATCTCGTTAATCATCTTGATGTCAGGCAACACTGTCATTGCTGGTGAGCGACCATAGATTTCTTTGGGTGCGGTCACATAGCGACTGATAGCGTAGGGAAACGACTGGTAGCCGCTTTCGGACATCATTGTCCTGCTTTCTAGGCAGATGTAATAGCTTGAGAACGGCATACCACGGAAGTCACGACGGCGAGCATTACGCTCTTCGTTGGGTTTCACGCAATGCAGGAACTCAAACTTCTGCTCAGGGTTTTTCTCTAAACTTATCCGAATCTTCTCAGGAAGGTTATCAACACCCCACTTCTCAGCAGCCTGTCGAGCAGTCATCTCAAACTTGCGATGCACCTTGTCCACCATGCCGACATGGTTCTCGCTAAAGTAAATCTCAGACAGATGGATAGACTTATAGCGGATGCCAAAGCCCACAATGTCGTCAATGAATAGCGCACCAGAACCAAATGCGCCCAAGCTCATGTAATTCTCATGCACTTGGCTGGCAAAGTTAGCCCGTGGGCTGTAGCGAATCTTAAACAGTATGTTGGTGACTTCATCTAGATACGACTGTACCGCCTGATCTTCCATCAGCGCAGCATCATCAGTGGTCAGCTTGTGCCATTTCATTGTGCGTGGCGTAAGCATTGACTCCATTGCAGCCGCAAAACGCTCTAATGCCAAGCCAGCAGTCGAATCGAATACCTTTTGGGTACGCTTCTCGCCTGGTGTCTGTTGCACAGCATTAAACCAGTTCTCTCTGGGCAGAACACGCTCGGCAACTTCCCGCCAATGATCTTCCCAGACCCCTCTGTCACCCGCCATCAACTCATGTTCGCGGATAATCTCATTAGCACGGGAGTCCATACCTATTCCCCAAGCAATCGTTTTGTACCTGTTGCGGGTTGTCCCATCGTTTCACCTGCCAACACTTGCGCACCTGCTCCACGACGGCGAGCCATTTCATCGCGTCTAGCACGACCAGTCTCTTCGGTACGCTCTGGCCTTCCTGCTGGTGGCGGTGGCGGTGGTGGTGGTGCGGGACGTGAATTGCCCCCAAATGCTCCGGACATATTAGCCTCCTAACAGCTTCTTGGCTGCGGTATCAGGTTGAACCATGCTTTGGCTGGGTTCGCTTAGTACTGTTGCGGCACGACCACGGCGACGAGCCATTTCATCACGACGACGCATTGTTTCACGCGCCTCATTAACCTCTGGTGGCGGTGCTGGTGGTGGTGGTGGTGGCGGTGGTGACGGCATACTTGGTGACATATTGGCCTCAATCAAAAATTGCGTATTCAGCTTGCGCCATATTAGGACGATTCATCGTACGCTTGTTAGCACGGCGCACACCTTCGCAGGCATACCTGAGTGCATCAATAACGTGATTCTGCTTATCTTCGAGCAATGGCAACACTTGTTCGGTCATTTTATCCACTTTGTACGAATAAAGCGACAGTTCGTCAATGGTGTGTCTGCATCGTGGGTGAACCACAATGTCAAATGACTTCAACCACTCTACACCATCCTCTAACGACTTCGGACCTTTGACCGCAGCCATGATCCTTGGAAACCCGTGCTTCTTAACGTGGCTAATCGTCTCTGGCCGCGCACTGTCTGCCACGATTGGATACCGTTCAGACTCTGGAACCGTCATAAACAAGTCTGGGATGTTCAGTATCTCACACCCAACCATGTACGCTTCGTAGTCAATATACAACGTGCGGCCACGAATGAAGCACCGTACCAGCACCGTCGGGTCAGACGCAAAGCCCCAGTCAGCGCCAAACCGCAGTATGTCGTCAGGCTTGGCATCAAACTCTTCAATGCGCCAGTTCCTAAACACCCGTGACTCACTGTTGCGCTGGTATTCACCCTGCCAGATGTGCAGGTACTTGTCTGGGTCACGACGCTTGTCGTACTCCATCTCTGCTTTCAGCACGTCAGGGAACCACGGATTGTCTGACCAGTTAACCTTGACCACTGTTGCGCTGTCTGGTGGCACGTCACCACGCAGTAGATGATCAACGGGATCAGTGTTTAGCGCAGGATTCCATGAGAACCACATCTCGCTGTTGGGTTTACGGATGGTAGGACGCAGCTTGTCCAGGCTGTTCTGGCTCAGGCTTTGTGCTTCCTCTACCCATGCACGGTCATAGCCCTCTAATGACTTGATGCTGTCCGCAGTGTGGTTTTGCATACCTTGAAAGATGATCAGTCCATTGCCACGGCGTGACTTGATCTGGCTGTCCTGTATGTCAAAGTAGCTGCCAACGCCCAGCTGCTCGATCTTGACCTCAAGTAGGCGCTTGACCGATTGATTCAGTGACTTCTGTATCTCACGCACACACACCGACGACTGGTTCGGGTTGCAGATATGCTCTTCAATCATCAGCTCTGCAAAGAAGTGTGACTTGCCTGACCCACGGCCACCCCATGCGCCCTTGTACCGCGCTGGCTTTATTAGCGGCAATGACCACCGTGGGGTTTTGATCTCAAGCGTCGACAACTTTCCTCACCACCTCAGCAACTTGTAGCGGCCCACCGTCAGGACCCGTGATTGCAGTCTCAGTCTTCTCACTGTAGCCATGCTTGGTCAGAAGTAACTTCGTGATACTGGCGTTATATTCGCCTAAAATGCCGCCATTTGCGAGCATCTTCTCTTGTTTGGCAAGCAATGTCTTAACGATGTCAGAAAATTCAGGGTATTCCCTAGACCATGCGTGGATAGATTCCCGTGAGCAACCCAGTGCGACAGCCAATCCAGCGACAGACGGAAACACATCATTCTCTTGCTGGAACCCGCCGTTAACGTAGTCCCATGCTGGATCAATGCAGTCTTGCCACTTACTTGGTCTGCCTGCTTTACTCATTGCTTTTTCCTTAGTGTCGTCAAGGTCGCACGACTTTGCTGTATCAATACTGTTTCTGGTGTGGCGTGTTCTCCGTAACCAGGATAACTAAACAGCCACTCATACTCGCCTTCATCCAGCTCTTCAGACATCTTCTCGACTATTTGGTTGCTAGTGTTTACTGTATACATCCTAGCCTGATAGCCCTCTAACGGCAATACCTTACCTTCCCACGCAACAATATCTATCTGTCCTCGGAGCCACGCAGAGTAACTCCAAGGACACTGTTCTCTTATAGAACCAAAGTACTTGTCCCAATCACTTCTTGGGCGGCTTCTTACCACGTCCACGTCCTGGCATAACATTCTCCATGGGTTGATAAACTTATTTCAGCTTCTGAGTGCCTGGGTTACTTGTGCGAGCCAAAGTTCTGGCCGCAGTCTTTTCTGAGTCCTTAAACGCCTTGGCCGTTGGTGCGCCAGACTCACCAGGCTTTCTCATGCGCTCGCCTGAACCTGCCTTGATGCGCTCTCTTTTTGCATGAATGTTAGAGTACAGTCCCTTGCTCATCTTTCACCCTGTAGACATAAACTGATTGAGGACCCTGTGGCGCAGCGAGTTTAATCTTCCTGCGCAGTATTTTCTTGCTGTGCGTCAAACGCCACAATATTTGCTTGACCGTCTGCTTCTTTGCTTCTGACGACTTCCAGATCTTTTCGGCAGTCAGGTCAGGCGTTAACTCAATAATCTCTGTAATTCGCTCAGTAATTGTCATTTTAACTCCATCCTGACATATCCACCCGTCTCTTCTGCCATTGTGACAGTTAACTTAAAGTCTCTGTCATTAACACCGAGTGCGTCCGCAACACCATCCAGACCCGACTTCATCATTGCCAAACAGTTATCAAGGTCCATGTGCCGCCGACTGGGTTTGTAAAATGTCAGCATCACAACTAGGTTTGCTGGTTCTATTTTAAACTGTTTTGTCATTAGTGCACAAATATGTCGGTACTGTTTCTTGTGTTTGGCAACCACCGCCCAGTGCTTTCTTGCGTTCGGTGACAACTCCCTCGGTGGCCAAGGTAAATCTACAAAATTTTGGCCAGTGTCTGGTTGAGTACGTCCATCTCTGTCAGTTTCATTACGTTCCATATTCGCCTCTGGCCGTGCCAGCCATTAAAAGAACCCTGATGACAATCCTTACACAAAGGTATGCAAAGGTATTGCTTATGTTGCTCAACGTGGTGTGCGTCGCTAGGACCCGCTGCACCACATACGCCACAATCCATTTGTTTTATGGTCGCAAGATGTTTGCGCTCCTTTGTGTTTAGCCTGTTGTTCATTTTGCAGTGTCCTTGACCTTGCTGGTAACAACAATCATCTTGGGCTGGTATTGCGCTCGCTTGGCCGCTTCCTGCATAGCACGGTCATACTTGTAGTCTCTGGTGCTAACCAACTTTTCTTCTGGTTTTTTATGCTGTTCCAATTCTTTCTCCAATCCATCTCATTACTGGGACTGCCATTGAGTTGCCCAGTGCTTTGTATCTCGGACCGTCTGGTGTTAGTTTGCCATTGGGTTTTATATCTGTATAGCCATCAGGAAATCCCTGCAAGCGCTCGCACTCGGTTGGGGTTAGGCGGCGCACTGCCATTGGCTGAACCAACACATTTTCGCCACCGTTATTTCTACCCTGTGCAAATGCAATGTCTGAAACGCAAGGGTCTTGAGTACCATGCACGATTTTCGCCACCCCATGCACTATGCACGGCTCATGCCCATGCGTTTCTCGACGCAAAGTACCGACTGTGCCATCCTCCAAGACATTCATAACACTGCCGCCTTGATCCATAAGGACGGTTGGGTGCGCCACACCATGCACACCAGTAGCGTTTAGCGTGTACATCGGACCGCCTACTGTAAACCCGTTTCCATTACCACCGTTCATGGGCTGTCTGCCAATGGTGTTTTCAGCAAGGGCGATAGGCGTAGCAACCATATTAAAACCATCGGCTCTGCTGTAATCATTGCAGGTTGTTTCTAAACAATAAGCAGGGTCCGAAACTGGCACTATTGCGTCACACTCTACTCGCTCATTTCCTGTGCGACTGTATGGAGGGCCTTGTACAACTGTGGGGGCAACTTTTTGCCACGTTTCTCTGCACGGCGCAAGATTCCTGCACAGGCTTTGGCGCTCAAAAAGAACCGCTGCGGCACTTCTCCAGTCTCCAAGACATCCGACAACGAACACACGCCTACGTCTTTGGGCGACTCCAAACCACTGAGCGTCCAGCACTCTGTAGGCGAACCCATACCCGAGTTCTGCCAACGCCCCGAGGAAGGAACCAAAGTCCCGTCCTCCATTCGATGACAAGACACCTGGGACGTTTTCCCAGACAAACCACTTCGGTCGAAAGTGGTCAAGAATTCCGCAATAGACGAGTGCCAAGTTGCCGCGTGGGTCTGCCATGCCTTTTCTGAGTCCAGCGACTGAAAATGACTGGCAGGGTGTTCCTCCGACAAGAAGGTCAATTGTTCCAATGTCCCACTCCTTATATTTTGTCATGTCCCCTAAATTCGGCACATCAGGATAGTGATGCGCCAACACCTGAGACGGAAACTTCTCTATCTCTGAAAACCCAGCAGGTTCCCATCCCTGCCATGCGACAGTAGCAGCTTCGATGCCTGAGCAGACCGACAAATACCTCATGTTGTCATCACGGCTCTAAGTACAGCGTCCTTGAACGCAGGAAAATGCTCAAACTTTGTAGGGTCAATGCCCAGCTCCTTGCCCTTGATCTCAATCCCCTTAGCGGTTTCATGCCATGCCTTGCCAGCCACAACGCCTGATAGCACCACCTCGACCTCGTCTTCCCAGCGTTCTTGGCGTAACCACGTTGCCGGATGAGGTATAAACTTGCCGTTCTCACGCATCCACTGATCCTGCTGGCAGTGCTTCTTAATCGCCTCAATCATGTAATTAATCGGTGGCCGGATCGCTTGGGTCTGGCTCCATGCCTTGCGAGCATCGCCCTTGGCTATTTTCTTTGGGTACAAAGCCCAAAATTCATCAAAGTCCGAGTTCATCTTTTACTCTCCTTAGGTAGCCCAGCTCGTAGGCTTTTTTAATTGTCATCATTGATATTGATTCAACGTTCTGATCCGCAAATTCTGCTGCCCTGATCACTGCTATGTGCCGCTGGCTGGCTAACTTGTGTTGCTTCATTGATCTTTCGGCTTCGTCCCATGCTTCCTCTTCTTCCTTACTCATTGGGCTGGCTTCCATTTTCGTCTCCAGACTTGTTCAATTGGGTTTTTTTGCTCATGTAAGGTGATATGTTTAGCCTTGCCACGCAATAATTACAGATCCAACGTGTCGAACGCCCCCTCTTTACTTTTTGTCCCTCGGATTCTAATCGTGAATGTTGGCATCCAAAACAGTACTTTTCCATTGCTTTGCTTCCTCTGATAATTGTTTCTTGTCTATCCTGAAACTGCGGTTCAAATACTCGATCATCACCTGTGCCAGCTTGCGCTCTGGGTGTGTAGACATTATTAGCCGCCCCCTGCACCCAGAGCAATGATTGTTATAAATCCGAGAACAACGGACGCAATACTCACACGGTCCGCTGCTTTCCTTGTACAATTTAATTGTCTCCTTTGGTTCTTTGCCCCACTTCGGTGGGGTTTTCTTTTCGCATCGGCAGGCTTTGGTAATATTCCCAGTTAGCTTGGTACTCAGGCAGCTCACTGGGTGGAACATAACCGTACCTTCTCCATGTGGCCATCACATCGGTGGCACTGGACGGAACGTAGATTTTGTCATCCATTTCTATCTCCTCAAAAAGGCAAATTGTCTTCCATGTCGGCAATGCTTTGCGACTCTCTAGCTGGCTTTGGTGTTTCAGCCTTGGCTGGCTCGCTCTTACCAGTCAGCCCGACCTCTTGCACGATGCCCTTCAGTGACGTGCGTTCCTTGCCATCTTTGCCTGTAAAAACATCAATGTGAACCTCTGACACCTCGGCATAGATCAATTGTCCCTTTGCAAGGTACTGAGACAGCGCCTCAGCGCGTTTTCCAAATAGACTGGCACTCACCCATTGGGTTGCCTTTTCTTTGCCGTAGCTGTACGCAAGACTAAGCTGAAGCACAGCCATGTTGCTACTGGTGTACCGCAGCTCTGGCTCGTTGCCAATCCGTGCTAATCCGATCAATTTCATACTTCCTCCGATGTGATGCGGTCAAACATTTCGTCGACCTCCCATAAAAACTGCATTGCCTGCTGTTCGACCTGTGCGATTTCCGCTGGTGTTGGCTCGAACAGTTTAATAAATAACTGCTGTTTGGGTGGCAGCCGTGGATCGAATGATGCGAACCATACGGCACGGCCAGTGCAGGCCGCCTGTACTGTCATCTGTGGCTTGTACTGCTCAGGTATTTCACCGTCCAGCAGGTAACCGACGTGCGTGGCAGTCTTCGGGCATTTGATCTCAATGCACCGACCATCGTCTGTCAAACCGTCTGGGGACGCACCAAAGTTCTCAATCATGGGATGATCCACAAACCCGATATCAGTGACCTTAATGCCCGTTTTATGTTCAAACGCTTCCTTGGCCATTGCTTCGTGGTCAATGCCCCACTGCATTTCCGCTGTGACGTACTTCTGCATAATGTTATCAGTCAGGCGCTCCGCAAGGATCTCGACCTTCAGGTCACGACGTGCAGCCGATTCCTTGCCAGTCTTAAGAAACGCCATCGCCGCAGCCATGCGTGAAGCTGTCAATTTTCCTGTACGCTGGTTAAACCATGCGCCCGTGCCTTGTAGGTTGTTTTCGGTTCTCATGCTTTGCCCCTTAGTTGCTCACCCAGTTGACCAACGATTACCTTGACCGACTCACGCTCAGGCTTTGTCAGTGTTGTCCAAATCTGCTTTAGTTCCTCAGTATTTGTGGCTGTTGAAACCAGAGCAACCAGCTCGTCCTGCGTCCTTGGTTGTGGCTCAGGTTCCACTGGCACGTCTTCACCCGCATAAATATACAAACCCAGCCCGTGGCAGGCAATGGCCTTGACCAAGCAGCGCATCATGTTCTTGTTGACCGCAAACGCATCGGGGTTTTTGATTGCCTGGTTGCGATGATCCATGACCGGAAGGTGCATCGTGACAGGCTTGCCAAATGCGGTGACCGTGCATGACACCATCAATGTCTCACCAAATGCTTCTGGCCGATTAAATGTCCAGTTGGCCATTGGGTCGGCTCGCATGAGCTGGTCAACAGCCCACGCCCATGACAAGTACGACAAGTTTTGCTTCTTCTCAACGTAGTTGCCAACGTCAATCTTGGCTAGTTTCTCAAAGTTATTCATAATGTCCTCAGATAAATAATGCAAACAGTATTGCGGTAGCACCCAGTGCGGTGGCCAGTATGTCTAGCGCAACGTTTTTAGGCTGTAGGCTCTTGAGCCATGCTTGGCGTTGCTCTGTGTTGAAGTCAATCATTTGATCATCCTGTATTTAGCAAATCTAATTCCGTTGATTTCGACCATCTCGGTAGTGATGTTATGGCCACGTTTGCGCATCTTGTAAACAATGTCAGCCAGACGGGTCGCACGAAACTTCTCAAACGCCTCCAGACTGGTGATGCTTTTGCTTTGCAAGACCTTCTCGACTTTCTTTGACTTGTTCATGCGGCCTCCACGGTGACACGATAGATTTGCTTGTTAACGTCCATCAGCACAAACTGCTTGGTGTGCGATACCAGCTTGTCGTCCTTAACATCGTGGCGAACACTGGCCACGCACATCACAATGTCTGTGCCTTCGACTAGGCGTAAAGCCTTGTGACACTTGTCAATTATGTAGTCGCAGTACACCACCGACGTTTTACGCAGCTCTTCCTGCTCTTGCTGCTCCAGCTCTGCTTGGTTCCATTCAGCGTTTGTCATCTTGATCTCCTTAGTAAAGGCAGGGAAAGTAGGCAGACTCGATCACAGACACAAGTGCCTGTTCGTCGTCCCATGTCATCTTGTTGAGCAGCCATGTCGCTGGCTTGCCATTGCGATCAAGCACGTCATAGTCAAACCCGCCGTAATAGTCGGCAGAGCATGACGAATGTGGCTCAGGTGTGTGGTATGTGTTGATGCGGACTTTACAAGGTATGCCGCAGATGTGTGTGTCGATAATCATACTGTTCTCCGTTTTTCTCTGGTCGGGAGTACTGCTTGACCATGTAGACAGTTTACATGATCCAATGTGCGTGTCAAACAGTTTATTAATTTATTTTCTAGGGAAATACCCTAATGTATTGTTTTGGCCACGACTGCGCTGTATGATATAGGTGTTGCTACAGAGAGCGACAGAGACCGTTTAGGTCTGTGCCTTACCACTGAGCGTCAATTCAGTGGACTCTGTAAGGGACAGAACCTAAGCGGTTTTGTTTTGTGCAACCGCCAAAACCGTCGGGTGACAATACGGCAGGGTTTTGGGGATAGTCGCTACTGTGGGATTAGGTGTGAGACAGCGACGAGGGTGGCGAAGTTAGCGCCCGACACCGAACGGCTGACGGGTTCTGTTCATACGGCAATGGCTCCGAAAAGCAGATTAAGGAACTTAGACTATCTCTAGGATAGGCTAGGTTCGCTCCCCAACAATTCACCAAAAAGCAGTATATAAACTAC
>Ga0209498_1003005_pt1 | contig 10105 bp, 7 predicted proteins | sample WalLakDeSediment_FD_184131 | JGI IMG/M metagenome (GOLD analysis project Ga0209498, IMG submission 184131) | Lake sediment microbial communities from Walker lake, Nevada to study Microbial Dark Matter (Phase II) - Walker Lake 11/02/13 Deep... | ecosystem: Environmental > Aquatic > Freshwater >... | reverse complement strand
AGGACGGTATTATATATCAAGGGGAAGGGATATAAACAAGGATCAATCATACGCGATGTGGACTCTCACCCAGGAATCATTGCGCAGAACGATATTTCCTCTCGGACACCTGACAAAACCTGAAGTACGCCAACTCGCCGTAAAGTACGGTCTACGTACGGCTTCAAAGGGTGAATCGTTTGAGATTTGTTTTATACCCGATAATGATTATAATCGTTTTTTAAAAAACAACGTTGAGGGTCTCGAAGATAGCGTTGACGGTGGAGACATTGTGATGGACGGCCGGGTTGTCGGTAAACACAAAGGTTTCCCGTTTTATACTATCGGACAGCGGAAGGGACTTGGTTTGTCTACTCCTGAGCCGGTATATGTAACAAAGATAGATTATAAGAGCAACACTATCGAGATCGGAAAGAACAACGATCTGATGCATTCGGTGCTGATCGCCCGTGATGTAAATATGCTCAAATATCCTGATTTCGGCGAGGGAAGAAAAGTAAAAGCAAAAATACGTTACAAGGACGATGGCGGTGAGGCTGTTGTTCATGACCTGGGCTCGGGAAGGGTAAAAGTCGTATTCGACGAACCGCGCCGGGCTATAACTCCGGGGCAAAGCATCGTTTTTTATGAAGACGAAGATGTTATCGGAGGGGCGATTATCGATGAGGTCCCGAAAGAAGTTGAATAGAAAACATCCCAAATCGGATGGTTCTATCCGTTTCCCAAAAAAATCCATTAATTCAAAACGAATACCCTAAATCCTTTCATAAATATTTTGATCGAACCCGGAAACTTTTACGATTTTTACTCGTCAAATACAATATCAAAGCGAGAATAAGGAATAATCTGATGGACGATTTCTCGCTCGTACAAAAATGTATCGATGGGGATACCGGTGCCTACAGGCATATTGTCAACCGGTATAAAGCCCTGATCGCGCGGGTGATCTATTCCATGGTTGAGTCGAAGACAGATGTGGAAGACCTGACACAGGAAGTTTTTATTAAAGCTTATAAGTCGCTTCCGGGATTCAAATTTGATTCTTCTTTACAGACATGGCTTTACAGGATCGCGGTTAACCATACAATAGATTATATGCGAAAGAAAAAGCTGGTACGCATTTTATCGCTCGACGGAATAGATGAGTGGCTGCTCGGGAAGTTGCGAGGCACGCGTCAACATCGTGAAAACATCCCCGATGAAATTAACCGGACTGAAGTAAAAGAACTCGTTGATTGGGGACTATCAAAGTTACCAAACGATCTAAAATCAGTATTAGTGCTGAGAGAGCTTGAAGGTATGCGTTACGATGAGATCGCATACGCGCTTGAAATAAGCGTGCCTGCGGTAAAATCACGATTATTCCGAGCACGTTCGGAGTTGAAAAAAATTCTTACTCCCGCATTACGAGGTGATACATGAACAATACATATAAAAATTCACAATGCCCTCAGGCTGAGGATCTGTTGTCGGTTCTTATGGACAATGAAGGCAGTCCGGATGTGCTCGACCTGATGCAGAAACATGTAACCGGATGTTCGACATGCTCCTCTCTGTTAGAGGAGTTCAAAATAACAAAAGGTCTTATGATGACGCGGGGTCCTGAACCCGTCAGATTGTCTCCGGTGTTTACTGCCCGTGTTATGGATGAAGTATCCGGTTATGAGCAAACCGGAATATTCGAAGATATAATCGGTCTGAGCAGGAAATTGGTTACTTCGATCGCTATGATCGTTCTTATTTTATTAGGTGTCATGTATTTCCCCCGGGCAATTGATATTGATACACTGGTGATCGATGAACTTACCATAACAAACGGTGTTGAGAGTGAGGTGCTCGAAAAAGATGAAATCACGCACGATGATGTAGTATCACTTTTATTTACAATGAGATAAATTATTTTTTTGAAAACAACCTTATAGAGCTATGAAAAGAACTAAATTAGGTGCATTTGTTGTTATAGTGGCGACATTTTTATTAGGAGCCCTCGGAGGGTATTCATTTTCCCTGATTATGAGCGATGCCGCAGCACAAAAAGAACATCAATCCCCGTACGGAAATGTCTCGGAATACGTGAAGGAGCGATTAAACTTAAACGAGGAACAGATTGTTCAATATGATGCACTCGTCGAGGAGAGCTACAGCCAGATGAGTGAAATACACTCAGAATACCGGAAACAGTTTAGAGCCCAGGTCAGAGATTTACAGGATGAGGTTCGCTCAATACTAACTGATGAGCAACTTACCGAATATGAAAAGTTTATCAAGGAATATGCTGAATTTAGAAGAAAAGAACGTGGAAATAGAAAATAATTCAAGAGGAGATAACGAAGAATGAAAACAGTGAAATGGATTGTAGTAGCCGCGGTGATCATCGTTGTGTTATTATTTGCACGATGGATGTTTTTAGGTGATCAACCACAGGTTACCGAGGCATCGCCGTTTTATGAACGGGTTATTACCGTTGAGCGGGGTGATCTTGAAGTACTCGTTTCGGCCAATGGAGTTGTCGAGCCAATCAACAGAGTGGAAATAAAATCCAAGGCGAGCGGACAAATCGAGCAAATGACCGTCGAGGAAGGCGATGTTATCAGGCGCGGCGGATTGATTGCCCGGCTGGATCAAAGCGTAGCCCGGAACGATCTCGAGCAGGCACGTGCCGATTTGATGGTCTCCGAGGCAAACGTAACACAGTCGCAGAATAATCTGAAACGGGCGGAGCAACTGTTTGAACGCGGGCTTATTTCCGCTGAAGAAATGGACCGTGTAAGAGTTGAGGAAGTCCGGGCACGGTCTCAGCTTGTACGATCAAAAGCAACGCTTCAACTCGCAGAAGAGCGAATGGAGGAAACAATTGTCCGCTCTCCAATCGACGGTATTATGCTCACGAAAGATGTCGAGGTCGGACAGATCATTTCCTCCGGGGTGACCACCGTCGGGGGCGGATCGCTAATCGCAACTATTGCCGATATGGACTTTGTGCACGTAACAGCCAATGTCGATGAGGTGGATATCGGAAGAGTGCGCGCGGGACAAAAAGCGCGGATAGTTGCAGATGCCTATCCCAACCGTTCCTTTACAGGCGAGGTGATTCGCGTATCTCCGCAGGGAAGAACCGAACAAAATATCACTACGTTCCGGGTAACCGCTCTTGTCCCGAACGAAGGCGGGCTCCTCAAGGCCGGAATGTCTGCCGACGTAGAACTTGAGATCGCAAGTAAGCAAAATATTGTAAAGCTCCCAAATGAAGCATTGATCGATCCCACCGTTTTTATGCAGCAGGGTGGTGATTTCGCTGCTCTAGCCGTTAGCGGGAATAATTCGCAGCGCCCGATGCAGGGTAGGCCGGAGAGAGGTGAATCCCGTGAGGGATCTGAAATGATGGGAAACCCTGACAGGGTGAACATGAGAATTGTTATGGTCGGGGATGGAAATGAAGTTAAACCGAGAAGGGTGGTAGTGGGTATCAATAATTTTGATTATACGGAGATAGTCTCGGGATTAGAAGAGGGTGAAGAAATTCATATCCGGACATTAAGCCGTGCACGTCAGGCAGGCCTTGAATGGCAGCAGCGCATACGGGGTCGCAGCGGATTTGGTGGATTTGGCAATTAATGAAAAGGAAAGATAATTCAGAATGTTTAGCATACTAGAAAGCTTTTTCACTGCAATATCGGCACTTTGGGCGAATAAGCTTCGCTCGTTACTAACTATGCTCGGTATCATAATAGGCGTTGCTTCGGTTATCACCATGATCGGTCTCGGTGAAGGTGCACAAAGAGCAGTTCAGGACCGTATGGAAGCGATGGGCAGTAACCTCTTAACAGTCAGTCCGGGAGCTTCCCGCGGAGGAGGGGGAGCGGTTATGACCGGTGGCACCGCCCGATTGTATGTATCTGATGCCGATGCGCTTGCCGACCGAGCGGATTTTGTGGATGTTGTCATACCGGAAATGTCCAGAAATTCCCAGATTCAGTTTCGCAACAGAAACTGGAATTCCAGGGTAGTAGGTACCACCACGGCATATCCTGAGACCCGTAATCATATTCCGGTTGATGGAAGATTTTTTACCGACGGTGAAAACAGAGCCGCTGCCAAAGTGGCTGTGTTGGGATCCGCTATTTCCTCACAGCTATTCGGTCGGGAATCCGGAGTCGGTGAAACTGTTCGTATCGCGGGACAACGCTTCCAGGTAATAGGAATTCTCGAGGAGAAAGGGACCGGAGGATGGAATAATCCCGATGAACAGGTGTTCATACCGTTGATGACGGCACAGCGGCGGTTAATGGGCCGCGATCATCTCAGTAATATAACCGTCCAGGTTGTCAGTCAGGAAGCAATGGAACTTGCGACATTCGAAGTAGAGCGTGTCCTTCGCCGGGAACACAGGTTGCGCCCGGATCAGGAAAATGATTTCAGAATTTTTAATCAGGCAGATTTAATTTCAACCGTTCAGGAAACACAAAAGACATTCTCATTCCTGCTCGCCGGTATCGCGGGTGTTTCACTTATTGTCGGCGGTATAGGTATCATGAATATAATGATCGTATCGGTGACCGAACGAACCCGGGAAATCGGGATCCGGAAGGCGGTCGGCGCGCGGCGCCGTGACGTATTAATGCAGTTTTTACTCGAAGCTATTATGCTGAGTATCATCGGCGGCATTATAGGTATAGGAATGGGAACATTCGTATCGGATTTACTTTCACGTTATGCCGGTTGGAACACGGTCATACTTGTCGAAGCGGTAGCTCTCAGCTTTTTATTTGCAACCGCTATCGGTATTTTCTTCGGAATCTATCCGGCAAGAAAAGCCGCGAGTCAGAACGTCATTGAATCGCTCCGTTATGAATAAATAATAATCCTTTAGACAAAAGTCTATAACTATGATCAGTTAAGATTGAATTGAGTGAAAATTTATGACTTATAGATGTATTGCGTACATATCGGTTCTTTTTATTGTATTGATTATATCCGGGTGTTCACAGGGTGATTCAAATCAATTACAGGGAGGACCGCCGGCACCCCGTGTGGAAGTGAAAGAAATCGAACGGCACACGTTATCAGCTTCGCTTCTGTCCTCCGGCTCGATTGCTTCGCGAAATGAAGTCAGGGTAATCGCACAGACCGAGGGCAAGATCAATATGATCAATGTCGAAGAAGGTAATGTCGTGCGTGAGGGTCAGGTCATCGTGCAGCTTGACGATTCGGTGCCCCGGGCACAATATCGAGAAGCGGAAGCAAGCTTCCGTGAAGCAAAGCGAAATCTTGACAGGGCAGAACAACTTTACGAGCGAAATCTGATATCCGAACAGGAGTATCAGAATATAGTCACACAGGCGCAAATAGCCGAGTCGCGTTATGAGTACCGACGCGCATTGTTTCAGTATACGACCATTTATGCGCCGATAAGCGGTGTTATCACGTTTCGCGGAGTCGACCGGGGAGATATTGCATCGCAGCGCGAGCATCTGCTCACCATTACGAATATGGATGAGCTTGTAATTCGAGTCAGTGTCAGCGAACTTGAAGCGCCGTATTTACAGCGGGGAGACGAAGTAACGGTTCAGGTCGATGCATACATGGATAGCAGATTCAGGGGACGCATCCGGCGCATTTTCCCCGCTGCCGACCCGACAACACGCCTTATCCCGGTGGAGGTAGAGCTTATTGATAAAAACAGCCGGCTCTTCCCGGGATTATTTGCACGTGTCGAATTTCAAACACAACAAAAACCAAATGTGCTGGTTGTACCCGTCAATGCTGTGATGACAAGTCCTCAGGGTGAGCGGTATGTCTATACCGTGAATGATGATACGGCGTATTACCGTAAAGTTGTTGTCGGCATGCGTACTGAAGAATATTTCGAAGTACTCGAAGGTCTTTCTGAAAACGAAAAAGTGGTTGTTCGCGGAGCAACATCGCTTCGAGACAGAATTCCGGTACAATTAATTACGGAGAGATAAGGATTTATGAAAAAATATCTTAAGAAGAAAAGTTTTAGCTCCTGGTCGATAAGGCATCCTCTCGGCTCACTGGCTATAGTATCCGTAATTATTGTGCTCGGTCTATTTTTCTTCACGACACTGTCGGTTGATTTACTCCCGCAAATTGTCTATCCCGTTGTTATGGCTGTCGTCAGTTACCCGGGAACCGATCCGGAAGTTATGGAGGAAACCGTAACGAAAATCCTTGAATCCCGAATGGCTACTACGGAGGATGTCGTTGAGATTTCGAGCAGTACACAGGAGGGGAGGGCGAACGTACGACTTCGTTTCGATTACGGGAAGGATATCGATCTCGCGCTCAGGGATGCGAGTACACAGCTTGACAGGGCGCGGGGAAGATTACCGCAGGATATGAATCCGCCCATGATTTTTAAATTCGATCCGACACAGCGACCGATCGTTGAAATTGCGCTTTCATCCGATGTGGTCGATCCTGTCCAACTCAGAAGATGGGCTGAAGAAGAATTTGTCAATTACTTTCTAACGATACCCGGTGTCGCATCTGTTGACGTAGCCGGTGGATTGCAGCGTGAAATACAGGTGGTGCTGGATAAACGACGACTTGAGGGATACGGGCTCTCGGTCTCGAACGTTATTCAGTCTATACGCGATGAGAACATCGATGCAAGCGGCGGGAGGGTCATTGCCGGATCCCGTGAATATGCAAGCCGAACCCTGGGAAGATTCACCTCGATGGACGATATAAAAGATACCCGTATTCAGGTGAATCGTGTGTCTGGTATGGCCGCGGATTCTAATCCACGGGGTACCACAACGGACAGAATTCGTTTGCGAGATATTGCCGAAGTTCTCGATACCCACCGTGAACAGAGGGTTTTTACGCGATTAAACGGCGTTCCAAGCATCAAAGTTACCTTGTTTAAACAGCCGACCGGCAACACGGTTGAAGTGGCAAACGGTATTTTCAACCAGATTGCGTTCCTGGAAGAAAATAATATGTTGCCGCCGAATATTGAATTATCGGTCATATCGGATCAGTCGCAATTTATAAGAAATTCAATCGGAAGTGTGTCCACCGCGGCTGTCGTTGGCGGCTCGCTGGCTATGATAATAGTCGGGTTGTTCCTCGGCAGTATCCGCCGGACGTTCATAATCGCAACCTCGATACCGATTGCGATACTTGCTACATTTGTTATGATGGGATTCGGTGACCTGACGCTTAATATCATATCACTCGGAGGACTCGCGCTCGGAGTCGGTATGCTCATGGATAATTCCATTGTGATGCTCGAAAACATTTCACGTGTGCAGAAAGAACATCACGATCCGGTCGAAGCGGCCCATATCGGCAGTAATCAGGTCTCATCGGCCGTGACAGCCGCAACAGCAACAAATCTTGCCTCGGTATTGCCTTTCTTAATGATTGCCGGACTTGCGTCGATGGTATTCACCGAACTGATATTGACGATATCCTTCGCAATAATAGCATCATTGTTGGTAGCACTGTCGCTTGTACCGATGTTATCGGCGCAGTTGTTTAAATTCGAATCGAAACATTCCGGTAAGCCGAGTAAAATATTGACGCTTTTGGATAAAGGATTTCAGCGGTCGTTAATAATCTACAAAAGGATGCTTGACTGGACAATTCATTACCGGCTTCTGGTGATATCGGCTGCAATTCTCCTCTTTGTTGGAGCAATGTATATGTGGAGCGAACTCGGCGGAGAGTTTCTCCCTTCGATGGATGACGGACGGATATCTATTCGCTACGAGTTACCTCCGACCGCGTCCCTTGAAAATAATTATTTTCTTGCTACAGAACTTGAAAGAATGATAGATGAGATGCCCGCCGTTGAGTCGGCATTCACGGTGGCGGGCGGCCGAATGTGGTCGAGCGCAACCGCAGAATTCCCGACGCGTGGATCGCTCGACATTAAATTGGTTCCCTTACGCGATCGGCGCATTTCAAGCGACCAATGGATAACACAGCTACGACAAAAGATCGCGCAGGCACAGTTTACCGATGCCCGTATTAACGTATGGAAGCAGGGCATACCCGGATTATGGTTCGGCGGTTCGGGAGCTGACGTCGAGATTAATATATACGGGGATGAAATTCGTATGTTGTCGGTAATTGCCGATGAAATAATATCGACATTGCACGGGATCGAAGGGTTGTCCGGATTGGAAAAATCAATTGATGAAGCACGTCCTGAATTACAGATCAACATAGACCGGGAACGGACTGCCGAACTCGGGTTATCGATGCGTAACATCGGTGAAACAGTTCGAACCGCCATTGACGGTTCCATTGCAAGCCGCTACGTAGAAGGTGCGCGGGAATACGATATCCGGGTTCTGTATGACCGGGATCAGGTACGAAGTATACGGGATCTCGATCAAATTGTTCTCTATCCGCCGGGACGGGCACCGGTCCCGCTGCGAAATGTTGCGCAGGTTGTCGAAGGTGTCGGACCGGTCAGTATCGACAGACACAATCAGCGACGAATGGTTTCCGTATCCGGAAATGTTTCCGGTACCGACCGTTCGGTGGCAGAGGTAACAGCCGATGCCCGTCTCGAACTTGCAGGTATCGTTTTACCTGAAGGTTACCGCACGACATTCAGCGGTCAGGAAGAAGCACGGAGAGAAAGTAATCAGCAATTATTTATGATGATTTTGCTTGCTGTTTTTCTCGTGTACGTCGTGATGGTTATATTATACGAATCCTTGTTGAATCCTTTTGTTATTATTCTCACCATCCCGTTTGCTCTCGTGGGTGTGGTGGCGGCACTTTACATAACGAGTATCCCCCTTGCGGCGACAGCCTTGCTCGGAATCATTCTTCTTGCAGGAATTGTGGTGAACAACTCGATCGTGCTTGTCGAGTTTATTGAGATGATGCGGCGCGATTACGGAATGACCCTCGTTGAAGCCGTCAGGGAAGCAGGACCGCTTCGGTTGCGTCCGATTATGATGACGACGATTACCACGGTTGTCGGGATGTCACCGCTTGCTCTTGGTATCGGTGAGGGATCCGAAACACTGCAGCCGCTCGCGGTTGCCGTGATCGGCGGTCTGATATTCGCAATGTTTCTTACCCTGTTTGTGATACCGAATATGTATCTTGTTATTCATAAAACCAAAGAGCGCATCGGAGAATTTCTTGAATCGAAAGGAATTCGGAAAGTCGGAAAAACCGATGAGAAGGTGAAAGACCCAGCATACGCCCGTGAGACAACAACGTAATGTGCGAACGTACTACGCTTGCAGGGAATGTATCGTGTCTGTGGAAGGACGACCGGATGTCAATAGCATTATAATGACTTGTAAATAAGGTGAGCCGAATGTTTCCCTAATATCGAAAGTGTTTTATCGGTTCACCTTTTTCCCCCAACTCGGTCATTGCTTCGATACCGATTTGTAGATGCAAGTCGACAAACCTCTCGGTTACCAGTTTATCCGATTCCTGTGTTTTTACACCCTCGGGAATCATCGGAATATCCGAGACGAGCAGTAACGCACCGCGGGGAATTTCATTCACCAGACCGACGATGAAAATCGTTGCTGTCTCCATGTCGATACCGATCGTTGCTAACTGCTTTAAGTATTGTTTGAACTTGATGTCCCATTCCCAGACCCGGCGGTTTGTTGTGTAGACGACTCCGGAGCGGTATTCCTGACCGTGAGCTATAATTTTTTCCGATACGAATTTATGAAGTTTAAACGATGGCAAGGCAGGAACTTCCTTCGGCATATAATCGTCGCTTGTACCTTCACCGCGTATTGCGGCAATAGGAAGGATAAAATGGCCGATCTCCGTCGATTTTTTCAATCCGCCGCATTTTCCGAGGAACAGCACACCTTTTGGTGCCCGTGCGATGAGCAGGTCCATAAGGGTCGCTGCATTTGCCGAACCCATCCCGAAATTTATCATGGTTAATCCGGCGGAATTCGTCGATGTCTGCATCGGTCTGCCTTCACCCAGAATATCGCAGCCGAATGTTCCGGCAAATTTTTCCAGATAATTATGAAAATTGGTTAAAAGGAAGTAATCACCCATAGAATCGATCGGGGTGCCGGTGTAACGGGGAAGCCAGTTCCGCGCGATGTCTAATTTCGTTTTCATAGGAATT
>Ga0209498_1003004_pt1 | contig 10106 bp, 8 predicted proteins | sample WalLakDeSediment_FD_184131 | JGI IMG/M metagenome (GOLD analysis project Ga0209498, IMG submission 184131) | Lake sediment microbial communities from Walker lake, Nevada to study Microbial Dark Matter (Phase II) - Walker Lake 11/02/13 Deep... | ecosystem: Environmental > Aquatic > Freshwater >... | reverse complement strand
AACTCCAAGATATGAAGTTGATAATTCTTCCTATTCAGTAGTGCGTGATCTTGATAAATGTGTTTTATGCAAACGTTGTGTAAGAACCTGTATAGATCTTCAGGAAGTTGGAGTGCTTGAAGCAATAGACAGAGGCAACAACACTCATATAGGAACATTTCTGGACAAACCGCTTGCGGAAGTTATCTGTATTAACTGCGGACAGTGTATTAATCGTTGTCCAACCGGTGCATTAAGAGCAAACGATCCGCGTGATGAAATATGGGCTGCAATTGATGATCCAAAAAAGCATGTTGTAATTCAAACAGCGCCATCACCAAGAGCGGCAATATGTGAAGAATTTGGGATGGAACCCGGTTCGTCACTTACCGGTGAAATGAATACTGCATTAAGAAGAATCGGCTTTGATGTTGTATTCGATACAAACTTCACTGCAGACCTTACCATCTTTGAAGAAGGTACAGAACTTATTGCAAGGTTGTATAAAGCTCTGGTACAGAAAGAACAGGTCGCCCTGCCTCAGTTTACTTCATGTTCACCGGGCTGGGTCAAATATCTTGAACATTTTTATCCTGAGTATATTGATAACCTCAGCACAGCCAAATCACCGCAGCAGATGTTTGGCGCGTTGATCAAAACTTATTATGCTGAAAAGAAAGGTATCGATCCGAATGATATAGTTTCGGTTGCAGTTATGCCTTGCTCAGCTAAGAAGTTTGAATGCAACAGACCCGAAATGGTTGATTCCGGATTTAAGGATGTAGATTACGGTTTAACAACCCGTGAATTAGCTCAGATGATTAAAGAATCAGGAATATACCTTCCTGAAATGCCGCGCTCACATTTTGATGATCCGTTTGGTGATGCTTCCGGTGCCGGATTAATCTTCGGTGCAACCGGCGGTGTTATGGAAGCTGCATTAAGAACTGTTATTGAATTTGTAACAGGTAAGAAAGTTGAAGATGTATTTGCTAACGCTGATATAATGCCTGTAAGAGGATTTGAAGGTGTTAAATATGCCGAACTTCCAATTGCAGAGGTAGGTGCAGTTCCTGATCTTATCAAACATCTTATACCGGATTGGAACTGGTTGAAAGGTGCAACACTTAAAATTGCTGTGGCACATGGAACAGCTAATGCAAAGAAAATTATGGACGATATAAAAGCCGGCGGTAAATTCAGTGAATGTCATTTCATCGAGTTTATGGCTTGTCCTGGAGGATGTATCGGCGGCGGCGGTCAGCCGATTCCAACAACTCCAGAGATACGTAAACTAAGAGCAAAAGCTATATACGAAGAAGATAAATCATTACCGATAAGAAAGTCTCATGAAAACAGATTTGTTATTGAAATATACGATGAGTTCTTAAAAGACGGACCTTGCGGACATTTATCACATAAACTTCTTCATACACATTATGTGAAAAGAGGAAAGTATATAGCCTAAATTAGTGCTTCTTATACAGGCAGATGTTAGCTAATAGCATCTGCCTTTTTTATTTTTGAATAGAAATTCCGGAAAGTTTATGCTGAATCTTGTTCCATCCTGGGCGCACCATTACGAAGAATTCTGGATGTCAATCCGGAGACGAAACCTTTGGTTTATAAAGCTTCGCTATGCTGCGGTTGCAATGCTGTTCCTCCTCTTGCTGGGTGCGGAGTATATTCTAAAAATTGAACTTACACGAACACAGCTTACTTTAATTGTTATAATAACGACCTCGATACTTATATATAACGGACTTTTTCATTTCATTAGAAGATTTCTGAAATTTGATCCGGCAAAGTTTAATCCGCTTCATTTATCATTTCTGCAAATAGTTTTTGATTTAACCGCACTGATGCTTCTGGTCTATTATACAGGCGGAATAGAATCACCGCTGTATATGCTTTCAGTATTTCATATGATCATTGGCAGTCTGGTGCTTCCCGGTTTTATTATTTACTCAATTGCCGCGGCAGTAGTAGCGAGTTTTGCCTTTATATCATTCGGACAGCACTACGGACTGATTCCGCATCATCAACTAATCGGACTTCTGAATTTCAATTTATCTGAAGATCTGAATTATATAATTGCTTTCAACATTGTTTTTATGTTTGTCATTTTTATGTGTGTACTGCTTGCAAACAGAATAGCAAATCAGTTATATAAAAGAGAACAGGAACTTGTTGAATCAATAGCAAAAATTAATGCAGCAGAAAAAGAAAAGCAGAAATATATTATTGGAGTTGTTCACGAAATAAAAACACCTCTTGCGGCAGTTCATTCTTATCTTGATTTAGTATTGCAGAAATTCCTCGGTCCATTGGATGAAGTTGTTGAAGAAAAACTAAAACGCGCCAAGCGAAGATCCGATGAGGCAATTGAGCTGGTAAACAGTGTATTAAAGATTTCAAATATGAAGTTGTTCGATAAGATAACCGACGAAAGTATGACGATAGGTGCTATTGTTAAAACAACCGCAGCCAGTCAGATGGTAAATGCAAAAGCGAAAAGCGTTTCGGTTAAAGTACTTGATGAAAGAAAAGAAAAGATTCCGGTAAAAGGGGATAGTTTCTTAATTCAGATCGCTATTTCCAATCTTATTAACAATGCAATTAAGTATGTTGATTTTGAAGGCAAGATTGAAGTTGTTATTGAGAATAAAGAAAATGATGTAATGATAAGCGTAAGCGATAATGGCATTGGTATTCCGGAAAAAGATATGGATAAAATATTTACAGACTTTTACCGTGCTTCAAATATTAAAGATAAAAATTATGAAGGTTCTGGAATCGGACTTCCGGTAGTTAAACAAATTATTGAAAGGCACGGAGGAACCATCAAAGTTGAAAGTCCCTCCCGCTTAGCTGCGACTGATAAACCTGGAACCAGTTTTACAATTTATCTACCGTTAAAGAAATAAAACTATTTCTTTGCAGTTTTTTTAACAGCTTTCTTTTTAGATTCTTCGAAGATTGAAAGATCAACCAGCTTTGAAGAGACCCCTTTAATAAGCGATACTTTCCGTGCAAGCTCATCCATTTTTTTTCTTTCACCTGCCAGTTCAAGAATAAGCAGTCCCTCGTCGGTGCAATTTTCCATTACACCGTCGTGAATACCGAGACGTGTTTTTATCATACAGCCCCATCCGGTTAAAACTTTCTGAACCTGAACAGCAGCATTTTTTCTTTTGCTGATAAGAATTAATAATATGGTTTTCATAGTATAGCCCCTGAATAGTGGATAAAAAAGACATGTAAAAATAATCAAAATCACCCAAAGAAAATTATTTAACATTAGTTAATTATTGTTGCTAATTCGACTATATGGTCGTAATTGATGACTAAAATGTCGTATTATTTTCTAATAAGGTTTATTCCAACATAAATTCACTATAATTTTCAGGCACAAGGTTTGTAAATTGTTTACAGGAGTTTAACATGAAAGTAATACTTATTATTCTATTTTTTTCTGCTGCAGGTTTATCCAATGGATTTGAAATTCCTGATACAACTAAAAGTAAAGATCAGGAAACAAATAAGGAGCAATTACGCGAACAGGAAAAAACCGGAAAGCCTTCTAAAGATGATTTTATTGATAAGAAAGGAACAGGTGAACATAATCGTGCTTCCGAAAGAAAAAGAAAAGATGTTTTTATTGATAAGGATGGCGATGGTATCTCGGATACAAGACAGGGTGGAATGAGTTTCAATAAGCTTCGAAAAAGAACCGGACAAAAACAGGGAAGCGGCAGCGGTGGAGGGCACAATGGCGGTGCAAATCAGGCCGGACCCGGCGGCAGTAAATAATCTTATTAAATTGATTCTTATATGAAATCGTATTTCTTATCATTCCTGATCTGTTTCACATCTGTAAGTTATGAAACCTTTGCACAATTAAATCTTAATGTCTCCTATGAAGGATATTATGATGATAACATCTTCAATAACTTTGAGCAGACAGATGATTTTATAAATAGCTTCTCTCTTTCCTCTGCATTCAATATAGAAAGTGAGTTTAATAATGTACAGATATACTACGAAGGAAACTTAAGCTCTTTTCGGGCAAACCAATACAAAAATTTTAACTCACACCGTTTTGGTCTTGTTGAAACACATCTTTTTTCAATCGATGATAATCCTCTTAATGTTGGAGTCAACTATTCTTTACGCAATAACAAGGATGAATTCAAGATTTATGATTTTAACCAGCTTTCAGCATATGCTAATTACAGACACAATATAATTGAAGACAACTATTTACTAGCCGGCTACATATTTAATAGAAATAACTTTAAGAACTTTTCACTCTTTTCCCATTATGAACATAAAGGTTTTGTTCGATGGATATCCAATCTTGCAGAAAAAACTTCCCTGATTGCAAGCACAGAATTCGATTATAAAGATTATCTGCAAAAGTATAATGTTAGCAATTACGCAAATGATGCATCGCTTTTAAGATTTGGATTAAGTATTGCTCAGATTATAGGTGAAAACACAAGGTTAAGCATTTATTCTGAATATAGAAAAAGTCTTACAGACAAAAGCAGGTATATGTTCAGCAATGAATTCATCTACTATGAAGAAGAAATATTCAATGATATATATTCAAGCGATGGTGTAACTATAGGCGGAGCACTAAATCAGTATCTGATCGACGAGATACTTTTATCTGTTGAAGCCAGATATTTAACGAGAAACTTTAAAGCATTACCGGTTGCGGATCCCGAGGGTTTCTCACTAAATGATCTGCGTGATGACAAACAATACGCATTCGGGGTTGCGGCAGAATTTGATATTAGTTTTTTACTGAACGGTATGTCAATTGAAACGAGCTGGAATTATATTAAAAGCAATTCTAATGATTATTTCTACGATTATACTAATAACCTGATCTCAGCATCACTTATCTTTGGTTTTTAACTGCAAATTTGCTATTTCTTTATTCCATACTTCTGAATTTTATAACGTATGTTTCTTTCAGTAAGTCCAAGCAGTTTAGCTGCAACTGTCTGATTACCACCAGATTGGCTTAACGCATCATATATAAGTTTCTTTTCAAGTGCTTCTACCTGCTCATTTAAAGTTCCGGAACCGGTCTGTTTAATCAGAATTTCTTTCTTAAAACCTTTAATACTGTCAGGGATATCATTAAGTGTTACAATTTTATCACGGCAAAGAACTACTGCACGCTCAATAATATTTTCAAGTTCCCTTACATTACCTGGATAATTGTATTTCATTAAAAGATCAACAACTTCTTTTGAGATTTCAATTTTACCTTTATGGTTTTCGTTCGCAAAATAAATTATGAAATGCTCGATCATCGGAAGAATATCTTCACGTCTTTCGCGTAAAGGGGGAATATTTATAGATACAATGTTTAATCTGTAAAATAAATCTTCACGGAAGGATCCATCTTTTATTTTGGACTCAAGGTTCTGATGCGTTGCTGTTATTATTCTGACATCAATATCAATATTTTCTGTTGAGCCAAGCCGTTCTATTTTTTGTTCCTGTAAAACTCTTAGCAGTTTAACCTGGATATTCAACGGAACATCACCAATTTCATCTAAAAATATTGTTCCTTTATCAGCCAACTCAAATCTGCCTTTTTTTAATTTTTCGGCACCCGTAAATGCTCCCTTCTCATGCCCGAATAATTCACTTTCGAGTAAAGTTTCAGGAAGCGCAGGAATATTCACTGCAATGAACGGCTTATCCTTTCTTGAACTTGCAAAATGAATAGCTTTTGCGAGAACTTCTTTTCCTGTTCCGCTCTCACCTGTAATTAATATAGTAGCTTTGCTTTCAGCCGCTCTTGAAGCCACGCTAAGCACTTCATCCATCTTCGGTGAGTTTGAAATAAATGAGTCGAATTTAAACTTTTCCTGAAGCTGTGAGCGAAGTATTTGTATTTCTGATTTTAGATTTTTTGTCTCAATAATTTTTTCCATCAGAAGATCAAGTTCATCAAGATCAACCGGTTTTGAGATGTAATCATAAGCACCGAGACGCATTGCTTTAACAGCATTTTCAACCGTTCCGTAGGCGGTAAGAATAACAAAGCTAATTTCCGGGTTCATTTTTTTTACTTCTTCCAGAACCTCTATTCCGGTTTTATCCGGCATTTTATAATCTGAAAGGACTATATCTATTAAATTATTTTTTGTTACATCAACTCCTTCATTGCCTGAAGATGCTGAATAAACTTTGAAACCCTTTTTTTGAAGATAACCGCTAAGAACATTTCTCTGGGCTTCTTCATCATCAATAATCAGAATTGAATAGTCTTTCATTTTCCGGCTAATATTATTTTAAAAATAGTTCCTTCATTCACTGAACTTGAAAGTTGTATTGAACCGCTATGCTGAGCAATAATTTTTTGAGCAATGCTTAACCCGAGTCCGTTTCCATCCGTTTTTGTAGTAAAGTATAGATCAAAAATTCGTTTTTGAATTTCATGGGGAATGCCGGCGCCACTATCCTGAATGTTGATTAATAGTTTATCACTCCGGATTTGGTAATTAATCTTAACTTCACCGTTTTCTGAAACAGCATCAAATGCATTTTGAATTATATTCATTAATGCCTGTTTAATAAGGTCTGGATCAAACACAAACATTTTGCTGTCATCACTGTGTATGATAAAATTAATTTTCTTTTGTTTCGCCTGTTCTTCAAAAAGATGTTTTATTTCATCAAAAAATATTTTCAGATCTACATCTGTCGTCTTAATATCAAGCGGTTTGGCATAATTAAGAAACTGAGTTATTATTTTATTTATTCTGTTAACCTCACTTCTTAAAAGTCCGGTAATTTCCTCATATTCCTTCTGATGTTCCGGGACTTTAAATTCTTTATTTAATCTTTGTGCAATCATACCAATTGCGTTTATAGGATTACGAATCTCATGAGCAACACCGGAAGCAAGTTCACCCATTGCTGTTAGTTTTTCATTTTTAGCAGCTTCTTTTTCAAGCTGTTTTATTTCAGTAAGATCTTTAATAACAATTACAAAATTTTCCGGATCGTTATTGTTGTCATAAATAATCGAAATTCCAATCAACAGATACCTATTGGAGTTTTCAAGAAGAATTTGTCTTTCAAAATAATTACGGGCCCCAAAATCTTTGTCAGTCAATTGTAAAATATTGCTGCTAAATTCAAATATATTTTTTCCGATTGAGTTGTTCATTTCTTGATTAAATAACTGATTTAAAGCCCGGTTAAACAAAGTTATATTTTTATTTTTATCAAGAACAATAACCGCCTCGTCCATATTTTCCAGAACAGATGAAGTTAGAGTTTTAAACTTTTCGTATTCTTCAGATACTGTCTGAAGATTCTGAGTTGTAAAAATTATACTAAGCACTATTATCGAAATAGCAGCAAGAATTAAAGAGATTATAATTAACCTTCTGATCATTCTGCTTTCAACATTACGTACATCTTCAAGTGAAATGCCTATTCTATATATACCTACTATTTCTTCATCAAACACGAATTGCTTTGCAACTTCATAAACTTCCTCTAATGCAAAATCAGTAATCCTTGAAAAAGTTGAATCAGTGGTAAGAGCATTCATAAGGAATTCGGATCCAGGAATAGCTTCAAGTGTGTCAATCTTTTCACTTGCTGCAAGTATTCCGAGGGTATCCTGCAAAACTATATATTCAACTCCATGATGCTTTGTCATTTCCTGAAGTATTTTACCAATACCGATTCTTTTTCTGAATTCAAGAAATTCTTCTGCATCTATATTTACAACAATTGCACCTCTGTTTGTTGATCTTGCAACGGCTACAGCAAATCTTTCCCCCTCAATAAATTCGGCATGCTTTAAACCTATCACCAGTTCATCAGCTTCTCCGGAAAGGATGGGAGCCAGCCTATCCGCTCTGTTAATATTATCCTCACCATATTCATGACCTGGCTCAGGTACTCTGTTAGTCAATATACGATTACCATTTTGATCAAAAATATTAATTCTGTATAGATTATTATCTGTGCCAATACGAATTAGTTCAGCTTCATTGATTTTATTCGCGCCATCAAGTTTTCTTATTAATCTGGCATTATTAAGAAGTCGTTCGGTAATAATATCTTCAATTTCAAAACTTGCATTCAGTGTATTATCGCTGCTTTGAATAATTGATTCGATAAGTGCAGAAGAGTGTTCATAAAGAAGTTGAAAAATATCCCGCTTACTCTGATTAAGCTCAATATAAGCTGAAGTAAACATAACAACAGCTATCAACACTGATATAAGTATAACTGCTTTAGGTTTCAATTTAAACTTAATCTTCATATACAAACTTAGATTAAAATTTATACTATATAAAGTGCAGGGTTAATTGCAGTGATTAGTGTCTCGTCAATCATGACGATGCAGTTCGCCAATTCAGTCGAACAGTTTATAAAAACCTTTAATTACAACTAATTCTGGCAGTTTATTTTAGTGGCACGGCTGTTGGATAAATCAATACCAAACAGAAACAACATAAAACAAAAAGGAGAAACAAAATGAAAACCAGAAATCTGTTAAGCTTACTTGCAATAATCATAGCAGTAGCTTTCGTATCATCCGATCTTTTAGCTCAGAGTGATAGTACTAATCGGAACAAAACTAAAAACGAAGTTAAAACTCAGACTAAAGATCAAAACAAATTTCAGGGAGAAACACAAAACCAGGTTAAGAACCAGAACAAACTAAAAACCGGTGAAATTATTCATGGCAAGAATTTCGTTGACAATAACGGTGATGGATTTAATGATAATGCACCCGATGTTGATGGTGACGGAATTCCAAATGGTCAGGACCCGGATTATGTAAAACCACAGGATGGAAGCGGTTTAAAGAAAATGAACGGCAAAGCTAAACAAAGTAAGTTTGGTGGAAATAAATATGGCCCCGGTGATGGAACTGGAAACAGCGGTGTAGGGCCACATGATGGAAGCGGTTATGGACCCGGAGGATCAACAGGAGGTAGCGGAACAGGCAGCGGCTCGGGAACTGGAACTAAAAGAGGCGGCAGGAAATAATCAAACAATACAAGACGGCGAGTAATCGCCGTCTTTTTTAATTAATTTAATCTTACACAAAGAGGTACAAAATGAAATCAAATAGAATTATTATTCTATTCTCTGTGATTCTTTTTTTGATTTTTAATATCGGGTGCAGTAATGAGAATCCTGTTTCGACAGATGATTCATCAATGCTTTCAAAGTATGGTAATGGAGGTAATGGAGGAGGAAGCGGTTCAACGTTCGATCTTTCCCAGGAAGAGATTGACGGAATGATCCATATGCGTTTAGAGGAAAAATTGGCGAGGGATGTTTATACAACGTTTGGCAGTCTTTATAACTACAAGGTCTTTTTGAATATTAAAGAAAGTGAACAAAAGCATATGGATGCAATGCTAAGACTGCTTGTGAAGTATAATATCGATGATCCCATTATTTCAGATGAAGTTGGAGTATTTCCTCCCGGACCTTTCCAGGTTTTATATGATGATTACATAGCTCAGGGTTCAGTGTCCTTGCTAGAAGCTTTACAAGTCGGAGTTGATATTGAAGAACTCGATATAGCCGATCTTCAATATCAGATAAATGAAGTAGTAGATAATCCGGATATTCTCAGGGTTTACTCACATCTTTTAACAGGTTCTGAAAACCATCTTGCAGCTTTTAACAGATGCATAGCAAATCTGCCAGATACGGATAGATAATATTTTGATTCGATGACTAACGATGATGAACGGAAAGCTGAAAACTTTCCGTTCATTTTATTATTTTATAGTGGTTCTTTTACAATTTTATATTGTTATTACTTATCTCAGGGGAATTCGTTTGATTAGTTACTCACCAATATTTCTATATTCCTTAAACTGCTGCGTTTATCAGCAGACACAAAATTTTTTACCCATTTTTATTTTTACCCAACTTCTATTTTTAATCCTTCATATTCGGAGGTGTTTATGAAAATCATTTACACAATCATCTTTTCACTTATATTTATTTTTACATCAATTGCTCAAATTAAAGCAGGCGCAGAAGCATTAGGCACACGGAAGTACGATGATTATAAAACCCCGCAGTTCTGCGGAACTTCCTGTCATGTC
>Ga0209498_1003003_pt1 | contig 10106 bp, 11 predicted proteins | sample WalLakDeSediment_FD_184131 | JGI IMG/M metagenome (GOLD analysis project Ga0209498, IMG submission 184131) | Lake sediment microbial communities from Walker lake, Nevada to study Microbial Dark Matter (Phase II) - Walker Lake 11/02/13 Deep... | ecosystem: Environmental > Aquatic > Freshwater >... | reverse complement strand
CGACCTGACCGCCGAAGCGGCGCTCGCGAAGCTCCTGGTCCTGCTGTCGCGCGGTGACCCACCGCGCGCCGTCGCGGACGCCATGGCACGCGACCTCGCCGGCGAACTCACCCCCACGGCGGGCCCGGGATGACCCCGCCCCACCCGCCGATCCCCGGCCTCGAGGGGCTGCCGCTCGACCACGTGGCGATCGCCGTGCCCTCGCTCGCGGCGGCCGGGCCGTACCTCGCGCTCGGGCTGCCGGCGGCGGGCCCGGACGAGGTCGTCGCCGGCCAGGGCGTCGCCGTGCGCCTCCTGCGCGCCGGCGACACCGTCATCGAACTGCTCGCGCCTCTCGGCGCCGACACCCCCGTCGCCCGCTTCCTCGACCGCCGTGGGCCCGGCCTGCACCACCTCGCGTTCCGGGTCGGCGACCTCGACGCGGAGATCGGCCGACTGCAGGCGTTGGGCGCGCGCTTCGTCGATCCTGAGCCGCGACCCGGCCGCGGCGGCAGCCGCGTCGTCTTCCTCCATCCGCACTGGACCGGCGGCGTGTTGATCGAGCTGGTCGCGCACCCGTGAGCGCGCGCGGCCCTGGGCATCGCCGGCTGCGGCGTTGGGCCGTTCTCGGCGCTGCGCTCTGGGCCGCCGGACTCTTCGCGCTGTCGTCAATGCCCCTCGGCGACGGTTCGCTCGACTTCTGGTGGCGCTTCGAACACGACGACAAGGTCGCGCACGCCGCGCTTTACGCCGTGCTGGGCGCGCTCGTGCGCGTGGCAAGCGGTCGCGGTTCGGTGGCCGTGGCCGGCGGCGGCCTCATCGGCATCGTCGACGAGTGGGTCGTGCAAGCGCGCGTGCCCGGCCGTCATCCAGACCCCTTCGACCTCCTCGCCGACGTCGTCGGCGCCGCGCTGGGTGCGTGGGCCGTGGGCGCCTTCGCGCGGCGCCGGGGACGCACGTTAGAGTGACCGCGTGAAACTCGCGTTGGTTGGTGCCGGCAAGATGGGCGGAGCGGTGCTTGCAGGCGCCGTGCGTGCGGGCCTGCTCGACGCCGCCGACGTCGGCATCTATCACCCCGACGCCGGCCGCCGCGCGGCCCTCGCAGCCCGCTTCGGCGCCACACCGCTCGACGACGATGGCGTGCACCGTGCCGATCGGGTCCTGGTCGCCGTCAAACCGCAGTCCTTCGAGTCGGTCGCGCCGCTCATCGCGCAGCGGCACGCCTCCTACGTGTCGCTGATGGCCGGCGTGACCACGGCCACGCTCTCGAAACGCCTGGGGTCGCGCAAGGTGGTGCGCGCCATGCCGAACCTCGGCGCCGCGGTCGGCGCCTCGGCGACGGCGTTGGCGTGGCACGCCGAGACGCCCGTCGAGGACCGCGACTTCGCGCGTCGCCTGTTCCAGGCGGTCGGCACCGTCCACGAGGTGCCCGAGTCGCTGTTCGACGCCTACACGGGCCTCGCCGGCAGCGGTCCCGCGTTCGCCGCGGTGGTCGCCGAGGCGCTGGCCGACGGCGGCGTCCGCGTGGGGTTCAGCCGCGAGGTCGCACGCGACCTCGCCCGGGCGGTGCTGCTGGCGACCGCCCGACTGCTCGAGACCAAGCACCCCGCGGAGCTCAAGGACGAGGTCGCGTCGCCGGGTGGCACCGCGATCGCCGGGATCCGTACGCTCGAGCGACACCGCGTGCGCTTCGCCCTGATGGACGCGATCGAAGAAGCCAGCGACCGTGCACGCGTGCTGTCGCGCGACGGGGAAGATGCGTGATGCGCTGGGCCGCCAGGGCGTTGATCTGGACGCTGGCCGTCGCCCTCGCGCTGGCCGGCAGCGCGCTGGCCAACGGTTACTACCCCGTCGGCGACGGCCTGAGCTGGACGTACGACAGCGGCGCCACCCAGGTGATGTCGGGTCCGCGGCTCCTCGACGGCGTCGAGGTGATGGTGCTGACGCACTACATCGACGGGGTGCCCGTCTCCGAGGACTACCTGACCTTCGCCCCCGACGGTGTGCGCACGCTGGGGACCGCGGCCGCCGGCCAGATCGCGCGCTACGACCCTCCCCTGCTCGTGTACGCGGCGGCGCCCCTGCAGCCGGGCTCCACCTGGACGTCGTCCACCCGCATCGCCGGCATCGACGTCACGCTGTCGTCCGAGGTGGTGGGGCTTCGCGGCGTCCAGACGCTGGCCGGCCGCTTCAACGCGCTGCAGATCCGCCAGCGTACGCTGACGTCCACCGGCGGCCAGACGCTGCTCGACCTGTTCCTGGTGCCGGGCGTCGGCATCGTCCGCTTCGTCACGCAGGACGGCACCGTGATCGACCTGATCGACCGCAGCTTCTGACCGCCGCGCGGTCCTAGACCGTCGCCGCCAACTTGGCCTCGGGCAGGTGCCCGAGCCAGCGCTCCACGACGTCACCGAACGCGTCGGCCTCGAGGCCAGCGCGCACCTCGGCCATGAAGCGCGCCATGAACGCGAGGTTGTGCACGGTGATCAACTGCGGCCCGAGCGGCTCGTCGGCCTTGAGCAGGTGCCTCAGGTAGCCGCGGGAGAAGCGCCGGCAGGTGGGGCACCCGCAGTCGGCCTCGATGGGGCGCAGGTCGTCGGCGAAGCGCGCGTTGCGGAGGTTCAGCCTGAAGTTCGGTAGCGGCCGGCCGTCGTCGTCCACCCGGGCCAACGCGCCGCCGTTGCGGGCGTTGCGCGTCGGCGCCACGCAGTCGAAGGTGTCGATGCCGCGAGCGACCGCCGCGAGAACCGACGGGACGTCGCCGATGCCGAGCAGGTGGCGCGCGAGGGCGTCGGGGAGCTCCGGTACGGCCCACTCCAGCACCCGGTGCATGTCGGCGTGGGTGCGGCCGAGGTTCCCGCCGACGGCCATGCCGCCGAAGGGCATCGCGCCGATCAAACGGGCGCTCTCGCGACGCAAGCCCTCGAAGGCGCCGCCCTGCACCACCCCGAACAGCAGCTGGGGGTAGCCGTGGCGCGCGGGCTCGGCCTCGAACGTCGCCAGGCAGCGCTCTGCCCAACGGTGCGTGCGGTCGCTCGACCGACGGGTGTACGCCTCGTCGTGCAGCGGGCTGGTGCACTCGTCGAAGGCGAGCATGACGTCGGCCCCGAGCAGGCGCTGCACACGCACGCTGACCTCAGGCGTGAACACGTGCAGGCTGCCGTCGACGTGGCTCCGGAAGCGAACCTCGGTCTCGCCGACCTCGACCATCGAGCCGCCGGCGGCCGACAGCCGCGGTGCCGTCGCAGCCGCCGCCGCCGCACGCGGCGCATCCTCCCCCGGGAAGATGCTCGCGACCTTGCCGACACCATGCTCGATCGAAGCTCCCAGCGAGAAGACCTGGAAGCCGCCGGAGTCCGTCATGATCGGGTAGTCCCAGCCCATGAAGCGGTGGACGCCACCGTGGGCAGCGACGCGCTCGGCCCCGGGCCGGAGGTAGAGGTGGTAGGTGTTGGCGAACAGCACCTGCGTGCCCGCGTCGCGCACGCGCTCGGGATCGACGCTCTTCACGGTCGCCTGGGTACCCACGCCGACGAACGCGGGCGTCTCGACGACGCCGTGCGCGGTGTGCAACCGGCCGCGTCGGGCCTCGCCACGCCGCGCCAGCACCTCGAAGCCGACGCCCTGCCCGGGATCCGCCCCGCCCGCTGACCCCCCGATCCCCCCGAGCGCGGACGCCTCTTCGTTCACCGCGCGATGCTAACACAGCCGCTGGATTCGCCGTCCTGGACATGGCTCGATGCCCACAGCGGCTAGGCATCTGAGGGGTGGATGATGGTCTGCGGTACCTGTGCACACGCGCACCTCACCCGACGCCTGTTAACATCTTCACGTCAGGAGGTGCCGATGGCGCACCGTCGAAGGGTGTTCGCCGCCACACTGGTGGCCTTGGTGATTGCCCAGACCCTCGCCTTCAGCGCTCCCAAGGACGCCCCGCCCGAACCGGTCGTCGCCCTCGAACTGGTCCCCACCGTCGAGATCCTCGCTGCGCCGCGTGCGGTCGAGCCGACCCCCACGGTCGTCGCGGGGCCGGTCGCGAACCCGGTCTTCACCGTCCGCGCGACCGCCTACAACTCCTTGGAGAGCCAGACCAACGCTCAGCCCTTCATTACCGCGACGGGCGCGCGCACCAGCTGGGGCATCATCGCGGTCAGCCGCGACCTGCTCGGTGCCGACCTGCCGTACGGCACGCTCGTGCGACTCACCGACCTGGGCAGCTTCCACTCCGGTCGCGGCACCGGCGCATACCAGGCGCTGCTCGACGCCAAACTCTTCGTCGTCGAGGACACGATGCACCCGCGCAAGACCGACCAGGTCGACCTCTGGTTCGCCGACTACGCGAGCGCCGTCGCCTGGGGCGTCAGGCGCCTCGAGGTCGAGGTCGTGCGCTACGGGCGCGACGGACCCTTGCTCGACGCGGCCATCGCCGAGAACGGCTTTCGCGCCCCCATCACCTCTTTCGCTAGCCGCTAGCCGCCCCGTGGGCGCGCTCGTCCCCTTCCTCGCCTGGCGCCACGTGCGCGCGCGGGCGCTGCAGAGCGCCCTGACGATCGCCGGCGTCGCCGTCGGCGTCGCGGTCCTGATCGTGGCCCTCTCGCTCACCAACGGCTTCGTCGACGAGCTCGTCAGCTCGACCCTGCGCGCTACGCCGCACGTGTCGCTGCAGCCCTGGTCCGCCGACGGCAGCCTGCCCGCCGACGACGCGCTCCTGCGCCAGCTGACCGCCGAGCCCGAGGTGCTGGCCGTCGCCCCCTTCGTCGCCGGGCAAGCGCTCGTCGCGCGGCGGGCCAGTGCCGCCCTGGGCATCAGCGCCCGGCAGGGCTATGCCCAACTGATCGGCATCGACCCCGCCGCGCACGCGCGGGTGCTCGACCTCCCGGCCCTCGCCTTCGCCGCCGGCGCCTTCGAACAGCACGACGGCATCGTCCTCGGCAGCTCGCTGGCGAACCAGCTCGGCGTCGTCCAGGGCGACGAGGTCGTGCTCCGCGAGATCGGGGGCCGCACCCTGACGCTGCGCGTCGCCGGCACCTTCCGCGTCGGTAACGAGCTGATCGACGCCGTGGTCGCCTACGTCCCACTGATGCGTCTGCAGGCCTACTTGGACCTCGAGGACCGCTGGAGCGGCGTGCACGTCCGCCTCGCCGACGCTACCGGCGCCAGCGCCGTCGGCGAGCGCCTCGGTGACCGCTACGCGCTGCGCCCCATCTCGTGGGAGCGGCTGTTCTCCGGGCTGCTGCAGCAGCTGCGCCTACAGAAGGCCGTGATCTCCGTCGTCGTGTTCCTGATCGTGCTGGTCGCCGCGATGGGCATCGCCAACGTGCTGGTCCTGGCCGTCGCCGAGAAGACCAGCGAGATCGCGGTGCTGCGAACGCTCGGCGCCAGCGCACGCCAGGTGATGGGCGTGTTCACCCTGGAGGGCGCGCTGCTCGGCGGGCTCGGCACGCTGCTCGGGGCCCTGCTGGGCATCGGCGTCGCCGCCTACTTCCGCTGGCAGCCCTACCCGCTGCCCGGCGACCTCTACTTCATCACCCAGCTCCCGGTCGAGGTGCAGGCCTTCGACGTCGCCTGGGTGTGCGCGGTCTCGCTCGTCACCAGCGTGCTGGCGTCGCTGCTGCCCGCCCGCCGCGCCGCGGGCCTGCGCCCCGCCGAGGTCCTGCGCTGAGCGCGCTCCGTCGGCCGCCGCGCCCCTTGGCCCCCGAGCGCGCGTGGAGCTACGCCCTGTGGCTGCTCGGGCGCCAGGCGTACACGGCCAGCGAGCTCGCCGAGCGGCTGGCGCGCCGCGGGCTCGACCCCGCGCTCTGTGCCGAGACCGTAGCGCGACTGCGAGAGCTACGGCTGCTCGACGACCGGTCCTATGCCGCGTCCTACGTGCGTCGCCGCCGCGACGAGCGCGGCCGCCTCGCCCTGCGTACCGAACTCCGCCGCAAGGGCGTCGCCGAAGCGCTCGTCGAGGGTGTGTTGGCCGGCGACGGCGACGAACCCGGTCTCGACGACGACCAGCAGCTGCAGGCCGCCGCGGCGCTGCTCGCCAAGCACGCGTGGCGCTTCGAGGGGCGTCCGGCGGCCGCGTCGACGTCCGGCACCGGCGACCCACCGACCGCCGACCCCGACCCCCGCGCGGCCGCCCTCGACCGCCGACGTCGCCGCGCCCGCGCGGCGTCATTCCTCGCGCGCCGTGGCTTCACCCCGGACGTCGTGAGCGCGGCCCTGGCGCACGGCTTCGGCGAGCCCGACGATGACTGAGCGCGCCGCGGCTGTCCGTGACCGCGGGCCAGTTGCTTGACCCCCCGGAGCGCGACGCGCTACGATGCTCAGTCGCGTCGGGGCGTAGCGCAGCCTGGTAGCGCACATCGTTCGGGACGATGGGGTCGGAGGTTCGAATCCTCTCGCCCCGACCACGCGAAGCGCCCCGCCCGGGTTCCCAGGCGGGGCGCGCTACGTGCCCGGCGGCCCGACGGGCACGCGAAAACGACCCCCCAACCGACACGACGGCCAGCGTGCCCCCGGCCCCGAGCGCCGGCGTGGTCGTGCAGCCGCTTCCATGCGCCCGCGACCGCGTGCTAGCCTCCGGCCCAGCAGGCTCCACGGGAGGTGACATACCGTGGGCCGCGCGCCGAGCCGCCCCCGGGGCGACGACGCAGCCGCCGCAGGGCGCCGCGTCCGACCCTGAGCGCGAACGGCAGCGTCGCCCGGAGGCTCCCGTGTCCGTCACCCTCGCCGCCCCCCGCCGCCCCACCGCCGCCACGCTGGTCCTGGCCGGTGCGCTCGCCGTCGGTCCCTGGTCGGCCGCACTGCTGTACGTCCTCTCGCGCTTCGGGCAGTCGCCGCCCGACACGTTGCCGTGGGCCGTCATCGGACTGCTCGGCGCCCTGCTGGCGGCACCCGCCGCCGCGGCGGCCGTGCACCTGCCACGCGCGCTCGCCGTGTCGACCGTGGCGGCCGGCGCCGCGCTCGCGCTCGCCGGCGCGCTCGGGGCCGGACTCCCGCTGGCCTACACCGCCACCCTGCCGGTCACGCTGCTGGGGCTGGCGCTCCTGCGCGCGCTGCCGGGCGCGGCACCCGAGCTCTACGGCGCCGCGCTGGTGTACGTCGGCTGCACGATCCTCGCCAACTTCACCTTCGACTCGTTCCTGCCGCTCGGCGAGTTCTTCCTCGTCAACGTCGGCACCTTCTTCTTCGGGGTCACGTTCACCCAGCGCGACCGGCTGCACCGCTTCGGTCGCGGCGTCGTGTACCGCGTCATCGTGTTCGCGGCCGCGGCGAACGTCGTCGCCGCCCTGGCCGTCGGCACGCCGCTGCGCTACGTCGCGGTCAGCTTCCTCGCGATCCTCATCAGCGAGACGGCCGACACCGAGGTCTACCACCGCCTCCTGCACCGCCGCTGGATCGCGCGGGTGGCGGGGTCGAACGCCGTCTCGGCGCCACTCGACACGATCATCTTCACCACCCTGGCCTTCGCCGGCGCGCCGTTCGCCACCGCCGCCTGGATGACGCAGGTCATCGTCACCGACGTCATCGTCAAGTACGCGGCCAGCATGGTCGCGGCGATCACGGTGCTGTCGCGCCCGGCCTGGGTGCCGCGGCCGCCGACGGGCTGACGCCCGCGCTCGGCTCAGCGGCCCGGATGCAGACCCAGCCGCTCCACCGCGGCGGCCCACGCGAGCGCCGCCGCGTCCTCGCCGGGCGCCGTCGCGATCATCAGCCCGACCGGCAGTCCCTCGGCATCGAGACCGATCGGGACGCTCGCGACCGGTCCGCCGAGCAGGTTGCCGAGGGTCGTGTTCCGCAGCACCTGCAGGTTGGCCGCGACGTAGGCCGCGTCGTCGCGTTCGAGCGGGGCGATGGCGGGCGGTGCGATCCGCACGGTCGGCGCCAGCAGGGCATCGAAGCCGGTCGTCCGGGCCCACGCCGCGCGCCGCGCCCTCTCGCGCGCGTACCCCAGGCGCAGGTAGTCCGAGGCGGGCCGCGCAGCGACGGCGCGGATGCGATCGACCACGCGAGCGTCCATGCGATGCCCGTGCTGCTCCAGCAACGCCTCGTGCAGCGCCCACGCCTCGTGGGCGGCGAAGCTGCCGTAGCGGGCGTAGAGGCCGTCGAGCTCGAGCAGCTCGTCGAACGGCTCGAGGAACACCTCGTGTCCCGCGTCGCGCAGGGCCGCCAAGGCCCCCTCGAAACGGGCGCGCACACCGTCGTCGAGCCCCTCGCACCAGACCGTCGGCGGCGCCCAGAAGCGGCCGGGCCGCTCCGCCACCGCCGGCGGGGCGACCGGTAGCGCGGCCATCGCCCGCCACAGCACCCAGGCGTCGGCCGCGTCGCGCGCGATCGGGCCGAGCGTGTCGAGCGTCGTCGACAGCGGCACGGCGCCGTCGGTGGGGATCGACCCGTCCGTCGTCTTCAGGCCCACGAGCCCGTTGAAGGCCGCAGGGATGCGGACCGAGCCGCCGGTGTCGCTCCCGACGGCGGCGACGGCCAGGCCGCGGGCGACGGCCACCGCGCTGCCGCTCGACGACCCGCCCGGCACGCGCGCGGCATCGTAGGCGTTGCCCGGCGTCCCCGTGTGGGGGTTGAGGCCCAGGCCCGAGAAGGCGAGCTCGGTCATCGTGCTCTTGCCGAGGAACACGGCGCCCGCGGCATCGAGCCGCGCGGCCACCGGCGCGTCGACAGCGGCCGGGGCCGCGCCGAACAGCGCGGGCGAGCCCGCACCGGTCACGTCGCCCGCCGTGTCGAGCAGGTCCTTGACGACGATCGGCACGCCGTCGAGCGGACCGCGCAGGCTGCCGCGGCGCCAGCGGCGCGAGGCCGCGGCCGCCTGGGCCCGAGCGCGGTCGGCGGTGACGAGGCGCAACACGTCGCCCGGCGCCAGGTCGGCGAGGTAGGCCTCGGTCACGTCGGCGGGATCGAGCTCGCCCTGGCGGTAGCGGGCCGCCAGGGACGCCAGCGACGGCCTGGAGGGGACGGTGGGCGGCATGGGCCAGCGTACCGCCCTGGTCGTGGCCGCGCGGTGGGGTGCGGCGCGGTAGCATGTCGCGGGAGGCCGCGATGCAACGCACCCGCGCCGAGCTGGAGTCGATGAGCCACGACGACCTGGTGCACCGGGTCCTCGAACTGCAGGACCTCCTCCGCGAGGGCCTGGCCGTCCGCGGCACCCTGCACGCGGTCCTCAACGCCCTGTTGGCGGCCAAGGAGGACGAGGTCGCGCGCTTCGCCGACGCCGACGCCGCCGCGCTCTCACTCGAGGAGCAGGAGCTCAAACGCGCCTGGGCGGCGGCCCGCCACGCCGTCGCCAACCCGCTCGGTGCGGCCCGCAAGCACCAAGGTGGCTGACGCGCCCGTCAGGCACCTGCCCGTCCCCAACCCGAAGAAGCCCTAGACTCGTTCACGGAGGTCGACGCATGTCATTGCTACTGCTCGTCGGAGGCGCCCTCGCCGTTCTCGGCGCCGCGCTGCTCGTCCAAGGAATCCAGAACCAGGCGCCCAAGGCGCGGGTGTCCGGCATCGCCGGCATCCTCGCCGGTGGCGCTCTGGTGTTCCTCTCTTACGCCTTCGTCGTCATCCCCGCGGGCCACGTCGGGGTGATGTTCAACGTGTTCGGCGGCGTCCAGGACCGCGAGCTGACCGAGGGCTTCCACATCGTCCTGCCGGTCATCCAGCAGGTGACGCAGTACGACGTGCGCCAGCAGGAGATCACGCTCTCCACCACCATGGGTGACCAGATCAACGCCCGCTCGAGCGAGGGCCTCGACATCGGCGTCGACGTGACCGTCCTCTACCAGGTCGTGGCCAGCGAGGCGGCCAAGCTCCACCAGGACATCGGGCCGTCGTACGTCTCGATCCGCCTCCGCCCGCAGATCCGCACCGCCGTCCGCGACGGGATCGCCAACTTCAACGCCGCCTCGCTGATCAGCGCCCAGCGCGCCGAGCTGCAGCGCGGCATCGAAGTGGAGCTGAAGACCAGCCTGGCGCCGGACAACATCCGCGTCCTCGGCGTGCTGCTGCGCGACGTGCGCATCCCCGCGCTCATCACCAACGCGATCGAGGAGAAGCAGGCGGCCGAGCAGCAGGTCGAGGTCGAGGAGAACCGGCGACGGCAGTCGGAGATCTCGGCCCAGCGCCGCGTCATCGAGGCC
>Ga0209498_1003001_pt1 | contig 10109 bp, 8 predicted proteins | sample WalLakDeSediment_FD_184131 | JGI IMG/M metagenome (GOLD analysis project Ga0209498, IMG submission 184131) | Lake sediment microbial communities from Walker lake, Nevada to study Microbial Dark Matter (Phase II) - Walker Lake 11/02/13 Deep... | ecosystem: Environmental > Aquatic > Freshwater >... | reverse complement strand
CATCCCCCGTAGGAGCGACCTCCGGTCGCGATCGCCCGCGCCGGATCGCGGCTGGAAGCCGCTCCTACAAGCGCGTCCCCCGTAGGAGCGACCTCCGGTCGCGATCCGCCGGCCGAGCGGAACCCCGGCACCTTCCGCGATCGCGGTCGGAGACCGCTCCTACGGGTCGGTTTGGATTGGTCACCGGGCTTCGGGCGCGCTACCCTTCGTCAAGTTCGCTATCAAGAAAATCTAAATGGCGCGAGAAATCGAACGCAAGTTCCTGTTAAAGAACGATGGCTGGCGATCGTCCGTGCACGAATCCCGGACGCTGCGTCAAGGCTACCTGTGCGGCAACACGCGCGCCTCGGTGCGTGTCCGCACCGACGGCGATCAGGCCAACCTCAACATCAAGAGCGCCACCCTCGGCGTCGAGCGGCTGGAGTTCGAATATCCGATCCCCCCCGAGCAGGCCCGGGTGCTGCTCGCGGAACTCTCCGGCGAGATCGTCGAGAAAACGCGCCACGAAGTCAGGCACGAAGCCCACCTCTGGGAGATCGACGAGTTCGCCGGTGACAACGCGGGCCTGATCGTCGCCGAGATCGAGCTGGAGGACGCCGCCGAGGCCTTCGCCCGGCCCGATTGGCTGGGGGCGGAGGTATCGGACGACCCACGCTATTACAACAGCGAACTCGCCCGACACCCGTACTCGCAGTGGTGAACGACACCTCGACCTTCGACCCCGCCTGTGTGCGCTGCCCGCGGCTTGCCGGACACCTCGCTGCGGTCCGGCGCGACTATCCCGGCTACCATGCCGCGCCCGTCGCGCCGTTCGGACCCGCCCATGCCCCCCTGCTGATCGTCGGCCTGGCACCGGGCATGCACGGCGCCAACGCGACCGGGCGGCCCTTCACCGGCGATCATGCCGGCATCCTCCTGTATCACACCCTGCACGCCTTCGGTTTCTCCAACCAGCCGGACGCGGTCGCGCCCGACGACGGGCTGGTCCTGAAGAACTGCCGGGTGACCAACGCCGTAAAGTGCCTGCCGCCACAGAACAAGCCGACGCCGGCCGAAATCCGTACCTGCAACGGCTTCCTGGCCGCGGAGATCGCGGCTGTGGCCCCGCGCATCATCCTGGCTCTGGGCCGTATCGCCCACGACGCGGTGCTGCGCGCCCAGGGCCTCGCGCTCGCTGCGCACCCCTTCGCCCACGGCGCCGAGCATGACCTGGGGCAGGGGCGGCGGCTGTTCGACTCCTACCACTGCTCGCGCTACAACACCCAGACCCGCCGCCTGACACCCGCCATGTTCGAGGGATTGTTCCGGGAGATCCGCGCCCGGTTATCCTGAACGCATGAGCGATACCGCGCCCGCCTTCGATCACAAGGCCTTTCTGAAGACCTGCACGCCGGCGCCCGGCGTCTACCAGATGCTGGACGATGCCGGTAACGTGCTCTACGTCGGCAAGGCGAACAGCCTGCGCAAGCGCATCGCGAGCTACTTCCGCACGGCCGGCGAGCGCAGCCCGAAGACCCGCGCCATGGTCGCGCAGATCGCCGATATCCGCGTTGCGGTAACGCAGACCGAGGCCGAGGCCCTGCTGCTCGAGGCGAACCTGATCAAGCGCCACCGGCCGCGCTACAACATCCTCCTGCGGGATGACAAGAGTTATCCCTATATCTTTGTTTCCAATCACGACTACCCTCGGCTTGGCTTCCATCGCGGGACCCGGAAAAAGGGCGTTCGCTACTTCGGTCCGTATCCCTCGACGGTCGCGGTGCGCGACACCCTGAATCTCCTGCAGAAGCTTTTCCTCGTGCGCCAGTGCGAGGACAGCGTGTTCGCCCATCGCAGCCGGCCCTGCCTGCAGCACCAGATCGGGCGCTGCACCGCGCCCTGTGTCGGCCTGATCGATCCGGACGAATACGCGGCCGACGTCGATGCCAGCCTGCGTTTCCTGGAAGGCCGCAGCGACCAGGTGATCGGCGACCTCGTCCAGCGCATGGAAACGGCGGCGGTGGAACTGCGCTTCGAGCGCGCCGCGCGACTGCGCGACCAGATCGCCAGCTTGCGCCAGATCTCCGAGCAGCAGTACGTGGCCGGCGGCGAGGGCGATGCCGACATCTTTGCCCTGGCGCGCGAGGGCGGGTCCGCCGCAGTGCAGATCTTCTTCGTGCGCAATGGCCAGAACCTCGGCAACGCCGTGCGCTATCCGAAGCTGCCGGAGGAAACCGGCAACGCCGAGATCATGACCGCGATCCTGGCCCAGTACTACGCGGAACGGGAACCGCCCCGACAGGTGCTGCTGTCCGAGCGCCCGGAGGAGCCAGAGGCACTGGAGGCCCTGCTGGAGCAGCGACGGGGCAGCCGGGTCAAGCTCGTCTGGTCCACGCGCGGGCAGCGGGCGGAGTGGCTGCGCATGGCCGAGCGCAATGCCGAACTGGCGCTGCGGACATACCTCGCTGGCAAGGCCGGCCAGCAGGCACGCCTCGAAGCCCTGGCCGCGGCGCTGAACCTGCCCGAGCTTCCCCGCCGCATGGAGTGCTTCGATATCTCTCACACCCAGGGGGAGGGCACGGTGGCCTCCTGCGTGGTCTTCGGGCCCGAGGGTCCGATCAAGTCGGATTACCGGCGCTTCAACATCGCCGGTATCGAGCCTGGCGACGACTATGCCGCCATGCACCAGGCGCTGGAGCGCCGTTTCGCCCGCCTGAAGAAGGGGGAGGGCCAGGTCCCCGACCTGCTGTTCATCGACGGCGGCAAGGGCCAGGTCAGCCAGGCCCTGGACGTGCTGCGTGCGCAGGGTCTCGAAGGGCTGCGGGTGGTGGGCGTGGCGAAGGGCGCCGACCGGCGCCCGGGGCTGGAAACCCTGGTGTTGAGTGGGGTGGAAGGGCCTTCTATACTGCCCGCGCAGTCGAGCGCACTGCACCTCATCCAGCAGATCCGCGACGAGGCCCATCGCTTTGCGATCACCGGGCATCGGGCGAGACGTGCCAAGGCACGTCGGGAATCGCGTCTGGAGGAGATCCCGGGGCTGGGGCCAAAGCGCAGGACGGCCCTGCTGCGCCACTTCGGCGGGCTGCGCGGGATCACACGGGCTGGGGTGGATGAACTGGCCAAGGTTCCCGGCATCAGCCGAAATCTGGCCCGCGCGATCTACGAAGGTTTTCACGAGAGTTGAGATGCTACGCAAACTGCCCAACTGGCTGACCTGGTCGCGCATCGCCCTGATTCCGCTGATGGTGCTGGTGTTCTACCTGCTGCCGGCACCCTGGGGCGGCATCGTTGCGGCCGTGATCTTCGCGCTGGCGGGCTTCACCGACTGGCTGGACGGCTATCTCGCGCGCCGTTTCGAGGTAACCTCGCATTTCGGCGCCTTTCTCGATCCGGTGGCCGACAAGCTGATCGTCGCGGCGGCGCTGGTGCTGGTGGTGGATACGTCGGCCGGCGTCGGCATCGCGGTTGCCGCAATCATCATCATCGGCCGCGAGATCGCGATCTCGGCACTGCGCGAGTGGATGGCGGGCGTGGGCAAGCGGGCGCGCGTGGCGGTCTCCTGGGTCGGCAAGGTGAAGACGACCGCCCAGATGGTCTCCATCTTCCTGCTGCTCTGGGCCGTCCCGGTCGGGCCGATCCCCATGTTTCTCCTGGGCGAGTGGCTCCTCTACCTCGCGGCCGTCCTGACCCTGGTTTCGATGGTCCAGTACATGCTGGCCGCGCGCCAAAGCGCTTGAAGGTCTCTCGGGAAACGCACCTCAGGTCTTGCAGGTTGTCGAAACATACGCCGGATGCCGCGCAGGCGAAGGGCGTTGGACTTGCCGACCGGCGGCCCGCCCGTTTCAACCCGAACGCCACTGGCACCGGCGGAACAAACGACGAAGAGTCGACGAAGATGCCAATCCACATCAAGCTGGCGAAGAGCGCCAGGGAGATCGATGACGCCTTGTGGCTTCGCCATGAGGTCTTCGTGGTCGAGGATGGGAGGTTCGGCGGGAAGCCGTTGCGGGGCGAGCGGCTGGTCGATCGCTTCGATGCCTTTCCCGATACCTCGCACATGGTGGCGTACGAGAATGATGAGCCTGTCGCCACCGTCCGGTTGATCAAGGACAGTCGTGTCGGCATGCCGGTCGACGAGCTCTTTGATTTCGGTCCCATCCGTTCGCAGTTGCTGCCTGGGGCCATGGCTGCGCATGGTCGACCGCCCGGGGCTGTACAGGTGCAGTTCGGCAGTGCGGGCATGTTCGCGATTCGCGCGAACTGGCGGCGCCGGCGTGATGTGATCCGGGCGATGTTCCGCATGGCAGCGGCCGCGTTTCATCGTTGCGGTGTGACCCACGTGTTGGCGGTCGTGAACCACGAGACGGCCGGGATGTACCGCCGCTTCGGATTCGTTCAGCGCAGCGGGAAGATCTGGAGTGAGGAGATCGGCGATCACATCATCGCGCTGACGGGTACGACCGAGGATCTCTACGTGTGGGCGCGCGGGCAGCTGCCGGAAACCGTACTCGACCTGTTCGAGCACAGCTGCGATCGCATGGTGTTCCGGGCCGGTGAGTCCGTTTTTATAGAGGGCGATGCCGGGGAGCAAGCCTTCGTGGTGGACTCGGGTGAGCTTCGCATTACGCGGAGGCGGGACTCCGGTGAGGAGCTGACGCTCGCCCATCTGAAACACGGCGAGTTGTTCGGCGAGCTTGCGCTGATTGACGACAAGCCCCGCTCGGCGTCCGCGATCGCGGTGTCCGACACTGAACTCATGACACTCGATCGCGAGACGTTCCAGCGTCATTTGCGAGAGAACCCGGACCAGGGCCAGCAGCTGTTGCAGGTGTTCTCGTCCAGGATGCGTTCCATGGGCGACCTCGCGATGGTCCTTGCCTTCGCTCCTGCCGCGCAGCGTCTGGAGTTTGCGCTTGAACTCGCGCGCCGCCAGGCGGTGCGGGATCCCGGAGACGCCACGAAATCGGTGTTCCGGGGAGGGCCGCGTGAACTGGCGCTTCTCGCCGCCGTCGATGAGCAGGCCGCGGTTGCGTTTCTCGAGCAGGCCGCCGCCGACTCCAGCCTCGAGTTTTCCCCACGCATTATCGCGTTTCTCGATTGAGCCCGCCGCGCCGGCGCGCCTGGTGCCGATCCGAGTCACCCAGCCTCCCTCGCGCCCCTTCAGGACAACGTTGACCAAGTCGATTCCGTTCATGGTTCGACAAACCACCACGAGCGGACTCATCCCCTCGCCGCCCGCACCGGCCCGTGGCCGGGGCAGGACTGCGCAGGGTTCAGTCGGGATCGGGTGGGGCCTCTGGGGTAGACCCGGGGATGGTTTCCCCGGCCGTCTCGGGGTCCGGTTCAGTATCGACGCGTTCGCGCAGACTCTCCAGGCGTTCCTGTACCCGCTCGGCGCGCTCGAGCGCTGTGCTCAGACCCGTGTGCTCGGGTGCCAGACGCTGCCCCCTGCGCCATTGCTCGATCGCCGCTTCGATCTGCCCGGTGGCATAGAGCCGCCGTCCCTCTTCAAGAACCTCCTCCAGCCAGGCCGCGCGCCGCTGTTCGAACCCGGAGCACAGGGCCTCGAGCGTTCGGTCACCCGTGCTGCTCCAGGCAGGGTCCCGGCAAATGCGTTGCGCGCCGGGCAGGTCATCCCATTGCAGTGCCCGCCGCAGCTCCGCTGTGGCACGTCGCAGGTCGCCCGGTGCATCGCGGGTCGCTGCCGGCGGGGGTTGTAGCAGGGCCAATGCCTGCTGCCGCTGTTCGGAGGGTGCCAAAGCCTCGGCCCTCCGGAGGAGCGCGAGACGCGCAGCCGGGTCGTCTTGCCGGCTTGCCCGCGTATCGAGCCTTTCCGCGAGTCTGGCGGCCTGCTCTTCGATCTCGTCCGGCGGCCAGGGGAGTTCCCCCGGATCTCGGGTGAGGCGGCTCATTTTCTCGATGACCTGCCTTTGCCGGAGCAGATGGTCGGCTTCGAGGCGGAGGTGCTCGGCTTCCAGCGCGTCCATCTCCGTCGCGCGGGCGGCGGAGAGCGTCTCGATGCGATCCTCCAGAAGCGCATCTTCGGGCAGACGTGAGCGGGCTCCCTCAAGGATTGCGACGGCCAGGCCCAGGTACCCCGCCCGAACCAGTTGTTCGGCGGTCGCAAGCGCGACCGCGCTGGCCTGGTCGGCCGCGGCCTCAATCTCTGTTCGGCGGTCGAGCAGGTGCGCGAAGCCCTCCGAATCGAGTCTGTCGAGCAGTGCCAGTGCCGACCGGTAATCCTCGGCAGCCATGGCGCGGTCGAAGCGCTGTTCCACCGTTTCGACCGGCGGCACCGCGGCGCAGCCCTGAAGGATCAGCAGCAGAAGCATCAGCGCGGGAACGCACCAGTGCACACCGCTTCGCTGCTCCGGGCCCGGCCGGAACGGAGTGGTTTCACCCATATGACTCACTTCTCTGCCAGAATACAAAGGACATTCACTTCCTCGCCCAGCCCGCGTAGTTTGCGCGTGCCACAGGGGCGGATGCGAAAGCGTCGCCAGAGTTCACCGTTTTCAAGAAAGCCCTCCGCAACGACGAGGGCATCTGTATCTGCCACGTCGGTCAGCCGCGCCGCGACGTTGACTGCATCGCCTACCACCGTGAACTGCATACGCTCCGGTGCGCCCACGTTACCCGCGAGCATCTGGCCCGCATGCAGACCAATACGGAATTCCACGCGCGACTCGCCGCGTGCCTCCCGGTCGCGGTTCACCTCACGCACGGTCGTCAGCAGTGCCAGTCCCGTGCGCAGGGCATTGAGTCGATGGTTGGGATCGGGAGTGATGACGCCGAACACGGCCATCATTCCGTCACCGATGTACTTGTCGACCACGCCTTCATGGGCCGCGATGGTGCTGGCCATGGGTCCGAAGAACTCGTTCAGCGTACGGCCCAGTTCCGTGGGATCGAGACCCTCGGCCAGACTCGTGTAGCCCTTGATGTCCGCGAACAGAACCGAACCCTCGACCGGGCGCCCGCCGAGTTCCACCCGGTCCAGGTTGTTCAGGACGTCCTGCGCCACGCCGTCGGAAACATAGCGGCGCAATGCGCCTTCGACCTGGTCCTTGCGCAGCAGGTCGGTCGTCATGCGTTGAAAGGCCAGCGTCAGCTCTCCCAGTTCGTCCTTGTGCTGTTGCCGGCCCGGGGATGGCAACGAATGCGCGCGGGTTGCCTGCGCGAGACGCTCCAGCGGCCGCGCCAGGCGCTTGCTGATGAGGATGGCCAGCACCAGTCCGATCAGCGAGACCAGAACGGCCGTCAGCACCCCGGCCCCGATGGTATTGCGCAGAAGCCCCTGCATCGGGGCCGGGTCGATGAAGGCCTCCACCCAACCCACCTCGACATCCTGGAACAGGATCGGTCGGCGGTGGTAGTGAGCCGGCTGCACCAGCGCCCAGGGCTGCCCGGATTCGAGGGGCTGGTTGTCCGGACGGGTACCGGCGCTCGCCAACAGGCCGCGGTCGCTGGCGTGCACCGCGATGAAGAGGGCGTTGCCGTCCTCCACCTGGGTGTGGGTCAGCGTCTCCAGGGTCAGCTGATCGTCCGCGAGCAGCGGCTCGGCCGCGCTCCGCGCGATGTACCCGACGGTGAGTTCAGCCTGAACCCGTATCTGGTTGCTCAGCACCTCCCGCACCTGGTAGAGCACCAGGCTGGCGAGCAGCGAGACGGCGAGGAGCGTCAGCCCCGTGATCACGGCGGCCAGCTTCCAGGCGACGGGCAGGTAACGGGGAATCATGGGCGCGGGACGGGCGGGGTCGCGGGGGCGGCCGGCCATCATACCGATTCGGTCAGGGGAACACTGCGTCACCGGTGCGTCGGCGTGTTTTGCTAAGCGATCAGGTACCGAAGTTGCGCGTGGCCCACTAGGGAAACGCTGAGCAATGTCCTTCGACAGGCTCAGGACGAACGGCAAAGAGATGTTGCCGTTCCTGGTGAGCTTGTTCCCGTTCGTGGTGAGCTTGTTCCGCTCGTGGTGAGCTTGTTCCGCTCGTGGTGAGCTTGTTCCCGTTCGTGGTGAGCCTGCTGTTCCGCTCGTGGTGAGCCTGTTCCGCTCGTGGTGAGCTTGTTCCGCTCGTGGTGAGCTTGTCGAACCATGAACGGAATCGGCTTATTCAGCGCTTCCCCAGGTTGCGTGTCTGCGACGGGTCAGCCCCCTGTTGGCTGCGGATCCGACGGCTGGGACTCAGGGGCCGGGGTGTCGTCTGGACGCGTCGGGCGCTGTTTCCTTCCGGACGCGAAAAGACTCCAGTCCATCAGCAACGGAATCCGGCCCGTGGCGACCTCGCGATAGATCACCTGGGCGTTTTCGGCCTGCTGCGCCAGGAAGGCCATGAAGGCCTTGAAATCCTTGGTGTCCATCGACTCGAACTCGATCCCCAAGCCCTTTCCATCGGCATGCACCACCCGGCCCTCGAAAGTCACCGAGGAGACCTCCACCTCGCCGACGAACAGGTTCAGGATACAGACCTGGTCGACTGCGCCGTCGGGCGCGCGACTGACCTGGGCGCCGCGAAGCCCGATATCGCTGGTCTCCGTTTCCTGGCACGAACCATCTCTCAGGCTGAGGTGTCCCGAAAGCCTGAGCGGCAGGCGAAGGTTCTTTCTTCTTTCCATTGGTTCTTTGTTCCTTCCAGGTCATTTCTCTGATCAGGGTCGCGTGCCCGTCCCGGGATCTCTTGCGTCCGAATGGGTCACGCCACCGTCCCTCGTGGTTGCAAGGCACCGGCATGTGCCGCTAGAGCAATTCACGTACCAACATGAAACCGGGAACCGCCAACGGCCGAAAATCGATAGTATTGGGAATATAGTCCCAAAAAGTTCGACTTTCCAGCGTCGCGTTGCTCCTGCTGCGTCTGCCGGATCCGGCCCGCGACCTGGACATCCACAGGCACCGAAGTCGGGGGTGTCGGCTTGACCCGTCTCGGGAGGCGGCGGGATACTGCCGTCAGGCGATGGCAGCATCGATACATCGCCCCGGCGTTCAGGAACTATTTGTAGACATGTACATCCGCCATTTTGGCCTCGCCGAACCACCCTTCTCGATCGCGCCCGATCCCCGCTTTCTGTTCATGAGCGAGCGCCATCGCGAGGCGCTCGCACACCTGCTCTACGGCTTCCAGCTGGACGGCGGGTTCGTGCTGCTCACCGGCGAGGTGGGCACGGGCAAGACGACGATCTCCCGTTGTCTGCTCGAGCAGGTGCCCGGCGACTCTGACATCGCCTATGTCATCAATCCCAAGCTCACCGCGCGCGAACTGCTCGAAACGGTGTGCGAGGAACTTCGGATCCCGCTGCCCCCGGGCAGCCACGGTCGCAAGGCCCTGATCGATCTCATCAATGCCCGTCTGCTCGAGGCCCACGCGAGAGGCCGCCGGACCGTGCTGATCGTCGACGAGGCGCAGAACCTGTCCGATGACGTGCTGGAGCAGCTGCGGTTGCTGACCAATCTGGAGACCAGCGAGCGCAAGCTTCTGCAGATCATGCTGCTGGGCCAGCCGGAACTGCGTGACCGGCTCGCCCGGGCGGAGATGCGCCAGCTCGCGCAACGCGTTGTCGCGCGCTATCACCTGGAGCCCTTGTCGCGCCCTGAGCTCGATGCCTACGTGCGCCATCGCTTGACGGTGGCCGGGGGCCAGGGCATGCCCTTCCCGCCGCGCGCGCTGGACCGTCTCTACCGGCTCAGCGGAGGCATCCCTCGGCTGATCAACGTGATCTGCGATCGTGCCCTGCTCGGGGCCTATGCCGCGGACCTGGAAGCCGTCAGTCCGCGGGTGCTGGAGAAGGCCGCAAGCGAGGTGCTGGGCGTCGGGCCGCAGACGGCCAGACCGTGGCGCTCGCGGCGCAGTCTGGGCGTCGCGGCGCTGCTGCTGGGGTTGCCTGTCGCCATCGCGATCATCGGGATGACCCAGCTGCAGGTCCTTCCCGAGCGGGTCCCCGCAAGCCTGGAATGGGCGCTGGCCGGGTTCTCCAGCCTGCCCGCGGGTAGCGTCCCGGCGGGGCAGGATCCGGACACCGATGTATCGGTCCCGGATGTTCACACGGCCGCTGCCCCCACGGCCGCTGCCCCTGCCGCCGCGGCCTCCACGGCCGCTGTCCCTGCCGCCGCGGCCCCCACGGTTGCTGTCCCT
>Ga0209498_1003000_pt1 | contig 10111 bp, 6 predicted proteins | sample WalLakDeSediment_FD_184131 | JGI IMG/M metagenome (GOLD analysis project Ga0209498, IMG submission 184131) | Lake sediment microbial communities from Walker lake, Nevada to study Microbial Dark Matter (Phase II) - Walker Lake 11/02/13 Deep... | ecosystem: Environmental > Aquatic > Freshwater >... | reverse complement strand
TCCACAAAATTTTTAATTTGCTGATAAAAATTTTTGGAATTGAATTTTTCCGCATGATTTTTTATGGCATGAGGATCAAATTCTTGAGGTTTAAATTTAATAACCGTGTCAATTAAAGCTTCCCAGCTTTGTTCATTAAAAAAAATCCCGCTCTGTCCATTGACGACTGTTTCCAAAGCGCCGCCTTCGGCATAAGCAATGACTGGCCTGCCCGAGGCCATGGCTTCAACAGCAGTAATTCCGAAATCTTCTGTTTGCGGATGAATTAAAGCCAAACATCGAGACAAATAGCTTCTTTTTTCTTCTTCTGAAACAGCGCCCAAAAATTCAATATTAGGTTTGGCCATTTTTTTTAATTTTTTTTCTTCCTCTCCAATGCCGATTATTTTCAATGGGATATTAAGTTTGTTAAAAGCTTGAATTGCCAAATCCACTTTTTTATAAGGCTTGAGCCTGGAAATTATTAAATAATAATCTCCAAGTTCATTTGAAGTATAAAAGTTTTCCGTATCAATAGGCGGATAAATGACTGCGCTTTCCCTGTTGTAATAATTTTTAATTCTTTGGGCTATGAAATTAGAATTAGCAATAAAATGATTGACTCTTTGGGCCGCCACTTGATCCCAAAGTCGCAGGTTATTTAAAATGTAAGGCAAGAAATTTTTGACAATTTTGCCTTCTTTGATTTCTTTATGATATTGGTGGGCTTCGCTCCAAAGATAGCGAGTCGGCGTATGGCAATAGCAAATATGGAGAGTTTGAGGATGGGTGATAACGCCTTTTATCAAAGCTGATGTTGAGGAAATAACAATATCATGGCCGCTTAAGTCTAATTGCTCTATGGCAGAAGGCATTAGAGGCAGGTACCAGCGTATATGAGAGCTGGAAAAAGGCATTTTTTGCAGAAAAGAAGTTTTGATGTTTTTATTTTCAAAGCCAAGCAGCCTTTTTTTATCATGGATCAAAGTGTGAATCGGCGCGTCAGGAAAAAGCTCTGCCAAAGCTAGCAAAACTCTTTCAGCTCCCCCGGCTTGGTTTAAATAATCATGTAATAGCGCAACTTTCATAATAAAGATTATTGGATTATTGGCAGATTAGGTCATTAGGTGATTATTAGCAAATAATTTAATATTCCTAGCAACTAATATCCTTATTTTATCTTAATTTAAATATAAAATCAAGCATAAAAAAACAACGATAATTCGTTGTCTTTTGTGTCTGCTGAAGGATATTTTACAAGGCTCCTCTTTGGGGGAATAAGACTACTTTCGGCGTTTTTAAGAGGATTTGAATATCCAGCCAAAGCGACCAGTTTTCAATATAATAAGTATCTAATTTAACTTCCTCATCAAAATCAAGGTCAGAACGTCCGGAAATTTGGGCCATGCCAGTTATCCCGGGTTTAATATCTAAAACTCTTTTATGATAATCTTTGTATTTGGCGACTTCTTCTGGCAAATGGGGGCGCGGGCCAACCAAGCTCATTTTGCCAAGAAAAACTAAAAATAATTCTGGCAATTCATCTATGCTGTACTTGCGGATAAATCTGCCTACGCGAGTAATTCTGGGATCATCTTTGATTTTTACTAAGGGGCCTTTTCTTAAGTTTAATTCTTGCAAGGCTTTTGAATATCTTAAAGAGTCAGATTTGTCAACCATTGATCGGAATTTGAAGTAGCGGAAAGGTATGCCGTACTGCCCCATTCTCCTGACCAGAGTCCCATCATCAAGCCGGCTGAAAAAAACAGGGCCTTTTGAATCAAGCTTTATGGCAATAGCGGTAATGAACATTATGGGAGAAGTCAAGATTATTAAAATTGCCGAGGCAATAATATCAAAAATTCTTTTATAAATTCTGCCCCAACCTTCAAGCCTGGTTTTTCTAATTTCAAAAATAGGCATTCCAGCTATAGTATCAATGCTTAATCTGCTGGTTTTAGTTTTAAAAATATCAGCAGAAAATTTAAAAGTAATGTGGTTGGCTTCTGTGAAATTGATTAAATTCAAAGTTGTTTCTTTTGGCAGGTTGGGATCAGCCTGAATGATTTCATCAATAATTTCTTTTTTATGGATATTTAAAATTTCCTCTTTAATTTCTTCATTAAATGTTGGATAAGTTTTAATAATCGCATACCCTAGTTGGGGTTTTTCTTTTAGTTCTTGTGCGATTATTTCAGTATTTTTATTCTGGCCGATCATGATTATTTTTTTTGCCCCGTGTCCTTTTTTAAGCAAGTGTTTTTGGATTTCATAAATAATAATACGGCCGATTGTCACATATAAAACAGAAAATCCCCAGGCGGCTAAAATAATAAAGCGGGACGAAAAAAGCTCGCGCTTTAAAAAGATGGCTACAATAATAGCCAAAACGCCAGTAGAGCAGGCTAGAAAAATTTTGGCGAATTCCGGGGAGAATTTTTTGCTGGTTTGAATTGTATAAAGCCCGGCAATAGCAAATATAAAAATCATGATCAAAGCCATTAAAAAGCTGTAGCTTAGATATTCGCCAATAGACAAGGTGTAAATTACGGGCCTGATTTCAGTGACAAAACTTTCAACTCTAAGATAATAGGCGGACAAAGCAGCCAGAATAAGCATAAAAAAATCTATGGGGATTAAAATTATGGCAAAAAATAAGGCTATTTTTTTCATGTTTTTACATTTTAAATTAAAGGATCCTAGCCAGGACCCTTTTTGATCTAATCTAAATATCCAAATGAGTAAGCCGGATTCTGTTTCTTTTTTAACTGAAAGCTAAAAAAGAGAGATCATCTATCTAGGCCTGGCATTGCTGCCAAAGCTCAAGCGGACTACTTGTTTTTTCGTTTTATAAAAAACGAAAATTTGTCCTTGCACCAGGTAGAGTTTACCGCGGCTGTTCTGTCGCCAGAAGCCGAGTTTTGCAGCTATTTGTCTCGAGAACAAATAACACCAAAACACTTTTCACGTTTGGCAAATGGCTTAGGGCATATAGCAAATAGCTATTAGCCATTGGCCATAAGCTAGTATTGTCTCTGTGGCACTAGTCCTCTTTTAATATCGCGATTAAAAGGGCGGGTGTTACCCGTTACCATCACCCTTGCTCCGCAAGGGAAGCACTAAATTCTAAGCACCAAATTCTAAACAAATTCAAATGTCTTAAATTCAAAATTTAAAACAATATTGTTTAGTATTTATGATTTTTGATTTAGAATTTCCATTGCGAAGCAATGGCCGGTGTCCGGACTTTCCTCCCTGCCTAAGGCAGGGCGATCTCTGCTTATTTGGATATTTAGAACAGATACGAATTAGTAAATTCGCAATATTTACATTTTACTATGTTTTTAGGGTTTTGTCAAGAGCTAAACGCCAACCAATTTTTTGACTTCTTTAAGAGTTTTTTGGGCTATTGGCCGAGCCTGGTCAGCGCCATTTTTTAGAATTTTTTCAATATCTTGCGGCTTTTGGGCTAGTTTTTTTCTTTTTTCTCTGAAATCAGCAAAGTATTGTGAAATTGCCTGAGCCAGGGTTTGTTTAAGTTCGCTGTATTTAATATTTTTATTTTTTAGTTGTTTTTGAAAATAAGTTATTTCTTCTTTTGTGCCAAATTCCTCAAGCAAGATCAACAAGTTGAGGCCGCCGGGCGGCAATTGATTTTCCTGACCAGTGCCAGTAACTGCTTTAGCCAATTTTTCTTTAATTATTTTCGGCTCGTCATTAATAGCAATATAATGTTTGGGGCCGGCGCTTTTTGACATTTTTTTGTCCGGTTCAGCCAGGGACATAACTTTTGGCATTTTAGTTAATATGGGTTTAACAGGCTTGAAATACTGGCCGAATTTATTGTTAAACCAGCGGACAATGTTGTTGGTTAATTCCAGATGTTGCAATTGATCCTGGCCCACTGGAACAAAATCAGGATGATAAAGTAAAATATCAGCTGCCTGCAAAATCGGATAATTTAAAAGACCGGCATTGATATTTTTATTTTGTTTGGCAGCTTTATCTTTAAACTGAGTCATTCTTTCTAATTCTGACAAAGGCGTTATGGTATTAAAAATCCAGGCTAATTCAGTGCATTCCGGCACATCAGCTTGGTTAAAAATTACGCATTTTTCAGGGTTTAAGCCAGTGGCCAGATAATCCAAAGCCAAATCAAAAATTTGTTGTTTTTTTTCTTGGGGGTTGTAATCCCCAGTGATTGAGTGGTAGGTAGCTAGAAAAAAATAACATTGGTATTGGTTTTGGATTTCAACAAATTTTTTAAGCGAACCCAAATAATTACCGATGTGGAGTGCGCCTGTCGGCTGGGTTCCGGATAAGACAGTTTGTTTTTTTGTGACCATATAAGTTAATTTTACTGTTAATGTTTTGGAGTATGGATTGCTGTTTACCTTGTATTTATATTAATAGAATATCATTAATTCAGGTAAATTTCAAATAAACAAATGTCGTATACGCCGTGTTGTGCGATCGTTTTATTTTTCCTTGATTTATGATAATAAGTTTACTAAAATAATGTGAAATTAAGTATATATTTATTTAAAATTAGCTATAAATTTTGGTTTAGCCGTTGACTTTTATATAAAAAATATGCTTTTATTTAAATAGGTTATAGGCTGTAGCTTGTATGAGTTATGGCAAAATGTCAACCGGTTCTCTGAAACTAATCAGAGCGCCAAACACAAGGAGGTATTGTCATGGAAAAGGCAACGCTTGGCCAGGGACAGGAACTTTTTAAACTCGTTTTGCAGAGCGGAATTGAAAAAGATGCTTTTCAGGCTTTACTGGAAAGCGGAAAATTCACGGCTTTGTTGAATGAGTTTATGATGGGGCAGCCCATAACTCGCTTAGTCAGGGTTGACCGCACCCGGACGCCAAAAAAGGCGATCAAGGCCACCAAACGTGCCGAATACATGGACGATTCGGTGGTGAAAACCATGCCGGCGTGCGGAGACGGAGCCTCAAACGAAGTTGAAGTCGTTTTTTTCAACCTCGGAAGAGTTGTCAATGACAATGATTTGGCCGCAGAGTATGAGAAACGGGGTTTAAAACCCGATCCTTATGCAGTGGCGGCAGTTAACGAAGCCGATCCCTCTTTCGCTGATGAGCATCATAATGGTACTCATTGGAAAAATGCGGACGGAAACTGGTGCTTCGTCGCCTTCGACCGTTATGGCAGTGGGCGTCACGTCCAGGTCTTCCGCAGTGTCAAAGATTGGCGTGGTGACTGGTGGTTTGGCGGCGTGCGCAAGTAGGCGCTAGGCCACTTGTCTTCTTGGTTCTTTTGGATCTTTGGATCCTTGGCCGCACATGGTTTTGTACTGTGTGCGGCTTTTTAAATTAAAATATGTAAAGTGGTTGATTTTTTTAACAGGGCGGAAATTTTGTTTTGACTTTTTGGGAACAACAGGATGACAAAACAAAATTTCCGCCCAAGAATTAGCTGCACCAGCTTGAAGTTTTCTTTTTTTCCAGCGGACAATTTGGATTAACGCAGATTAAAATTGGCTGGCTGCCAAACCCAGGCGGGGTTTTAATTTTTAATCTGCTAGCGCAGGCTGGACATTTTTTCTCTTCTTTTTCTTTGGGCATTTTTTCCTCCTTTTTTGATTTTAAAAAATAAAAAATCTCTGGCCTAAAGCGCAGAGAACTGTTTTTAAAAAAATAAATCCGGCTTTAGGGCTTAAAGCTTAAAACCATGTGCCAGATAATATTTTCTTGTATTTTGATCCGCATATTTAAAGATTAATCTTTTTTCTTTTTTTTGTCAATTTTGCAATAAAAAAACCGGGCAAAGCTTTTTTGCTTCTGCCCGGTCTGGAATTAAAAATCGGTTACCAACAGGTGGGATCTAGCGGACAAGCGTCCAGCCAATCCACAACGCCGTCATTGTCAGAATCGTAGCCGATACAGGCGTCGCCTACTGGCAGGCCATTGGCTCCGATTATGTTTCCCGGACTTGATTCTTGTCCCGGGTTTGAGACAAGAATGCAGTTGTCATCCGGATTAAGAATCCCATCACCATCAGTATCCTGACGGATCCCGACAATGATATTGACTTCACTGCCTCCAGGGTCTGTGGTAGTCATAAGATCTACCACATAATTGGGGGCGTGAGAGAATTGCCGCCGCGTTACATTAACCTGGAGGTAACCATTACCATCCAGCAAGTCAATGTAACAGGCTGGCGAGCCCGGAGCTGTTCCTTCGTAAAAGACTGGATTATTGATATCGCCATTGGATGCCAACAGCCAGTCAAAATAGGAACCATCCGGCATAGGTGTGATTCCCCAAGGCGAGGCAGGATTTACAGCCATCCCAGGGGGATAATGGATGTTGAAAATCCCTTCACCTTGATTAATGGCGTTCGGGTTAACTTCGCAGATAACCCGGTTGCCAGTATCGGCATCATGGCCGATTTGGGATTGGATCACTTGCCAGCTCGGATCCTGGCCATCAATGGACTGGCAGATAGAGCCATAGAAAGTGGAGAAAAATTCTCCGTCCATGGCAATTGCCCAGTCGCACAAGATGGTGGGCTGGAGCGGGGGAGGATTCAGACAGGTATTGGTCGGATCTCCGGGGCAGGGGTCTAAAGGCGGGGGCGCGTTAAGTGTCCAGCCTTCAGGATATGTCGCGGGTAGCCCGACACAAAAGAGCTGGCTGATGTAGGAGTCAGGGAGCCCATCTTCGTCTGCATCAGGCCAGAACTGAAGAAGCTGCCACCGGCTTGGATCATTTGGCGCGCAGTCCAGATGGTTTGGCACTCCATCGCCATCAGTGTCACCGCTTCCGCCGCCGCCTCCGTAGTGTCTTTGGCTATTGTCATCGCCTCCATCACCGGCACAGCCAAAAACAAACAAACAGCTGGCTACCAATACGATCAGAGCGAGAATAAATTTTTTCATGACAATCCCTCCTTTTTGGGATATTTTGGTATTTTTTTGTCAAAGGCCAATAATAGCCTTAATTTCCCCCTAATTTATTTAAAAACGGTTTTTAGCCGTTAAATCAGATTGTGTTTTAAAGACAACTCAATTTAAAGGCTAAAAAACAGGTGTTTTCATATTAATATACCAGGTTAGCATATAGCAAGTTTTTTGTCAAGCGGTTTTTTATTGATTTATTTAAGAAAAACAAGAAAAAAGAAAAAACCGGGTCAGCTTTTTTTTAAAGCTGCCCCGGCTGTTTAGAAATGTTATTAGGGCCACGTTACCAAAATGTTGGCTCCGTCGCCACCCGCATTGAGGATAAAATCGGTTTGGAGGGAAATTTCATCTTGGGGCTCGCCGGTGGAGGAGTGCCAGATTTCGATTTCAGCACTGAAACAGAAAGGATTCTCTGTCGTGCCACTGCCAGCCGGATACCAGCTTGTGGTATATTGTTCCCCATTCCAGAAGCAAATGTTCCCTTGGTAACCAGGGGTATGAAATGCCACTTGGCAATCTTCCCCTACTACGTCCGGATTGGGGGGGAATAGGAGCGTGCAGAGGCCTTGATTATTGCACTTCATGTCTCCGATTTTTTCCCATGGTTCGTTTGGGTTAACAGGCACCATGCAGTCACCGTACATGGTTGTGTTGTTCAATGTCTCTGCCGAACAGCTGTTGCCGCAAGGCAGCAGAAATTCCACCGCAATGTAGCTTTTGTCCTCTGCAGGATCATCGCCGTTGTCATCGCCGTTGTCATCCCAGTCGTTGTCTGTGCCGTCGCCACCATAGTTGTTGGTGTTGGAGCTAGAGACCGAATTTTCATGGTGGTCTCCTCCTGACAGGTCGCAACCGGAGAGGATAATCAAGGCCATGAAAATCATCATGGCGACCAAAAACGAAAAACCTTTCCTTTCCATCTGTTTTCTCCTTTCAAATTTTTTAGGAGGTAACTACTCCTTGTGTTGGGGCCGATTTTTCCTCTAATTGTATATGTTCAAAAGTAGCCTTTTACTTTTATGAAGCTACTAAAAAAAATTAATTGCCAAATTTAACTTTTTTTAGGAGCTTAAAATTGTATTTAATTTAATAAAACAGCATATCATATTTTTGACATTTTGTCAAGGGTGTGTAAAAGAAAAAGACCCAGAAGCCTTAGCTTCTGGGTCTTGAAATAGAGGAAATTATTTGTTTTTTGCCTCCTTACCCTGTTTTATTTTGCAAGATATATAGGCAGTAGAGGCGCCAAACAGGGCGCCGCCAATGATGCAAGCGGCTTGGTTGTCTCCGCTACAGACAGAGACGCTACCGCCATCACCAGCCTTACCTCCGCCTTGACCGCCATTGATCTCCACTTGACTGATTCCCCAGCCAAGTCCGGCCCCGCCCAGGCCACCAGCGATAGCCCATTCCCAGCACTCATCCATCTTTTTTGTTTTAGTTTCTTCACCAGGTTGAGGCGGGCCATTGTCAGGAGTGGCGCTCCTATTTTCTGGAATTTGCCCAGGGGCAGGGCAGGGGGGGCATGTTTGCTCGCATTCACATGCGCAGCTTTCAAACCAGACAGCTACTGCCTGATTCGGATAATTCCCTCCTTTTAAGAGGGACACGCTTGGATCATCATAGATGTGGATGCGTTGCGGGTCTATGCCATTGTTGATAAGCCAGATATTGACATTTATTGCCCTGGATCTGGCTAGCTCAAACTGGCACATGCTGTGAGCTGGATTTCTTGGATCTCGGGTATTTTTCACAGCATCTGTTCCTGGTCCTGGCACTGGTTGCAGTGAAAAAACTGTTCCGTCTTTAGATACATAACACCTTTGAGTCTGAATGATTAAATCCGAGACCAATCCCCTTAAACGTATTTGCAGGTTAGGATTGTTCTGTGCTTCGTTAAGGATAGATTGGAGATAAGGGAGATGCCTGTTCAGGATCACGGATTTTCCGGTATCAAACTCCGGGACATAGGCGTCAGGCTGACGCATAGTGACATTCTCGGGTTGCCGGGTCGTAGGAGATTTTGTGACCATATTTTGGGTCACGGTTTTCCAGTTGTTATTCTCTGGAGTTTTGTATTGGATATAGTAGTATCCATCATGCTTCATCCTTGTTTCCGTATCTGCGGGAAACCCTTTCCCATAGAGCGAAACTTCATAGGTTCCGCTTTCTCCCTTGATAAGGAGTTTTTTGTCAGCTGTCCAGCTTATTTCCGGCTGGCTGTTGAAAACCAGCGCAGAATAGTTTTGGGCCAGGAGCGGACTGGTTGCGAAAAGCATCGCAACAACCACTATCAAAGAGGCAAACCTTTTCATTTTTTTCTCCTTTCAATGTTTTGAGGACCGAGTTTTTGGGCCAATTTTTTCCTCTAAATTTTATATGTTCAAAAGTAGCCTTTTACTTTTATGAAGCTACTAAAAAAAAATAATTGCCAAATTTAACTTTTTTCAGGAGCTTAAAAATTGTATTTAGTTTAATAAAACAGCATATCATATTTTTGACATTTTGTCAAGGGTGTCGTAAAAGAAAAAGACCCAGAAGCCTTAGCTTCTGGGTCTTGAAATAGAGGAAGTTATTTATTTTCCTCCTTAGCCTTTTTTATCCACTGCTTTGTTTTGCAGTAAAGGTAGGCAGCGCCTGCGCCGGCGGCCATGCCACCTAAAATGCAGGCCACTGGATTATCTCCACAGATGGAGACACTGCCACCATCACCAGCATTGCCTCCGCCTTTGCCGCCCTGAATGTCAAGTTCAGACACCCCATAGCCGAGGCCGCCACCGACAAGACCGCCACCGAGCGCCCATTTCCAGCATTCATCTTCGGCTTTAGCAGGTTGAGAGGGTGGTGGGGTTTCGCGGAAACAAATTACAGTTACTTCCCAGCGACCGTTATTGTTTTGTCGATTGGCAACAACACAATCGCCTTGGATATTGATAATGGGTGGTTCGGTCGGCGGGCAAGTCGGACATTCAACGGCTGGCGTATCACCACCGATTACTGGTCCAGGGGTTTTAATGTCAATTTTTGTTCGGGCAATAACAAAGACAACTACAGCCTGGTTCGCGTAATTTGTGCCCTCTCGCATGCCCCAACTTGCATGAGTCAGCCAGAAAACACGCTCTCTGGGTACGCCCATTTGAACGAGCTTGCTCGCTGTATTCTTGGCGCGGAACTGGCCCAAAGCTTCGTTGCAGTTTCTG
>Ga0209498_1002999_pt1 | contig 10113 bp, 9 predicted proteins | sample WalLakDeSediment_FD_184131 | JGI IMG/M metagenome (GOLD analysis project Ga0209498, IMG submission 184131) | Lake sediment microbial communities from Walker lake, Nevada to study Microbial Dark Matter (Phase II) - Walker Lake 11/02/13 Deep... | ecosystem: Environmental > Aquatic > Freshwater >... | reverse complement strand
TCGTAAATTCCCGGGGTTCCGGATCAACTTTCTCTTTGCGACATTTGGAAAATGTTAAAGTGATGATATCATCGCCATACAGCATTTCAAAGATTTTATGAAGATCAATTTTATCCGCAAAATTAGTCGGTCTTTGGCTGGGACAAACTTTGTGATAGCAAAAAGCATTCGAAATATCTTTTTTATGATGTGACCGATTTCACATTGTGATTTAATTTTGTATATTATGGACTATTGATATTTCCAAAGCCTGAATTATTTTTTAAATTAACTGACTTTGATTTGAAGAAATAGAGGAGTGGCCGAGCGATGCCGGAGAACAAACGAATTAAAGACAAAATGCAGGAATGGCAGGACAAAATCTTAAAAAAGGTTCTGGACAAAAATCCCGAACGCAAGGATAAATTTACCACCGGATCCTGGCTGGAAATGGATCGGCTCAGCATTCCGGAGTCTTTTTCTGAAGAGGATTATATTGAAAAATTAGGATTCCCGGGAGATTACCCGTTTACCCGGGGCGTCCAACCGACCATGTACCGTGGCCGCTTCTGGACCATGCGTCAATACGCCGGATTCGGAACCGCCGAAGAATCCAATAAACGCTATAAATACCTGCTCAGCCAGGGACAAACCGGCCTTTCCGTGGCCTTTGATTTGCCCACTCAAATTGGTTACGATTCGGATGATTCCCATAGCATCGGTGAGGTCGGCAAGGTCGGCGTGGCCATCGATTCTCTGGCCGATATGGAGGTGCTCTTTGAGGGCATTCCCCTCGACCAGGTTTCCACCTCGATGACCATCAATGCCCCGGCCTCTGTTCTGCTGGCCTTCTACATCGCCGTAGCCGAAAAACAGGGCATACCTAAAAACAAGCTGCGCGGAACGATTCAAAACGATATTCTTAAGGAATATTTTGCCAGGGGCACGTATATTTTCCCACCCCAGCCATCGCTTCGTCTGATTACCAATATTTTTGCCTATTGCGCGGCTGAGGTCCCCAATTGGAATACCATCAGTATCTCCGGTTATCACATCCGCGAAGCCGGTTCCACCGCTGTGCAGGAAGTCGCTTTCACCCTGGCCGACGGTATCGAATATGTTAAGGCCGCCATTGCCGCCGGCTTGAGTGTGGACCAGTTTGCCGGACAACTTTCCTTCTTTTTTAACGCCCACAATGATCTTCTGGAAGAGATCGCCAAATTCCGGGCGGCGCGGCGTATCTGGGCGAAAATTATGAAAGATCAGTTTGCCGCCAAAAATCCGAAATCAATGATGTTGCGTTTTCATACCCAGACCGGGGGAAGCACCCTCACCGCCCAGCAGCCTGATAACAATATCGTGCGGGTTACCATTCAAACGCTGGCGGCTGTGCTGGGGGGAACGCAGAGCTTACATACCAACTCCCGGGATGAAGCTTTGGGATTACCTACGGAAGATGCCGTACAGATTGCCTTACGCACCCAACAGATTGTCGCCCATGAATCGGGGGTGGTTAACTCCATCGATCCGCTGGCCGGTTCCTATGTAATCGAAAGTCTTACCGATAAAATCGAAGAAGAGGTATGGAACTATCTGCACAAAATTGAACAGCTCGGCGGCATGGTAAGGGCCATCGAAAACGGTTACATCCAAAAGGAAATTCAGGATGCCGCTTACAAATACCAGCAGGAAGTGGAGAGCGGAGAGCGGGTTGTGGTCGGGGTGAACAGGTTTACCGTGAAGGACGAACCTCCCCGGGAAATTTTAAAGGTCGATCCGGCTTTACGTAAGGTGCAATCGGAAAAGATTGCCCGGATAAAAAAACAACGCGACCAGGCAGTGGTGCAAGACCTGCTCAAGAAACTGGGCCAGGCGGCTAAAGATGAAAAAACCAATCTCATGCCGCATATTCTGGAAGCAGCCAGGGCCTATGCCACCCTGGGAGAAATCTGTAATGTGCTGCGTGAACAATTTGGTGAATATCAGGAATCGATTGTTTTATAATTGAAAGGCCATCCATTGATGAAACGTAAAATACGCATACTCATTGCCAAGCCCGGTTTGGATGGGCATGACCGGGGCGCAAAATATATTGCCCGCGCCTTAAAGGACGCCGGCTATGAGGTAATTTACACCGGCATTCGTCAGTCCCCCGAGGCCATTGCCCAATCGGCTATTCAGGAAGATGTTGATTTTGTCGGATTGAGTCTTCTTTCCGGCGCCCATAACGAGCTCTTCCCCGAGGTCGTGCAACGGTTACGTCGCCAGGGGGCGGATAATATCATTGTTTTCGGCGGTGGTGTTATCCCCGAAGAGGATATTCCGCAATTGGAAAAACAAGGCGTCGAAGCCATCTTTACACCGGGAACTCCTATTAAGGATGTGATTCAATTTATCACTACTAATGAGATCAGGCTGACCCATTAATCATGCTTGCCAACGAAGTTTTAGAAGGAAAAATACGTTCCATTGCCCGGGCCATCAGCTGGATTGAGAATGATCATGAGGGTAAGGAAGAACTGATCGATGCGCTTTATCCCCATTGCGGTAAGGCCATTGTCTGGGGGGTAACCGGTCCACCGGGTTCCGGAAAAAGCAGCCTTGTTGATCATCTGATTTACCGCCTGCGTGAAGCGGGCAAAAAAGTCGCTGTAATCGCCGTGGATCCCAGCTCGCCCTTTTCGGGTGGGGCAATTTTAGGAGACCGGGTACGCATGCAGCGGCACGCCACGGATGAAGGCGTGTTTATCCGTTCCATGGCCTCGCGGGGACATCTCGGCGGCGTGGCCGGCGGTACCGCTGATGCCATAAAAGTTTTGGATGCCGCCGGATTTGACGTTATTCTCATCGAAACCATCGGTGTCGGGCAAACGGAAATCGAAGTGATTGAACTGGCCGATCTGGTTCTTCTGGTTCTTGTTCCCGGGATGGGAGATGAAATTCAGGCGCTTAAAGCCGGGGTGATGGAAATCGGTGATATCTTCGTCATCAATAAAAGCGACCGGGATGAGGCTGATAAACTCAAAGCTGAAGTCGAATATGTTTTGGGATTTAAAGCCATGGATGAACATTCGGCAAAAAATCCGGTTCTGATGACTTCGGCCAAACTGAACGTGGGCATCGATGAGCTCCTGGATGCAGTAGAAACTTACCTGCAGACGATTCTTCATAATGGCCGCCTGGAAGAAAAACGACGGCAGCGTGTTGCTTTGGAGATTAAACATATTCTGGCCGGTAAAATCGAAAACGAATTACAGCAGTTTATCCAAAACGATGAGCGCATGGATGAATGGATTCAGAATGTTTTTAACCATAAACGCAGTCCCTATGCATTGATCAATGAAAATTTCAAAAAATTTTTGGAGGAGTATAAAAAACCATGATTACTCAGATAAATCATATCGGTATTGCCGTAGAAAGCCTTGATAAACACATACCCTTTTACCGGGATATTCTTAAACTGCATTTTGAGAGAACCGAAGAGATCGCTGATCAGAAGGTGCGCGTGGCCATGTTTAAAGTCGGTCAGGTGCGTATTGAATTACTGGAGCCGACCAGTCCGGAAAGCCCCATTGCCAAATTTCTGGAAAAGAAAGGCGAGGGCATGCATCATATCGCTTATCAAAGCGATGATGTGGCCGGGCAGATCGCCGACCTCAAAAAACAGAACATCGAGATGATCGACCAGGAAGCGCGGCCCGGCGCCCATGGTACAAAAATCGCCTTTTTACATCCCAAATCGAGCGGCAAGGTGCTTACGGAAATTTGCCAAGCCTAAGGAGAATCCCATGAGTATTGAACGAAAAATTCTCGACTTAAAAGAGAAACAGGAACGCGCCAAACTGGGAGGCGGCCAGGAATCGATCGATAAACAACACCAAAAGGGTAAGCTGACCGCCCGCGAGCGGATCACCCTGCTTCTCGATCCGGGAAGTTTTGAAGAACTGGATATGTTTCGAACCTCTTCATCCAATACCGTGACAGCCGCCCAGGAAAAAATATTTGGTGATGGAATCATTACCGGTTACGGCTCCATTCACGGCCGCCTTGTTTATGTTTATTCTTTCGATTTCACCGTTTACGGCGGATCGCTTTCCCAGGTAGTTGCCGAAAAAGTGGTCAAGGTTCAGCAAATGGCCGCCAAGATGGGCGCACCGATTATCGGTATTAATGATTCCGGCGGCGCGCGCATCCAGGAGGGGGTCGATTCACTTGCCGGTTATACCAATATCTTTTTGAATAATGTGCTTTATTCGGGAGTGGTTCCGCAAATCAGCGCCGTGGTTGGTCCGGCAGCCGGAGGAGCCGTTTACTCCCCGGCACTCACGGATTTTATCTTTATGGTTCGCAACACTTCCTTCATGTTTTTGACCGGTCCTAAAATTGTCAAAACCGTCACCCATGAAGATGTTACCGCCGATGAACTGGGCGGGGCGGATGTCCATTCCACAAAAAGCGGTTTAACCCATTTCACTTTTGATGATGAAAAAAGTCTCTTTGAGGGCATCCGGCAATTGTTAAAATATCTGCCCCAAAACAATATGGAAGAGCCGATCATTGTGCCCAACGATGACCCCGCCGATCGCCTGGAAGAAGAGCTGAATTATATTGTTCCGGAGAATCCCAATAAACCCTACGATATGAAAGAGGTCATTCTGAAGGTTCTTGATGAGGGTAAATTTTTGGAAGTTCAGGAAAGTTATGCCCCCAATATCATCATTGGTTTTGGGGATTTGAACGGACGATCCGTAGGCGTTGTCGCCAATCAACCCAAGTATCTGGCCGGCGTGATCGACAGTAACGCCTCGGTAAAGGCGGCCCGTTTCATCCGCTTTTGCGATGCTTTCAACATCCCGATTCTTACCTTTGAGGATGTACCCGGATTCATGCCCGGAACAGTCCAGGAGTTTAATGGTATCATCCGTCACGGCGCTAAAATGCTCTATGCCTATGCCGAAGCAACCGTTCCTAAAATTACGGTGATCACCCGCAAGGCTTACGGCGGGGCTTTCTGCGTGATGAATTCCAAACATTTGCGCGGTGATATCATTTACGCCTGGCCGACGGCCGAAATTGCCGTGATGGGACCCGAAGGAGCCAGTGAAATCATTTATGCCAAGGAAATTAAAACGGCTGAAAATCCCGAGGAAAAACTGAAAGAAAAAATTGAAGAATATCGCCAGCATTTCGCCAATCCCTACGTCGCTGCCGGGAAGGGCATGATCGATGAGGTGATCGAACCGAAGATCACCCGCTATAAGCTTATTAAAGCGATGGAGATGCTGAAAACCAAGCGCGATGAAAATCCGCCCAAAAAGCACGGTAACATCCCATTATAGGAGTTATTGAAAATGTTTGAAAATTTGATGCAAAATGATGGATTGACAACTGCCATCAGCGGTATTCTGATCATTTTTTCCGGTATGGTTCTTATCGCTCTGGTGATCCATTTTTTCAATTCGCTGTTCGGAGCCAAAGATGAGGACAGCGCGGAAACAACCGTTGAGCCGACCCCGCCAAAAACGGCCAGTCTGCTGGCCCGGCACAAAGAAATCCCTGAAGACGATCTGATTGCCATCGCCTGCGCAGTAGAATTATATCGCCGCCTTCATTTTGATATTCTGGAAAGTAAGGTCACCTTTGAACGCGGCGAATTGCATGGAGGCTGGAAAGTCGGCTATAAATACGGACAACGTTATCATCCGGTGAGGTAACAATTTATGAAAGAAAAAGAAATTACACTTGATATTAACGGCAAAGATTATAAGGTGGTTATCAGTTCCTTTACCGCCGATCAGGCCGAGATCAGCGTCAATGGAAAAAAATACCTGGTGGGTCTGAAAGATCTCGGGATTGAACAGGTGGCCGAGGTGAAACCAACCCCGGCGCCCCGCGGAGGTGATGAAATCCATCGCCCGGCAGCTGCTGTACCCGTCGTCAGTAAAGGTAAAACCGCCCCTATTCATCGCCCCAAGACCATCGATAATAAAAACAGCGTCGTTGCCCCTCTTCCCGGACTGATTAAACGGATCATGGTCCGCGAAGGTGATGTCATCAAAATGGGACAACCGATCATGATCATCGAAGCCATGAAGATGGAAAACGAAATCAATGCCACCAGCCAGGGAATAATCATCGACATCCGCTTCCGTGAAGGCGATTCCGTAAACCAGGGCGATGTATTAATCCATCTCAAGCCCGCGGAGGCTTAATATGGATATGATCATCAAAATACTGGAAAACACCGGGGTGGCTCATTTAGCCATAGAAAACATTATCATGATCATCATTGGCTGTGTAGCCATTTATCTGGCGATTGTCAAAAAATACGAGCCCCTGCTGCTTCTGCCGATTGGCTTCGGCGTTATTGTGGGTAATATCCCCTATCCGGCCGGATTGCCGATTGGTGTGTACGATACGGTTGAAAGCGGCTCTTCTCAAAACAGTGTATTCAGCCTGATCTATTATGGGGTCACTTCGGGCATGTTTCCTCCGCTCATTTTTCTGGGTATCGGCGCCCTGACCGATTTTTCCTCGCTGATTTCCAGCCCCAAGTCCGTTTTGCTGGGTGCGGCGGCACAGGTCGGTATTTTCGCCACCTATTTGGGCGCTCTTCTTTTGGGATTCTCTAATGCCGAATCGGCCTCCATCGGCATCATCGGAGGCGCCGACGGACCGACTTCCATTTTTCTCTCTTCCCAATTGGCTCCAGATCTTCTGGGACCCATAGCCATTGCCGCTTATTCTTACATGGCCCTGGTCCCGGTGATCCAGCCCCCCCTGATGAAATTGTTCACCACTAAAGAGGAACGCTTGATTCGCATGAAGCCGCCACGGCAGGTCAGTAAACGGGAAAAAATACTCTTTCCCATCATCGTGCTGATCGTATCCGCTTTAATCGCCCCGGGCTCCCTCTCCCTGGTGGGGATGCTCATGTTGGGTAATCTACTCAAAGAAAGCGGGGTTACCGAGCGACTGGCCAAAACGGCCGGCAGCGCCCTGCTCGACACCTGTACCATTCTGCTGTCCTTTGCCGTGGGTGCCAGCACCCAGGCCAGTGTATTCATCAATGTGAAATCGCTGGGTATTTTCCTTTTGGGACTCGTCTCCTTTATGATTGCTACATCTGGCGGGCTGCTGTTTGCCAAGTTTATGAACCTTTTTCTGAAGGAGAAAATCAATCCCCTCATCGGCGCGGCAGGAGTTTCGGCGGTACCTGACTCCGCCCGGGTGGTGCAGCATTTTGCTATGCATTACGATAAGGATAATCATCTGCTGATGCATGCCATGGCGCCCAACGTGGCCGGAGTAATTGGCTCGGCGGTGGCGGCCGGTGTGTTTATTGCCATATTTCAATAAACGTCTATCATCAGTAAAATTCCCTGCATCAGCCAAAACCGTTTGCCTTTGCAGTCATCAATTGTTACCTTGCATTTCAGTGTGAAATGCAGCAAATTAGCCCTGAGTTCTTAAACCGTATCGTATCAACCGGGTATTACAGGCGGCCGACCTGTCAGCGGTTCATCAACTCCATGAAATCAGGTTGATGAAATAAGATCGGTTCCGCTCCCTATGAATTGAACTTTTTGCAAAGGACGTCATTTATAGCTTCGATGATAGATAAAGACGATAATTATTTTAATCTTGCTCCCGAACGCTGCCTGCTTATCGGTGTGGTGTTGCCTCACCAGAAAAAGTGGGAAATCATCGACCATTTGGATGAGCTGAAAGCCCTGGCCCAAACCTGCGGCGCCGAAGTCATCGATTCGTTTATTCAGGAACGCCAGGCCCCCGATGCCACCTATTTTATCGGTCGGGGAAAATTGGAAGAAATTGCCCAGTACATCGAAATGAATTCCATCGATCTGGTTATTTTTGATGATGAGCTCTCCCCGGCACAGGTAAAAAATATCAACACCATACTAAAGGTCAAGGTGATTGACCGGGCTGCCTTAATTCTGGACATCTTTGCCGATCACGCCAAAACCAGCGAAGCCAAAGTGCAGGTGGAACTGGCCCAGCTCAATTATCTGCTGCCACGTCTTACCCGCCAATGGCAGCATTTATCCCGGCAATTTGGCGGCATCGGTACCAAGGGTCCCGGTGAAACACAGTTGGAAACCGACCGCCGCCTGGTGCGCAGCCGGATCGCCAACCTGAAAGAAAAGCTGGAACGGATCGCCCGACAGGGCCAAACCCAGCGTGAACAGCGCAAGGGCATTTTCCGCGCCGCACTCATCGGTTATACCAATGCCGGTAAATCGACCATTATGCGCGCACTGACCGACGCCGAGGTCTTAATCGAAGACAAACTGTTTGCTACGCTGGACACCACCATACGTCGTTTATCATTAAACGGCAACAATGAAATTCTGCTCAGCGATACCGTTGGATTTATTCGCAAACTGCCCCACCATTTGGTGGCTTCATTTCGAACCACCCTGGCCGAGGCCATGGAAGCCGATTTGCTGATTCATGTGGTGGATATCTCACATCCCCAGTATGAAGAACAGATTAATGTGGTCAATAGTATTCTGGATGAACTGAATATTTTCTCCAAAAAAACGCTGCTTGTTTTTAATAAAATCGATTTATTGAAAAAGAATGGTCTGCTCGATCAGGCCATGTTGCGTTATCCCGGGGCACTTTTTATCTCCGGCCGGCGGCACATCGGAATGGCGACCTTTAAAAAACGCTTGCTGGATATTTTGGAATCCAATTATGAAACCGGACATCTGCGTCTGAGCTATAACTCCGCCGCGTTTTTATACCTGTTTCATAACCTTGGTACGGTACTCGATGAAAGGTTCGATGATCAATATCTCTATCTGACGGTAAAGTATCCTCTGGGAAACAAAACAAAAATATCCGAACTGGTTAAAAAATATTGCTGAGGAGAAATATTTTGAGAATTCTTTCGATGATCGTGATCCTCGTTTTATGCTTTTCAGCTGCCTCTGCCCAGGTTGTTCATCAAATCTACTTTGATCGTTTCACCCATTATACCATCGATGATTGGATTACCTACGCGCCGGGTTTGGAAATGACCACCATCGATATCGGCGATGATTATATCTATTTCGGAACCCGCAACGGCGGTATTTTACGCTATCATGTTTTCGACAACTTCTGGGATTACCCCTTTACCACCAGCAGTGGCCTGCGCAGCAACCGTATCGACTACCTGGTCTATCATGCCAATGATAATAAACTGTATGCTCTCACCAGCCAGGGAATTGATGTCTATAACAAAGCCTTCAATTACTGGGAACCGACCGCCCTGACTGAAATGCCACCGCGTCGCCGACCCCTGCAAACGGATATCACCGATTTTATCCGGGAAAAAAATTACAACTTTCCTGAATTTTATCGACCCGTCAATTCGGAATTACCCGGATTCTTTACCAACCTGCCCCTTCTTTTCCGGCCTCCTGATGAGATCCTTGATGAGCATAACCGGATTTTTCGACTGAGCCCCGACCGGGTTGTCGATAAATGGCGTAATTTGTGGTTGGGAAGTACTGGATTAGGACCCGCCCGCGCCAATCTGAATAACATGACCCTGAATTTTTACCCCCAATCCCTTTCCAACATCGAACCCCGCGATCTTGTTTTTGACAACCATAGGGTTTGGATCACCGGCCTGGCCAATGGTCCTGAACCGGTTGGGATTAATGTCTGGGACTTGAATAAAAACGACTGGCGCTATATTGAAGCGCGTTTCAATTTTGGACTGCATAACGACAACGGCAACACGATTGTCGCCCATACAGACTATATTTTTTGCGGTTCTGAACTGGGTTTACTCAAGTATCATAAAAAAGATCAACGCTGGAATACATTTACCACCGCCGATGGGCTGGAATCAAACCGGGTCAACCATCTTTTCTTTTTCGACTCGACGTTGTATGTTGCCACTGAGCAGGGATTCAACTGGCTCCACCCGGATTACAGTCAGATTAATGAATCCAAAGATACCGCCCTCGATAACGTACCCATTTATCGTATCACCTCCACTGACAGCACCCTGCTGTTCGCCACCCGTGACGGGGTTTTCGAATACGCCCCGGAAAGGGATGAAATCATTTTTTTCGGAACCCAGTCTGCTCTGATGGATTTGTATATAACTACTCT
>Ga0209498_1002998_pt1 | contig 10117 bp, 7 predicted proteins | sample WalLakDeSediment_FD_184131 | JGI IMG/M metagenome (GOLD analysis project Ga0209498, IMG submission 184131) | Lake sediment microbial communities from Walker lake, Nevada to study Microbial Dark Matter (Phase II) - Walker Lake 11/02/13 Deep... | ecosystem: Environmental > Aquatic > Freshwater >... | reverse complement strand
CGTGGTCGTATTCGAGGGCCGCGATGCCGCCGGCAAGGGCGGCCTCATCAAGCGGATCACCGAGCGCGTCAGCCCGCGCGTGTTTCGCGTCGTCGCGCTGCCGGCGCCCACGGAGCGCGAGAAGACGCAGGTCTACATCCAGCGCTACGTCCCGCACATGCCGGCGGCCGGCGAGGTCGTGATCTTCGACCGCAGCTGGTACAACCGCCCCGGCGTCGAGCGTGTCATGGGCTTCTGCTCCGAGCAGGAAGTCGAGCGCTACCTCAATCTGACGCCGCGCTTCGAAGCGTACCTGGTCGAGTCCGGGATCATCCTGCTGAAGTATTTCCTGACCGTCACCATGGAAGAGCAGGAGCGCCGTTTCCAGCGCCGCATCGAGGATCCGCTGCGGCAGTGGAAACTCAGCCCGATGGACCTCGAGTCCTATCGCCGCTGGTGGGACTACACCCGCGCCTATGAAGAGATGATCCGGCGCACAGACACGCCGCAGGCGCCGTGGTGGATCGTGCCCTCCGACGACAAGAAGAGCGCGCGGATCAACTGCATCTCGCACCTGTTGAGCTCGGTGCCGTACAAGCGCATGAAGTTCGAAAAACCGGAGCTCGGCAAGCGCCAGCGGCAGCCCAAGGATCTCCCGGAAGTCGAGTCCTACCGCAACCTGGTGCCCGACGTCTTAATGCGCTGAGCCGTGAGCACGCGGCCTCGGCGGATGATCAGAATTTCTCCGGCCGCAACACGCCGATATCGCTGAAATACAGGATCATCGCGTAGTGATCGTAGTAGTTGGTCCTTAGGTGACCCGCGATGGCCTCGGCGGTGGCGTCGTCGCACACCACCTCCACCCGGATGTTGCTACTGGCCTCCCAGCCGGCGTTGCGGACACCCCGGCTGCCTTCTCCCCGCGCATCGCTGATGGTGTAACCGTGCGCCCCGAGGCGCCTGAGGTCATTTACAAGGCGTCGCTCGAGCGCGGACTCGGTGACGATCGTGACCAGCTTGCGGGCTTCGGCGTGCATCAGGTCATCCTCCCAGGCGGTGCAGCAAGGTGGCCCACTGGTAATACAGCGGCAGGCCGACCAGGATGTTGAACGGGAACGTCACACCCAGCGCCGCGGTCAGCGAGAGCGTCGGGTTAGCCTCCGGCAGGGCAAGGCGCATCGCCGCCGGCACGGCGATGTAGGAGGCGCTCGCGGCCAGCACCGCCAGCAGCATCGTTCCCCCCGTGGACAAGCCCAGCAGCCACCCTAGGCCGCCGCCGACTGCCGCCCCGAACAGCGGGAAGATGATGCCGAAAGCGACCAGGAACAGGCCATGGCGGCGCAGGCTGGAGATCTGGCCGGCCGCCACCAGGCCCATTTCCAGCAGGAACAGGGCCAGGACGCCGTGGAACAGCCCGAAGAACATGCCCCCCACCGGCTCCAGTGCTGTCGGGCCGGCCGCCCAGCCGATCAGCAAACCGCCGCCCAGCAACACGATGCTCTTGCCGAGGAACACCTCGTGCGTCAGCGCCTTCCAGTCCGTGCCGGCCGAGATGCCGCGCGCCAGCAGGATGCCGACGACGATCGCGGGCATTTCCAGCAGCACCAGCAGCAGCGGCATGTACTCCTCGAAGCTGATCTCCCGCGATACCAGCCACGCGACCGCGACTGCGTAGGTGCCGACGCTGACCGAGCCGTAATGCGCGGCAATGGACGCCGCGTCCGCCCGCGCGAGCCGCCCCAGGGCGCGCAGCACCGGGTAGGCCGCCAGCGGCAGCACGAGGCCCATCACGATCACCGCAGCCATTTGCGGCAGCAGCGCGGTGACGGATTGTTGCGCCAGCTCGACCCCGCCCTTGAGGCCGATGGCGAGCAGCAGGATGACGCTCAGGAACTCGTAGATGGCGCTTGGCAGGCGGAGGTCGGAACGTCCCAGCCCGGCGAGCAGGCCGAGCAGGAAGAACAGCACGATCGGGTCCAGCGGGATCATTGCGCGTACCTGCCTGACACTGTCTCAGAACCGCCCGGTGAAGCGGAAGTAGAAGTCGTCGTCGATGCGCGCCTGCCGGGTGCCGGCGGGGGTTTTGCTCTCCTCGCGCCGCCGGAGGCGGGTCTCGATCGACCAGTTCTTGGCGAACTTCCACTGGTAGCGGATCTCCAGCAGCCGGTCGTTGTTGCGGAAGTCCGGCGAGATCAGCCAGCCGGCGCCGGTACTGCCGTAGACGAAGCCGATGTTGTGCCCCGGCGAGAAATCGAACAGGTTCATGGAAAACTGCGTGGCTACCCCGTCGGCGCTGCCATTGCCGCCCGCGTTGACCACCGATTCTATGGGCGTGTTGGGCGCGTAGCCTGCCTCGCCGCCCAGGCCGGCGCGCATGCCCGAAGTGCCGACCGGCCACTCGGCGAACAGCTTGGCCGTGAACGCGAAGTAGTCCTTGCGCCGGTCGGCGCTGATGCCGTCCGGCGCCAACGTCTCTGGCATCCAGGTCACCGCGAACAGGCGTTGCGTCAGCGGCCCGAGGGGCGTCGCCGCTTCCAGCGCCGCGAACGTGGTGATCACGCTGCTGTCATCGTCGAAGGTCAGCGGCCGGCGCGCAGTCTGGCCGCTGCCGCTGCTGACATTCCGCTGCAGCACCAGGTGCGACTTCCACTCGTCCATGAACCGGTACTGCCAGTGGATGCCCTCCGTCCAGGTGATGTCCACGTTCGGGCTGTCGTTGCGATCGAGGCTCTTGGAAGCGACGCCTGCCAGCGCGAACTTCGACTGGAACCGGCCCATGCGCAGCGACCAGTCCGCGCCCGGCACGGCGTAGTGCAGGTAGAGCTCGTCGATCGTGGCGTCGCCGTCTTCGAGGCCGGTGGGGGTCGGTGCCCAGGCCTTGAGCCAGAAACGCGTGCGGTCCTGTTCGGTGGTGAAGCGCCCGGCGAGTCGACCGCGGGCCTGCCATCGCTCGGACAGCCGGGCCTCCGCGCCGAGTCGCAGCCGCAATTTCAGCGCTTCCTCGCTGGTCTCGGTTCCGTCGCGCGCTTCGCGTTCGGACGCATAGAAGCCGAAACGCGCATCGCCAAAATATTTCGGCGGCTCGACGCCCGCAGCCACCGCCGGCAGGAGCAATGCGAGTGGCCAAACGATTTTCGCGGCGCAGCGACGTAACATTACGAGTCTCACTCCGGAACGCGGATCTGGCCTTCGGCGATGGCTACGGCGGTGCCACCGACGCGCACCGCGGTGATGGCGCCGGCCTTGAGCTCGACCTCGATCATCAGCGTGGATGGCCGGCCCATCTCGATGCCTTGTTCGATATTGGCGGTCAGCACGCCGTCCTTGAGTCCCAGCCTCGGCACCAGCCAGCCGGGAAAGGCGGTGGCGGCCGAGCCGGTGGCGGAATCCTCCATGATTCCCATGGCCGGGGCAAACATGCGGGCCCGGTAGCGGGTGCCGGTCGGCCCGTCGAGCGGCGCCACGAGATAGATCTGGTCGGCCCAGGAGTCGCGCAGGATTTCCCGCCAGCGCTGCAGGTCCAGTTCCGCGCGCGCCAGCGTGTCGGTGTCCCGCAGCGGTACGACGAGGTACGGCACCCCCGAGGAGACGTTGGCCGGCCCCCAGCTGCCGGCCAGGATATCGTTGGGGTGTAGCGAAATCACCGCCGCCAGCGCATCCGCGGGCGGGGGGCGTGGCCCGACCTCCGGCAACTTCGCGGCCCATAGCCAGGCGCTCTGGTTGCGCTTCTGCTGGCGGAGGCTGACACGCACGGGTCCGATGCCCTGGCCGAACACGAACTCGGTATCGGTCCAGCCTTCCTCGGCGAGCGCGAGGGCGGCGCCGATCGTCGGGTGACCCGCGAACGGCAGCTCGCGCACCGGAGTAAAGATCCTGAGCCGATGTGTCTCGCCGCGATTGCGGGGCGGCAATACGAAGGCCGTCTCGGACAGGTTGAATTCGCGCGCGATCTGCTGCATCTGGGCGCCGCGCAAGCCCTCGGCTTCCGGCAGCAACGCCAGCGGATTGCCGCCATAGGCGGTATCCGTGAACACGTCGAGCACGCGGTAACGCCGCAGGTGACGGCTCATGCTTGCCGTCTCCCCTGTGGGTGGCCATGGCGCTGCCGGTACTCCCGCAGCAGCCAGGCAGGCACGGCGAGCATCACGACGCAGCCGACCACGACCAGGGCGATTCCGACGCCCGGGAAGCGCCACGCGTCGGGTACCAGTTGCGGCCCGGCCTGCAGCAGGTCGAGCACGCCGACGGCCGCCAGCACGGCGCCGACGGCGTCCACCAGCAACAATCCCAGCGGGATGCGCTGCCTGTGCAGATCGATGGTGCGTTTCATCCCCGCTCCTCGAGGAAACCTTCGGCAGCCCGTGTGCAATCGCACAAGCTTAATAAGATGAAGAATATACGCGAATGTGCGTAGAATCAGCGGTACGCGGAATCCGGGGGGCGTCGCGTACCCGAACAGGTCTCCAAGAGCCTGGCGCCCGGCAAGGTGCGACGAGGAGGGTGTCAAGATCGGTTTCCTGGCTGAACTCAAGCGCCGGAACGTGTTCCGCGCCGGGCTCGCGTGGCTGGCTCTGAGCTGGCTGCTCATCGCCATCGCGGACATGCTGTTCCCGGCCTTCGGCTTCCCGGATGCAGTGGTGCGCTGGCTGATCATCGGCCTGGCGCTCGGCTTGTTCCCGGTGCTCCTGTTCGCCTGGCTGTTCGAGCTGACGCCGCAGGGCCTGCGGCTCGACCGCGGACCGCAGGCCGAGACTCCCGAGAATGCCCGCTCGGCGCGCCGCACCGACCAGCTCACCATCGTGCTGCTGCTGCTCGCGGTCGGGTTTTCCGCCGTCAAGCAGTTCGTGCTGCCGCAGCGCGTGACCCCGCCGCCCCAGGTGCAGGCGCCGGCCGCGCCGCCGCCACCGGCGCCGGTGCCCGATCCTCGGCCGCCCGCGCCGGCCGGCCCGGTGGATCCCCGCTCGATCGCGGTGCTGCCGTTCGCCAACCTCAGCCCGGATCCCGCCAACGCCTACCTCGCCGACGGCGTGGCGGAGGAGATCCTGAATGTCCTGGCGCGTGTCGAGGGATTGAAGGTCGCGTCGCGGACCTCGTCGTTTTCGCTGCGCGACCAGCGCGTTGGGGTGCGGGAGATCGGGCGGCAACTGGGCGTCGCGAACGTGCTGGACGGCTCGGTGCGCCGCCAGGACGACCAGCTGCGGATCACCGCCCAGCTGGTATCGGCCGAGACCGACCAGCAGGTGTGGTCCGGGAGCTTCGATCGCCAGTTGACCGATATCTTCACCCTGCAGGAAGAGATCGCCCAGGCGATCACCGATGCGTTGGCCGATACGCTCGGCGTGCGCACCGTGGAGGTGCGTCGCGCCACCGCGGACCTCGAGGCTTACGAGCTTTACCTGCGCGGTCGCCAGCTGTTCGCCCAGCGCGGCGCCAGCCTGCCCGCCGCCCGCGAGTTGCTCGAGCAGGCGACGGCGGCGGATCCGCGTTTTGCGGAGGCGTGGGCGACGCTGGCCGGTGTGCTGTACGTGACGCCGTCGTATTCGGCCGAACTCTCCGGTGCAGAAGCGGCGCAGCTCGCCGCCGACGCGGCGGCACGCGCCCTGGTGCTGCTGCCCGACCAACCCGATGCGCTCGCGGTGAGTGCCCGGCTGGCCGCCGAGCGCGGCGAGCGGGTGGCGGCCGCCGGGTTGATCGAGCGGGCATTGCAGGCGGACCCCAATAATGCGAACAGCTGGACCTGGCACGGCCTCGGGCTTATCGAGGCCGGCCACATCCGCGCCGCGCGAGAGTCGTTCGTGCGAGCGCAACAGCTTGATCCTTTGAGCGGCATCCACTTCGGCTGGATCGGCGCGGTGCAGCTCTTCGAGGGCGACCACGCGGCCGCCGAACAGAGTCTCAAGCGCGCGCATGCCCTGGGCTGGCGCGGCCCCGCGAGTTTCCTCAAGCTCAAGATGGCGCTCGCCGACGGACCGGGCGCGGCCGCGGGACGCAGGTTCGACGACTGGCTGCATGACGATGGGCGGATCACGGCCGAGCAACTGGAAGTGCACGAGGCCCTCGGGCCTGCTATCCGGGATGCCGCGGAGCGCGACGCGGCGCGCGCGGTGCTCGACGCGGCGGTCCAGGCGTGGCCCGGGCACGATTGGACGCAGCTGTACCTTCTGATCGGCTTGTCGGATGAAGCGATTGTCGAGGCGCTGCGGCCAAAGCCGGTGTCCAGCCAGAGGCTGCTGCTGACAACCTGGGCGTCCGTCGACCAGGCGTTCCGCGAGCGTCCGCGATTCATGGAGCTGGCCGAGCGTGACGGGCTCGTCGATTTCTGGGACCAGTTCGGCGATCCGGATTTCTGTCGGCGGGTGAGTGAGCCGGTGCCGCGCCTGGCTTGCGAGCGGTGAGCCGGGATACTTCGCTCTGGAACGAGCTGAAGCGCCGCAAGGTGTTTCGGGTGGCCGTGGTGTATGCGGCGACAGCATTCGCCGTGGTGCAGGCGGCCGACGTCATGTTGCCGCGGCTCGGCGTGCCGGAATGGGCAGTCACGCTGATCGTCGCGTTGTGCCTGCTGGGCTTCCCGATCGCGCTGGTGCTGGGCTGGGCGCTGGAAGTCACGCCGGATGGCATCAAGCGCACCGAGGCGGCGCCGGCCGCGACGAGCGGCGCGGCGACACCGGCGCTGCTCGGCAAGCGCACTGTGTTCGCCGCGGCGTTGCTCGTGACGCTGGGTGTCGGCCTCGGCGCCGGATGGTTTTTGCGACCTGCGGCCGATTCGGCAAGCGCGGAAATCGGGGTCGGAGCTGCATTTCCGGCTGCCGTCGAAAATGCAGCTCTGACCCCGATTTCGAAGTCGATCGCGGTGCTGCCGTTCGTCAACATGAGCGCGGACGCGGAGAACGAGTACTTTGCCGACGGCATCTCCGAAGAGCTGCTCAATGTGCTGGTCAAGGTGGACGACATCGGCGTGGCGTCGCGCACGTCGTCGTTCGCGTACAAGGGCCGGGAGCTGGGCGCGGCGGTCATTGCGCGCGAGTTGAAGGTCAATCACATCCTCGAGGGCAGCGTGCGCAAGTCCGGCAACCGGGTGCGCATCACGGCCCAGCTGATCGACGCGGTGGAGGACCGCCACCTGTGGTCGGAAACCTACGACCGGGAGCTCACTGACATCTTCGCCATCCAGGACGAGATCGCGAATGCTATTGTCGCGGCGCTGCGTGGCACGCTCGGGAGCGGTGAAGTCGAGCGCGCCGTCACCGTGCGCGCGGATACCGATAACCTGGATGCCTACCAGCTGTACCTGAAAGCGCGCGAGCTGTTCATCACGCGTACGCAGCTGGACGAATCGGTGCGCCTGTTCGAGCAGGTGGTCGCGCTGGACCCGGAGTTCGCGCGCGGCTGGGAAGGGCTGGCCGCCGCCAGCGCGGTGCTTCCCGGCTGGGTTGACATCTATTCTTCGATTGATACGCAGGCTCTAATCGCCAGGGCTGAGCAGGCGGCAGCGCGCGCCCTGGCGCTCGACCCAGCCTTGTCGATGCCTTGGGTGGCCCGTTCGATCTCCGCCAGGGGTACTGCTTTCGGTCCCCGGCTCGAACTTTTGGACCGGGCGATTGCCGCGGACGCGAGAAATGCGACGGCCTATCTCGTGCGCAGCATCGTGTGGATCGAACTCGGCTTCTTCGACCGGTCGCTCGGCGACCTCGATCAGTGCCTTGCGATCGATCCGGCCTACGGGAATTGCCTGCGATGGAAGGCCACGGTCCTGCTTGTCCAGGGCGATGTCGACAGGGCCCTCGAGCTGTACGCGCAGGGCATGGCGGATGGCTTCAATGCAAATCGCGCCAACAGTTTCATCGAGCCGCTGATCCGTCGGGGAAACAGGTTTGCGGCCGTGCTGCTTATGCGGGAACTCGACTGGCCGGTCGAGGTCCAGCAGGCCGTCGTCGCCACGCTCGGCGACGGCGCACCTCCGCCGGATGTCGCGGCCCTCGTAAGGCTGTATCCGCAGATCGCGCGGGCGCGGTTTCAATGGGGCCTGCTGCTGCGTGATTACGCGCTTGCAGCCGAGCAAGAGGACACAGCCGGCGCGCTGTTGGAACACTGGGATCCTGCTTACGAGGGCCTGCGCGAATCGCCGGCCTTCAAGCGGATTCTCGAGCGCATCGGCGCGCCTGCCTACTGGCGTGAGCACGGTTACCCGCCACAATGCCGCCCGGTGGGCGATGACGACTTCGAGTGTGTGCAATGAGCCTGTTCGACGAACTCAAGCGCCGCAACGTCTTCCGCGTGGCTGCCGCCTACCTGGTGGTGGCCTGGCTGCTGATCGAGGTCAGCGACACCATCTTTCCGCGGCTGGGATTGCCGGAGTGGACGGTCACCCTGGTGATCGCGCTGCTGTTGCTCGGCCTGCCGCTGGCGCTGTTCCTGGCGTGGGCCTTTGAGCTGACGCCCGAAGGGATGAAGCGCACCGAGGACGTGGCCGGTCAGGCGCCGGTGGCGCGCACCGGCTGGCGACGCACCGACCGGCTGATCGTGGTGGCACTCGTGGCGGTGATCGCGCTGTTGGTCGGTGAGCGCTTCTGGTCCGGCGACCGGACCGATGCGGAATCGCCTGCCTCTGCCGAAGTCGCGGCCACGCCAGCAGCCGGCGCGCCGGCCCGCTCAATCGCCGTGCTGGCCTTCGACGATCTCAGCCCGCAGCGCGACCAGGCCTATTTCGCCGAGGGCATCTCCGAGGAACTGCTCAACCTCCTGGCCCGCATCGAGGGCTTCAAGGTGGCGGCGCGCACCTCCTCGTTCAAGTTCCGCGGCGCCAATCTCGACATCGGCGAGATCGGTCGCGCGCTGAACGTCGAGACGGTGCTGGAAGGCTCGGTACGCAAGTCCGGCAACCAGCTGCGGGTGACCGCCCAGCTGATCAACGTCGCGGACGGTTTTCATCTCTGGTCGCAAAGCTACGACCGGGAGCTGTCGAACATCTTCACGGTGCAGGACGAGATCGCCACCGCCATCGTGAACGCGCTCAAGCTCAAGCTGGATCTCGGCGCCGCGACGGCTGGACGCACCCAGGACACGGCGGCCTATGATCACTACCTGCGCGGCCGGCAGCTGGGGCGCCAGCCGACCCAGGCCGGCCTGCTGCGGGCGGTGCAGGAATTCGAGCAGGCCATCGCGATCGACCCCGCGTTCGCCGCAGCCTACGCCGGCATCGCGGATGCCTGGGTCTGGCTGGAGGATTACGGCGGCATCCGGTCGGCGGAGGCCTTTCCCAGGGCCGAGCAGGCTGCGCGTCGCGCGCTCGAACTGGACCCGGAGTCGGCCGAGGCGCACGCCGCCATGGCCTTCGTACTGGATCGCTATCACCGTGACAAGTTCGCCGCCCGGGAGTACTTCGAGCGCACGCTCCAGCTCAATCCCAACTACGTCAATGCCTACAACCTGTACGGCGACACGTTACGCGACCTCGGCGACTATCCGCGCATGATCGAGGTCCACCGCAAGGCCGTCGAGCTCGACCCGTTGTCGTACTTCATGAAGACCCGTCTCAGCTCCAAGCTGTTGGGCGCCGGTCAGGTCGAAGAAGCGGAACGAATCCTCGAAGGCGTGTTCGAGGAGTTCCCGGGCAACGATTTCGCGCACGAGGAAATGGGCAACCTCGAGCGCAACCGGGGGCGCCTCGCCGAGGCGGTGCGGAACTTCCGCATCGTCCACTTTGCCCGCCCCGGTGATCCCTTCGCAGCCGCGCAGATCGCCCAGATCGGCGTCACTGTCAACGACCCGGTGATGATCGAGCAATGGACCGCGGCGGCCCGGGAAAGGGGCGCCGACAATCGCTGGGAACTGGCGGCCCATATCCGCGCGGCCACCTGGCGACAGGACTGGGAAGAGCTCGGCCGCGTCGCCAACCTGGCCGGTGGCGACAACGGTGCCATGCTGCGCGGCTTGGCGGCGGCGCGCCAGGAAAGCTGGCCCGAGGCGCGTCAGCACTTGCTCGATTCGCTGCGGGCACGGGGCCGTCGTGCAGACGGCGGAGCCACGCTGAACGAGGTCGAGGCGCTGGTTGAACTCGGCTGGGTCGAGCAGCAACTCGGGCTGTCAGGCTGGCAGCAACCGCTGGAGCGTGCGCGCCATCCGCTCGAGCGCTTGCTCG
>Ga0209498_1002997_pt1 | contig 10121 bp, 19 predicted proteins | sample WalLakDeSediment_FD_184131 | JGI IMG/M metagenome (GOLD analysis project Ga0209498, IMG submission 184131) | Lake sediment microbial communities from Walker lake, Nevada to study Microbial Dark Matter (Phase II) - Walker Lake 11/02/13 Deep... | ecosystem: Environmental > Aquatic > Freshwater >... | reverse complement strand
TGAAAATCGGTAATGTTAATTGACTATGTTAAGCGTGGGTGTTTTCTCCTTTTGACCCGAAAGTTTTTGATAAAAAAACCGACAAAACCTCAAGAAAGGTGGTGAAGAGCCACAAGTCCGTCAGGCAGTTTAACTAAATAGTTGCGGGTATAATAATCAAATCCAGGCTCTCGTCCTCCATGCGAACTTGGTCCTCATGGCAGAAATGCTCACATAAACCCCGCAGGGTAATCCGGAGAAAAACTGAAAAGTCCTCCGGAAGACAATAGGCCGAGATGCAATAGCAAGCACATCTCGTTACCCCTCTTAGCATAGTGAACGACATTTAACAAAGTCACCAAAGTTCACCTTAGCCACTCTCTCTCCCACATGAGGCTAAATGGGCTTGCTATATCCACCCCTAATCAAAAAAAAAAGAAAAATATGCCATCAAAAAAGACAAAAAAAAATATACAAAACTTTGTTAAAATGGTGGAAGACCGTAAGGGGTTTGTATCGATCGAGGAATTATTATGTGATCTTATCACGCTCTATTATGAATGCCCAGGTCATTCACAAGACCATAAATACCTTCATGGACTACCACCTAATGAGCAGCTTATGATGATGCACCGGAGGTTGCAAAAATACGTTTTTTCACTATGATATATAATATATGGAAAACGAAAAATATAATGATATTGTTCGATTGATCGAGCAGAAAGCCATTACCTTGTCGCTGATTTTCGACCCTCAGGTCAAAAAGGATATGCGGGATGATATTCGGAAATTGATAGATGAGGCGATAAATATAAAAAGGAATGGACGAATTACGAGAGATATATGACCATTATTGCGTTGAGCCAGTCCTTGTGCTACCAACCAATAATGAAATAATACAACAATATGAGGTCTCGACTAAGGCAATGGTCAGGTTTGCCATTGTAGAGAGGTATATGGGTGATGGTGAGCTGGAACGGTTAGCGAGGAATATAGATACGTATTTCACACTGATACGATTAGTGCCTGAGCAGGGCTTGCCATCAGCGATGCATCTTCTCCAAAACGTTGATAAGTTGTGTCAGATTATTACCAACTTGGCGATCGAACAAGAAAGATATGAAATCGCCCATAATATGTCGCAACTCCGCAAAAAAATAAACGAAAATTATTGAAAAAAGAAATAGACACACACTTTACCAATAATTACGCAAAATACCTGCTTGTGGCGAAGAATATTCTCTCAAACAGCAAATACCCCACAGAGTTAGCAGTCATGCTTGTGACGGACGCGTATGAGCACGTATTGGCGAAGGATATATGCGGTACACCCGGGTATATTGACAGCGTAGTCATTAATTATATGAATATGCAAATAAAATGGCAAAAAACTAAATTTAAAAAAGAAAACTTCATCGAGGACAATTATACCCGTGAAGGTCGCCCAGACGACAAAGAGACTCTTTTTAACAATATAATAGACGAGGAATATGTGGAGGATGACCACGAACGTCGACTCGCTCACGTACAAGAGCGGCTTTCCAAACTTGACTCCGCAGGTAAACGCCTATATCATGCAGCGATTGCTGGACCACATAATAATAGCGGTAAACTATCACGTTTTATGGACATAAACCGCAGCACCTGCTATTATATGATTCGTGATTTAAAAATTTATTTAAAGGATGGATATATGGACTAAAATAGCATTTACGGTCGCACTGGGTATTTTAGCGACTCGAAGTGAGCCAATGATATTATTGCGTGAATGGGTTGGACTCTCCAACGACACCCACATTCCGAGCCATATGCTAAATTTTATAAAAAAATTAATAAATTGTGCCTGGTGCCTGACATTTTGGCTCGGTTTATTTCTATTCGGACCGGTCGTTGGAGTGATCGCATCCGGTATCGGTTTTCTAATCGACGAAAATTTTTGAAAAAAAAAATGGCAAACTACAAAAAAGATGGAAGTGACCGTGCAGAGGCACACTTCACCCCAGCCGACTTGATCGAAGAAATGATCGATATATTACATTACCACTATAAAGGAGAAATAGCCGAATATTTGGAACCAAGTGCAGGTGATGGTCGCATAATCGACTATTATGGTGACACCCCTTATATCGCATATGACATAAACCCTCTCCGGGAAGATATAATCGAAGCAGATTATCTGAAAACTAAAATACCATATAAGGAGGGAAGGGTCTGCATAATGAATCCTCCTTTCGCCAAGGGACTGAAATTCGTCAAAAAAGTGATGCAGGAATGTGACTATTGCGTTGCAATTTTGGGGACTGCATCGATAATAAATTTCGATTATGATAATTATATTGCAGACGAGATAATTTATATCAAAAAGGTGGACTTCGGTAGCTGTAAGGTGGATGTCGCCCTGATGGCATTTAGAAAAAAATAAAATGATATGGGTTACGAAAAAAGGGGTGATATAGAAAAAGGTTATCCTTCTATTAAACACATTCTTCGTTCGCCAGTGGAGGACTATCATTGTCTCCTGCCCGACAATTATGATAAAGATTATTTTATTTATAAAGCAACTAATGCATTCCGGGAAGTTTCCGTGGAGGATTTTCATCGTTGGCAATATGCTGCATATATCTTTTTTGACAAAAAGATTTATGATAAAAATCATATTGAAAACTGGATAAAATGGATAAAGGTCAATAGGTTGGATTGTCGTTTTTTAGACAAGCCATTTCCAGCGTTTGACCCGAATAAAATAAAAGTGAGGAACTATGGGTTACGAAAAAAGGGGTGATATAAAAAAAGGTTTTAGTCGCATTATATACAGTCGCCATTCGCAAGTGGAGGACTATCATTGTCTCCTTCCTGACAATTATGATAAAAATCATTTTATTTATAAATGCACGAATGCATTCCGGGAAGTCTCAGTGGAGGAGTTCCATAGGTGGGATTATGCAGGCTATATCTTTTTTGACAAAAATAAATATGACAAAAATCATATAGAAAAATGGATAAAATGGATAAAGGTCAATAAAGTTTTATTTCCTTATATGAGCAAACCCTTTCCAGTGTTTGACCCGAATAAAATAAAAGTGAGGAATTATGGGTTACGGAACTGACGGAATAATCGAAAAAGGATACCGTAGCATAATATACCGTCGCAGTTCGTCAGTGGAGGACTATAAAAGTCTCCTGCCCGACAATTACGATAAAGATTATTTTATTTATAAAAAAACGAATGCCTTCCGGGAAGTCTCAGTGGAGGAGTTTCATCGGTGGAATTATTCCGGCTATATCTTTTTTGACAAAAATAAATATGACAAAAATCATATAGAAAAATGGATAAAATGGATAAAGGACAATAAAGTTTTATTTCCTTATATGTCAAAACCTTTTCCACCTTTTGATCCACAGAAAATAAAAGTCCGGACAAATTTATAAAAAAAATAATTATTATTATGAAGCTGGACGACATTTTAAATACACCGGAGTTAACTGCGGATACCGCCGAACCCTTTTTTTCCCTCCATAATAAACTATTCGAGGAGGTGGAGTGGTATATGCATTCACAGGCAACGAGGGAGAGGGTGATGGACAACCTCCGTGAATGGGTCAAATTCATGCAAAGAATTTTCACTGTGAATGTCCGTGGTATGACAAAAGCGGATAAAATCCGAATGTTGAAAACTCATAATGCACTATTGCCTGGTGTCAAGGAAATATCATATTCCTGTGCAAGTTGTCGCAATCGGATGATAAACCGACTAAAAAAAGAACTATTATAATAATGACAATTTCAGAAAAAAAGGAAAAAAATAAAAGAAAGTTTTTGGATGCTATACGTAAGCACGGTGGTATCACTGCTGCCGCCCGTGCGACGAATATATCACGCAGTTGCCATTATGAATGGTATCACGCGGACGAGGCATATAAACGGGAGTTTGAGGATATTGAGGACGAGCAGGTGGAATACGTGGAGTCCAAGCTGATGGAGCATATCGACGCGGGTAGTGAGCAGTCAATCCATTTCTACCTGAAATATAAGGGTAGGACTCGCGGTTTCAATAAAACGATTAACCACACCAACAACGGGGGGAGTTTTGACCCGATACAAATAAAATACGTTCGACCAAATGATGAGGAATGATGTCCTATTGACGACACTTGCATTGGCAGGAAGGTTTAATTCGAGCTACCGGGTACAGGAGCTTAAGAATAGGACGAACCTTTTGATTGCCATAAACCGACAGGAGGGACTCCGTATATTGTCCGATATTGTCCGGGACTTTTGGCAGTTCGTGCCTTTTGGTGCCAACGTGGTAAGGACCGGACAGGACGTGCATGTCCGTAAGGGAGTTTTTTTCCACACTTTTGGTTTCATATTCACGGGGGAAAAGGCAGTCAGTGAGTCCTTTGACTTGCTCAGGTTGCAACCCGACTCCTCCAATGTTGACGTATTGCAATATAATCGCGAAGAAAAATGGCTTGACGTTCGTTTTCATTCGGGTGAAGTTTATCGATATTTTGACATCGATTACAGAACTTTTGAGAACGTATGGAAGGGGAGGGCAACCTGCACCACCAAGGGCTCGTCGCCATATGGCAACTGGTGGATCGACAAAAACCCCTCCACCGGCTCGGCGGTATGGGAATACCTTCGTCGCACCAAAAAAGATTTTCAAAAATTATGACAATTGAGTTTAAACCCTCGCCAAAACAAAACCTTATATTTGACTATTTCAATGACAAATATACGACAGAAATATTGTATGGTGGTTCGGTTTCGTCGGGAAAAACGTATGCACTCTGCGCACTTTTGGTAATGAAGTGCCTGCAATACCCGGGTATTCGCGTAGGACTCGCGAGGCAACGACTTACCACCCTGAAGAGGAATACGGTCAGCACCCTGCTCAAGTTGCTTAGGGATTGGCAATTGTCAGCGGATAAGCATTTCAAATATAATCAGCAGTCCGGTGAACTTACGTTTTTCAACGATAGCAAAATTTTATTGTGTGAATTGGCATACAACCCCAGCGACCCCGAATATACAAGGATCGGTGGACTCGAGATCACTTTTGGTGCCATCGACGAGGCAGGTGAGACCCACGAGAAAGGCAAGGAGATTTTCCAGTCCAGGATAGGTCGGTGGTTGAACGACAAATATGATATAAAACCATTATTATTTTTGACTTGTAATCCGACAAAAAACTTTCTTTTCCGGGATTTTTATATGCCACAAAAAGAGCATAAAATGCCGGAGCACCGTAAATTCATCCAGGCATTACCACAGGACAATCCATATGTCAGTCAGGCATATCTGGACAACCTTGACCGCACTTTATCACACCTGGAAAAACGTCGCCTATTATACGGAGACTGGGAAGTCCATGATGATTCAGAGGCATTGTTCGCTTACGAGGATATAGTCTATTTGTACGAGGATGACTCGCTGGACCGGGGTGATAAACAGATGCGACTGAGCTGCGATATAGCCTTCACGCTGGACGAATGCGTTTTCGTGGTTTGGGAGGGCAAAACAATTGTCAAAATAATAAAAAAGGATAAAATGGTCAAAACGACCGTGGTCGACACCATCAAAAAAATATGCGATGAATATAAAATACGCTATGACCACGTGGCCTGGGATGCTGATGGTGTCGGACTTTATCTGCGTGAGCATTTTCCCGGTGGCAAGGAAATCCATAATGGTTCCAAGCCGATAAAAAATGATGGCTACCGCAACCTTAAAACGGAATTATTTTTCACACTTTCAGAAAAAGTGAAAAAGGGTGAAGTGAAAATAAAGGAGGAAAATTATTCGTCCGAGGTGATGGACCAGTTGTCCGTGATAAAGCATAAACCTCGTCATACCGGAGACAATAAGATCGAACTTATACCCAAGGCGGAGATGGTCCGGATATTGGGTCATTCGCCGGACATTGCGGATGCCATGGCTTATGGTATGATTTTCCATTTAAAGTCCGGTGTCCTAGAACCGACAGATATAGTTTTCATAGGTTTTTGATTACCTCCTATAGACCTCCTATAGGAGGAATTGTGGCAAAGGTAGTGAACCTTTTCTTTTTAGATTGTCGTGTGGTAACCTCCTATAGGAGGAATTGTGGCAAAGGTAGTGAACCTTTTCCTTTCGTAATGTCGTGTGGCGGACAATGGGGATTATTTACCTCCACCAAAGTTGTGACAATGTCCTCCTTTGATTTAACAAAACTCTAAAAATAATAATTATATTAAAAAGTCGAAAATATGACAATACAGGAATATTTACAGGAATATGTCAAGAGCACGGCACTTAAACTTGGTGGAGAAGAAGCCATCAGCGAAGTGTCCGGTGGTGGATTAGAAGGATTCGAGAGCTCCCTTGAAGAAATAAATGGATGGTCGGGTGATAGCCTGATATTCTCTCAGGTTGAGGGTGATAGGGTAATCCTTCGTGCGAATGGTGCTGGTCCATTGAACCTATATGGTGGAACAACCAATATAGGTCTGTTACCAGTTTTTGGTGGTAGCAACACAGGTAGCAATATAACTAATATATTTGGGGGGACTCAGATTAATTTAACATCAACTGGTGATATAGATTTAAGTTCTCAGAGCAACAATGGTAGCCTAACCTTAAGAGCAGGTTCAACCGCATCGAGTCGTGGAATAACAATCCAATCCAATGCTGCCGGTGTTGGCGAACTAAAAATCCTGATGAGCGATATAAATGGTGATGCTGGATTACCAACTGGAACTGCATCACTGGTTGCTAACCAGTTGTGGAATGATGGTGGAACCATCAAGATTTACACCCCGTAAAAATAAAAAAAATAAATAAAAAAAATGGATATTAAAGATTTTTTAACAACTTATGTCAAGAGCACGGCACTTCGCCTCGGTGGGGAAGAAGCCATCAGCGATGTGCAAGGTGGTGGAGGTGGACCAGTGATACCATCAACTGCACTTTTATTTATTCCTGATATAGAAGGAATAATTGAGGACTTGGCAGATATAGTTGGAACTTCACCATCAGCAACTGCCTCTATATGGGAGAACTTCACAGAGCCTCGCATATTCAATATTGATGTGGCATCTGGTGGGATGGTTACAGCCGACCAAATATATGCCCAAGGTTTCTATAATCAGGTTGGAGGTGCTGGACAGGGTACAAATATAGCTTACACCGGAAATGTCAATTTTGGGGCATTTGAGGGTGGTGAATATTATACATCAGGTTTATTCTTTTTTGAGGGGCAGTTGGATAATAATGGTGATATATCTGACACCGAATTTGTGCTATTGTCAATAAAAGGAGACGTAGATATTACAATAAGATTTGGAACTGGCGCACAACTGGACGTGGATTATGCTGACCCAACCGACTATGTGACAGAATTGAGAATTGGTGGATTGTTGGCAAGCAATATAGTCCTATATGCGACTATTGTTGTTGACACTAATAACGAAAACCAATTATTTGAGATTGGATATTCTGAGTCCGGTTCGGCAGTTAGACCATTACCATTTTGATTCTTGGTATAATGTCGTTCGGATGACATAAAAAATAAATAAAAAGATATGTTTACAAAACTTAAAAAACTATTGAAAGAAACTGAAAAAAGAGTGAAATCAGGTAAAGAACCTGAAGTTGCTGTGGCTGAGGCACTTGCAGAAGTGACCAAAAAAGAAACTGAATAAAAATGGAAGAAAATAAAGGTGGACAGGTAGCACCCGTTAAAACCCTGAACAACGGGCGAAGAGCTGATAGGATTTTAGCAAGAGCCAAAAGAAAAGAGTTCCTGGGCAAAGAGCCCGACTTTGAAACTTTGTTCAAAGCTGGACTTCTGAAAATTAATAGTGAAGGGAAAATAAAATTAGTCCCGGAAACCGACGCTAAGTGGATTGCCCTAAGTGATAAGGCGGAAGATGCTCCAACCACAGGTGAACCAGCACCACCAATGGTAGAGGAACCAACTCCAGCACCGGAAGGTTCAGGAACACCGGGACCGGTCGAAGGTAAATAAAATAAAAAAGAAAATGGAAAAGCAGATACCAATATACCGTGCAGTCTTGGCTAAAGGTGAGCTTGATTATATCTCGCTCGTCGATAAGCCTGCTATTGTACAAAAGGGGTTGGCATTCGCTGAAAGTGTCACGGACTATCCAAAAGGTATATCTGAAACTGCACAAAGAGCACTCAATTACGTTGATAAAAACGGATGGGGAAGTTGTGGTACGGACGTGGGCAAAACCCGGGCGCACCAGCTCGCCAAGGGTGACCCTATAAGCATAGAGACGATAAATCGCATGTATTCGTTCCTTGCACGACATAAGGGTCAGGACGCGGATAAAGGTGAATATGGTGATGGTTGTGCTCGTCTGATGTATGACGCTTGGGGTGGTGATGCTGCCTACGAATGGTCCGGTAGGTTTTTGGATAAACTAAAAAACGAAAAATTAAATAAAACCGCTTATCGTTTTGAATATAAACTACAATTCGCTGACGAGGATAAGCAGATTATTGTCGCCCCTGCGATGATTCCGGATTTTCCCATTTATCGTTTTGACGACGAAATAGGTGAATATGCAATTATTTTTGATGCGGAATCCATAGCATATTTTCAGGAATCATTTGCAAAGAGCAATAAAAATTACAAAATAAATTTTGACCACCTTTCCGAAAAGGAAAATGGTGTTGTGGAGAGCGCCTTCATTAAATCACAGTGGATTATAGAAAGTCGTGAAAACGACAAAAGCAATCATTATGGTTTCCGCGATTTACCAGTGGGTACGTGGATGGTCGAGGTGAAGGTAGACGATAAAGATTTCTGGAGGAAAAAAGTGAAGGAGGAAAAGAGGACCGGGTTTTCAGTCGAAGGACTATTCGAACTCGAATATACAGGAGAGAATATCGACATAAGTCGAATAATAAAAATGGATAAAGAAAAAATGGATATCAAAACAATGATAGAAAAAATGTCCGAACTTACCCCGGATGAACTCGCTTTGATCAAAGAGGCGATAGCCGACAAGGTGGAGGAGGTATTACCTGAACTCGAACAGGAGCAAAAGGATGAGCTGGTTGAGGAAGTGGTCGATCAGGTTGAGGAAGTGGTTGAGGATCTTATGCCTGAGCAGGTTGAGGAGGTTGAGGAAGCACTTGAAACCGAAACTGCAACAATTACAATTGAGGACGTGGAGGAATATTTGAAACCTAAAATGGACGAGATATATGCCTTGATTGCCGAACTCAAAAAGGAGAAAGTGGTTGAGGAAGTGGTTGAGACCCCGGTCGCAATGAGCAAAACTTCGGTCATGCTCGATGCAATGAAAAGCCTCAAAATGTCAGGTGTGACACTCTGAAAATTAACAAAAAATAATTAGAAATAATTATATAAAAAACAAAGAAAATAAAATGTCAAAAAAAATACAGTTGAAAAAACTTAACTTTGATCTGACGGAGCAGATGTTCCTGAACGTGGACCCTTCCGCTCTATATGAGACAAACGCGACCGAAATGTACCGCAGAGCGATGATCGGTGAAAATTCGACAAGATCAAACTTCCGTCCCATTCTGGGTGTGAAGGACCGGGTGAAATTAGCGCAGGTCGACTTCCAGAATGTAATCAAGGCTGGAACCTGTGATTTTGACCCGATGTCGGGTGATATTTCACAAAAATCTTTTGAGGTATGTCCGATCACCATACAAACCTCTATATGCTTGGACTCGTTGGAGACAGCATTTATGTCCGATTCCATCGCAAGGGGTTCAAAAGAAACCAACCTGCCACAGGCTTTCATGAATTATTTTTATGAAACTTTGGCTGCTTCGGTTGCAGAGGAGCTGGAAATCCTATCCCTTCAGGGCGACAGTGGACTTACAGCCAGCACTTTCCTGAATGCTTGTGATGGCCTAGAAATTGTGCTTGGTGATTCACAGCTCGTGCTGACTCCAATGACTGCAAGTGCCGTAACAATGACAAATGTTGTTGACAAACTTATTGAGGCAAGAAATGCAATTCCGGTGGGTGTGAAGGGTAAGTCAGACTTCGTTTATATGGTGAGCGTAAATTGCTACGAGGCTTTTGCCGATGCCGTAAGTGATAATCAGGCTTCCGGTCAATATTTTGTCGGTGGACTCCAGCTGAACTTCC
>Ga0209498_1002996_pt1 | contig 10122 bp, 10 predicted proteins | sample WalLakDeSediment_FD_184131 | JGI IMG/M metagenome (GOLD analysis project Ga0209498, IMG submission 184131) | Lake sediment microbial communities from Walker lake, Nevada to study Microbial Dark Matter (Phase II) - Walker Lake 11/02/13 Deep... | ecosystem: Environmental > Aquatic > Freshwater >... | reverse complement strand
TGGAGCCTCAAGAGATGGGCGGGCAGAGTTCTCTCGGGGGAGGCGGTCGCTACGACGACCTCATCGAGATGTTAGGGGGAAGACCGACCCCGGCGGTTGGCTTCGCCGCCGGACTGGAGAGGATCGTTTTGAACCTGAAGAGGCAGAACCTGGATATTCAGCCCTTGCCCGGGCCGGTCGCCTTTATCGCCCACCTGGGACACGAAGCCAAGACCGAAGCAGTGAGGCTAGCTTCGGAGCTACGGAGCGACGGCCTCGCCGTCCTCATGGCCACCGGCGACAAGAGCCTGAAGGGACAGATGCGGCACGCGGACTCCCTGGGCAGCACCTACGCTATCATCCTCGGAGAAGAGCAAATCCGGAACCGGAACGCAGTCGTGCGGGACATGAGCAGCGGAGACCAGCAGACCGTTTCTCTTGCCTCATTGGCAAGTGTGCTCAAGCAACGGTGACAACAAGGCTGAAAGTAGCACACGCGATGGTAGCTATGCTATAATATGAGCAGTGCCGTTACCGTCAGCTGCAAGTGAAAGCCTGTATCGTTTCCTTCCATCACTTTCCATTTCTATAGTGCCGTAGCGTAGAAAGACATGAACAACCACGCAAACCACGAGTATACGGCCAAAGATATCCAGATCCTTGATGAAATCAGGGCCGTGCGCCTGCGACCGGGGATGTATATCGGCAGCACCGACAAGCTTGGATTGCACCAGTGCCTCTACGAGATAGTATACAACAGCATAGATGAGGCGATGGCGGGCTGCTGCGACCGTATTGACATAACAGTACACGAGGACAACAGCGTCACCGTTACCGACAACGGACGCGGTATCCCGACAGAGATAATCCCGGGAGAGAGCATCACAGCCCTGCAGGCTGTGCTCACTCGCCTGCACGCCGGAGCCAAGTTCAGCGAGCACGTCTACGGCGTGTCGAGCGGCCTGCATGGCGTTGGCGCCTCGGTGGTAAACGCTCTGTCCTCGTGGCTGCACGTCGAGGTCAGGCGGGAAGGGAAGGTCCACCGCCAGGAGTATCGCCAGGGCGTGCCCAAGGGGGATGTGGCTATCATCGGTGATACCCATGATACGGGCACCTCCATCACCTTCCTCGCCGATGCCGACATCTTCGAGGACGTGAACTACGACTTCGACATGGCCTGCCAGAGGTTGAAGGAACTGGCCTACCTCAATAAGGGAGTGGAGATCGCTATCAGGGACAAAAGGAACAACCAGGAGAAAGCGTTCTACTTCGACGGAGGAATAGCCAGCTTCATCCGCCGCCTTAACCGGAAGAGGGCAGTTGTTCACCCCTATCCCATCTACGTATCTACCATGACCAACAGCACCGTCATCGAAGCAGCCATGCAGTACAACGACAGCTTCACCGAATCCACCATCTCCTTTGCCAACTGCGTGAACACGAGGGACGGCGGCAGCCACCTCACCGGCTTTCGTTCGGCCTTGACCCGGGTCTTCAACGATTATGCCCGCAACGTCAAGATCCTGAAGGACGCCGACCCCAACCTCACAGGGGAGGACGTGCGCGAGGGGGCAGTGTCCATAATCAGCGTGAAACTCCCCCAGCCCCAGTTCGAGGGGCAGACCAAGACTCGATTGGGAAATCCCGAGGTGAAAAGCCAGGTGGAATCGGCCGTGGCCAATAGCCTGTCTCTATACCTTGAGCAGCACCCGAACGAGGCCAAGGCTATCATAGATAAGTGCCTCACCGCTGCCAGGGCCCGGGAAGCGGCACGCAAGGCGCGTGACTTGGTACTGAAGAGGAACAGCTTCGAGACCTCCACTCTGCCGGGCAAGCTGGCCGACTGCTCGGACAAGGATCCGGCGAACTGCGAGCTTTACCTGGTGGAGGGGCCATCGGCCGGGGGTTCGGCCAAGCAGGGACGGGACCGCTCCTTTCAGGCTGTTCTCCCCTTGAAGGGCAAGATACTGAATGTCGAGAAGGCTGCCAAGGAGAAGATCATAGTCCACGAAGAGCTGCGAGCCATCGTTACTGCGCTCAGGGCAAGCAGTGACGAGCAGTTCGATAGCTCCAGGCTTCGCTACCACAAGGTGATAATAATGACCGATGCCGATGTCGACGGATCTCACATCCGCACTCTGCTCCTCACGTTCTTCTTCCGCCACATGACGGAACTGATCAACGAGGGCTATCTCTACATAGCTCAGCCACCACTGTACCGCCTCAAGTCGGGCAAACAGCAGTTCTGGCTCTATTCCGAGCACGAGAAGGAACAACGCCTCAAGGAACTCAAATCAGACAAGGCGGAAATCCAGAGATACAAGGGACTCGGAGAGATGAGCCCCGAACAACTGTGGGAGACTACCATGAACCCTGCCATCAGAACGCTCCTGCGGGTGCAGGTGGATGATGCCATAGCGGCCGACCAGGCCTTCCGTATGCTGATGGGCGACGAAGTGCTGCCCCGCAAGAGGTTCATCCAGGCGCACGCCTTGAGCGTCAGAAACCTGGATGTCTAGCCACCCGGCTACTCGACAGGTGCCACGTATATCCCGTGTTCGTCTATGTAGCGTTCTACGCCCTGAGGCACCAGATACCGAATGGACATGCCGTTGCGTACTCGCTCACGGATTCCTGAAGAGCTGATCTCTATCAGCGGCATATCCAGTTGAACGATCTCATCGAGCAGCCCCGGCATTGCCTCCTTCAGGTGTTTCAGATCTCGAGAGCCGAGCCTGGGGGCAACCACCAGCCTGCACAACTGTACTACCCTCGCCGGTTCCTTCCACACAGGCAGGTCGGCAAGTGTATCGCGCCCGAGGATGAAGAAGAGGCTAGCCTGGCTGCCGAACTGCCCTCGCAGCTCCATCATTGTGTCCACCGTGTATGAGGGACCGTGACGCTCTACCTCTCTGACACAGAGCCTGAAGCCGGGGTTGTCCGCAATCGCAAGGCGCGCCATCTCAACCCTGTGGTTCGCCGGGGTTATATCGCTGCCCTGCTTGAGCCATGGCTGACCCGCGGGTACGAACAGAACTTCCTTGAGTCCCAGCCTTGTTCTTGCTTCCTCTGCGACAATGAGGTGGCCTATATGGATAGGGTCAAACGTGCCGCCAAGGACGCCTATGTTCAATGCTCTATTTCCTCGGCCTTGGGCGGAACACTGCAATCTGAGGAGGAGGGAACGGCTGCTCCGCCCCTATGCAATGCTCAACCGTGTCCTTCGCCCTGTCCACCAATTCTAACACGCCCTGACCGCTGGCTGCGGATATGTAGAAGACCGGCACTGCCAGTTCGTCGAGTTGAGGCCTGACCCTTGAGACATGCTCCTGCGCTTCAGGCAGATCGAGCTTGTTCACCGCCAGAATTCTCGCCTTGTGCTCCAGGCTGCATCCGTACTCAGCTATCTCGGTCTCAAGCTGACTCAGTTCCTCAAGAATCGCTGGGGAACTCCCATCGAGTAGCAGAATCAGCACCCCGGCTCTCTCGGCGTGCCTCAAGAACGCGTTGCCCAATCCTTTGCCCAGATGAGCCCCTTCGACAAGGCTCGGAATCTCAGCAACAACGAAAACCTCCCGGTCGCCCGCCAGAACCCCCACGACGGGCTCACGCGTCGTGAAGGGGTAGGCTGCGATGTCTGGTCTTGCCCTCGTGATCCTAGACAGCAGCGTCGACTTCCCCGAGTTCGGATGCCCTATGATACAGATGTCGGTTGCGGGCTTCACCTCCAGGATAACACGTCGCTCTTCTCCCGCTTCGCCCTTTCCGGCGACCTCAGGAGCCTGATTCACCGCCGTCGCAAAACGGACGTTGCCCGGTCCTCCCCTGCCTCCTCGAGCCACCACAACCTCCTGCTCATCAGCGCTCAGGTCGGCCTGCACAGTCTCCTGCCCCGGGTCGCTCCCCCATATCACCATCGTGCCGATGGGCACCACTATAGTCAGGTCTTCGCCTCTTTTGCCCTTCTTCCGCCATCCACGGCCTCGTCCTCCATCCCCAGCCCGGAACGCATTCCGCCGCCTGATGAAGCCCAGATCGCTGACATCATGGCGGGCCATTATGATGACACTGCCACCATCACCACCATCGCCACCGTCGGGCCCGCCAAAAGGAACATACTTCTCTCTACGAAAGCTAACACAACCATCCCCACCAGTTCCACCCTGAAGCAAAATCTCTTTTCTATACTCCATATATAGATAACCTTACATTAAAAGAAGTATATCATTGACTAATGGTAATCATAATGGACGTGTTTTTGCAGGGTAGTTCAGTATGGGGATTGCACGGTCCGTGAGGCCACTCGCCTCAATAGAGTAACAACTCGTGCACAAATCAGCGCGAGTTCTGCACAGGTTGTCGTCTTTGTTTCGCGCCGGCGGTCTTGCGAGCGCTGAGCTTCTCCCTGAGCTCGGCCACCTGGCGAGAGACACTCGGATTGGTGTTGAGTTCCGCGGCTATCTTATCATAGCCATGAAGGACGGTGGAGTGGTTCCGGCCACCCAGTTCGCGGCCAATCTCGCTCAGGGAGCAATCTCGTTCCTGGCGTATCAGGTAAATTGCTATGTGTCTGGCCAGGGTTGTCCTCTTGTCTCTCTTCTTACCGGTCAGGTCGTCCACCGTAAGACTGAAATGGTCGGACACCATCTGCAGTACTGCCCTTATGTCCTGCTTGCAGGTTGTGGTTGTTAACAACTTGTTGACACTCTGGGTTGTTAGCCTGGCGCCTGTCAGTTTTGTTTGGGCGGTGAGATAGACAAGGGCACCCTCAAGCTGGCGAACGTTTCCGCAGACCTTTTCCGCTACAATACGGAGCACGTCTTCCATCTGATGGAGTACTGACTTGTCTGTCTTGGCACGCAGGATGTCCATGCGCGTCTCAAGATCGGGCTGTTGTATGTCGACGACCAGCCCGCCTTCAAGGCGAGACCTCACCTTGCTGCTAAGCAATTGCATGTCTTTGGGTGCGCAATCGGCGGTGACGACGATCTGACTGTTGCTGCTGTATAACTCATTGAAGGTGTGGAAGAAGCACTGTAGTGTCTGCTTCTTGTCGATCAGGAAGTGAACGTCGTCGAATAGCAGGATGTTAATGTTCCTGAACTTGTTGCGGAACCTGTCGACCTGGTTCTCTCTGACCGCGGCAACGAACTCATTGGCAAACTGCTCGGCAGTTGTGTAGGCTGCCTTCAGCCCATGGTGATTGGTCAGATGCCCGATGGCATGCAACAGGTGTGTCTTGCCCTGGCCTGTGCTACTGTGGATGAAGAGAGGGTTGTAACTGACCCCCGGATTCTCAGCTACCTCCACAGCCGCGGCATATGCCATGCGGTTGAAATCGCTGACGACGAGGTTGTCGAAGGTGTACCTGGGGTTGAATACGTAGTGGGCAGCCTTTGTGCTTGTCCCTCCGTCGGTGTAGTGTATCGAGAGGGGTGACGACGGCTGTTCACCGTTGTGAACCAGGAACTGAACGTCTACGTTCTTGCCCAGGATGGCGATCAGAGTCTTCCTCACCAGAGGGTAGAGACGCTTGGACAGCCACTCGGCAACAAAGATGCTGGGGACACCGACAACGAGGAGATCGTCCTTGTAGCTTACCCCCTGACTATCACTGAGCCAGGTGTTGTAGTTGGCCTTGCTTACCTGTATCTGAAGCTCCCCTAAAACTCTCTTCCAGATTTCCTTCGCTGATTGCAATGTATCCCCACTTCCGACAACGCTCAGCTACAGAAATAGCTGAAAGGAGTATTCAGGCGAGGGCAGATCCTCGGTTGTTGCCTGTCAATAGGATACCAGTTCCTCTCCATCGCGCTCTAGGCGATCTTTGACATAATGAGGAAAATTGTCGAAAATAGTTCCTTATATGAATGTGCGCACGGTCTTCATGGGCACTCCCCGGTTTGCCGCAATTATGCTGGAGTCTTTGCTGCAGAGTCCCTGCAAGATGGTCGCTGTGTACACTCAGCCCGACAGGCCTGCCGGCAGGGGACACCGGGTTTCCGCTTCGCCGGTCAAGAGGCTGGCCATGGAGCAAGGAATACGCGTCATTCAGCCGGAGACCCTCAAATCCGGGGAGGCGGTGGATGAGCTGGCCGGCTTGCGGCCAGAGTTAATCGTTGTCGCAGCCTTCGCGTTCATCCTCCCCGATGAAGTGCTCACTCTGCCCAGGTTCGGTTGTCTTAACATACACCCATCGTTGCTGCCGCGGCATCGGGGCGCCTCCCCCGTTGCCAACGCCATTCTCTGCGGAGATGACACCACCGGAGTTACCGTGATGCTGATGGACAGCGGCATGGACACCGGTCCCATTCTGGCCCGGGAGGAGGTCACGATTTCGCCGGAGGACACCACAGGCTCACTGAGCTCGAGGCTGGCTGATGCGGGTGCCGGTCTTCTCCTGAAGACGTTGCCCGAGTGGCTTGCAGGCCGAGTCACGCCGCAGCCGCAGGACGGGTCGAGGGCGACCTGCAGCAGGGTGATAACAGCCGAAGACGCCGAGTTGGACTGGCGGCTTCCGGCACTCGAACTATGGAGGAGGGTGAGGGCCTACAACCCCTGGCCGGGATCTTACTCCCGGTGGGGAACGAAGCGGCTCAAGGTTCATGAGGCGGTGCCTCTGGATGATGCTGCAACGGGAGAGCCGGGAGAGGTGATAACCCTGCCGGAGCCGCCGGGAGTGGGGGTCATAACCGGCCGCGGCGTTCTCGGCCTCGAACAGGTGCAGCTTGCGGGGAAACAGAAGATGCCGGCCAACGAGTTCGTGCGGGGGAAGAGGGACTTCATCGGCTCTGTGCTCGGGTAGGGTTGGCTGTAGTAGGCCCCCGTAGCCGATCGACCTGCCTATGACTGCTTTGCCCGGCGGGAGTCCGTCCTCAACAATGAGTATACTCTCTCTACCTGTCGCCTTGTATCCTCCAGCGAGCCGTCATTGTCGATTACGAAGTCGGCGGATTTGACCTTCTCGTCAAGCGGAAGCTGGGAGGCGATCCTTCTCCGGGCATCCTCGGCACTCATCCCCCTTGCCTCTAAGCGTCTCAGCTGGGCATCCTCGCTGGCGTAGACTACTATGGTCTTGTCCACGACTATAGGTAGAGCAGCCTCATGCAGCAGCGGGATGTCCTTGATGATGATGGCATCGGGATCGAGCCTCTTAATATCTTCCGTTATCCTCTCGTCCTCTTCAATCACCTGCGGATGCACAATCTGATTCAGTCTGGCCCTCTTATCCTCGTCGGCGAAGACCATGTCTGCCAGCTTCCGGCGGTTCAGGGTCTGATCCTCATTGAGGAATTCGTCGCCGAAACACTCGACTATCTCTCCCCACGCCTTTGAGTGCTTATCAACCGCCTTCCGGGCCAGTTCATCCCAATCGACTGTATAGGCACCGAGTTCCCTGAAGATGCCGGCTACTGTGCTCTTGCCTGTGCCTACACTCCCTGTCAGACCGACGACAATCATAAGTGCGACTCCTGTGACTCTATGAGGGCTTCTTGGCCGACAACCTCCGATAATAAGGGGATTCCGACAGATACAGCGCTGCCAGAGGATTGTGTCCCGTAACCCTGTCCTTCACCGCCAGCACCGTCATGGGAACGCGGCAGTATTGGATGAACAGGGTATCGTGCCCTATGCAAAGTCCCAGCATGATGGCCAGATCGACCGGAGCAGTGTTGAGCACCTTCGCCTGCACTATGGGATTGCACATGGATTCCCACATCTCGGGTCCACCTATATGCTGGTCGGGCCTGATGCCGATCCTTTGCTTGGCCGTAGCTCCCGCTTTGCAGCATACAGAGAACACCTCGAATCCCCTGTTCTCGAGAATGTCGGTCAGCATCTGCGCCTCTCTTCTCAGACCCAGGCAGAAAGCCAGGCCCAGTCTCCTGTAGTCACACTTGGAGGCAAACTGGATCAGCTCTTCAATCCGGGGGATCCTGGTTCTCAGCCCCTCCTCCGTGCGTTCGTAGCATTCGAACTCCTGTATTGAGGCCATGCGTGCCAGTGCCTTGACCTCGGGCTTGTCATATTCAGAGACAGCCGCGGTGATCAAATCGGGGGCGGATTTCATGGGGCAGAAAGAGGGAGCGTCGTCGATGGTGGGAACCTCACCGATCCCCATGGAAGGGCTGCATACTACCTTACCACATTTGGCGCACATCGGATGTGGTGTATCGGTCATGGTCATAACTCCTGTTTCGCGCTTTGTTCAATAGGGAACAACCGGAGCTTCCTGCAGCACCCGGGCGACGGCGGAACCTCTCCACCGGTCCAGATGCTGTAGATCAAAGGCGCGCGCATTCCATCACACTCACTCAGTCCTTCGGTATGCTTTCTTCCAGGGCTCTTGCTTCGTCATGAAGTAGTCTTTGATGGCCGCCTTGAGGGTGTTCGCTGCCAGGAGGGCACAGTGCTGGCTCTCTTCGGGCAGGCCGCCCAACGCATTCAGCACGTCGGCCTGCGTCATCTTGCGGGCTTCAGCGATGCTCCTGCCTGTGGCCATCTCAGTGACCATGCTTCCGGAGGCGATGCTCGGGCCGCAGCCGTCGGTCATGAACGTGGCGCCGGCAAGGATGTCGCTGCTGACTTTGATCCATATTTCCATGGTGTCGCCGCAGGATCCGATTTCCCTCGCAAACCCGTCGGCATTCTGCATCATTCCCAGGTTCTTCGGGTTCATAGCGTGCTGAACAACTGTTTCTGAGTACACGCTGCGGGCATCCGCCAGGATCAGTTTCTGAAGGTCGTCAGATTCGGCGTACACAGCATACCTCCTATCTACTTGGCGCCAGCCAATACTGCTTGCACAAGGGATTCGCCCAGCTTTGTCACGATCTCGCCATCATAGCTTTCGATCTGGCCCGCATCGCACAGTCTAGCCAGCTCGGGGTCTATGGGCAGATGCCCAAGCAGTGGCGCGTTGACTGCCCTGGCCATCTCCTCCCCCCGGCTCCGACCGAATATCTCAATCCTCTTGTCAATCTCGGGTACGTAGAGATAACTCATGTTTTCTACCACGCCGAGGACACGTTTGTCCATTGTACGCGCCATGTTCACGGCCTTGCGAACGATCATCTCAACGAGGTGCTGAGGAGTGAAGACAACCACGACCCCGGAGATCGGGAAGGACTGCATCAGAGTTAGAGGTGCGTCGGCAGTTCCGGGAGGCAGGTCGACGAGCAGGTAGTCGAGCTTGCCCCAGAGCACATCCTCGCCGAATTGCTTGATGGTGTTTCCGATCAGGGGACCACGCCATATCACCGCGTCTTCCTCGCTGGGGAGGAGAAGGTTGATGGACATAACCTCGATTCCTGACCTCGAGAGCACAGGCAGGATTCCGCTATCGTTGCCGCTTGGTCGGTCGGTAAGCCCGAACATCTTGGGTATGCTGGGTCCGGTGATATCGGCGTCGAGTATGCCCACCTCGTGGCCCCGGCGTCTAAGAGCGATGGCGAGCAGGCTCGACACCAGAGATTTGCCTACGCCTCCTTTGCCGCTCATCACGGCGACCATGTGACCTATCTCATTAAGGTCCTTTGCCTTGGCGTCACTGTATTCTATACTCGCATCGTTGACATCAGGCAGTTTCTCAACCGCTTCCTTCACCTTTTCCTTGATCCAGTCCTGTGCACCGGGAACCAGTCCGGTCGATGCCAGGGCGATGGTGACCTTCTTGTCGGAGGTGGTTATCTTGCGCACCAGGTTCATACCCACTATGCTGCGTTTGACCGCGGGCACCACGACCGATTCCAGGCTTTCCATTACTTGTTGTTCATTGGCCATATACTTTCCTCCTTACACTCATGTTAATGGTCACAGATGTTGCCCTCGGTAGTTAGCTGGCCCTCCAGATAACTCAGAACCGCCCTCTCCGGGTCGCTTTCTATAGCGCCGACAACTACTTGGATGCGGTGTTGCTGGAAAAGGTCCTGTGCCCGCGATCCCATACCTCCGGCGATAACCAGGGCAACGCCTTGCTCGGCCAGCCATCCAGGCAGCAGCCCCGGCTGATGCCCCGGCGACGGCACCAGTTCCTTCCTTATGATTGTCCTCTTGTCTTCATCAGCGTCAATCAACGCGAAGAATTCGCAATGGCCAAAGTGCGGCGACACTGTCCCGCCGCTGACCGGTAGCGCATATCTC
>Ga0209498_1002993_pt1 | contig 10130 bp, 8 predicted proteins | sample WalLakDeSediment_FD_184131 | JGI IMG/M metagenome (GOLD analysis project Ga0209498, IMG submission 184131) | Lake sediment microbial communities from Walker lake, Nevada to study Microbial Dark Matter (Phase II) - Walker Lake 11/02/13 Deep... | ecosystem: Environmental > Aquatic > Freshwater >... | reverse complement strand
TGTATAGAGATCTCACCATAGATTCACCATATAACACTTATAAATATGCCGGTCTACCACCCGGCCCAATAAATAATCCGGGAAAAAATCCTATACTTGCAGTGCTGTATCCTGAAACACATAATTATTTGTATTTTGTGGCTGACGGAAAAGGCGGACATAATTTCGGACGAACCTATACTGAACACTTAAAGTATGTACGGGAATACAGAGAATGGTTAAGAAAGCAGCAAAAAAAATAAAGTTTGTATTAGCATTTTTAAGTTTGATTTTTCTATCACACTGTGCTAATCAACTGCCGCCCGGCGGCGGCGAAATAGATACTACTCCTCCTGAAATAATCTCAGTTTACCCTGAAGACGGGCAGGTTAACTTTAAAGATGATCACTTTAAACTACGGTTTTCTGAGTATGTAGATAAAAGGTCATTCAGAGAAGCAATTTTTATTTCACCAACTGTTGAAGGTGAATTGGAAATCAGCTGGACCGGGAGAACCGCAACAGTTACTTTTCCCAAAGGACTACGTGAAGATTATACCTATGTAGTTAATATCGGAACTGATGTGGTCGACTTAAATAACCGAAACAGAATGGCTCAATCATTTACATTTTTATTTGCAACCGGTGAAAAAATTGATACCCGGAGTATTTCAGGAAAAGTTTTTGATAAAGATGCTGATGGTGTTTTGATATTTGCCTACAGAACGGCTGATGATACTATTGACTATTTAAAACAAAAACCTGATTACGTTTCTCAGGTAGGCAAAAATGGAAGCTTTATACTTAACGGACTTGCTGAGGATGATTACAGAATATTTGCAGTTAAAGATCAGCTAAGAGATATGCTGTTTCAGGCAGAATCTGATAAAATTGGAATTCCTTTTACCGACATTTCCTTGAAAGACGAAGACTCCAGTTTTATCGGTTTGAATTTTTTTCTTATGTCTGCAGATACAACCAAACCGCGACTTGTTAGCGCTGTTATGACTGATAGAAACCACGTTTTGGTTACTACCTCAAAACCTGTTGATTCAAGCATAATTTCTGCGAATAATTTTTCTATTATTGATTCAACTGAAAATATAGAGTACTCTATTATTTACGCATTTAAAGGTAATACAAAACCGGAAGAATTAGTGATCGTAACGGATCAAAGCTTTTCCAGCCAAAATGAATTGTATTTACGAGCAGACAGGCTTGTTGATGCAGCAGGAAATATTTACACGGACGATTACTCCAACCTTACAGTTTCTGATAGAGAAGATACTTCCGCTGCTAAAATATTTAAAAACTTTCCCTTAGATTTAAGAAGAGTTGATTTCAAAGAACCTGCGGTTATTTTTTATTTTGATGATGCATTTAACACAACTGAAGTAAAAAATGCAATTACTTTCACAGATACATTAGGTAACAATGTTCCTTTTAATTTGTTTTTTCCTGATGATGCAACAATTCAATTGAAACCTGTGAGTAACCTGCAGGCTGAAAAGGATTATTTAATTAATTTTGACTTATCAAAATTCAAAGATGCAGCTGGTAACTTTTCAGATACACTTATCACGCAAAGAATGAGAACTATTAGCGGACTTGAGTTTACAGGTGCATCCGGGCAGGTAGTGGCAGATACATTAGATAACTTCTTATTGGTGCTTACCAGTATTGATAAAACCGGTTTATTTTATCAAACAAAACCCAACACTAAATCAGAATTTAATTTTGATAGAGTTGAATCCGGAAAATATATGCTTTGGGGTTTTTATGATAATAATATGAATGAAAAGTATGATTATGGATATCCATCGCCCCTGGAATATTCAGAAAGGTTTTTTGTTTATAAAGACACACTTGAATTAAGACCAAGGTGGAGTGTAACCGATTTACGTTTTGATGCTAAATAGTCATTTTCATATCAGATTGATATATTACACGTCCACGCTTAATAGTCATACAATTAAGATTTTTGCCTACGTTGTAAACAATGTCCGAATACTCTTTAGTATTAAAAACTGCAAAGTCAGCATCTTTCCCAATTTCTATGCTTCCTGCAGAATTACTTCTATTCAATGATCTGGCTGCATTAATTGTTACTGCACTAATAGTTTCCTCAATTGTCATTCCCATTTTCAGTGCAGCCAAACTCATTATCAGGTGAAGATTATTAATATGAGAAGAACCAGGATTATAATCTGTTGATAAAGCAACCAGTGCTCCGCTATCTATTAATTTTCTTGCAGGTGCATATTGATAATTGAGAAAGAATGAAACGCCCGGTAATAAATCACACACAATATTTTGATCAGAAAGCTTGTTCAAATCTGAATCCTGTAAAACTTCCAGATGATCGACGCTAACTGCGTTGTATTTTATTGCAGAATCAATTCCACCAATGCTATTAAACTGATCTGTATGCAGTTTAATACCTAAGCCCAATTCCTTTGCTTTTGAAAATATAATTTTAATTTCTTCGGATGAAAAAGCAGTTGCTTCACAAAAAGCATCGCAAAATTCAGCCAATTTATTTTTAGCAATGTAGGGAAGCATTTTATCAACAATCTCATTAATGTACGATTGATGATCAAGTTTATATTCATGCGGATAAGTATGTGCACCAAGAAAAGTAGATACTATATCAATAGCGTGTAGCTCATCAATAATCTTAATAGCATTAAGGAGTTTAATCTCGTTTTCAAAATCCAATCCATAACCGCTTTTTATTTCGAGTGTTGTTACACCTTGTTTTATAAAGTCCTCAATTCGGGGTTTCATTATTTCAGCTAAAGTATGCAGTGGAGTTTCTCTTACTGCTTTTACAGTGGTTAAAATACCTCCGCCTTTTTTTGCTATTTCTTCATAATGAATTCCGGAAAGTTTCTGTCTGAACTCATCAGCTCGTGAACCAGCGAATGCAGTATGAGTATGGCATTCAACAAGACCGGGAAGGATGATTTTATTTTTTAGGTCAATCTTTTCAATAGTTTCATATTTACCAAGTGATGAATTGGGGATCATATCTTTAATTTTTCCATCTTCAATGAATATGGAATGATCGGTCAGAACATCAAGTTGATCTAATTCACCTCTTCGTTTTTCATTCTTACCATTTGTATTAATGGTAACAATTTGTTCGGCATTTATAAGAAGTAATTTCATCATTCAAATTTATTGATTGTTTCCCTTACTACTTTAGCTTCAGTAAATCCCATCTGGCTTAGCCTGAATCTCATATCATTTGCCTCAGAATTTTCTTTAAAGTCGCCTAATTTTACTTTATAAAAGGGAGGCTCAAAATTAACGTAACTTCTTTGATTGGGTATCAAGGTGCTTAATTCCGAATTGATTCGATTAGCTTCATTAAGATCATCGGTTGCAATTACCTGAACACGGAATCCATCTTCAGTGCCGACAATCTTTTTGTTTGAATTAGATTCAGATTTTTCCTCATATTCAAACCAGGCATCAGTGGTCTCGGAATATGATTCAGTTACAAATTCATTTTCATCTACTTTTATTAATGGTTTGTAAGGTGTTAAGTCAAAAATTTCTTTTTCATTAGGTGCAGTTTTATCTGTCTTTTCTTCTCTAACTTCTTTGCTTTTTCCGGAAGTTTCATATCTGCCTGAGGTTGAAACAGCACCGCATCCGGCGAATAAATATGATAATATAATTAAGAGAGGTAGAATTCTTAGTAATGTAATTCTATAAAGTTCTTTTAATACTGTCATTTTAGCTAAAAATCTCCTTTTTGAATAAAGATAAGTCTGGTAACCTTTAATTTAAGTTTTTTTGAGTAAAATGTCATTTTTTTGTATTTTTACATATTCATTTATTAAAGATTGTAAAATGGCTGCAAAAAAATTAAAGATTCTCTTCGTTACATCAGAAGTAGTTCCTTTCATAAAAACCGGCGGTTTGGCAGACGTATCTGCAGCACTTCCACAAATGCTTTCAGAATTAGGTCACGAAGTTAGAATTGTAGTTCCTAAATACGGTGCCGTTGATGAAAGAAAATTTAAAATTCACGAAATTGTTAGACTCAAAGACCTGCAAATAAAAATAGGTGATAAGGAAGTTACTTTTTCCCTGAAATCTTGTTTTTTACCTGGTCAGCGAATTAGAGTTCAAATATATTTTCTTGAAAATCAGGAATATTTTGGAAGCAGAAACAGTCTCTATACAGATGCCAGAACAGGTAATGATTATCCTGATAACGATGAACGATTTATTTTATTGAACCGTGCAGTAATGGAGCTTATTATTAAGCTCGGCTGGATACCTGATATCATTCATTGCAATGACTGGCAGACCGGCTTGGTACCTGTTTACATAAAAACTATGTATAAAAATGAACCCGGATTTGATAAGTTTAATACTCTGTTCACTATTCATAACCTTGGGTTCCAGGGTGAATTTCCAAAATCAACTTTTGAAAAATTAGGATTACCTAAAGAATTAAATTCCGATAAAGGACTAATTCATAAAGGAAAAGTTAACTTTATGAAGGGTGCTTTATTATATGCTGATACGATTAACACCGTTAGCGAAACCTATGCAAATGAAATCCGCACAGTTACGGAATTGGGAGAAGGATTAAAAGAAGTTCTTGCAAAACGAAAAGGAGACCTGTTTGGTATTGTGAATGGTATTGATACTAAAGTGTGGAATCCCGAAAAAGATAAGATGATCCCTAAAAAATATTCTGCAAAAAATCTTGAAGCTAAATTAGAAAATAAAAAAGACCTTGCTGAACGATTCGGGTTCACTTACAATCCTGATCTGCCTGTGATAGGAATGATATCCAGATTATTTGATTCGAAGGGAATAGACCTTTTTCAAAAAGTATTTCCGGAATTGATGAAATTAAATATTCAGTTGATTCTGCTTGGTACCGGAGATGCTAAGTATCATCAGTTCTTTGAAAAAATGAGTTCAAAATACAGTAAAAAGTTTGCCTGTTACCTGGGTTTTAACGACGAATTGGCTCATCTAATTGAAGCAGGCGCTGATATTTTCTTGATGCCATCAAAATATGAACCGTGCGGATTGAACCAAATGTACAGCTTAATGTATGGCACTGTGCCGTTAGTGCGTGAAACAGGAGGATTAGCCGATACTGTTATCAGGTATAATGAAAAGTCAGGTGATGGTAACGGTTTTGTTTTCAAGAAATATGATTCCAATGAGTTTATCAAAGAACTTAAACGTGCATTAAGTGCATTTGAGGATAAAAAAACGTGGAATAAAATAATGAAAGCAGGAATGAAGTCTGATTTCAGCTGGGGAACTTCTGCTAAAAAATATATCGACCTTTATAAAACTATTCTAACAAACAACTGATCTGATGCCGGCTAAAGCTGTTTTTCTCGACAGGGATGGTACTCTTAATGAGGATCCCGGCTATCTGGGTGAGCCAGATAATGTGGTTTTGTTGCCAGGCGTTGCTGATGCACTTTCAAAATTAAAAAATAATTATCATTTCCTTCTCATTGTTGTATCTAATCAATCAGGAATTGCAAGAGGTTTAATTACATCTGAACAGGTTGACGCCGTTAATAAAAAAATTTCTGATTTGCTGGCTTCAAATAACGTAAAAATTGATGCGTTCTATTATTGCCCGGCTCATCCGGATTTCAGCACAGAAGATGAATGTGGATGCAGGAAACCCTCACCTTATATGATATTAGAAGCTAAAAAAGCTTTTAACATTGATTTAAGCAGTTCTTATTTGATAGGCGATTTTGCAACTGATATTCAATCCGGAATTAAGGCCGGTGTTAAGAGTATTCTGCTTAAAACCGGAAGATTTAAGGATAGTATTTCTATCTTGCATAATCAGAATTTATTTCCAAGTTTTGTAGCTGAAAACATAACTGATGCATATAATTTTATAATAAAAGATTCTTACGGAGATAATCTGTGTTAAACAAATTTCTTGTTTTTTCTCTTTCAATCTTTCTCTTACTTTTTCATTCCTGTTCAGATGATCCCTCATCAGTAGGATTGGATTTATTAGAGCAGGATTTTCTTAAAATAGATACCGTTAATTCTGCTGATGGTAATTACACTCAGGTTTCTTCCTACTTCAAAAAAGTTGTTTCCCTGGGTAATTCATCACGTTTGCTTGTCGGCAGAAAAGGAGAGTATACTGCACACACATTAATGAATTTTGCCTTTTTCTTACCTGATTCTATAAAACAAGATTTTAATGATGGAAATCTTGTAATTGAATCAGCTGAAATAGAGATGTTTCCTAATTATGTATTTACATTATATGATAGTTTAGCTGCATTTGATTTCACTGTACGCGAAGTGTTATCAAACTGGGGTTCATCTGGTTTTACAGCCGATTCATTTAATACACTACAATATAGTTCAGATGATTTGATCCTGGATAAATCCTTTACTGATTCTATATACTCATTCAGAATAAATAGTGATGTTGCGAGAAAATGGATTGCCTTTGCAATCAAACCTGATTCATTAACTAACTATGGAATGCTGATATCTCCAACTTTAGGAACTGAAAAGATTGTTGGATTTCTTGCTTTTGATCCTTTCTCAGATACAGCAACAAAATTGAAAGTCATAGTGAGCAAACAGGGATCTTATGTAGATACTCTCAATGGCTTTATAGCATCTGATATTAGCGTTCTGCTTGGTGATTTACCAGCCAGTGAACCTGACTTTATGCTTGTTCAATCAAGTTTAGCTATTAACTCTAAATTATTTTTTGATCTTTCTTCACTTCCAAATAATATTGTTATAAACAAGGCAACATTGGTTCTTCATTCAGATTCTTCAAAGAATTTATTTGGTTCTGCGTTTGAAAACTCTTTAGTGGCTTTGCTTATTACAAACAGCCAGACAAATGAGGTTAATAACGAACTTTTCATTCGTCTTGCGCATAATAATTCGAGGTATTCCGGCGATATTACACCTATGTTAAGAAAGTGGTTAAGGGATGATGATAATTACGGAATGATCATCAGATCTGGAAGCGAACAAGTAGGTGCTGAACTTTATTACCTTTATGGCAGCCTGGCTGCAGATTTAACTAAAAGACCTTATTTAGAAATAGTATATTCATATAATTAAGTAATGATAAAAAAAATATTCTTAGCAATAGCAGTATTACTCCTTGCTGTAAATACATCGCTTGCACAAAGTAATTCTGCTTATACACGTTTTGGAATAGGTGATGTTGAATTTTCAACTTCTGCAAGAAAAATAGGCATCGGTCAATTAGCAGTTTCTGTTATAGACGACAATTCTATCTCTACTCTTAATCCTGCTGCCTGGTATAAATTCAAAGGAACTCGATTCAGTGTAGATCTTTCTTATGCCGGCCTTTTGATTTCAGATAAAAATACTTCAAGCTTCTATTCCGAAACAGACTTTAAAGGTTTTAGTTTTGGCTTTCCAATAAGTGAAGATTATGGTATCGGACTTGCAACGGGACTGATACCTTATTCCAGAGTAAGTTATAAAGCAAAAGAAATTGTCTCCGGAACTGAATCATATACCGCTGATTATGAAGGTAAGGGAGGTTTATCTCAGATTTTTATTGGTACATCTGTACTTCTGCCGGGGGAAATTTCGATAGGTGCAACTTTAGATTATTATTTTGGAAATATCTCTTACAAAACTGACCTTAACTTTGTTAATCAAACAATATTTCCTTCACAGATTGAAAAACTTTATAAATCAACCGGCTTCGGAAGTACAGTAGGAATCTTAACCCCTGATTTAATATCTGTATTTGGTATTAAGGGAGTCGTTTCAAATCTTCGTTTAGGTGCATCTGTTAAAATAATTCCTGAAATGAATACCGATACCTTACTCATTACACGTTCAGTAACCATTGAGGATACACTTTTTAATAACCGGACTACCATGGTGGTTCCTCAACGTATATCAGCAGGACTTAGCTTCAATTTGTTTTCAAATTATTTGCTAACAATGGATTATGCTTTTCAGCCGTGGAGTGAATATAAATTGGCGAATAAAACACAAAATGTGTTAAGAGATCTGCACAAAATAAGTACAGGATTTGAATACAAACCTGGACAAATTTTGGGTGCTTCAGTTTGGGAACAAATAATCTGGCGTGCCGGTTTAAGCTTTGAAAAAACGCAATATTTAATAAATAATCAGGGAATTGATCAATTTTCGATATTTGGCGGATTCTCATTCCCGCTTGGGCTTGAGAATAGCATAGATATTGCTCTTCAGTATTCAACGAGAGGAACAACTGATTTTGGGCTTCTCAAAGAACAGATAATTAAATTAAATTTTGGAATCAGTTTTGGTGAAATCTGGTTCTTAAGATATGATTATTAAAATTATACGAGGAAAACAGTGAAAACTTTAGTTAAAGCAAGTGCTTTTATGCTGTTAATAGTTTTAATTTGCAATTGCGGAAGCACTTCAACTGCAAATGTACGTGCACCTTTGTCTCCTGCAGATTCGATGAAGGTCCTTGAACAGTACAGCCTTTTTTCAGAGTATCATAAAAATAAAGACTATAAAAGCGCATTACCTTACGGCTGGAAAGTTTTAGAAATGGATCCGGCACGTTTTGCAAGGTGGTTTTACTATAAAATGGAAGAAACCTTATGGTTTATGCACGACTCTTCAGGTGCGAGTCCTGAATTAATTTCTGAAATTCAGGATTCTATTGTAGGATTTTATGATAATGCGATTAAATATCATCTGGAAGATAAAGCATATTACCAGGTTCGAAAAGCTTATGTGAAGGAAATTTGGCTTGAAGCTGATGCAGATGAGGTTATAAAGGACTATGAATTAGCATTTGAATGGAAAAATGATTTTTCATCTTTTTACTATAATCGGTTAGGACAGTTGTATAAAAATAATGCTTCGGATGAAAATGATTACAAGAATAAAGCTCTTGATTTGTACTCGATGCTATCTGAAAAAGAGACCGATAATCCTCAATGGATAAGCGAATTAGAAAGCCTCGCTGAAAATATTGATGAACTAGTACAGCTATCTAAACGCGCCTGGGATTTAGACAAAGACAATCTGCAGAAAGCCTGGCGTTATGCCTCAATGGCTATTCGCGCCAGTGATTTTCTTGTAGCAATTGAGCCGTTAGAATTTCTGGTGGAAAAATCACCGGAAGCAATTAATTACTGGAATCAGTTAGCATCAGCTTATCAAAAAACTGATCAGTTAACCAAAGCAGAAAACGCTTACAGAAAACTTATTCAACTTGAGCCTCAGACCAGGGAACACTACCTGAATTTAGGCATAAACCTGAGAGAACAGGGCAAACTTTCTGCAGCACGCAGTGAATTTCAAAAAGCAAGCGACGTAGGCGGTAATTGGGCGCTCCCAATTTATTATGAAGGTTTTCTATATGAGCAGGCTGCAAGAAGTTGTTCTGATTTTGATGCAAAAATTGTTTTTCTTTTAGCACAGCAAACATATAGAAGAGCACTATCTATGGATCCCTCTCTGGATATGGCTCGTGATAGAATTGGAGCACTTTCCGGTGTGGTTCCTATTCAAGCAGATTACTTTTTCCGGAACTATAAATCCGGTGACGTTATTCAGATTACCTGTGTTGGATGGATTGGAAGATCCGTTACAGTACCGTAAATAATAACAAAGTGTTATTGCATTGTTTAAAAGCTTCCTTGAGTTTTCAGGGAAGCTTTTCTATTTTTGAATTCGTCTTATTTACCAATAAAAAATGTTGTAATTATGGAAAACCATCTTAAAAATGATCCCGAAATATTCAAAGTTGTACAACTTGAAACCGAAAGACAATTAAATAAACTTGAACTAATAGCATCTGAAAACTTTGTTAGTCCAGCAGTTCTGGAAGCTGCAGGTACAATTCTCACCAATAAATATGCTGAAGGATATCCCGGAAAAAGATACTACGGCGGATGTGAGTATGTTGATATGGCTGAAGATTTAGCAAGAGAAAGATTAAAAAAATTGTTCAAAGCTGAGTATGTTAATGTTCAGCCGCATAGCGGTTCTCAGGCAAATATGGCAGTGCTTATGACCTTGCTGAAACCCGGAGATAAGTTCTTAGGTTTAAGTCTTGCACACGGTGGTCATTTAACTCACGGTTCTCCGGTAAACTTTTCGGGCAAATTA
>Ga0209498_1002992_pt1 | contig 10131 bp, 8 predicted proteins | sample WalLakDeSediment_FD_184131 | JGI IMG/M metagenome (GOLD analysis project Ga0209498, IMG submission 184131) | Lake sediment microbial communities from Walker lake, Nevada to study Microbial Dark Matter (Phase II) - Walker Lake 11/02/13 Deep... | ecosystem: Environmental > Aquatic > Freshwater >... | reverse complement strand
CATCCCCTACATCGAAGGGGACGGCACGGGGCCGGACATCTGGCGGGCCGCGGTGCAGGTATTCGACCGGGCCGCTGCATTGTGCTGGAAGGGAAAGCGAGGAATCGTTTGGAAAGAGGTCCTTGCAGGGGAAAAAGCCTTCAACCAAACAGGGGAATGGCTGCCCCGGGAAACGATCGAGGCTTTTCGTGAATACAGGGTAGGCATCAAGGGGCCGCTCACAACCCCTGTGGGCAAAGGCATTCGCAGTCTGAATGTGGCGCTCAGGATGGCTCTGGACCTTTACGCCTGCGTGAGACCGGTTCGCCATTTTCCAGGCGTGCCGAGCCCCGTGAAAGAACCCCAAAAGGTAAACATGGTCATTTTCCGGGAAAACACGGAAGACGTGTATGCCGGGCTTGAACTGGAGGAAGGCAAGGAAGAAACCCGGGACTTTTTGGATTACCTCTTGAGAACTTACAACTGGAAGATCCGTCCCGACTCCGGCATCGGGATCAAGCCCATCAGCAGGTCGGGAAGCCGGAGGCTCATCCGGGCGGCCATCGAATATGCCCTCTCCCATGGCCGCCGCAGCGTCACCCTGGTTCACAAGGGCAACATCCAGAAAATTCAGGAAGGGGCCTTTCGCAAGTGGGGGTATGAGCTGGCGGCGGAGGCCTATGCCGGCCGTGTGGTGACCTGGGAAGAGACGGGCGGGCGGCCGCAGGACGGCAAGGTTTTGATGAAGGACAGCATTGCCGACATTTTCTTTCAGCAGACCCTGACCCGTCCCGAAGACTTCGACGTGATCGCCACCATGAACCTCAACGGCGACTACATTTCAGATGCCGTGGCCGCACAGGTCGGCGGCATCGGCATGGCTCCGGGCGGCAACATCAACTATGAATCAGGGTACGCCCTGTTTGAAGCGACCCACGGCACGGCGCCGAAGTATGCGAACCTGGACAAAGTGAACCCGGGGTCCCTGATCCTGAGCGGCGTCATGATGTTCGAGCACATGGGTTGGCTTGAGGCGGCAAACCGCATTGTGGCCGGTCTTAAGCGAACCTTTGCCTCAAGAAAAGTGACCTATGACCTGGCAAGATTGATGGAGGGCGCAGAAGAGGTTTCCTGCTCCGGTTTCGCCCGGCTCATGTGCAAGAACATGGAGGAGTAAAGACAGGGTTCACCACGGAGACACTGAGGACGCGGAGGGAAACTTATTTTGTAAGGGTTCACAGGTTCCGGGTTCAACGTTCAAGGTTGGGGACAAAGACAGAATGGACGAACCCAAAACCTGCCGAAGCAGGCTGTCTTCGCTAAAGTAGGTTCCCATGGACCCCTGGTTTTCATAGGGCAACGCAAAGAACGGGGTTGTCATAAGACAATCCGCCTCCAACGTGGAATCCGGGGGGCAGAAATGAAACCCTGAACCACGCCGAAGGCGGGTAAACCTCTCAACCTTTGAACCCGTGAACGGTTACCTTATTTTTTCGTCTATCGGGAGATACCGATAGACGAAAACAAGCTCCATCATGATGAAAACATCCCCTTGTTCCGAGGTCAGTAACAAGAGGCAGGCATGATGAAGCTTATGAGTTCCGGCGACAGATTTGATTTCAGAGTCTGGAATCGCACATCTTTATCCTGATTTTGGATTATTCTGAGGCAGAAACTTTTTGTTTGTCGGTACCTCCCGACAAACAAAAGCTCTTCTCCGTGTCCTCCGTGTCTCTGTGGTAAAAGAAAAACTGGACGTTGCCATGGCTTACCTTATCCTTGTCTCTTTTGTGTGGGCCTTTTCCTTTCCCCTTATTAAAGGGCATCTCACGGGCCTTGACCCGAATTTTGTCTCCTTCGCACGGATGATTCTCTCCCTCCTCGTGTTTCTCCCGTTCCTGCGGCTTCGAGGGGTAGGCACTCCCATGGGAGTCAAGCTGGCCGTGACCGGCGCCGTTCAATTCGGCCTCATGTATATTGCCTACATCTCCTCCTTTCAGTTTCTCCCGGCTCACACGATCGTCCTGCTCACAACAACCACCCCCCTTTTCGTCACCCTGTTCAATGACGTGTCCTCCCGCAAGTTCAACGCCCTCTTTTTTGTGGCCGCCTCCATGGCCTTCCTCGGAGGAGCGGTCATCAAGTACCCTGATCAGGCGCTGCGCGCCAGCCTCATGGGGATTGTCCTGGTGCAGATCTCAAACATCGCCTTTGCCTTTGGCCAGATCTATTACAAACGGCTTTCAGCAAAGTCCCCTTCATGGAACGATCGCTCCGTCTTTGGCTTGCTTTATCTCGGGGCGGTCATCATCACGGCGCTCTTTTCCATGGTCACGACCCCCTTCTCCCGGCTCCAACTCACGGCTTCACAGGGTCTTGTTCTGGTTTACCTCGGCATCATTGCCTCAGGAGTCTGTTTCTTTCTCTGGAACAAGGGGGCGCGGTTTGTGAACGAGGGAATGCTCGCGATTATGAACAACCTCAAGATCCCCCTGGGGATCATCGCTTCCCTGATTCTACTCGGGGAAAGCACCGACTATCTGAGGCTTGTCATCGGATTCGGTCTCATGGTGGGCGCCGCGTATCTTTGCGAAAAACCGGGGACCGTGCCTGCGAAGCAACCTGCCCATTCGTAAAGGATGGTGCGAATCTATACAGCGATCCCTGAGGTAGGGCAGCCCACTGCGGCTGCCGAACCGGCGGGTGCGGTGGCCCGCCCTACGGTAGCGGTGCGTGGCCGACCCTCCCTTTTTATTTCTGGGGATGAGCGCTATCCGGTTATGAGCGTTTACGAGACCGTCAATTTTGATGAGTTCGTAAAAAGTCGAAAAACGCCTTTTTATGTCATTCCCGCGAAGGCGGGAATCCAGTCTTTTCGAGCACTTCTGGACTCCCGCCTTCGCGGGAGTGACGACTCGGGGGGCTTTTTACGAAGCCCTCAATTTTGGTTTGGGATGAAAGGAGGAAGGCCATGGTCGTCACGATCGTTGAAATCCATGTAAAACCCGAGCATATCGATCCATTCATTGCCGCCACCATAGAGAATCACAAGGGATCGATCCGGGAACCCGGGAACATGCGGTTTGACGTGCTCCAGTCTCCTCAGGATCCTTCTCTTTTTCTTCTCTACGAGGCTTACGATTCCGGGGAAAGTGCCGCGGCCCACAAGAACACGCCCCATTACGCAAAGTGGAGAGACACGGTCGCGCCCTGGATGGCGGTCCCCAGAAAAGGCACGGCCTATCGCGTGCTGTGCCCTTAGGGTAGTGTCTCATTGAGAAGTCACTTGGGCAACATCCCTTCACCCCCACCTTCCCTCCCCCATCAAGGGGGAGGAACGTATCCAACTGTTATGCTTTCCCCCTCCCCTGGCGGGAGGGGTCAGGGGAGGGGGAAAGAAAATAGCAAAGCCCCGAAGGGGCGTTATATGAAATCTGCTTTTACAGATTTCATGAAGGCGAATGCAATGAAGCCATTTGATTTTTACCGTTGCCCAAGGGTCGTATTCGGTCCGGGAAGGGTCTCCGAACTGGGAGACATCGCAGCGCGATATGGTTCAAAGGCGCTTGTTGTCACCGGGGCAACTTCCCTCGATCGATCGGGGAATTGGGACAAAATTGCCCGGAGCCTTGGGGAGTCATCCTTTGCCTTCAGCCGATTCACAGTTAAGGGCGAACCTTCACCCGATCTCGTAGACCTTGCGGTTGGGGAATTCCGTCAACACCCGCCGGACGTGGTCATCGCCGTCGGCGGAGGGAGCGTGATAGACTGCGCCAAGGCGATTGCAGCCATGCTGCCCCTTGATGAACCTGTAACCCCTTATCTCGAAGGGGTGGGCGACAGAAATCATCCGGGCAAGACTCTACCGATGATTGCCGTGCCCACCACCGCGGGAACGGGCAGCGAAGCCACCAAGAATGCGGTGCTGAGCAAGATCGGAAAAAGAGGGTTCAAGAAGTCCCTGCGCCACGACAACTTCACCCCTGTTTGCGCCCTCCTGGATCCTGAACTCACCCTCAACGCTCCGCCTTCAGTCACGGCTGCGTGCGGCATGGATGCCTTCACCCAGCTTCTTGAATCCTATGTGTCGCCAAAGGGGTCACCCCTTACCGACGCCCTTGCCCTGAGCGGTATCGAACAGGTTTCTCCCGCCCTTGTCCCCGCAGCAACCAACAGGGGTGACGACATCGGCTTCCGATCCTCCTTGCTCTACGGGGCCTTCCTTTCAGGGGTCACCCTGGCAAATGCCGGGCTCGGCATCGTCCACGGCCTTGCAGGGCCTGTGGGCGCCTGTATCCCCATGCCCCACGGCATGGTTTGCGCTACCTTGCTGGGCGAGTCGTGCCGCATGAACATCCTTCGCATCAGGGAGCAAAGGGGCAAGGAGGACCCCATGGTGGTGAAATATGCCCTCGTGGGTCGCATGCTCTCCGGGAATCCGTCGGCGGGGAATGATCAGGCCTGCGGGCTTCTTCTCGAAACGCTGCGGGAGTGGACGGAAGAGCTTGGGATCCCCAGGCTGGGCGATTACGGACTTGAGGCATCCGATCTTGACGGCCTTGTTGCCCAAGCCGGCCAGAAAGCCAACCCCGTTCAGCTCGACCCGGGAGACGTGAAGGCCATCCTCAAGGCAAGGCTTTAGGCGCGGGCGATGGGTTTCGCCGTGAGCAAGTCGAACGGCTCAACGCATCCTGCGCCGTTATCGGGAGCAGGAGCTCCCTCCTACAGGGCGATGCCGATCGTCAGGCAGTATGCGGCAAATTAACTGTTTACTGCGTACTCCCTACTTTCTTGAAAAAGAGCTTTGTAGAAGGATTTGGTTGAGGTCAAATGCAGGTATACGCAGGCGCGGATTTCATTCTTTCACCCATGCGATAGCGCCTCTTGGGCATTCCTCGGCACAGATTCCGCACCCTTTGCAGTGATCATAGTCGATTTCACGGCGCTTTTGCTCGGCATTCATCCAGATGGCCAGGTCAGGGCAATAGTCGTAACAACGAAAGCAGAAAGTGCAGGCGCCGCATTGAAAACATCTTCGCGCGGACAATAGGGCCTGGTTCCTCGTGTATCGGCCCTCCCGGCTTGAGGGGCTGATGCGCGGTGTTTTTTTGAAAATGGGCCGTGTTGAGATCTTTCATCCTGACCGTGTCTTCCAAGGGCCTTGAAGGGTGCTCAGCCCCGTTCAAACGGTAGGCATCCATGGAATAGGCTCCCAGACGGCCCACGGAGCAGGTGTCAATGTCCTTAAGAGATCGGCCCTTCAGAGAAAAGTCCAGCACCAGGGCGGCTCTTTTACCCAGCATGTCAAGCCCGGCTCTCAATCCTGCCGCTGTGGCTGCGGCTGTTCCGAAGGAGCATCGAAAACTTCCTGGGCGGTCTCGCAGTAGAGTTGAAGGCACCCTGTATCCCGCTGGGACAGGGTGTCGTTGTGATCGACTCCGAGGGACCACGGCGCCGCCATGGACCGGTTCACATCCACCACCACCACAGGCAGCCTCGCCCCTGAAGCCCAGTGAAGAAGTTCGTGCATCAGGGCAAGGCCCTGAGATGATGTGGCCGTGAAGGTCCGGGCACCTCCCAGAGAGCTGCCGATACAGGCGGCGAGGGCGGAAGTTTCCGACTCCATCTTGAGGTAACGACTCGCCGATTCTCCCGTCGCGGCGTAGTGAGCCAGTTTCTCCGCGATGCTTGTCTGAGGCGTGATCGGATAAGCGGCGATCACCCGGGGTTTCGCCATCTTGGCCGCCAGCGCGGCCGCTTCATTGCCCGTCATGAGTTTTTTCATGATCTACTCCGGAATCTCCCGTTGCGTCCCTTTCCTCTCCACTCTTCCGGCCAGATCGCTGAGCAACGGGTCTTCCAGGATCGCATCATGCATCTTGGTGGGATCAATGGAACCGTATCGGTTTGACCTTGCTTTTTCGGGCGCTCGCCATAGGGAATTCACCTTCGGGTGTCAAACCAAAACCAATCCATCTTAATGAACAGGCTTGGCCAATTCCAGGCCTCGTCGAAAGGCTTCCACATTCGGCCCAATAGATCGTGATGGGAGTAAGGCATGCATGGTTTTCTCAAATGCGATTGTGGAAAAATGAATCCATTCGGAACCATAAAGCGTGCCCAACATGACCATATTAAGGACCTGGACATTTCCCAACGCTCTCGCCTCCCTGGTGGCGTCCACAAACACGCTTTCCCCGGTAAGATCTCTGATGGCGGCGTAAAGTTTTTTAAGTTCGGGATATTGAAACCGTCCGGCTTGCACCCCGATGGGGATGACCGGCTGGGTGTTGACAATCGCGCGGGTTGTCTCCCCGCCCAATTGGTTGAGAACCCTCAGTGCCTCTAATGGCTCGAATGCGACCAGGATGTCCAAAAAACACCGGGGGACTAAGGGAGGCAAGGGCTCGCCTTTAATCCATCTCACATGACTTGCCACGGAGCCCCCTCGCTGAGTGAGTCCGTACACATCCCCCACCGTTACCTCCCAACCCGCCTCAAGAACGGCTGAGGCTAGAAGCCTTGCAGCCATGACATTGCCCTGTCCCCCTACGCCGGTAATGATTACACTCGTCCCCATGGTCTCAGTGCTCAAGGTGTTTTCACCTCCTCTCCGACGTCGATCAACGATATCGCCTGCCGGAGGCAAAGCTGCTCACAAAGACCACAACCGTTACAGGTGTCTTCATTGATAATGGCCTTCCCTTCTTCCTTGTCATATTGCACAGACGGGCAGGTAAGGACCCTGCTGCAAAAGCGATTGCACCCGCAGGCCTCACCCACACACTTCTCAGGGTCGACCCTGGCCTTCAAACTTCTTCCTGGGTCTTTCGCCTTTTTTTCAAAGGTGGCGCATGCCCTCCGAAATACGATGACCTTCACCCCTTCTTCCTGCAGCGCAGCGTATACCGCGTGAATCGCTCCTTGAATATCTTCCACAGGATCGAGAACCGTGGCTTTTGCCCCCACACTGCGTGCAATATCCTCCGGACGGACAGGCGATGCAGGATCGCCTAAGACAGTAAAAGGGCTCGCCGGATTCACCTGAAAGCCTGTCATCGCGGTCACGGCATTATCAAGGACAACGAAAACGCCCTTCGCCCTATTGAACATAGCGTTCACCAGGGCAGGGAGGCCGGCATGAAAGAATGTCGAATCCCCGACGACTCCAATGACGGGCTGATCAAACCCAAAAGAGCTAAGGGCACTGAAGCCCGAGACATTGCCCATGCCCGAACCCATGCAGTGGAGCATCTTGATCTGGTTGAAGCCGGTAACCCCGGCCGCTAGACCGTAGCAGCCGATATCCCCGACGACGAACCCATTGCGGCCGTCAAGATCAAGGGCGGCCTTGATTGCGTAGAAAGAGGCTCTATGGGGACAGCCGCCACAAAAGGACAGTTCCCGGGGCACAAGCCATTGCGACGCTTCCCTTGTTTTGGGGTTTGGGGCGCAAGATGGCGGTCGCCGAAACACACGCTCCAGAGCCCCAAGGACGATATCCGAATTCATCTCCCCTACACCCGGTCCGTTGGGGCCTTGAATGTCCCCTGTGTTCTTGCCGTAAAATTGGACGGAAGCCAGTTCCGAGGCATGTTCGGAATACAAAATCTTCACCTGATCTTCAAGAAACGGATCCACCTCCTCCACGAAAAGAACCGCCTCCGCCTGCCGGAGATACCTCTGAACCATGCCTTTGGGAAGGGGCCATACGGTCCCGATCTTCAGGATTCCTATCGCCTCCTCCAGGCGAAGCGCTTTGACCGCTTCCCGGGCATAAAGCGCCCCCAGTCCCGTGGCCATGATCACAAAAGGGGCGGCTTCCGGTCCGGCATACCCGTTAAAGGGAGATTCATCGAAGATCTCCCGGATCCGTGACATTTTTTTCAGCAGTGCTGCATGGTTGATCGTAACAAGGAAAGGCAGTCCGACCAGCGGTTTCGACGTGTCAAAGAAGGGGGGCGCATCCCTTCGGCGTATCTCGCCGAGTGTAACCCCGCCCCGGCCGTGGGAGAGCCTGGAGACGGACCTCAAGATGCAAGGAACGCCAACATCTTCTGAAAACCCAAGCAACCACTTCATCATCTCTTTCGCTTCATTCGACGTAGAAGGCTCAAGGAGCGGCACTTGAGCGATTTTCGCAAAATGGCGGGAGTCCTGTTCGTTGCTGCTTGTCATCGGACCGGGATCATCGCATACGGCCACGACCATCCCGCCCCTCAGGTGATTCAGACAAACCGTGGTCAAGAAATCCGCGGCCACGTTAAGGCCGTTCTGTTTCATCGTCACCATGGAACGAAGACCGGAGAAGGCAAAGGCCGCCGCGGCTTCAAGTGCAACAATTTCGTTCACGGACCATTCGACCCTGATCCGATGCTCTTTTTGAAAAGAAAACATGGCTTCGAGGATTTCCGAAGAAGGGTTCCCCGGATAGCCCGTCGCATAAGCGACGCCTCCTTCCAGGGCGCCGCGTGCAATGGCCTCATTGCCCATGAGTAAAACCCGCTCAGCGCTCATGCCCGTCCTTTCCCTTTCGCTAAATTTGACGGCTTCGTAAAAAGTCGGAAAATGCCTTTTCCCGTCATTCCCGCGAAGGCGGGAATCCAGTATTTTCGAGCACTTCTGGACTCCCGCCTGCGCGGGAGTGACGCCTCGGGGAACTTTTTACGAAACCGTCAAATTTCATCAAGAAAACGGAGAATGCGGGGGTGATAGGGAAACCTCTGCGACCTCATTCTCCAACATTCCAATTTGATCAATCTCAACCCGAATTCGATCTCCCGGCCGCAGGAATGTTCCGCCTCCCCGGCGCATATGTTCAATGATCTTCGGAAATTGTCCCTTCGCCACCGAAATCCCTTTAGCCCAGCCTACCCCGGCCCCGGTGCCTAAAGCAATGACATCCCCGGGCTGAAGGGTGATGATCGAAGAAAGGTAGGCGATGCACTGTTCGGGTCCCCAAATGAACTGGTCAGTACCGGTATCCTGCATCATTTTATCGTTTAAAAGACAGCGAATGCGTAAATTCTCACCGTGAGCAACGAATTCTTTAGGAATGATCCACGGTCCCAGTGGAGCGAAAGTATCCCGGGATTTTCCTGCAAAAAAGTCCAGGCTCCCATCCGGTTTGATCATGCGATCGCGGTCGGTGAGATCATTGTGGCAAGTGAATCCCGCCACGGCCTGCATAGCCTCGGAGGCTTGCACATTTCGTGTTTCCCGCCCGATGATTACGGCCGGTTCGGCTTCCCAGTCCACAAATCCGGAACTTAACCTGATTTTCTGGGCCGGCCCAATAATGCAATTGGCGTCTCCTTTCCAGAAAAAATTCGGCCGGAAACCCGAAGGGGGGATTTCAATGCCCATTTCAGCGGCGTGGTCGTAAAAATTCAGCCCGGCATTGATCATCTTTCCGGGCTTTGGAACAGGTGCAAGGAACCTTACTTGGTTTAAGGGAACCGCCTGCTCCAAGTTTTGCCCCTTTTCCTTAAGCAGATGAGCCACGCTGAGTAAAAAGGGCCAAAACTCAAACCATGAGTTCAGCAGATCCAGCACCGAGCCGACCCCTGCGGCCTTCTCATAGACTTTGTTTCCTGAAAGGGATCGAGATATCTTGCAGTCAGTTGAAAGGACCTGATGAAGGTCGTGTAAAAGGGAGTCCACAACAAGTCCCACTTTAGGCCCTTGCTCTGACTGGTAGGTCGCCAGAGCGAATAACGCGTTTTTCGGTAGTTCAATGTTCAAAGCTTTCTCCTTCCCCTATAATCCTTTTAATCTTGTCGGCGAGAGTAGAGCGATCTTGGGAATCCGGAGCATGGCCTTCGATCCCTCTTTAAAATGCCGGATGGGGGTTGAGCAGAGGCAGTCCAAAATCTGTGACACCCGTCGTACCATATTACCATGGGTCAAGGGGAGAAGAAAGTCGGAGGGAGAAGAAGTTTCGGGGTAAAGGGAAGCTTCTGAGCCTATAAAGTGCTTTTTCACCGTTGCCATGATTCAAGGAATCGGCATATAGTGAGACGGGATTGTTCAGAATTCCGAGGTCGCCCATTGGAAAAACTCTCTATCATCCGCAAAGGCAAACCCATCCCCTTCGAGCTTCCGTCCCGATGGAGGCTTCGCTCCTTTGCCGCTTTTCCCGAAGGCAACCCT
>Ga0209498_1002990_pt1 | contig 10136 bp, 11 predicted proteins | sample WalLakDeSediment_FD_184131 | JGI IMG/M metagenome (GOLD analysis project Ga0209498, IMG submission 184131) | Lake sediment microbial communities from Walker lake, Nevada to study Microbial Dark Matter (Phase II) - Walker Lake 11/02/13 Deep... | ecosystem: Environmental > Aquatic > Freshwater >... | reverse complement strand
GTCGTGGTCGGCCGCGAGCATCCAAACAGTGGCCCCCAACAAAGCCACCGCAGTGACCGCGAACATGACGTGCAGGGCCTTGAGGTCGTACCATGTCTGTTCGGTTGCTGGCATGATTCGTCTTTTCCGGAAGCGGCTACGGGACCGCCCGTCGGGGGGCAGGGCTCAGAAGTTAAGGGAGAATTCGGGGATGCTCAGGACGTACCTTAGGTTGAGCGTCCACCGCAGGATCATCTTGAGCGGAAGCGACAGCATCAAAAGCATTAAGTTGGCCATTAGCATGTAGCGGATGAAGCCCATTTTGGCGAAGAAGCCGCGAAACAGAGTCACTGCCAGAAGCGGCGGCAGAACGACCAGATAGATACCCATGACCATGAGGCCGGGCGCTTCTCGGAGGAGCACGGCGCCCACCTGCGAATACCAGGGGGCCTCAGCTGCTGCCCGAGGAAGCGGCATATCGAGCAGGTTGATCCAGAACATCTGGTTCAGGTCAACGTTGTTGAGCACCTCGACCTTATACGGCGTCCAGTATTCGAAGGGCCCGTAGAAATTCCAGTTGGGTCCGCGGAGGAACGTGCCCAGGATGATCAGGGTGATCCACAGCACGAGGAAGCCAAACTGGTACGTGAGATACGCAAACTTCCGCTCCGCGATCGAGTAGTACCCGTTGCCCTGCTTATTGAAGTCGAGGTAGGGCATCGCCATCAGCCCCATCACCACGAGGCTGGGCAGGACCACTCCCGCGTACCAGGGATCGAAGTAGACGAGCATCTCCTGCAGCCCGAGGAAGTACCACGGGGCCTTGGAGGGGTTCGGCGTCTTGACGCTCGAGGCCGGCTCCTCGAGGGGAGCTTGCAGGCAGATTGCCCAGACGAGCAGAAACGCCGACACGGCCACCATGCAGATCAACTCGGTGTAGACGAGGTCAGGCCAGACGAGCACCTTTTCGTCGTTGAGTTTCTCCATTGGCGGCAGCCCCTGTGCGATCCGCTCGTCGTTGACAACAGCCTGCTTCGTTGCCACCCAGGTGAAAAACGCGAGCATGAAAACAAGCCCCACAATCGGCACGTTGTCGGGCTTCATCACGATCCGGGCAAAATTCTCGTCGGCCATCGACAGGCCCATAAGGACGAGGGCTCCGTTGAAGATCGACCAGGCCACGAGCGGCCGAACAAAGAATTTGCGGAAAATGAACAGCACTGTGAACAGCGCCACAATACCGAGCGAATACAGCACCGGTCCCGAGAGCGTGTTGACGAGCGTTCGCGCACTCGTCGGCAGGCTGGGCACGAGCGTGGGCGAGCCAGAGAGCGCGAGGCTTGCGAGAACCATCATCAGGCCGGCAAAACAGGTCCAGAAAAACGCCCGCCCCAGCTGCCCATACTTCTGCCAGAGAAGGTAGGCAAATACGCCGTTGATCGCCGCAATGAAGGCGTAGTAGCCCCCGAGGAATCCGGCAACATCGGTGAGAAAAAATGGATCTGAGTGCATGGTGTTCGCCGCGGTCTAGAGCGGGCCGCTGATGCCGCCGTCTTTACGGACCCGCCAGAAGTGGATCGCCGTGAGGAGTGCCGTCGCCAAGGGAATGGCGATGCAGTGGAGCACGTAGAAGCGGTTGAGCGTCTCCTCGCCGACGAACCGCGCCCCGAGCAGGCCGAACCGCGCGTCGGAAGCATCGGTAATCATGTCGATGCCTCCGATCGTGAGCAGCTGCGCACCCGGACCCTCGTAGCCGAGCAGCGGCGTGGCCCGGGCCATGTTTGAGCCCACCGTGATCGCCCAGATGGCCAGCTGGTCCCAGGGCAGAAGATAGCCCGTGAAGGAGAGCAGCAGTGTGAGCAACAACAGGATCACCCCGATGACCCAGTTGAACTCCCGCGGCGGCTTATAGCTGCCGGTGAGAAACACCCGGTACATGTGCAGCCAGGTCGTGATCACCATCGCGTGGGCGCCCCAGCGGTGGAGTTCCCGCAGGATCCCCAGGCTCGTGACGTCGCGGAGCGCGAGAATGTCGTTGTAGGCCCACTCGAGCGTGGGCCTGTAATAAAACATCAGGAGCACGCCGGTGACGGTCTCCACCATGAACAGGAAGAACGTGACGCCCCCCATGCACCAGGTGAACGACAGGGCGATGCCCTGCTTCTTGATCGACACCGGGTGGAGGTGGAGAAAGAAGTTCGTGAGCATCACCACGATCCGATTCCGCCGGTCGAGCGGCATCGGATGGCGGAAGATGCTCTTCCAAACCTGCGAATTACGGATTGTTTCGCCAATGGCCATGGGCTTTACAGACTCCGCTTCTCAAACGTTTACGAATGACTCAGGATCGGCCCACTGGCCGAGTTCTTCCTGATACTGCCGGCTCTTGTCGATCTCAAGCTGACCGTCATCAGCGATCCGGATCGCGTACCGCTCGAGCGGACGCGGGGCCGGGCCCTCGAAGTTGATGCCGTCTTTGTAGAAGCCGCTGCCGTGGCAGGGACACTTGAATTTCTGCTCAGCCTCGAGCCAGCTCGGCGTGCACCCAAGGTGCGTACAGATCGTCTGCAGGGCATAGATCTGCTGCTGCCCTTCATACTCGCTGTTGACCACCCAAACGCCGTACTGGGCCACAAACTTGGTCTCAACCTTGCCCGCGGGGAAGCCTTCCTTCGCGCCCACCTTGAACTTGCTCGGCGGCTCGGCGAGCACATTGGGAAACAGGAAGCGAGTGAGGCCGAGTGTGAACAGCCCGCCAGTAACGGAGAGGGCGGTAAACCCAAGGGCAAGCGCCGAACCAGTCGCGATCTGGAGAAAACTCCTGCGGTCCTCCCCGTCCTTCTTGGCCGCGGCTGCGGCTGGCTTCGTGGGACGCGGCGGCACGGCCCGAGCCGCCGGCTTTTCAACGACCGGCTTCGGCTTGGGCGGAGCAGGCCGGGCAGGCGCCTCTGCCTTGCTGACCGGGCCCGGCTTCGCACCCGCCCGGGCCGCGGCAAGGATGCTGGCCGTGTCCCGCTCGACACCGGCCCTGCCACCCGCGGGAGCTGACTTTTCGGCCGCTGGCTTGGCTGCCGCTGCTTTCGGAGTCGGTTTGGCTGCCGGAGCCGGCTTCGTGGCCACGTCGGCAGCAGGCTGTTTATTGGCTCGGGCAAGAGCAAGGATGTCGGCTACGTTCGGCCTACCGCCAGCCGCGGCGGGCTTTGGTGAGGGCGACGGTTTGGCCTTTTCAGCCTGGACCTCGGCGGCGGGCGGCTCGCTTGGCGGCCCAGACTCCGCCGGTGGAGAAGCAGCCCCCTTGCTGCTGCCAGCCCGGGCAGCCGCCAGAATCTCCGCGACCGACATTTTCTTATTGTCTGCCATCGAATTCCTCGCCCGCTACGGGAAGGTTCTAGCCGGGACTGTTTTGAGACCCGGGAAGGCCAGAAAAACTCGTTTCGTCCGCGACTGAGTGAGTTCGTGATTTTTTTCACGAACTCCCTTTAACTGTATCGGCGGGCCCGAAACTGTCAACGTCGGCTGAGACGCCTTCCCGGCTTGCCCGGCCCCTCCGTCCGGGGAACCGGCTCACGCCGCCGTCTCTCCCAGGTGCCTCAGGACCGCGTCAAACCGGGTACAAAGTAGCCCCTGCCGGCGAGCCGGCCTTACGGCTCACTGCCTGAAGGCTCACTGGCTTGAACGATTGTAGCGCGATCGAGGAGTCGAATCTTGAACAAATCCCGGCGGGTGCTCGTCATTGGTGGCGGGGGCCGTGAACACGCCCTCGCCTGGAAACTGGCCCGCGACGGCGCCGAGGTGCTCGTTGCTCCCGGGAACGCCGGCACGGCGGCGGTTGCTGAGAACGTGCCGGTGGCGGCCGACGACATTCCTGCGCTCGTCGAACTCGCCCGATCCCGGAGCGTTGATCTCACGGTTGTTGGCCCCGAGGGACCACTCGTGGCAGGCGTGGTCGACGCCTTCACGGCGGCTGGACTGCGGATCTTCGGCCCGACCGCCAAGGCCGCGCAACTCGAAGGCAGCAAGGTCTTCTGCAAGCAGATCCTTCATCGGGGCGACGTGCCGACGGCGATGTTCCGTGAGTTTCGCTCCGCCACCGCGGCCCGCAGGCATCTCGAAGAGCGGGAGGACATGCCGGTGGTCGTCAAGGCCGACGGTCTGGCCGCCGGCAAGGGGGTGTTCGTGTGCGACGATCGGGCCGCGGCACTCGTAGCAATCGCGACGCTCGCCGACGATCCGCAGTTTGCGGCGGCGGCCGGCGGCATCCTCATCGAGGAGCGGCTCGACGGGATCGAGGTGAGCGTGATGGCGATCACCGACGGCCGCACGATCGTGACCCTGCCGCCCCTCCAAGACCACAAGGCAGCCCACGACGACGACACCGGCCCGAACACCGGCGGGATGGGTGCCTACTGCCCCACCCCCTTTGTCGACGACAGCCTGCTCAGTGAGATCGAGGCTCGCATCCTGGTGCCGACCGTACACGCGATGCGGCGGTCGAAGGTGCCGTTTCACGGCGTGCTCTATGCCGGGCTCATGCTCACCTCCCAAGGGCCGAAGGTGCTCGAATACAACGCCCGCTTCGGTGACCCGGAATGCCAGGCCCTGCTCGTCCGCCTCGATTCGAGCCTGCTCGACCTGCTCGACGCCGCGACCGACCGGCGGCTCGAGGCCGTCGAGCCGCCCGTGTGGAAGGACGGGGCGAGCGTGGCCGTTGTGATGGCGAGCGAGGGCTACCCTGGTCCGGTCGTCAAGGGCCAGCCGATCCGCGGACTCGCTGCCGCCGCAGCCCTCGAAGGGGTGGAGGTGTTCCAGGCTGCGACCCGCCGGGAAGGCGACGGGATCGTTACCGACGGCGGCCGCGTGCTGGCGGTGACTGCGGTCGACGGCTCACTGGCTCGGGCCAAGTTGCTCGCCTATACGGGTGTCCGGGCGATCCGCTGGCTGGGTGGCTGGTGCCGGAAGGACATTTCTGACAAGGGGCTCCGGCGGGAACGCGAGCTCTTGGCTGCCGAGGCAGTGATGTCGGGAGAAGCCACGTGAAGCTCCGCGTCGGGATCGTCGGTCTCGGCGAGCACTGGGAGTCGCGGCACCTGCCCGCCCTGCGGGCGCTCGCCGACCGCTTCGAGGTGCGGGGAATTTGCGAGCAGGTGTCGCACCGGGCCCAGCGGGCGGCAACGCAACTCGGTGCCGTCGCAGTGGATGGCTTTCGGGCGCTCGCCGCGCGGGACGACGTCGATGCCCTGCTCTGCCTTGCCGAGCAGTGGTACGGCATCACCCCCATCCTGGCCGCCTGCGACCATGGCAAGGCGGTTTACTCTGCGATCGCCCTACCCGTCGACACCACGGATGCCAACCTGCTCCGCAACCGTGTCGACGAGGCTGGCATCGCCTTCATGGCCGAACTCCCCCGGCGGCACGCCCCCGCGACCGTGCGGCTCAAGGAACTGATCGCCACACGCCTGGGGACACCCCGGATGCTGTTCTGCCATCGTCGCGTGCCCCGGGAGGCGGCGGGACCGGCAGCCCAGCCCCGCACTCCGGCCGACGAGGCCCGCGACATGATGGAGCTCGTCGACTGGTGCCGCTACGTCGCGGGCACTGAGCCGACGAGTGTGATCGCGGTGCGGCATGCCGAGGCGTTTGAATCGGAGGCCAACGACTACCGGATGATGAGCCTCGATTTCTCACCACCGGGCCGCACCGGAGACGGGGTCATCGCCCAGATCAGCTGCGGCTCCTACATCCCCCGCTGCTGGGAGGAAGCCGTGGGATTCCGCCCGCCGGCCGCGCTCCAGGCGGCCTGTGCCGACGGCATCGCGTTTGTCGATCTCCCATCGAGTCTTGTGTGGTTCGACACGGCGGGCCGCCATCAGGAGTCGCTCGAGAGCGAGCGGCCGGTCGGTGAGCAGATGCTCGTGCAGTTTCACCGCCGCGTCACGAGCCTCATCCGCAGCATGAGCGGACTCGACGATGCTCTCCAGGCGATCCGGGTCGTGCAGGCCGGCCAGACGAGCCAGGTCGAAGGCCGGCGGGTCTGGCTCTAGGCCAGATCCCTGGCGGCGGCTTCCGCGACGAGTTGCTCGAGGCCATGCAGCCGGCCCGGAGCCGAACGCAATCCGCCGGGGATGCCCTCTGGCCGAGTCAGTTGTTGCTGAAGTTGAGTTGCTTGCCCGACTTGAGGCCGAGCGGGTTCTTCACGAACCGTTGCCGGCAGGCGTCACAGAGGTCGAACCTCAGTGACTGCGTCGCATCCTGGGCTATGCGTGGATCATCGCAGTCGTCGAGCCGCTCGAGCAGGTCTTGCATCTCCTCGAGGTGATCGCTCTCTGCCCTCAGGTCGTCGAGGTCGTCACACCCGCAGGATTCATCCTCGACCGCCGGAAAGATCTCGATCCGAACAACGTGCCGCACGTCCGCCTGGGGATGGATCGGCCGTTTGCAGACGTCACACGAGTAATGAAGCATTGGGCACTCCGGACCGGGGATGGTTGTGGGCGGCGGTCGTGACAACTGTCACGATCACCCCGAGAACAAAGTGTGACGTCCTCGAACGGGCGAGGCAAGCCTCCGGACGCCGCGGAATCCACATTCCATCCTGACTTGGCGACGGCCAGCGATCCGGGGTAAACTACGCTAGTCTGGCAGGGACCACCGGCCATCTGGATTTCGAGAGCATGACCGCGTACGCCGTGCCCGGCCCAGCCCTCGCTCTGAGCGTGTTGGTACTCAATCGCTCCTTCGTGGCGGTGCATGTGACCAACGTGCGCCGGGCGATCACGCTCTTGTTTCGCGACCTGGCCGAGGTGGTCGACGTTGAAGAAGGCCACTACGGGGCCTATTCGTTTGAGTCGTGGCGGGAACTCTCAGCCCTCCAGTCGGCCCTCGAGGATCCCGATCACGACTGGATCCGCGGGGTGGGCTTCAATTTGCGGGCACCCCGGGTGATCCGTCTGCTGGGCTGTGATCGGGGGCCACGGCAGGGCCTGCGATTCAATCGGCGAAACGTCTTCGCTCGGGACGGCAACCAGTGCCAGTACTGCGGCCACCACTTCCCAATGAGCGAACTCTCGCTCGATCACGTCGTGCCCCGCAGTCGCGGCGGCATGACCAGCTGGGAAAATATCGTGTGCGCATGCGTGGCCTGTAACGTCAGCAAGGGGGGCCGCACGCCGCAGGAGGCGAGGCTGAACCTCATCCGGCTACCGGTCAAACCCAAACGGAGCCCGCTTCTGTCGCTCAAGCTGGGCAACCCGAAATACGCCAGTTGGAAGAGCTTCGTCGACCGCGCCTACTGGACGGTCGACCTGAAGTAGCCGCAGGCAACGCCTTCGTGGCCGTGGCTAGCCTCAGTCGCCTCAGCAGAGGGGTTCTTTTTTCTCGGTGATCACCGGTAGTTGCGTACACATCTCAGCGTTGAGCGCTGTGAAATCCTTCCATTCCGACGGCAGGTTGTCTTCGTGGAAGATCGCCTCCACCGGACACTCCGGCACGCAGGCCTCGCAGTCGATGCACTCATCGGGATGGATGTAGATCATTTTATCCCCCTCGTAGAAGCACTCGACGGGGCAGACCACCACGCAGTCGGTGTACTTGCAGGCGAAACAAGGCTCGGCGACGACGTGGGTCATGACCATCGACTCCTGGGAGGAACTTCCGCGTGAGACAGAGAAACCTGCGGCGTACCGAGTTTTTTCTTCTCGGCTGCGCGGCATCCTAGGGGTGTCAGCCTAGCCTGTCAACGATTCAGAAATCGGCACCGGCGCGGGTTTTCGTGAGCCGATCCCGCTGCCATTGGAGGGCTTTCCTGGCGGCCCCTATGATTGACGCTGAGCGGACGTTGTATCCGCCCTGCCTGAGGGCTTTTTACCCGTGCGGCCCAACCCCGACCCCCGCCCTGCGGAGTCTCCCGCGGACGACCGTTGCCTCGTGGAGGCCTGCCTGTCCAACGCCCCTGGGGCCTGGGAGGCCTTCGTGGGGCGGTTTGCCGGGCTGTTTGTCTACGTGGCCCGCCGCACGGCCGAGCGGCGCGGCACCCCGCTGCCGCCGAATGACCGAGACGACGCGGTCGCAGAAATCCTGCTTGAGTGCCTGCGAAACGATGCCGGAGTGCTCCGGTCGTTTGCGGGCCGGTCGAGCCTGCCGACCTACCTGACCGTGATCGCCCGCCGCGTCACGGCCCGACACCTGCTGCGAAATCTGGCTGCTTTTCGGGGCTCGGCGGCCCCGGGCGGGTCGACCGACCAGGTCGCTAATAACGGCGACACGCCCGCCAGGATCGAGGATCGCGAGCAGGTGAAGGGCCTGCTTGACCAACTCGATCCCGAGGAGGCTCAGCTCGTCCGGCTCCACCACCTCGAGTCGCGGAGCTACGGTGAGATCAGCCGCCTGACCGGCTTGCCGCTGGGCTCGATCGGCCCGGCCCTCTCCCGGGCCCGCACGAAGCTTCGCTCGATGATGGGACCGGGGCCGGAATAACCGGCCGCCCCGTTCTCCTGGCTCGAGGTCTACCCCGCTGGTCGAGGTGCCCGCCGGGCCACACATCCGGTCAGGGAGCGACGGGCAGCTGCTGCTCGGCCAGGTCAATCGGTTCGTAGCCAGGATAGGCCGGCATCTGCCAGAGCTGCACCGGGTCGAGGCTCGCTCCATTGACCGTGATGGCGTTCAGCTCCAGCTTGAAGTCGACTCCCGACGCCGGCCACGACACCTCCACGACGTGCGGCAGCGCCGCGCCCGAGGCAGGATCGACGCGATACCTCGTCGTGCGGACGCTCGCCAGCCGCTCGCCCGCCGGCGTGAACAGGTGCTGCTCGGCGACAAGGCCCGTTGTGCCGTCGAGAATCGTCGACTTCAAAAGCTCGTCGTCATCGGCCTTGAGCCGGGTGCGGATCTCGAGGCGGCCGTCTGGCAACGGGTAGGGCCCGTCGTGGGAATCTTCGGTTCGGAAGTTGACCAGGCCCAGGAGTTCCGGCATCCAGTCGGCCCGGATCGGCAGGAGGTTGCGGGCCTCTGACCGGGCGTAGCGGTCGTGCCGGCAGAAGGCGGTGATCGGCGGCTGGTGCTGCCGCAGCCAGATCCAGAACAAATCGTCGTTGCTGCCGATGTCGAGCTCGGGCCCAGTGAGCGAGGTCTGCGCCTGGAGCCGGAACCGCCGCGGTGGTTCACAGGCCACGCGGGCCGAGAGCCGCGGCACACCGGGCACGACGAGGACCGCCTGCGTGGAGGTGAGGCTGCGGACCCGCTGGGTGTTGTCGTGTACTGCGGCAAGCACCTGCTCAAGTGACGGCTGCGGAGGCAGCGCGCGAGGCAGTGGCATCGTCCCCACCTGGTAGCCGCGGAGCACCTGCGGGCAGGAAGCGCCACTGGAGGCGGCCACCGCCACCACCAGCAGTAGCGAAAGCCAGCGGGAGACAGTCCCGGTTTGGCCGGCAACGCTCTTCATGCAGCATCTCCCGACCAGAGCAGGGCCTCGAGCCGTGAGGCCACCGCCGGATCGGTCATGGCCGCCGCGTCGACGGCCGACACCCGGTATTCCCGCCCGCGGCGACGGCAGGCCAGCCGGAGCCCGCCGTCCTCATCCTCACCAGCCGGCTGATCCTCGATCCTGAGCACCCGCCGGCGGACAAGCTGCAACGCCAGCAGGTAGCGGAGCGGCTCGGCTGCAGGGTCTTCCTCGAGGGCCTCGAGCGTGTCGAGCAGCACGTCAACCGGCGCGAGACTCGGGCCGGCCTGACCGGCGGCCGGGAATCGCGACCGCCACCAGGCGATCGTGTGTGGAGGCGGTCCCTCCCAGGCCTCGGCCGCAACGTCGATCCGGGCGAGCCCGTTGCCTCCCCGCACAAGTGCCGAAACGATCGGCTCGCCCGCCGCGAGTCCACGGCCGGTGCGGCTGCAGGCAGACTGTGGGCGATGGAGCCTGATGTCCATGGCGGGGATGCCGGGGAGCGGGGGCCGGGAAAACGGGCGAGCAGACGGTAGGGACCGGACCGCCGCAGCACAAGCCGCCTCGGGCGAGTGGCTCTAGACCCGCTCCGGAGGCGGGGCAGGCTGGGAAAGCCCGGCGAGCACAAGGTCCACCACGTCCGCGATCCCGGAGCCGTCGTGGGTGCCCACCACCCTGTCGGCGACCGCCTGCAATTCGTCCCGAGCGTTGCCCATGGCGA
>Ga0209498_1002988_pt1 | contig 10137 bp, 15 predicted proteins | sample WalLakDeSediment_FD_184131 | JGI IMG/M metagenome (GOLD analysis project Ga0209498, IMG submission 184131) | Lake sediment microbial communities from Walker lake, Nevada to study Microbial Dark Matter (Phase II) - Walker Lake 11/02/13 Deep... | ecosystem: Environmental > Aquatic > Freshwater >... | reverse complement strand
GAGAACGGTCGAGACCAAGGGGATCGGGAGGGAGGGGGGACGGGCCCCCCTCCTCCGGGGTGCGGCACCAGGTGGGTGGTGGCCCTCCCTCGACGTCGGCGCGGAGGATCGAGAGGCGGAGCTCCGGATCCTCGGGGTCGTCGGGGAAGGGGTCGCGGCCCTCGCCCAGGGCCGTCTCGGCATCCTCGAGGGCGCGACGGGAGTGCTCGTACTCGAGCTGCTCGTGGGAGGGGGCCCCCGCCGCCTCAAGGGCGGCGAGGTGCTCCTCCTCCTTGTCCCAGCGATCCCATAGGGCATCGATGCGACGCCCGATCACCTCGGGGTCCTCGAGAGGGGGATCGGGCTCGCGCCGGCGACCTGCCAGGAACTCGTCGTTCTCCGCGTTGTACTCCGGGGTGGTAATCATGCCGCGGGCGTGGGCACGGAGATACTCGTGAAGGCAGTACAGGAAGTCAAGCCAGACTTCGCGGCATAGATTGGCGGTGGGGATGAACCCCGCCTGCTCAACGACCTCCTCAACAAGGGCCTCGGCGAGGACGCTGGTGTCGATGTAGTCGGCGATGTCGCCGACCAGGTCACGGGTGGTGGGGGGTGGCTCGTGGTAGTGCGGGTCTGATTGCTGACTAGCTCTCATTGGTTTACCTCCTTCGTGTGATAATGTCGCAGATGGCCAGGAGTAGGATCACCCCCGCCATGACGGCCATCATGGCGAGGGCTTCGGCGAGGGTGGGATCGTGGGGCGGCATGGTCAGCCCCGGGGGGCGGTGCGGTGGCGCACCAGGGCATCCATGGCGCGCTGGGCACGGTGCACCCTGCGGATCGCCTCGGATGGGTGGTCACCGTGCTTGGGCAGGAAGCAACCGCCGACTTCCCGGCACAGGATGGGGCACAGCCCGGCCTCGTGGATGCGGCCGCACACGTGGGAACGACGGCGATCGACCTTGACGGTGAACTGGCGCCAGTTGTCCCGCGAGTGCTGCGCCCGGCGACGTCGCTGCGCCGCCGGACAGGCCTTGTGCTTGGAGCAGATACGGTTGCACTGCAAGTTACCGCAAAGCCCCGGCACAAGGTGAGGATAGAGGGTAGCTAGAATGGACATGTTTCGACCTCCTTGTTCAGAGTTTCTTTGTCTGCTTTCTTTGCAAAGAAAGCTGCGAGCCCCGGGCAGCTCCTGGTGATGACCCGGATTGGGATGCCAAGCTCCCGCGCGAGGCGGACGGTGTGGCCAGTGCCCCGACTATGCTGCAGGTTCTCGTGGAAGGCCACGACGAGATCAGGACCCTCCTCGAGCATGCGCTCATTGCGCAGGATCCCCGCGGCTTTGCCATACTTGCCCCACTCGGCCTTGAATTCGGTGACCGCGAAGCCCAGCAGCTGGGCGGACTGGCCAGCCATCTCATCAGCACCGCGAGCTCCGCCATGAATCACCCGGGTGAATCCTTCGCGCGCGAGCCGACAAAGCTCCGCGTGAACCGCCAGAGCATCGGTCCACCCCCTGCCGCCACAGACCAGAACAACCTTCGACATGAGCACCTCCTTCAGAAATCAGCAGCCTTCCTGCGCTGCTTTTATTTCTGCCTGGTTTACGGACTCGAAAACGACCAAAGCTCGTAAGCAATAAAAGGGTCAGGGCCGCGCGACGGCTTCCCTTCCTCCTCTGCCGGCGGGCGCACGGTTTTGGCCATGGCGCTTGCCCACCTTTTTCTCCTTTCGCATATGATGGGCCGCCCAGCTGCGCTGGAGGCCCGACCGCAGTCGGGCCCGGCCCTTGCGACCTTTGATAAAAGGTGGAAGTTGGCCAGGCCAGGCCAAAATTGCGCGGCCAAGGGATGGGTCCCTGGCCAAGCAAGGTGAAACCCCGGGCTGCGGCCTTGACCGCGTCGCTACGACCAGGCAGCGTTTTCGGCCGATAAGAGGCGACGAAGGTGGTTCGAACGGCCAGGAAGCGTAACCAAGCGGCCGTAAAACGCGGAGTCACAGTAAGGACTCAGCAGGCAGGAAGGCGCTGGGGGTTGGTTGCCAGGAGGGGGTGCGCAAACTACCGCAATGCTAAGGCCCGCTGTTCGTGCCGCCCTGCTCCGCAAGGTTACTCCGGCACGAACTGGCCAAGGGGAGGGTCCCTGGCCGCAGGGCCTGAGTAAACGCAGGCGCCAGTCCCGATCGCATCGGGACGGCCGACTGCGATCAATTGTTCCAGTTTGCGGAAACCCCCCTATCCGGCCACGGGCAGACGCCAGAGAAGGCCTGCCGAACGGCCGGCTGCCCGCAGGCGTGTCCTCCGCGCCCCCGACGAAGTCGGGTCCCAGGGTGGCGCCTGCAACGGCTCGGCCGCAGAGGGCCTTTTCAGCGCCCGCAAGGCCCGGACGGCGCATTAGCAGCCGCTTCCCCTGTGCGAAGCTCCCTCAAGCGGCTTCAAGCGCCGGCCCTGGGTGTCCTCCACGAAAGCTGGAAAGCGAGCACGAGGATAAATGCGGCGTGACGGACGCGGCTTGACCTGGCGCCTTTCGGCGGCGGGCCCTCATCGCGGCATGCCCTGAGCATCGCCGCTGCGCGGGCATGGCGAAGCGGCTGCACGCGCTCCTGGCTTCTGGCATGCCTCCTCGGCGAGCTCAGGATATGCCGCGAACCCAGCCCCCGCCGCCCACCCTCCGCAAAGGTGAACCGGCGGACGTAGCCGCCTACCTTGCACGCCGCTTTCGAGCTGCAGCGGTACGCGAAGCCTGTCCGCGTAGCCGTGAAGCGGGGTGGGCGGCGCATGGAAGACCGACGGGGCGAGACGAGCAAAGGGGTGGTGCGTGCGGAAGGGTTAAGCGAGACGGCGCCGGCGGGCTGACTTATTGGGCCGCAGGCGGGGCGGGGGCGTAACCTGTTCGCGTAGCCGGTGGGAGGTGAAGAAGAGGGGAGGGGAACCTCACAGTTCCCCGTTACCCCTGAAGAACACATAGTACACCCAACAACGCTGCCCATTCACGAAGCGTTGAAGAACCTCCCACCACGCCTCCACATTAACAAACCCCGAGTACTTCACGAACGGCAAGAGATCCTCCTTCTTTTCAACCACAGCGACCTGGCGGCGGAAACAGCGGCCGACGCCGTCCACCCAAACATACGCCGCCTCCATATCATACCCACGTGCTGTGTAGACATGCCCATGCCGCAGCAAGCACTCCCTCACCTGCCTAACCTTAAATTCCATCTTGTTCACTGAGCACCTCCTTTTGCCTCATCTGTAGCAGCTCCCTGAAGTTGTCACAGGGCGTTTACAGCGCCTCGGCTCCCTCCGCGCGTGCCCTTGACAACCCCCAGCTGCTACAACCCCCAAAAGGAGCGCATCAGTATGAACAACAGAGGAATTTACCCAGTAGGCAGGTCCCCGAGTGCTTTGCATGCGGCAGGGCAGGGATACAACAGGAACGTGGGGGCGGCGTATGTTCCCTCGACGAGCGTGGCGCTGCCGCCGCCGGCGCTGTGGGAAAGACCAGGGGAGGATCTGCCGTTTGTGAGTACATCGGGGTAGCAAGTGAGGCGTGCCCCAGGTTCTTCGCATTCGTGAAGGGCGCGGTGCCCTCATGTACTACGGTGTCTGCAGGAGGTAACGGGGACAGGAACCTGTATGTCCTCCGCGGAGCCGGCCGCAAGGGCGGAACGCCGGCGCGGCCCTGTCCGGCCGGCCCAGCAGTGCGGAAAGCGGGCCGGCCCCCTCCGGCGGGCCCAGCAGGTGAGGGTAGCGGGCCAGCCCTGGATGCCCTCCAGCCGCACCAGCAGCGAGGAAAGCGGTGCGGCCCCCTCCGGCTGGCCCAGCAAGTGCGGGTAGCGGGCCAGCCCTGGATGACCTCCGCGGAGGGCTGCGCCAGCAGTGCGGAAAGCGGCGCGGCCTGCAGCCTGTATGCCCTCCAGCCGCACCAGCAGCGAGGAAAGCGGTGCGGCCCTCTCCGGCCGGCCCAGCAGTGCGGGTAGCGGGCCGGCCCTGGATGACCTCCGCGATCGGAGGCATCGGTGCAGCGTCTGCCATGTTCCTTCAATTCCCCTGTCGCTGCGCCGAGTTGACGAAGCCGCGAAGCCGGGGGGGTGGGGTTGTACCCTTCCGGGCCCCGACCGCAGTCGGGGGGCTCCGTGCTCCGGGGTGGCCAGCGGGGTGGGGTTGTACCCTTCCAGGCCCCGACCGCAGTCGGGGAGCTCCGGCGTGCCCCGAGGCTGACTCGATCGACGGGTGACGGATGGATCGGCGGCGGCGTGCGCCGCGGAGGCCCGTTTCTGCGCGCACCCTGGTGGCCCTCATGCGCGCGGTGGGCCGCCGGGGCGCCGACGCCTGGCCCGCAGCGGGATCACGATCGACAACGGGGGTGGTGGTGGATTGGAATGGGGTGGTGGTGGATTAGGTGGTGGTGGTGGAATATCGAACAATGGCCCGCGCCCCCCTGGCACGAGCACGCCGCCGCTCCGCGGAACAGGTCCTAGCGGCGGCGGGCGTCGGGCGCGGGGCCCAGCGGCGGAACGCCGCGCCCCGGCCGCAGCCGGGGTGCCCGGCCGGGGCCGTCGGCCGTCGGGGCGGGGTTCGTGCCCGGGGCTGGTTGGGTTGGGTGGGGTAGTGCCCGGGGCTGGTTGGGTTCGGCAGTTACGCCTTCCTGGCCTGGTACTCCCTGTCTACGATGTCACGTTCGTCGTCGGTCAGGGGTCCGTGTCGGCCTGCCACGGTCTCGCCAGGTAGGTATCGCACTGATGTACGCCAATCGTCATCACGAATAGCGATGATGACCTTCAGCGCCTCGATGCCGAGCTGCACGGCCTGTCTCCTGTCGTCGGGGTCGTGGTAGGGCCCGTCTCCTAATAGGTCTGCGAGGACTTCGGTTGCCTTCTCTAGTATCATGATGCTACCTCCTCTAAGGGAATGCGTATCACACGTGGAGATGCTCTTTCAGGACCAGGACGCGGTATCCGAGGGCGTCACGCGTTTCGAGTAGCGGGCCGGATGGTGAAGTGAGCTTGCCCAGGTAGCGTGAGGTGGTGGTTGGTGAGCAGCCTACGATCTCGGCCCCCTGGTTGATGGCTGTGGACCTCTCGATGTGGCCACTGGCGGTCACCTGCTGAAGCACCCATGTACGGAAGGGAACCTCGAATACACTGTTGGCTTGCATCTCCGGGCTGGCCTCTCTATAGTTGCAGTCCTCCTTGACCATGCGCGTGGCCGGCTGTCCTTCTTCTCTCTCTCTCACACAGATGACACTTCTCAATACACGTGTCCCGTGCTGCTTGTGGCCGTTGTTGCGGAAGGATATGTTGCAAGAGCGGCACAGTAGGCGCAGGTTGGAAGGGTCGTTGTTCCTGATACTGCCGTCTATATGGTCGATGTCGAGTGCATTCTGTGTAGTTGGAGCTTGGAATGGTGTGGCATTCTGTGTAGTTGGAGCTTTGCCACAGTTGGCGCAGCGCTCCCCATCGCGGAGGACGAGATAACGATAGACCCAGACCCGGGTTGTTGTTGCCCATCTGTTCGGACTCATCGTTCACACCTTCGTTTGCTTTCAATAACCAGTATTGTCGTTCTTCACGTTGTTGTTTTGACGCCCTCAATTCCTTTTAAGCCTTATGATTGCTTTGTTGTTGGTGTATTTCAGGGGGTGTCGCAACTCCGGGGCGAATCGGCGACAGTGCAGGGAGAAGGTGCCGATGCGGGTCCGCCGCCGCCGGATCCGGACGTAACAGGCTTTGACGTCGCCCTGGCGGACGCCGCCCTTACGGCGGGCCCTGGGGGCGCGGTGGCAGTAGTAGTGTGGTTGCAGCCTCATGGTCTACCATAACCGCGGTGACAGAAAAGCGGCGGCGTGTTTTTCGGAAAGCAAATCATGGGGCCCCCAGCATCATGGTGTGGTGGTAGCGGAGATGCCGGCGTTGGAAGTCCACCCGGTCCGCCAGGACGCGGTACCTCCGAGCGCTGATCCCGCAGCGCGGGTCGGTGATCTCCAGGATGTCCTGCAGGATGAGAAACACGTTGGTGGGGGCGGTGATGGCGGCGGGGTGGCTCTCCAGGGCCCGCCGGCGCGTGATCGCCAGGGCGCGCTCGTAGGTCCGGACGGCGGTGTCCAGGTTGGGATCATACACCTGGTCCAGAATATCGATGCCGTCTCCCAGGGCGGCCCAGTCGATCTCGTCGTGGAGCAGGCGGTTGCCGCCGGCGTCGCGGCCCAGGACGCGGGCACGGGACGGGATGACGGCCTGACCGTACCTTCCTGCCAGGACTATATTGTCGCCCGGGCCGTACTGCCAGGTGGGGGTCTCGGTGGGGCGGGGGTCCTTCGTCTGCGCCTGGCCGTGTGGTAGAAAGAGTAGTTGGTCGGGGACCATGGACAGCAGCCTCCTTACTGCTGTATCGCCCCTGGTCCCCGGTGTGAGCGTGAAGTCGGGGTAGAAGCCGTCGATCGTGGGGGAGTGCGGCTGGGTGGGGGTGGTGGTGAGATACAGCCCCGCCCTGGCCAATAACCGTGCTAACACCATCCAGACGGACCGTGGTGACACGGCTGTCGCGTTCCAGCGCATCTGATAACGTGGGGTCCAGGAGCGCAGGAGCCCCCAGCCATCGATGCACTGGATGGTGAATCTGGATATGTTGGGGTCACTGGCGTACTCCCAGGAGTCGACCCACGCGGTGGCGGCCGGCACGGTGACGTTCCCGAGGACGGGTACTCTGTATCCGAACCGGAGCTCGACCTCCGATCTCCAACGGAGGGAGCTAAGACCGGCCGCCCCGGGGGTCGCATACTGAGCTTTCGAGTTGTCGAGCTCCAGTACGATGAGGCCCGGACGGTTTACCTGGAATGAGACGATGTCTCCGGAGACCTCGAGGGGGGCCGGCATGACCCTGGCGGCCTGCCAAACTCCATTCTGTGTGCATAGCCACCAGTAATCATCTGTGGTTTGTATCCTCATGCCATATGCCGGGGCCAGGTCCATGAAGGGCGCCGGCTCCGTTACCGTGGCGTCTGACCAGGTCGTGCCAGGCATGATATGGCAGGCCATAGGCCGCGTGTAGGCGGTCAGGCCCGCGAAGTCCTCCAGGTAGATCACCCGGTCGGACTCGTAGGCGGTAGGGACAGCCGGCCGGTGTACGGACGGGTGCTTGAAGAGCAGGTCCTCTCCATCCGGAGCGCTGGCGATGCTCTCCAGGCCCGCGTAGTGCCAGGTGTCGCTAAGGGCCGTCCGGAAGAGGTTGTGGTGGTTGTAGGGCGTGTCCACCTGCCGGCCGGCGAAGATTATGTTGACCTGCGGCCAGAATCCGTCGTAGGTGGCCCCTATACCGTAGGTGTTGTTCAAGATGTGGGTATGGGGCGCAGCGTAGGTGGCCGTGGACGTGGTGGTGGCCTGGGTGTCGGTGTCGATGCGGAAGGCCCTCAGCTCGTTGGCCTTCAACGCCAGGCAGATCACCGTGGAGGTGCTGCCCCACCACACCGCCGCCAGCCCCAGCACGTCACCGTAGGCCTGAACCGTGCCGGCGGTCCAGTTGGTGCCGCCGTTGTGGCTGTAAAACTTCTTGATGGTATTGTCGTCTGCACGATAGAAAATGTAGATGCGGTCGCCCCGGGCGGCGATGGCCAGGGGGCCGTCCAGCTCCGTGAGCGTCAGGGTCCAGCTGGTGAAGGTGGACCCGGGCCCCGGGCTGGTGATCCGCTGGCGGTAGAGGTACTCATTCTGCCCGCGGATGCGGTGCATACGGCCGCTGCCGTCGAACGCGAAGTCGGAGGGTCCGTCGGCCTCGGACCCCGTGTAGAGCCTGTCCCAGGATAACCTCTTGACGCCCTGGTAGCGGTCATGTATGTGGGCCTCAACGTAGGGTACCCGGTGGAGCTGCTTCTGTGCCTCTGTGAGGCGCGCTGCGATTGTGATCGTCTACCTCCTTTAAGAAAACACGGCTGCGATAACGCAGCCTGTAACTATCCAGGCCACTACAGCCAGGGCCCGGCCGGACATGTAGTAGTGGTGCTCCGAGACGATCTCCCTGTGGAGCTCCCAGTACATCTTCTTATGCCGGGGCGGCCAGGGGCACAGGACCTCGCAAAAGCCCTGGACCAGGGCGTGCCACTCGGCATAGGTGTCCAGGAAGTGATGGAACACGATCCCGCGCATGAATCCCCGGGGTGATTGCCAGCTCACTTCTCCTCCTTCTCCTCCTGGGGGTTGAGGTCAAAGGCCCCCTGGGGCGTGGCGATGCTGATGTAGATGGGGACGCCCTGGCGCTGCATGGTGAGAATGAGGGCGATGTCCGGGACGGGGATCCGGGCCTGGAACTGCATGGTGCTGACCAGGACGAGGTCCTTGACCCGGGTGCGGATGACCAGGTCGCTGATGTTCTCGATCACGACGTGGACGTTGTCAACGGCGGCTTTACCCCGTGTAGAGCTCATTGTTCCTCTCCTTCCTATGTATGTATGCACGCTCGCCGAACCACCAGGTTATACAGGGGATGGCCAGGGCCAGGAACCAGCCCGGCGGATCGATGCCCTCCACGGCCATGCCCGCCAGGGCGGACGCAAACAGGACGGTGACAATCGGCCTGGTCACGGCCCTGGTAGCCTCCGCTACTTGACTAGCTCCTCTCTGATGCGCCTCAGCGCCCGCCCCGACCTGTCGGGGCCCCTGTTGTGTGCTCATCATGGTGGTGTTGTCCTAGATGATGGCTGCGAGGGCGTTGGGCAGCGGCTTCTTGGCCTGGCGATAGTGGCCGGCCAGGTGTTGCGCGGCCTCCAGGCGCTCGTCGGGCGAGGCCTGGACCGGCGGGCGGTCGTAGGAGCCGCGGAAAGAGGCCAGGACCGAGGTCATGACCGGCCAATCGATGGTTCCGGTCTTGGTGTGGTGCGGGAACTTCTCCAGCTCACTCATTGTGTCACCTCCTCACTCATTGTGTCACTTCCTATGGTGTATAGACTGCTATGACAGCGGCGTCCCTGGGGTTGTCGGGCACGGCCACGATAACCTGGCGGCCCGCCACCATGTCGCCGGCGGCGATGTTCCTGGCTACGGCCAGGGCGTCAAAATAGGTGGTCATGGAGGACACGAGCTGCACCTCCGCCGTGTAGGCGGTGGAGTTGAAGGTCTTCAAGATGCCGACCTCAATCATCCGTGTAGAGCTCCTTCTGCTGGACCTTGCGGACCAGGGAGGCGAGCTGCTGCCGGTACAGGTCCAGCCGGTCCTGTCCCCACAGGCGGTAGTTCAGGGTGCCGTAGCGGCCGGCGATGGTGGCCTTGTCGACGATATTCGCCGAGATGGACATGGCCAGATGGGTGGTTGCACCCAGGACGATGATCTCGTCGTGCTGCACGGGGATCGTGGTGCTGCCGGCGGCCAGGGTGTGATGCTCGGTCCACCTGACCCGGGCGTTCTCGCCGTCTCCCGGGTCCTTCATGAAAACGCGGCCGGCGTAATGCGTGAAGCGCTGCAGGTGCGGCTTGGTCTGGCCGATGGGAAACTCGATGGACTCGATATAGAAGAGGTTGGTCAGCGTTGAAACGTCCAGCTCCACACTGGCCGCGGTGGTGGCCACGTCGCTGATCCTCTCGCTGGGCGCCCTCTGGGAGTATTCCCGGACCGCCCGCTGAATGGCTCCGTCCACCTGGTCGTTCGTCCAGAGGTACGTGCCCGGGTCGGTGTCCATGAGGTCCTCCCGGACCCTGGCTCTCATCTGTACCAGGTTCATAACACCCCCTTTCTCTGCTCACTTTCCCCCGGGAGCGGGGGAAGGGCGGGTCGATTCACCCTCCCCCCCGTGGTCACTGGCCCCCAGGGCTGAAAGGATAGGAGATAGTATTCGGTTAGTCTTGCACTCCAATCAAGGCTGCGCGGGCTACCACGTTGAAGTCGACCATCGAGCAGTACCACTTCAAGCGGTGCCGGGTGGCGTCCTTGGCCTCCAGGGTGCCCACGTTCTCGATCTGGATGCCGCCGTTGGTGGCTCCGCAGACGGCGCCCTCGCCGAAGCGCAGGGCGTAGATCGTACTGCAGGTCCCGCCGGTGGCATGGGTCTCCAGGCTCGACGCGAGCTGGTGGGTGTCGAGGATCCAGTCGTTGATGAAGATGGGGACGCCGTTCCAGCGCTCGATGTAGGTGCCCCACTCGTTGCGGTCGACCTCGATGGCGAAGCCGGCCGC
>Ga0209498_1002987_pt1 | contig 10137 bp, 9 predicted proteins | sample WalLakDeSediment_FD_184131 | JGI IMG/M metagenome (GOLD analysis project Ga0209498, IMG submission 184131) | Lake sediment microbial communities from Walker lake, Nevada to study Microbial Dark Matter (Phase II) - Walker Lake 11/02/13 Deep... | ecosystem: Environmental > Aquatic > Freshwater >... | reverse complement strand
CCGAAAATCTCGCGTCACGGTGAACTGCTCTACGTGAAGAACCCCGCCGACATTGATGCCGCCGCCACCCAATTCGTCAACTTCCTCCGCGAACGCCAGTTGATTTGAATGGGCGAATGGGCGAATGAGCGAATGAGCGAATGGCAAATGGCGAATGGCAAATGGCAAATGGCGAATTTTGACTTTCGACTTTGGACTTCGGACTTTCGACTTTGGACTATAGACTGAGGACTAGAGACTATGGACTGGACAGATATTTGGACGTTGGCGGAACAGAAACAGGGAAAGCTACATCCTGTTTCGTATGAATTGTTGACGCGCGGGCGGGCGTTGGCGGATGCGCGTGGCTGCCGGTTGTGTTCCGTCGTGCTCGGTGGTGAGATCGCTGAAATGGAACTGCGCGAATTGCTCGCGCGTGGCGCGGATCGCGTCTACGTGGTCGCGCACCCGGCGCTGGCGCAATTTCTCGTCGAGCCGCACGCGAACGCGCTGCGCTATCTCATCGAGATGTATCACCCTGAAGTCCTGATCGCGGCGGCGACGACGACGGGCCGCACGGTGATGCCTTACGTCTCGATGCAGGTCCACGCCGGGCTAACGGCGGACTGCACCGGGTTGGAGATCGACCCGAAGACCGGTGAGCTGCTGCAAACGCGCCCGGCGATTGGCGGCAACATCATGGCGACGATCAAAACGCCCACGGCGCGCCCGCAAATGGCGACCGTGCGCCCGAAATCCACGCCGCCCGCGCCGCGCGACGAGGCGCGCCTGGCTGCCGGCGCCGGCGACATCGTATACGTGGATGTGCCGGAGGGACTGCTGGCCTCGCGGATGCGCTACGAACGCTTCATCCCTGACGAAACGCAGGACGTGGTGATCGAAGACGCCGAGGTGATCGTGGCGGGTGGGCGCGGGGTGAAGCGCGCCGAAAACTTTGGCGTGCTCGCCGACCTCGCGGCCCGGTTGGGCGGCAGCGTCGGCGCGACGCGCGTGGCGGTGGATCGCGGTTGGCAGACGTACCCGCGCCAGATCGGGCTGAGCGGCAAGACCGTCGCACCGAAGCTCTACGTCGCCTGCGGCATCTCCGGCGCGATCCAACACCTAGCCGGCATGCAGACGGCGGAGCACATCATCGCCATCAACACCGATCCCGACGCGCCGATTTTCCAGGTCGCCGACCTCGGTATCGTCGGCGACGTCTTCGAGGTCTTGCCGGCTGTACTCGAAAAGCTGCGCGCGGATGTCTGAACTTTTCTGCTCATGCTTGCGCCGGATTAATGGACTTTAGAAAACACTCTGGTAATGGCTCGGCCGCACTGTCAAACGTCATTCCGAAGCCCCGTTCCCCAATTGCAAACAACCAGAGAGCAAAGAAGGGGCTGAGGAATCTCGTCCGGGGACGGCGGATTGTGATCCGCCTGAAGCGTTGAAGTGAAGTTATTTTGTGCGAGGAGAATTTATGACACACTATAATCCTGTCACACCTGAGATTGTTGCAGAATTACAGAGCATCGTGGGTGACAAGAACGTCATCTACGACGACGTGGAGAAATTGGAAGCCTACGCGCACGACGAGGTGGCGGATCCGGCCTTCGCGCACATGCCTGACGTGGTCGTCAAGCCAGAGAGCGCGGAGGAAATCGCAGCGATTATGAAACTCGCCAACCGCGAGCTGATTCCCGTCACGCCGCGCGGCGCGGGATCGGGCCTGTCCGGTGGGGCGGTTCCGGTGTATGGCGGTATCGTCCTCTCGGTCGAACGGATGAACCGCATCCTGGAGATCGACCGCGACAATCTGGTGATCGTCGTCGAACCGGGCGTGGTCACGAATGTCATCAACGAAGTGCTCAAGGACGATGGGCTTTTCTACGCCGGTTATCCGATGAGCGTGGAGACGTGCTTCGTCGGCGGCAACGTGGCGGAGAACGCGGGCGGCGGCAAGGCGATCAAGTACGGCGTCACCGGGCGTTACGTGATGGGCCTGGATGTGGTGCTGCCCACCGGCGAGATCGTCCAGTTGGGCGGCAAGCGCGTCAAAGACGTCACCGGCTACGATCTGGTGCAACTCATGGTCGGCTCGGAGGGTACGCTCGGCATTTACACCAAGATCATCCTCAAGCTGCTGCCGTTGCCCACGGCGAAGGTCGATCTGTTGGTGTTGTTCGAGGACGTGCCCTCGGCCATTGCGATGGTGCCGAAGATTATGACCAACGGGCGCATCATCCCCACCGCCATCGAGTTTATGGACAAGCTCTCGGTGCAAACGACGTGCCGCTATTTGAACGAGGAATTGCCCTACGAGCAGGCCGGGGCGATGCTGCTCATCGAAGTGGACGGCAGCAACGAAGCACAAGTGGAGCAAGACGCGGAGAAGATTGGTGAGCTGTGCCTGGAATACGGCGCCATCGAGGTCTACGTGGCGGACAACCACACCACGCAGGAGCGGGTTTGGTCGGTGCGGCGCAACATCGCCGAGGCCTTCAAGGTCTACAGCCCCGTGCAGAGCCTCGAAGACATCGTCGTCCCCTTCGCGCAAATCCCCGACCTGATGCCCGAACTGGACCGTCTCTCCGAAAAGTACGACGTCATCATCCCCTGCTACGGTCACGCAGGCGATGGCAACCTGCACGCTACCATTGTCAAGCGTCCGCACACGCCGATGGACGTGTGGGAGCAGCAGGAACCGGCGGTGTTGCTGGATTTGTATCGCGCCGTCGCCAAACTCGGCGGCACGCTCAGCGGCGAGCACGGCATCGGCTCCAAGCGCCGCGACTTTATGCCGATGCTCCTGGATGAAACCGTGATCGCGCTGCAACGGCGCATCAAGGCGGCGTTCGACCCGCTCGGCGTGCTCAATCCGGGCAAGATATTCCCGGAGACAGCGTGAGAACGACTTATCTTGCTCCCGCCCCCGTCCCCGGGGGCGGGAGGTTCGGAGGTGGTAGCCCGTCCCCGAGACGGGGGCGGGAGCATGTCTATCGCCTTGTGTTCGTGCTTTTGTTGCTTCTGGCGGCATGTCGCGCGCCTGCGCCGACGCCATCTGCGCCGGAGACGTTCAGCGGCGAGCGGGCTTACGAGTGGGTGGTGCGCCAGTGTGACCTGGGGTATCGCATCACCGGCACGGAGGCGAACCGCCAGGCCGGGGATATGATCATCGAAGAGCTGCGCGCGCAGGGGTGGGAGGTCTACGAGCAGAAGTTCACCTACAAGGAGACGCCCGTGCGCAACATCCTCGCGTGGAAGGGGACGGCTGGTGATGGCGGCGCTGTCCTCGTCGGTGCACACTACGACACACGGCGCTCCGCCGATATGGAAGACCCCACGCAGCCGGTGCTCGGCGCGAACGACGGCGCGAGCGGCGTCGCCGTGCTGCTCGAACTGGCGCGTTCGCTGTCGTGGGATACGACCAGGCGCCGCATTTACCTGGCCTTCTTCGACGCGGAGGATAACGGGCGGCTGGATGGGTGGGACTGGATCGTAGGGTCGTCGTATATGGCGGCGCACTGGGGTGAAGCTGGCGAAACCCCGCTTGAAGCGGTCGTCGTCGTGGATATGATCGGCGACGCAGACCAGCAGGTGTACTACGAGCGCAACTCGCATCCTGAACTCAGCCAGGTTTTGTGGGGTATCGCCGCAGAACTGGGCTACGGCGACCGCATCATCCCGCAGTACCGGCATGCGATGCTCGACGATCACATCCCCTTTGCACAAAGAGGGATACCGGCGGTGTTGATGATCGACTTCGACTATCCATACTGGCACACGCTACAAGATACCCCAGATAAGGTTTCGGCGGGAAGCCTGGAAGCCGTCGGGCGGACCGTAGAAGTGTGGTTGGAATCACAGGAGTGAACGATCGTGAGGGCGCTTGGCGTTTAGGCATCTTGACGATTATTGATATTCCGCATACAATACAGATAGGTGAAGTACGGCTTGAGCCGTGTTTGTCGTGTGCGCTTCAGCGTAGTTGGCTGACAAAACACCATTACGAGCCGTAGAAACTTTCACAATCATTCACATTAAGGAGGAGGATCCTATGAGTAAGTTGTTGAAGTTTAGTTCGTTGTTGGTTCTGTTGTCCCTTCTGCTGGCCGCCTGCGGTGGCGCAGCGCCGGTCACTGCGCCGGAGGAAGCGCCGGTCGCAGCGCCAGAGCAAAAAATCAAGGCATGCTACATTTATGTCGGGCCGATTGGCGATATCGGCTGGACCAATGCCCACGACGTCGGTCGCCTGTACGTGGACAACAAGTACGATTGGCTGGAAACCGCCTACGCCGAATCGGTGCCGGAAGCGGACTCCGAGCGCTTCATCGACCGCTTTGTGGTTGAGGAGAAGTGCGACGTCGTCTTCACCACATCCTTTGGTTTTATGGATGCCACACTGGCCGCTGCGCAGAAATACCCGGACAATTTCTTCTTCCACGTCTCCGGCTACAAGCGCGCCCCCAATATGGGCACCCTGATGGCCGATTTCTACCAGTTGTATTACCTGAACGGCTTGACGGCCGGCGCGATGACGAAGTCCGGCAAGACCGGCTACGTGGCAGCGCATCCCATTCCCGAGCTGGTGCGCCACATCAACGCCTTCGCCCTCGGCGTGCGTGAAGCCAATCCCAACGCCACCGTCGAAGTGAACTGGATCTTCGAGTGGTACGATCCTGCCAAGGCGCGCGAAGCGGCGGAAGCCCTGATCGCCAATGGGGTGGACGTGCTGGCATTCACGGAAGACACCGCTACGGTCGTCCAGGTAGCCGAGGAGTATACCTCAAGGGGCCAAACGGTATACTCGTTCGGGCACTACAACCCGATGGCGCAGTTTGGCCCTAACTCGATGCTTAGCGGGCAACTGGTCAACTGGGGCGTTCTCTACGAGGATATCCTGACCAAGATTTACCTGGGCATCTACACCACCAAAAACCTCGAAAACGTGGACTACTGGGCCTTGTTGAGCGGCGGCCCGAACCTGGGTGCACCCGCTGCGGTAGAATTGGGTGGCGACTTTGGCGTGCCGATCAATCCCGTCTTTGCCGATCCGTTGAAAGCTGTCAAACTCACCGATCCCATTCTGGGTGAGATGGGCGTCTACGATCTGGTCTTCGCGCGCATCGATCAGATGAAGGACTCGGCGGTGTTGTTCGATCCGTTTACCGGGCCGATCAACGATCAGACCGGCGCGCAGCGGATAAAGCCGGGGCAGCGCCTCACCGTCTTTGAGTTGAACACGATCGACTGGTTCGTCGAAGGCGTCATTGGCAACCCCAATCCGTAAAGTCGCGTCATAGTGGTTTTTTGGGTGGGAGGCAGTTATGCTCCCACCCAATTTGTTTAGCATTGAGACTGTTTTTATCAGCAGATTTAGCAGATTAAGCAGATGATCTATTGAAAAATCGCAAATCTGCTAAATCTGTTTAATCTGCTGACAAGAATACGGAGGCAGAAATGACATCTGCTCTGGCTGAGGATACCCCAACGGTTGTTTTGCGCGGGATCGTCAAACGGTTCCCCGGCGTGACCGCCAACGACGGTGCCAATCTGGAAGTGCGCAAGGGAGAAATCCACGCCTTGCTTGGCGAAAATGGGGCGGGAAAAACGTCCCTGATGAACGTGTTGTACGGCATCTATCACCCGGACGAAGGCGGAATCTGGCTAGATGGACAACCCGTGACGATTCACTCGCCGCAAGACGCCATCCGGTTGGGCATCGGTATGATCCACCAGCAATTCCGGCTGGTTCAGAATCACAGCGTCGCCGAAAACGTTGTTTTGGGATTGCGGGAAGCACTTCTATTCCCCGACCAAAAGGCACGCGCGCAGATTCTTGAGCTGTCGAAAAAATACGGGATGAAAGTGGACCCCGACGCGCGCATCTGGCAACTCTCGGCGGGTGAACAACAACGCGTCGAAATCCTCAAGGCGCTTTATCGCGGCGCAAAAATTCTGATCATGGATGAGCCGACCTCGATGCTCACGCCGGGCGAAACGGATGAGCTTCTGCACGTCTTAAGACGCATGACCGCCGAGGGCTACACCGTGATTTTTATCACCCACAAATTGGAAGAAGTAATTGCCGCGAGCGACCGCGTCACCGTGATGCGCCGGGGCAAGTCCATCGCTACGCTGGAGACCGCGCAGACGACGCAGCGCGAACTGGCCCGGTTGATGGTTGGGCGCGATGTGCTGTTCCGGTTGGACAAGCAGCCGGTTGAGGCCGGAGCGCCGGTTCTCGAAATCAAGGGCCTGCACGTGGTAAGCGACAAGGGTCTGCCGGCCGTCGTTGACTTAGGGCTGGAAGTCCGCGCTGGGGAAATTTTTGGCATCGCCGGTGTTTCCGGTAATGGGCAACGCGAGCTGGTTGAGGCCATTGCCGGGTTACGCCCCATCTCAGGCGGGCGCATCCTCGTCAACAGCAAGGACGTTACCCACGCGTCGCCGCGCGCCCGCATCGAACACGGCATTGGCTTTGTACCGGGCGAACGTTGGATGGCGCTCATTCCTGGTATGAGTATTGCCGACAACATGATCTTGAAGAATTACGCCCGTCCTCCCATTGGCAACGGCCTTTTTCTCGATCAGGAATTGATCGGGGCTTATACGGACGGATTGATCGAGGCGTACGCTATCGCCACACCCGACCGGCACACACCCATCAAACGGCTTTCCGGCGGAAACATTCAGCGTGCATTGTTGGCGCGTGAGCTTTCTGGAAAACCCGCCCTTCTCATCGTCGCGCAACCCACCAGTGGCTTGGATGTAGGCGCTACCGAGACGATCTGGCAGTTACTATTGGCGGAACGCGAGCGCGGCACGGCGGTGCTGCTCATCTCCGACGATCTAAAGGAGACCCTTTCGCTCAGTGACCGCACCGCCGTTATCTTCGAGGGGCAGATTATGGGGCAATTCGCAACCGAAGAAGCCGATCTGGAACAGATCAGCCTGATGATGGCCGGCGCTCTGCGCGCTGATGTGAGATTAGAAATTAGAAATTAGAAATTGGGAATTACGAGTTGCGATAGCGATTGGGAGTTAGACTACCTGACTGCCGACTAAAGACTAATGAGGAGAAGCAGTATGAGGATTCCCCGCATCCGTATTGAAAAGAGGCTTTCCACACCGCGATGGCTGCCGGTTGCGTCGTTGATCGTCGCGTTGGCGCTGGCGATGCTGACCATCGCTGTGATCTTCTATGTGCTCGGCGTCAACCCAATCGTCGCCTTTCAGCGCATCTTTCGCGGCGGGTTTGGCAGCGCCTTTGGCTTGCGGGAAACGGTGACGAAATCTATCCCGCTCATTCTGATCGGGGTTGGACTAGCGCTGGCTTTCAAGGGCCGTATGTACAATATCGGCGCGGAAGGGCAGTTGTTGGTCGGCGCGATTTTCGCCACCGGCATGCAACGTTTCTTCCCTACCTGGCCCGCCTTTCTCCTGCTGCCTGCCATGTTCTTCGCTGGGTTCCTGGGTGGCGCGCTCTGGGCTATAATTCCTGCTTTGTTGAAGACGCGCTTCCGCATGGATGAGGTGCTGACCAGCCTGATGCTGGTCTACGTCGCCAATGAGGCTGTCAAATACCTGGTTTACGGCCCGTGGCGCGGTACGGACACGCGCGGATTTCCCATCACCGACGAGTTCCCCGCTGCCGCGCAAATCCCAAGCCTGGTTGGCTCGCGCATTCACTACCCGACTCTGATCCTGGCGATCCTGTTTGCCGTCTTGGTTTACTTCTTGCTCGCCCGCACCAAATTGGGATACGAGATTCGCGTGACGGGCGAGAATCCTGCCGCTGCGCACTACGCCGGCATGGACTACCAGAAGGTGGCGCTCCTGGTGATGGTGATCAGCGGCGGGCTGGCTGGCCTGGCCGGTATGGGGGAGGTGGCCGGCATCCATTATCGCCTGCGCCCCCCGGAGGCGATCTCGCCAGGCTACGGCTTCACCGCGATCATCGTCGCCTGGCTGGCGCGGCTCAACCCGCTCGCTGCCATTCTCTCCGCTTTCCTGTTCGGGGGGCTGCTGGTCGGCGGCGATGCGATCCAGATCGCCCTCAATCTGCCGGCCGCCACCGTCCAGTTATTCAACGGCGTGATCCTGCTATTCGTCATCGCCGCCGAACTGTTCAACCAGTACAGATTACGCCTGGAGGTGTGAAATGTTGGACTTTATCCTGGCTGCTTTGCGCGCTGCCATTCCCGCCGGCACCCCACTGCTCTACGGCACGTTGGGCGAAATATACTCCGAACGCTCTGGCGTACTCAACCTCGGCGTGGAGGGGATGATGATCATGGGCGCGGTATCCGGTTTTGCGGCTGCGCAGACCACGGGCAGTGTCTGGGTGGGCATCCTTGCGGCGGCGGTGGCGGGCGCACTGATGGCGCTAATCCACGCGTTTGCCAGCGTCAGTCTGCGGGTCAACCAGGTGGTTTCCGGTCTGGCGTTGACGATGCTTGGCCTGGGCGTCAGTGGGATGATGGGTAAAAGATTTGTCGGGCAGCCGCTTGTCGTCCGCTTGCAGCCCGTCCGCATCCCGATTTTGAGCGATTTGCCCATCCTCGGCGTGCTTCTCTTCCGTTTCGACGTAATGGTATATTTCAGCCTTTTGCTCGTGCCGCTGTTGTGGTTTGTGTTGTACAAGACGCGCGCCGGTTTGACCCTGCGCTCGGTCGGCGAAAATCCCGCCGCCGCCGACGTCCAGGGGATCAACGTGCCCTTTGTGCGGTACGCGGCGGTCATGTTTGGCGGTGTGATGGCCGGCATCGGCGGTGCATACCTGTCGATGGCCTACGCCCCCGCCTGGGTCGAAGGAATGACCTCCGGGGCGGGCTGGATCGTCATCGCGTTGACGATCTTCGCGATATGGGATCCACGCCGCGCCCTGCTCGGCGCGTACCTGTTCGGCGGCGTGCGCGTGTTGCAGTTTCGTTTGCAGCCGTTGGGGATCTCGCCCAACCTGCTCAACATGCTGCCGTTCCTGTTGACCATTTTGGTCTTGTGGTTGAGTTCAGGCCAGGCGGCCAAGCGCCGCATCGGCGCGCCGGCGGCGCTGATGACGGCGTATTCGCGGGAGGAGCGGTGATCCGTGTTGGAACGCGAAGAAGGAGCCTAAAATGATCCGCATGCAGAGGTGCGTTGTTGTCTTGCTGATTGTGCTGTGCCTGGTCATTGCCGGTTGCAGTGGAGCGGCGACGGTTGCGCCATCTCCCACGGCTTATCTGACTTATACGCCATATCCGACATCGACGGTTGAGCCATCGCCCACGGCTTATCCTACCTACACACCATATCCGACGTATACACCCTATCCCACGCACACGCCTTATCCAACGCATACACCTTATCCAACGTGGACTACAGAGCCAACGACGGCGGCGACGGCAACCTCTATTCCGACCGCGACGCCGATAGCGACAGCGACGGCTACTCCGAAACCGGTACAACCAGCAACTGCTGCAACGCCGCTCCCGACGGCGACACAGTCTCCGGGGGTGGGCGACCGGTTATTCGAAACGATGATAGCGACCCGGATGGCGATGGAGGAGTTGGGTGGGCTGATCGATAATGCATTGCAGCGCACAGGGAGCATCAGTTGTTTGGCCGTGATGAACATCTATGAGCGGGTGGCGTTGGCGCCGGAGTACAACGTAAGTGGGAGCGCGGCAGAAGTGCAAAGCGCGTACAACAGTTACCGGGAAGGGATTGCGTACTTTGTGAATATTACCGGGCCTATGACGGAGAATTGTCGTAGCGTTTTGCAGGACCCCGAAGGCGGAGGGGTGATCACGCACTTCCAATGGTCGATAGCTCGCCGAGGGGTGACTGAGGCGGTGGCGATTATCGCGCCAGGTACTCAGTTACTGCAACAGTATCTCGGAGAACGGTAATTGCTGTGCGAATGTGCGCAAGATCGACCGGCTCGGCGAGTCCCGTGTGGTCGTCACCCTGCACCCGGTCAAGGTCAACGCGCTGGATTTGAGCCGCCGGTAAAGCTACAACATCTCCTCCCAATTCGTCCCCACCTCTACATCCACCTTCAGCGGGACGATCAGCTCGAATGCTTGCCCCATCGCTTCGCGTAGCAAGGCAATCGCGCGCTCGCGTTCGTCCTCCGGCGCTTCCAGTACCAGCTCGTCGTGGACTTGCAGGATC
>Ga0209498_1002986_pt1 | contig 10138 bp, 7 predicted proteins | sample WalLakDeSediment_FD_184131 | JGI IMG/M metagenome (GOLD analysis project Ga0209498, IMG submission 184131) | Lake sediment microbial communities from Walker lake, Nevada to study Microbial Dark Matter (Phase II) - Walker Lake 11/02/13 Deep... | ecosystem: Environmental > Aquatic > Freshwater >... | reverse complement strand
GCCTCGACCTGCAGCCCGTGGACGGGTGGCACCACACGAAGTCAGGTCCCGCGGCCGGCTTGGGCCAGGCCCGGGCATGGCCCTGCCGGTGGCAATCTTCACGGAGGGGCCCTCCGCCGCCAGGGTGAAGCCCCGCCACGGCCACCCTCTCCTCCTCCCTGTCTCCCCAGATCCCCCTTCGGGCGATAGGTTGTCCCGGGTTTGCCGCCGAACATCCGTCGCCCCTGGGCGGGATCACCCCCCGGGGGGCCACCGGAGCCAGGAATGCCGAGACGCGTCGCCTTCGATACCGAGAAGTACCTCGCCCAGCAGACCGCCGCCATCGTCGAGAGGGTGCAGCGCTTCAGCGACAAGCTCTACCTGGAGTTCGGCGGGAAGCTCCTCTTCGACTTCCACGCCTCCCGGGTCCTGCCGGGGTTCGATCCCAACGTGAAGATGCGCCTCCTGAAGAGCCTGGAGGACCGGGCGGAGGTGATCCTCTGCATCTACGCCGGCGACATCGAGAAGAGGAAGATGAGGGCGGACTTCGGCATCACCTACGACGCCGACGCCCTCAAGCTCATTGACGACCTGGGGGATTGGGGCGTTCCCGTCCGGGCCGTGGTGGTGACGCGCTACGAGGAGCAGCCCGCCGCAGCCGCTTTCAGGAACCGGCTGGAGCGACGGGGCATTCCCGTGTTCACCCACCGCTTCACCCGGGGGTACCCCACGGAGATCGACGTGGTGGTGAGCGACAGCGGATACGGCGCCAACCCCCGTATCGACACCGACAAGCCCATCGTGGTGGTGACGGGCCCCGGACCCGGGAGCGGCAAGCTGGCAACCTGCCTCTCCCAGCTCTATCACGACCACAGGCAGGGCCTCCGGTCCGGGTACGCCAAGTTCGAGACCTTCCCCATCTGGAACCTTCCCCTCAAGCACCCGGTGAACGTGGCCTACGAGGCCGCCACAGCCGAGCTCAGGGACTTGAACCAGCTCGACCATTTCCACCTGGAGGCCTACAACGAGAGGGCGGTGAACTACAACCGGGACCTGGAGGCCTTTCCCCTCCTGAAGCGCATCCTGGAGAGGATCACCGGGGAGCCTTCGTTCTATGCCTCCCCCACCGACATGGGCGTGAACCGGGCCGGGTTCGGTATCGTGGACGACGAGGCGGCCCGGGAGGCCGGCTGCCAGGAGGTGGTGCGCCGCTACTTCCGCTACGCGTGCGAGCACTCCATGGGGCTGGTGGACCGGGAATCGGTACAGCGCATCGAGCTCCTCATGGAGGAGCTGGGCCTCGGCCCGGAGAGCCGCCCGGTGGTGGAGCCGGCCCGGGACGCGGCGGAGCGGGGGAGGCTGAAGGGAAAGGGAGCCAACGGCATCTACGTGGGGGCGGCCCTGGAGCTTCCCGACGGCACCGTGGTCACCGGAACGAACTCCCCCCTCATGCACGCCGCCGCCGCCCTCATCCTGGTGGCCTCCAAGCGACTGGCGGGTATTCCCAAGGACCGACACCTCCTGCCTCCGGCGGTGATCCACTCCGTGAGCCATCTCAAGAAGGACGTCCTGGGGAGAAAAAGGGTGAGCCTGAACGGTGAGGAGGCCCTCATCGCCCTCTCCATCGCCGCCACCTCCGACCCGGCGGCCCAGGCCGCCATGGAGACCCTGGGGAAGTTTCGGGGGTGCGAGGTCCATATGACCCACATGCCCACCCCCGGAGACGAGTCGGGCTTCAGGAAGCTGGGGGTGAACCTCACGGCGGACCCCCTCTTCGCCACCAACCGCCTCTTCATCTCGTGACGGCCTCGAACTCCCCGGGCTCGGCAGCGGCCCCCACGACCCGGCTTGGCGGCGTTTTCGCCGGCCCCTCCCCGAATGGAGACCCCGGAGTCCAAACCATGCCGGAATTCCCGAATCTCACCGTCCTGGACCATCCCTTGATCCAGCACAAGGTCTCCCTCCTTCGGGCCCGGGAGACCCCCAAGAAGCTCTTCAAGGAGCTGGTGGAGGAGATCGCCACCCTCATGGCCTACGAGGTGACCCGAGCCCTCCCTCTCCAGGAGGTCCGGGTGCACACTCCCTTGGAGGAAACCACGGCGTACCAGATCTCAGGGAAGAAGCTGGTGGTGGTGCCCATTCTCCGGGCCGGCTTGGGCATGGTGGAGGGTATTCTTCACCTCATTCCCAGCGCCCGGGTGGGGCACGTGGGAGTCTTCCGGGACGAGGAGACCCTCCTTCCGGTGGAGTACTACTTCAAGACCCCGCCCCCGGGAGGCCGGCAGTTCATCGTGGTGGACCCCATGCTGGCCACCGGTGGGTCCGCAGCGGCGGCGGTGGCCGCCCTCAAGGAAAGGGGAGCGGAAAGCATCCAGTTCATGTGCATCGTGGCAGCGCCGGAGGGGGTGGGGAAGATGCTGGAGGAGCACCCGGAGGTGCCGGTCTTCGCCGCCGCTCTGGACCGGCAGTTGAACGATGCGGGATATATCCTCCCGGGCCTGGGGGACGCCGGAGACAGGCTCTTCGGCACCCGATGAGCCTGAACGTTTTCCCCGGTCCCGGTGTCCGTTGTTTGAAGGTCTCCTGTCTCGCACCCTTCAACCGAGGACCCCCCACCGCTACACTCCCTCCATCTGAGTCAGCGGAGGCTACCATCTCCCGAGGCGAGACCCAGCAGCCCGGGGGCTCCCATCTCCCCGGGGCGGGACCCAGCAGCCCGGAAGAGGCACCCCCATCACGTCCACCCGTGCAGGTGCACATGCAGAATAGGCAATCTCGTTGGGATCCCCGCCGTAGCACCCTGGCCCTTCTCCTCCTGGCCTCCCTCTTTCCGGTGGCCCCGGGCCTGGCGTCTGCCCAGGAGAGCTATACCCTCCAGGACCTCCTCCGGATCGGGAGGGAGCAGAACCCCTCGGTCCTGGCCCTCCGGGCCGAAAGAGCCGGGATGGAGGCGGACCGGAAAGCTGCCGGGCGCTTCCAGAACCCCAGCCTGGAGTTCGAGTCCGGCACGGGGGAGCGATACCAGAGCGGGGACCGGCAGGGAGTGGAGGGGTGGTCCGTGCATCAGTCCCTGGAGAACCCCCTCACTCGGCGCCACCGCCTGGCTTCCCTCTCCTTCCTGGCGGCGGCGGCGGGAGAGGAGGTCCGCCTCGGGATCCTGGACGTGGACTTCGAGATCCGTACCCACTACTACAGGATCCTCTTCCTGGCGGAGCTCCAGGAGCTGGCCCGGCTGAACGAGGAAGCCCTGGAAGCCATCAGCCGCCTCACCGACGCCCGGGCCCAGCTGGGGGAGGTCCGTGAGCTGGAGGCCATCCGCCTCAGGGTGGAGCACCTCCGGGCCCGGAACGAGACGGCGGCAGCGGCCATGGAGCTGGACCAGTACCGCATGCACCTCAACACCTTCCTGGGCAACGTCCTCCCCCCGGGATTCGTCCTGGAGGGTGAGCTGGCGGCGGGGGAGTCGGAGCCGGATCTGGCCCTCCTCCTGGAGGAGATCCTGCCGAACCACCCGGCTCTCAAGGCCATGGCCCGTGAGCGGGAGGCGGCCACGTCCTCCATGCGAGCCGCCGGGATGGGGTGGATTCCGGGGCCGGTGTTGTCCGGGTCATCCCGGAACGAGCTCGATGGCAGGATCCGGACGTTGGGGATCGGCCTACGGGTGCCCCTGTGGGACTTCTCCAGGGCGGCTACGGAACGGGAGCGCCAGAGGGTGCGGTCCCTGGAGGAACGGGAGCGGGCACTCCGGCAGGAGCTGGAAGCCCAGGTCAGGATCCACCATAACCACCTCCGGCTGGACCGTCGGACCCTGGCCCTTTTCCAGGAGGGTCTCCTGGGGGCAGCCGACGCCAGCATGGAGATTGCCGAGGCCGCCTACCGGGAGGGGGAGATCTCCTTCCTGGAATACCTGGACGCCCGGCGGACCTACCAGCTCATTCAGATCGAGTTCCGGCAGGCCCTCTACGACTGGAACGCGGAGCGAGCCGCCCTGGAGCAGGCAGTGGGAGGAGGAACCCTATGAGCGTGAGCGCGGATCGTCGTTCGTTTGGGAGCGGGAGGCTCGTGGGACTGGCGGTCCTCCTGGCAGCCCTGACCTCATGGGCCTGCCAGCACGCACACGACCACGAAGAGGACCTCTCTGATGCCCTCGACCACCTCCATGAGCATGCCTGGGAGGTCCACGTGGAGCCGGAGCTGGTGGAGCCGTGGGGAATTGAAGTGGGCTCGCCGGGCCGTACCGACGTGGTGGCGGAGGTGGAGCTCCCGGGCGTACTGGGCACCAACGAGAACCGCACCGCCAGGGTGGGTCCCCTGGTGGCGGGGCAGATCGCCCGGGTGGGCGTGGACCTGGGCCAGCGGGTGCAGGCAGGCCAGACCCTGGCCACCCTGAACGCACCGGAGTTCACCCGGGTTCAGACCGCCCTCCTCCGGGCCTCCGCCCAGGCGGAGCTCAGCAAGAAGGATTTCGAGCGAGCCGTGTCCCTGAGGGAGCAGCAGGCCATCGAGGAGCGGGAGCTCCTGAGAAGGCGCTCCGCCTACGAGCAGGACCTGGCGGAGTTGAAGGCCGCCGAGCTTCTCCTCCTGTCCCTGGGAATGGACGTGGAGAGGGTTCGGGAGATGTCAGGCTCACCGGCCCAGCCACTGCCTCCGGAAGGACCTGGAACGGTGGAGCCCTTCCTCCCCATCCGAACCCCCATCAGCGGCGTGGTCCTCTCCAGGGACGCGGTCCTGGGGGACCATGTGGAGCCGGGCCGTACCCTCTTCACCGTCTCGGACCTGGGAACCCTCTGGGCCTTGCTGGACGCCTACGAGCACCAGGTACCCTACCTCTCCCGCGAAGCCGAAGTGGTGGTCCGGACCCCCCTCCTCCCGGGCCAGGACTTCCCGGGCCGTGTCACGTTCATCGCGGACCAGGTGGACCAGGAGCTCCGGACGGTGCAGGTGCGGGCAGAGGTTCCCAACTCTTCCGGCCTGTTGAAGCCCAACATGTACGTCCAGGGCCTCTTGCGGGTCCGGAGCCCGGGGGAGGAACGCATGGTGGTGCCCCCCGACGCCCTCGTTCTACTGGAGGGGCACCAGGTCGTCTTCGTGGAAAAGCCTCCGGAGCCCGGGGAGCGCCACACGGTCTTCGAAGCCCGGGAGGTGACCCCCGGAGAGCTCCTCACCGTGGGGCGAGTCATCCTTGCCGGGCTGGACGGATCCGAGCGGTTGGTGACCAAGGGAGCCTTCCTCCTCAAGGCGGAGCTCACCAAGGGGGCCGGAGGGCACGATCATGTCCATTGACGGGATCCCCAACCGGCCTCGGGAAGCCCAACCATGATCGGCGCCACCATCCGCTTCCTGGTGGCCCAGCGGGTCCTGGTGACGGCTCTAACCGTCACCGTGGCCTTCCTGGGCCTGGTGGCCTACCGCCACCTCATCATCGATGTCTTCCCTGACCCCTCCCCCGCCCTGGTCCAGGTCTACACCGAGGCCGAAGGCCTGGCCCCCCAGGAGGTGGAGCAGCTCGTCTCCATCCCCGTGGAAGCCGCCATGGCGGGACTTCCCCGGGTGGAGCGCATCCGAAGCACCTCCACCTACGGGCTCTCCCTGGTCAACGTCTACTTCGAGCAGGGCACGGACATCTACTGGGCCCGGCAGGTCCTGGCTCCCCGCCTTCACGAGATCCAGGCGGACCTCCCGCCCCAGGCGGGCGAGCCCTTCCTGGGCCCCATCGCCACGGGCCTGGGAATGGTCTACCTCTACTACCTGGAGGGGGAAGGGGTCTCCACCATGGAGCTCCGGACTCTCCAGGATTGGCTGGTGAAGTACGAGCTGAAGGCGGTCCCGGAGGTCTCGGAGGTCCTCACCATCGGGGGGGACATCAAGCAGTACCAGATCCTGGTGGACCCAAACGCCCTCCTGAGCTACGACCTGACCCTCACGGACCTCATGGAGCGCGTCCGGGCCAGCAACCGGAACGCCGCCGCCGGCTTCATCACAAGGGGCCCCGAGGAGTTCGTGGTCCGGAGCATCGGCCTTGTGCAGGAGGCCGAGGACCTCCGGAGGATCGTGGTGGCTCACAGGGCCGGCACACCCGTCTACCTCTCCAGCGTAGCCAGGGTGGAGGAGCTCCCGGCCATACGGAGGGGGGCGGCCCTGGCCAACGGCGAGGGTGAAAAGGTGGTGGGAATGGTGCTGAAGCTCTTCGGCTCCAACACCGCCCGGGTGATCCACAGCCTCGAGGAACGGATGGAGGCCGTGAACGCCAGCCTCCCGGAGGGCGTCCAGATCGTCCCCTTCTATAACCAGGCCGCCCTGGTGAAGGCCTGCCTCAGCACCGTCACGTGGAACCTGGGCGTGGGGGTGGCCCTCGTGGTCGTGGTCCTCTTCCTCTTCATGGGGCATCTGCCGTCGGCCTTCCTCACCATGCTCACCCTCCCCTTCTCGGTCCTCTTCTCCTTCATCGTCATGCAGCGCATGGGGCTGGCGGCGGACCTCATGACCTTCGGGGGGCTGGCCATCGGCATCGGGCTCATCGCCGACGCCGCCATCATCTACGTGGAGAACACCTTCCGTCACCTGCAGAAGGGTCTGGGGCGGCTGGAAGCCCTTGTGAGGAGCGGAGAGGAGGTCACCCGGCCCCTTTTCTTCGCCATCCTCATCATCATCCTGGTCTTCGTGCCCATCTTCACCCTCCAGGGAACCGAGGGCGTCATGTTCCGGCCCATGGGGCTGGCCATCTCGGCAGCCCTCCTGGGCTCCCTCTTCTTCACCCTTGTGAGCGCCCCGGCCCTGGGATGGTTCGTCCTGAGGGGAGCATCCCGGAGGGGCCTGGAGGACCCGGCCCTCATCCGGATCGTGCGAAGCCGCTACCTCGTCTGGTTCGAATGGTGCAGGGAGCGGCGGAAGGGAGTCCTGGTGGTGACGGGGATGGTCCTGGCCCTGGGGATCACCATCCTCCCCTTCATGGGGCGCGAGTACATGCCCACCCTGAGGGAAGGTACGTTGCAGCTTGGGGTGACCCTGAACGCCAACGCGAGCCTGGAGACCTCCATCGCCATGGGCATGGAGATCGAGAAACGGCTCATGGAGATGCCCGGTGTGGAGGGGACCCTAACCCGGATCGGCCGGGGGGAAGCGGGGAGCCACGGACACTTCGTGAACGACCTGCAGATCTTGATCCAGCTGGACTCACGGCGCTCCGAGTGGGTGGCTCGGAGCCTCCATGACATCCAGGACGCCATCAGCCACAGGCTGGAGGACCTCCCCGGAATCAACCTGAACCTCTCCCAGCCCATCGCCCACAACCTGGACGAGCTCCTCACGGGGGCCAGGGCCCCGGTGGCGGTGCGGATTTACGGGGAGAACACCGACACCCTTCAGCATCTGTCGGAAGAGATCGAGGCGGTCCTGGCCCAGGTCAGGGGGGCCGTGGACGTTCAGATCGAGACCTTCACAGGCCAGAACAACCTGGTGATCCACCTGGACCGGGGGGCCCTGGCCCGCCACGGGCTGGAGGTGGAGGGGGTGCAGCAGACGGTGGAGGCCGCCATCGGAGGGGTGGTGGTGGGGCAGGTCTACGACGGCAGGCGCCGCTTCGACATCTTCCTCCGGTTCCTCCCGGAGCACCGGGCCGACGTGCGACAGATCCAGGACCTCCTCATCCCCCTTCCGGGAGGGGGGAGGATCCCCCTGGCGGGCCTGGCCCAGGTGGAAGAGGTGGAAGACGCCAGGCTCATCAACCGGGAGGACGGCCGACGGTACAGCACCGTACAGGCCAACGTCCGGGGCCGTGACATGGGCCGATTCGTGGAGGAAGCCCAGGAGGCCGTGAACAGTGCGGTGGACGTCTCACCCGGATACACCTTGCGCTGGGGGGGACAGTTCGAGCTCCAGGAGCGGTCCCGGCGGACCTTCCTCCTTGTGACGCCCATCACCCTTCTCCTGGTGTCCATGCTCCTCTACACCACCTTCGGTTCCGCCCGGGAGGCTGGGGTCATCCTCATCAACATCCCCCTGGCCGTCACCGGCGGCCTGGCGGCTCTCCTCATCTCGGGCCAGTACATGAGCGTGCCCGCCAGCATCGGGTTCATCGCCATCTTCGGGATCGCCCTCCAGGACGGATTGGTGCTTCTTTCCACTATCCGAAGACGGAGCCTCGACGGCGACTCCCCGGCCCAGGCTGTCCTCTATGGGGTTACGACGAAGCTTCGGCCGGTCCTCATGACCACCTTTTCCACCGTCTTCGGGATCCTTCCCCTCCTCCTGGCCACGGGACCCGGAGCGGAGATCCAGCGCCCCCTGGCCACGGTGGTGGTGGGTGGGCTTCTCACCAGCACCCTGGTAACCCTCATCGTGCTCCCCCTGGTCTACCAGACGCTGCTGGAGAGGAGCGATGGACGAAGCCGGGGTTACCCGAACCCAACCTCGGCGCCATGAACCTTGTGGACCTTCCCATGCGGGTGGCCCCTCATCCCCTCCTCCGGCCGGCGGCCTTCACCACCTCTTTCCCCGGACCTCTGGGAAGCCTCCCATCCCCGGCCTGGCTCCTGGACCTGCTGGACCTCGCCGCCCGTGGACCCCTGGAGCGGGACGAGGAGGTGCGCCTGGCAGTGAGAGGTATGCTCCGGCACTGGGGGCACAAGCCCGCGGGACGGGGGAAGCCCGCCTCCGAGTACCTGGTGAGGGCGGTGGGGGAGGGGGAGCTGGGCTCCATCAACGTGGGGGTGGACGTCTGCAACGTGGTTTCCCTCCACTCGGGCCTCCCTATCGCCCTGGTGGACCTGGATCTGGCCGCTCCCCCCTTCCGTGTGGCTCGGGGCGCCGAGGGGGAGCGCTACGTCTTCAACCCCGCCGGCCAGGAGATGGAGCTCAAGGGCCTCATCTGTCTCTACGATGCCCAGGGGCCCTGCGCCAACCCGGTGAAGGACGCCCAGCGGGTGAAGACCAGGGAAGAGACCACCAGGACCCTCACGGTGATCTGGGGAGTCCTGGGCCATGAGGTACGGCGGGACGCCGCCGTGGCCTGGTACCGAGAGCTTCTGGAAAGGGTCGGAGGGGAGGTGGCGGAGGTTCCGGTACGGCTTGATTCGCAGGCCGACCACTCCGCGCAGTAGGCCCCTCCCTACCTCGCTGCGAGGGTATCTCCCTCCGGGCTCTCCTTGCCGGCCACTGCCCAATGGAGGGGAGGAAGGATGATGATGGCCGCCAGACCCACAAGGGCCGCGACGGAGAGGAGGGTCCAGACGATGTCGAACTCGGGCCCGAAGCCGGTGAAGATGGGCCGGGCCTCCCTCCATAGCACGAACCCCGACAGTCCAGCCAGACCCAGGAAGAGGGAGGCCCGCCCAGGTCGCCGGGGCTTGGCCGGGTTGTCCCGGAGGGAAAGGACGCTCAGGGGGGCCAGGATGCAGCTCCCCAGCCCCACAGCCCCCAGGAGCCAGAAGGCGAAGAGCAGGTAGGGGTTGCGCACCAGCGCCACCAGCCCCGAGAGGAGGATCCAGATGAGGAGGGAAATGGCGCCCACCACCACGATGGTGCGGTACACGCCGAGGATCACCGCCGCCGAAACGGGAGCTCTGGCCGACATGCATGCCTCCGGAAGGATCGCCCACCCGCAGGCCGCCTCGGGAGATCCACAGGCGACCCCGGGTTGGACAGAAGTGCCCGGCGACAATGTGGCGGTTTAATCTATTTTCGGCAATATTTCTGTGCAGCACGCACAAGAGAGGATGGCTTTCATCGGTTGTCTACCCGTCGCGGGAAGAGGGCCGACGGATTTCCAGCCAGAGGGCACTCAGCGGTGATCCCCGAACACCGAGCCCTTCCGCCCGAGCCTCAGCGGCGATCCCCGAACACCGAGTCCGAACGGAGAGACATCAGTGGCGCTCTCCGGACACCGAGCCCTTCCGCCCGAGCCTCAGCGGCGATCCCCGAACACCGAGTCCGAACGGAGAGACATCAGTGGCGCTCTCCGGACGTGGAGTCCGGTCGGCTCCTGGAGGATCGTCTCCAAGGCCGGAGGATCTCCTCCGCTCGGACACCTGCCACCCCGGGCCATGGACCAGCCTTCCGAGGCTCCGCCGGTTCCCCCAGGGACTCCGTGATCTCCCGCATGCGAGCCTCGAAGAAGAACTCCGTCCGGCCGAAGGTGGGACGGAGCTCGTCCAGCCAGGCC
>Ga0209498_1002985_pt1 | contig 10141 bp, 3 predicted proteins | sample WalLakDeSediment_FD_184131 | JGI IMG/M metagenome (GOLD analysis project Ga0209498, IMG submission 184131) | Lake sediment microbial communities from Walker lake, Nevada to study Microbial Dark Matter (Phase II) - Walker Lake 11/02/13 Deep... | ecosystem: Environmental > Aquatic > Freshwater >... | reverse complement strand
AAAAAACGGCAGTCGAATTTCGAATGAAGAAATGACAGAGGTACTGGACATATACGAGACTGTTTTTGATCATCAGTCTTTTACGGGAAGATCGGGAACGTTCTATAAATATGAGGGGCTTGGCAGTATTTACTGGCACATGATTTCCAAGCTGTTGCTTGCCGTTCAGGAAACCTATTTCAGGGCTGTTGATGAAGTTGCCGATAACTGTTTTTTATCCGATCTTGAAAATAAATATTTCGAAATCAAAGACGGGATCGGAGTTCATAAAAATCCCCGGGAGTATGGTGCTTTCCCGACGGATCCCTATTCTCATACCCCTGGACATGCCGGCGCCCAGCAGCCCGGTATGACCGGCCAGGTAAAAGAAGATTTGATATCAAGATGGGGTGAACTGGGTCTCATAATCAGAGACGGTCAGATTCATTTTTCACCCTCACTTTTTAAAAGCAGTTGGTTCCTGAACAAGTCTCAGGTTTATTATTATTACGATCTGAACGGTAAAAGGCAGTCTTTAATGTTATGTGAGAACATGTTTGCCTATACTTTTTGCCAGGTACCTGTCATTTATATTTTATCTGATCAGAGTAATATTTGTGTGTATTTCAAAGACGGTTCGGAAGAAGAAATATTTGATAACAAGATCAGTGAATCGATCAGTCAGTCAATTTTCCGGCGTGAGGATAAGATTAATAAAATAGAGGTTATGCTAAGCCTTTAAGTAATGTAATGAAAGTCCAAGGAGAAGATATGAAGAAAGTTATTTTTATTCTATGTCTATTAACCTGTATGTTATTACAGGTTTCCGCCCAGAGTTCCCGGATCGCCGGGACAGTTACCGATGCGATTACGGGGAGTACGCTGCCCGGCGCTAATGTCTTTATTAAAGACAGTAATCTGGGGAGCGCTTCGGATAGAAACGGTGAATTTATAATAAGAAACGTTTCTCCGGGCACGTACACGCTTCTGGTCTCATATGTCGGATATGAATCCGTTGAGGTGGAGGTAGAGGTCGGAGCGGGAGAAATTGTAGAAAGAGATATTGCGATGACATTTAAAGTTTTGTTAGGTGAAGAGGTCGTTGTAACAGCCCAGGCTGAAGGCCAGATGCAGGCTATCAATCAGCAAATCTCTGCCCTCACTGTTCAAAATATCGTTTCAGCTGCAAAAATTCAGGAACTACCGGAATCGAATGCTGCCGAGGCAGTAGGCAGATTGCCGGGTATTTCGTTGCAGCGTGAAGGAGGAGAAGGAAATAAAGTGGTGATAAGGGGATTATCCCCGCAATACAATAAGGTTCAGGTCGATGGTGTGTCCTTAGCGGCTACAGGTGAGGACGACCGCAGCGTTGATTTGAGTATGATATCACCGGAAGTTCTTGCCGGTATTGAAGTAAGCAAAACAGCCATGGCCGATCGGGAAGCAGACGTACTGGGAGGCACAGTAAATTTCGTCCTCAGAGGTGCTCCCAGGGAACCCACGTTAAGTTTTAATATACAAAGCGGGTATAATGATCTCAGAGGCGAACTGAAAAACTATAAATATAACGTAGGCGGTGGTAAACGATTTTTCAATAATAGAGTGGGATTATTTGCCCTCGGGAATCTTGAACGAGTAGACAGAAGCGATAACAGCGTTTTTGCCAACTATCAAATGTTCCAGGACACCATTTCCATCGCCAATGGATTAGGTTTTCAGGATGTTGACCGCATAAAAGAACGTCTTGGCGGTATCCTGGTTTTGGATTACACTACACCGAACACCCATCTGAAATTTTCAAATATGTTCAGTAGAATTGATGAGGATACGTATCAAAGGCAAGAATATCTGGATGCTGTTAGCAGAAACCATCGCTATGTTGGAATCCATGGCATAGAAGATATCACTGTCTCAATGAATTCTCTGCAGCTTGAGCAATATTTCGGAAGGGCTTTATTAACGAGTGGCGTGAGTTATTCCCAATCCAGAAGTAATACTCCTGAACAAATAATAATTGAAGCAAACGAAGGCCTGGCATTTGATAGAGGCTGGAGTTATACCGAGGAATTTCTCCATCCCGCAGATTTCACTAAAAAAGCAGTGAACGATACATCAAGGATGTATATAGAATGGTTCAGAGAAAGAAGTGCTAAAGTATCAGAATCTGAATTTTCAACGAATCTGAATCTGGAGTGGGGACATGAAACCCGTTTTGCCCAAATTAATCTTAAAATAGGCGGTATGTATAAGCATAAAATCAAATCTTATGACAATGAAGAAGCACGAATACCGCTTGCCTGGAATGATTTGGCTCTGGCAAGGACCTTTTTGGCGGATGAATTCGGATTAACGGGGTATGATATCGATGATGATTTCCCCTATTCCCCCTTTATTGACAGAGGATATGATCCGCGAAGATTTATGGCGGGTAACTTCGCTATTAATCGTATTCCCGACCGCGATAGATTGGTCAAGTATTACAATGCGATAAAAAATCTCGAGGAGGTTCGGGGTTCGCCGATAGGGAAAACTGTGTACCGGGATTATACTGCTTCTATTATGAATGATTATGATGGTTACGAAGATTATCTCGCGGGGTATATACTTCCGATAATCCGATTCAGTGACATTTTAACAATCATCCCCGGTCTGCGTTACGAACAGAATAAGACCAATTACAGCGCGAACAGAGCGTTCAGCGCTGCAAGATGGGCCGATCCTATTCTCTATGAAAATTTCTCTTCTATTCGAAAAAATGATTATTTCCTGCCGATGTTTCACGTAAAATACCAGCCATTCAACTGGTTTGATATTCGTGCCAGCTACACGGAAACACTTTCAAGACCCAGTTATCAAAGGATTATTCCAACCTGGGCAGTATGGGAAAGTAATATCGCCTATAACAATACATCGCTTGTACCTTCTACGGCAAAAAATACTGATGTGTTCCTTTCATTCTACAGCAATCAAATCGGACTCCTGACTATAGGCGGATTTCATAAAAATATTAAAGATTTTATTTTTGATACAGCCATATGGATTATAGATGAATCCTTTCTTAACCCGGAGTGGCCGGCATCGGTTCGGCCCGGCGGAAGAGCATACGGGTTTATAAATAATCCGAATATCGCTACACTGTACGGTTTTGAGTTTGAATGGCAGTCAAATTTCTGGTTTTTACCGGGTGCATTAAAAGGTTTGGTCTTATCGACAAATTATACCTATACCTATTCCAGTCTGGTGTATCCACGTGTGGAAGCTGTTTGGGGAATTGTCCAGATAGGCCCTATCAGGGTGCCAAGAGTTGTGGATACAAAGGACGGCAGCTATGAAGCACGGCTCCTGGATCAACCGACTCATATTTTTAATATCACACTTGGATTTGATTATAAAGGATTCGGTATACGGTCATCTATGCAGTTCAGATCCGATATATTTGCCGGAATTCACTGGCATCCCCAGATGCGATCGACCACCGAACCGCTGACACTTTATGATATGAAAATCCGGCAAAAATTACCCGTAAAAGGATTACAGATATTTTTTGATGTCAATAATATATCCAGAGCTATCGAACAAACGACAAACGATGGAACAGGTTGGTTCTCTTATAATAGTTATTACGGATTGACTGTTGTCGGTGGTTTTCGATATGATTTTTAAATAATCGATGCAATGTAAAATGTCTAAAAGATCTGTTTTATTTGAAAGGAGGTGGTAGGAAACGAATGAACGATTTTGTGGGAAGGAATAATAGTTAAAATTAACCAAAAGGAGAAATTACCATGAGAAAGACAAAATTGTTACTTGTGTTAGGTGTGTGTCTGCTTTTTTCAGGATCGTTATTTGCGCAATCGGACACTTTGTATGTGCCGGCTCTGACTGCCGGGGGAGATTTTTATATAAATTCCCTAATTAAATATGTGGCCGGTGATACCAGTGCAGCAGGTGAGCAGTTGCATAAAGTTTACAAACTGGAACGGGGTCAATTCTATGTGCTGGATAACTCTTTAATTCTGAGAAATCCCGTTGAAATAGTGGCAGATCCGCCCGAGTCGGGTGATCCTGCTAAAGTACCCCCGAAAATTTTATCGAACGTAACTATAGATGGTGGAACAGCCACACAGAACCTGATTGAAGTATATGCAGATTTTACACTCAAAAATGTATGGCTTGCAGGGATGAATCTGGGTCACACAGACCGTGGATGGGGATTCCCGGGACATGCCATAGCTGTACAGGATTCATTTGTGACGGTAAGATTGGATGGTATCTGGCTTGATTATAACGGCTGGTCAATGATCGGAACAGTTGCACCTCATACCAGTTGGTTTATCAACGGGCTCCATGCAAGGAATCAACAAAACCCCGGAGATCAATGGACGACGTTTGCGTTCTGGTTTGAAAATTCGGCAGTCGTCGATACTTTCGTCGTAACAAACAGTACGTGGTTTCAGGCAAATAGTTTTTTCCTGTTCCCGCCCCCTGTCGTGCAGTATCTCAAGATAGATCATTGTACATTTGTTAATACATTGAAGTGGCCATTACATAGAACACAATGGCAAAGAGAAGCGTATATAACAAACAATATCTTTTACAATGCGGGCGCTTTATCAATGACACAGGAAGAGCAGGAAGGCCAGGATTCCCAGAACCTGGAATTCGGGATTATCAATATTGATACCCTCGCAGCCAATGCCGATCCGGCAATAGATCCCGGCAAATACACAATACCTGAAGAAGAACGTATCTTTCACGTAAAGAATAATTTGTATTATTTTAGTGACGGTGTTCAGGATTACTGGAACGATGTCGCGGCTGTCAAGCCTGCTCTGTGGATGAATGCCCGGACAGAGGCAATGTTTGCGGATAATGAAACCTGGCCCGGTCTGGTGGCTTCAAATAACTGGAACATGGATCCGATGTTCAATGATTTCCCTGCTCTTGCCGACGCAAATGCAGAATTATATGCCGTTATAAGAAGCATCAGACAAGGCGTCACCTATGAATGGGACTGGGATGTTAATAAGGGAGAGGATTTTTACAGGCTCATCCATGAACATCCGCTGCCGGAAAATTTCGCTTCGCACACCGGTTTAACCGGTACAGACGGACTACCCCTTGGTGATTTGAGATATTATCCCGAAGAGGCACTTGTTCCTGCACGTATCGATATAGTCGAGCCGCCCGGCTGGACTTCCATGCAGCCCTTCCCGGCTGTATTTAATATGGATACCGATATGGTCGACTGGACAGGCTATACGTTCTTCCCGTTCGCAGGTGCGGACCTTGCACGTATCGTCAATCCCGACAAATCGGGTCTGAACGAAACCGACTTTGTTCTGGAATACACCAAACCCCAGGGCAGCGATGCATGGGCAGGATTCTTCTATCAGCTGGACAATCCGATCAATGTTACCGATGAGTCGGTCTTCAAGCTCAATATCTGGTCCCCGCGGGCAGGCATCGAAGTTATTTTGAAACTGGAAGTCGAGGGTGGCCCCGCAACGGGCGACCTGAAAACCCCTGTCACCGCAGCCGGAGAGTGGGTTGAACTGGTGTGGGATATCAGCGGTCAGAATCAGGAAATCAACTGGGATAAGATCGTCGTTATTATAGATCTTGCCACACATCCGGTACCGACAACGGAGACATGGTATCTGGATGATTTCCGTCTTGAAGGTATTAACCCGGTATCGGTTGAACAAATAGTCGATGCGGGTATTCCTCAAAAATATGAACTCGGTCAGAACTATCCGAATCCGTTCAATCCATCGACGACTATCCGCTTTGCATTACCGGAAGCATCGAATGTTCAGCTTGAGATCTATAACGTCATGGGTCAGCGGGTGACTACCTTAATCGGAAACGAGATGTATAATGCCGGTTTCTATGAAGTTGTATGGAACGGCCGCGACCAGAATAATATGCCTGTCGCCAGCGGTATGTATATGTACCGTATTACGGCAGGAGAATTTACCCAGATCAAGAGAATGGTGTTCCTGAAATAAGGATCACATGCTATGTGATGTGGTTTATGATATAACTGTTATACGGAAAAGAACGTCCACCTACGGACGTTCTTTTCCTTTTTTATGATTCACAAATGTATATGTAAGAATAATCATGCACATAACAAAAATATTTATTTCTTCCTTGTTACTCCTTATTTTTTCACTTACCTCCGGTCAAGGAAAAGATTTTGTGAAAACCCCCAGTCCCTCATTTTATACAATGCCTTTGCATGATCCCCATGCCGTGTACTTTACACCCGATCAATTCGATGTGACTCCGGACGCAGATGGTGATGATTCAGCGGCATTGCAGGCAGCGATCGATACTGTTCAGAAACGATACCGGTTCGGTATTGTTTTTATACCGGAAGGAACGTATCAAATAACGAAAACAATCTATGTGTGGAAAGGTATTCGTCTCATTGGTTACGGCGAAAACCGGCCTGTGTTTGTCCTTGAGGAAAATACACCCGGATATCAGGAGGGTGAAGGCAAATATATGATACACTTTGTGCATGATAAACCTGAAGAGGGAAGACCCATCAGAGATGCCAATCCGGGCACTTTTTACAGCGCTATCAGCAATATCAATTTTCATATCAAAGGCGGAAATCCCGCCGCAATAGCCGTACGTTCTTTCTTTGCGCAGCATAGTTATATTGCCCACGTGGACTTTTTTATCGGAGAGGGAAGAGCGGGTGTGGAACAGGTGGGGAATGAAATTGATAATTGCCGGTTTATCGGAGGAGATTACGGCATTATTACGACAAAACCCTCGCCCAGCTGGCCATTTTTAATGATTGACTCCTATTTCGAAGGACAAAGAAAAGCAGCGATTTCTACTGAGGAAGGAGGATTGACGCTCGTCAGAAATCATTTTAAAAACGTGCCGCATGCAATTGTCGTTAATCCCGACCGCGCGGAAGAATTGTTTATCACAGATTCCCGGTTTGAGAATATTACCGGTCCCGCAGTCGTTATCAGTGATGAGTATAATGCCCGCTCCCAGTATAATTTTAAAAATATCGTTTGCAGCAATGTCCCGATACTGGCTGCATACAGGAAGAGCGGCAAAGAAATAAAAGTTGACGAACCATTGTATCGCGTGGAAGATTTTTGTCATGGGATGCAGATAGATGATCTTGGAGCCCATCCTGAGATAAAAACCACCTTTGACTGGGTCCCTCTCAAACAGGTACCTCCTCCCGTCCCTTCGGATATCTTCTCGCTTCCGGATGCCCGGGACTGGGTGAATCTCCGGGAGCTGGGAGCGAAAGGTGACGGTATAACAGATGATACGGATGCGATACAAAAAGCCATAGAAGAATTTAACACTCTATACCTGCCGACCGGACGGTACCTGGTAACAGAAACGATCCGGCTGAAACCGAATACGGTGCTGATCGGCCTGCATCCCATGACCACGCAGCTTGTTCTGGCAGACAGAGCGCCGGGATTTGAGGGACCGGGTTCTCCGAAGCCTCTTCTCGAGAGCCCCCAAAATGGGGAAAATATTATTACGGGAATCGGACTGAATACAGGCGCTTACAACAACCGGGCGGTTGCAGCAAAATGGATGGCCGGTGAACATTCGATGATGAATGACGTGAGATTTGTCGGATGCCACGGTACCTATAATGCAGACGGATCTCCCGTACCAGTCTACGATCGATTTCGGTTGACAAATCCGTACCCCGACAGAGATTGGGATTCGGAGTACTGGAGTTTATGGATCACGGACGGCGGAGGCGGCACGTTTAAAAATATCTGGACACCTAACTCTTTCGCGCAGGCAGGTATATATATTTCAAACACTTCAACGCCCGGAAGAATTTATGCGATGTCGCTCGAACATCATGTGAGATATGAATTGATTATAGAGAATGTTTCGAACTGGAAATTATATGCAATTCAATTCGAAGAAGAAAGCGCCGAAGGCCCGGAAGCGCTGCCGGTGAGGATAGAGGATTCAAGTAACATTGAATTTGCGAATCTGTATTTGTACCGCGTGATCAGAATGAAAACGTCTTTCCCGTATGGTGTCTTGATCAATAACTCGCGGGATCTTCGATTCCACGGCATTCATCTTTACAGTCCGACGGTTTATTCGTTTGATAACACGATATATGATACTACCCATAATTATCAGATACGGGAACGGGAAATAGCCAGACTCACTATATCGGGGAATCCGCCGAAAGAAAATAGCAGGGATACACTATCATCGGGCATTGTACTTTCACAAACGCCCGAGAAGGTAGCGGGAGGCTTTGAATGGATTGCAGGACTTACCTCCGACGCGGAAGGAAATGTGTATTTTACGGATTCACGAAAGAAACACATTTACAAGTACTCAGGCAGGGATGATGAACTCAAACGTATTGCCGACGTGCCTTTTGAACCTTCGGCTTTGGTTTTTGATCAGGCCGGTAATCTCCTGGTCAGTACCCGGCAGGGAGAGCTGGTGGCATTTCATCCCGACAGCGGTGTCATTGATTTGTCCCCTCTTCCTGAGGTCTCTGCCGATTCTCATGATGGAAAAATCGCCGTGCTTCCGGGACATCTGTGGCGGGATGAGCATGATTTTCTGGATATAACCACCTATTCGGAAAGCAAACCGCCTGTAACATATTCATCCTACCAGCAGTATTTCAGGAAACAAACCAATCCGCTTGAAAACCATTTTATTGCACCGGACGGTGTCACCTTTATTCCCCATTTCAGTGACTTACGAAGAACTGTCTCTTTAAAAACGGCCGTCCCGGGTTCTCATTATTATATGGCGGATGAATTCGGGCAAAAGACCTATCGGTTTGAGGTTCAGCCAAATGGTTCGCTGAGGAATCCGGAGCTGGTTGCAGAGCGGGGTGAACTTGATGTCGCAGTGGATGTTGAAGGCAATGTGTATATTCCGGCAGGTCATGTGTATATATACGATAAAAAAGGTGAACTGATCGATGTTATCAGGGTTCCGGAGAGGCCTGCCTCTGTCACCTTCGGCGATTCGGATAATAAAACATTATATATTGCTGCCAGATCATCTCTTTATAAAGTGAGAGTTACGTACCCGGGCCGAAAAATGACCATCGATGAATTTGCCGAATGAGATAAACCGACCCGCTCTGCGAATGGAAAATTGTATTTACACCGGACAAGTGCTCTTTATTTTCCTTCATTAATTGTATCCGAATCATTACTTAATGAAATCTTGCACGACGGTTTTCGGTGCAACGGAGTGTATTGAGAAAACCGATGTCACAGGTGCATACGGTTTATATTTCCGAAAAATATTTTTATATTAATGGGAATTATTAACTGATGTTACGCAAAGTATTATATCTCACCCTTTCAGGGTTACATTTTGTTTTTAATTATTATGTCGGGGCGTTGCCCCGACCTGATATATGTAACCCCTTCGGGGTTAAACTGCTGAAAATAGTCCCCAAAGGGGACAAATACATCAGCCAAGGGCAACGCCCTTGGTTTTGAGTAACCAATAAAAATATTTTACCCTGAAAGGGTTAAATAAAAAATCTGCCATCGACACCCTTTGCGTAATATCAGTTATTAAAAGGACGTATCATGAATGAATTCTTAGAGCACGTAAAAAAGGGATTGACGCAAAACCCCAAAGCACTCTCATCAAGATTTTTCTATGATGCAACGGGAGATGAGCTGTTTCAAAAGATAATGCACATGGAAGAGTATTATCTCCCGGAGTGTGAAATGAATATCATTAATAATCAAAGTGAGCATATTGCAAAAGATATTGCAAACACGACAAAAGAGCTCCATATCATAGAGCTTGGAGCGGGTGACGGTTCGAAAACGAAATTTTTGCTCAGTACCTTCCGCTCGTATTTTGATCCGTTATTTTATACGGCATTGGATATTTCAGGGAACATTTTAGAGGAAAACAAGGAACAAACCCGGCAAGTCCTGCCTGAACCGCATGTCAATTATATCGCCGGAAACTATTTCAAGACATACCCGAGAATAAGCGAAGACGATACCACAAGATTAGTGCTCTTTCTCGGAGGGAATATCGGGAACTATAAACTCCAGGATGCCATCGATTTCTTTAAATTTATACGAAATGATCTGCAAAAGAATGATTATTTTATCGTAGCGTTTGATATGGCAAAACA
>Ga0209498_1002984_pt1 | contig 10141 bp, 10 predicted proteins | sample WalLakDeSediment_FD_184131 | JGI IMG/M metagenome (GOLD analysis project Ga0209498, IMG submission 184131) | Lake sediment microbial communities from Walker lake, Nevada to study Microbial Dark Matter (Phase II) - Walker Lake 11/02/13 Deep... | ecosystem: Environmental > Aquatic > Freshwater >... | reverse complement strand
TGCTCTTCGGGTTCGTCATCGGCGCGCCATCACTTCGATTGCGCGGCGACTACCTCGCCATCGTCACGCTCGCCTTCGGCGAGATCGTGCGGATGACGCTCAACAACTGGGAGGCGCTCACCAACGGTCCGGGCGGGATCCCCGGCATCCATCCGCCGGTGATATTCGGGTGGGTGGTCGACCAGCCTGCCGAGTTCTACTACCTGCTGCTCGTTGCGGTCGTCATCATCGTCGCGCTGCTCAGCAACTTGAAGAACTCCCGCATCGGGCGCGCGTGGAACGCGCTGCGCGAGGACGAGATCGCCTCCCACCACTCCGGCGTGCACCCCACGCAGGCGAAGATGCTCGCGATGGTGATGAGCTCGGGCATCGCGGGTCTTGCGGGGGCGATCTTCGCCTACTACCAGCAGTTCATCAACCCGACGTACTTCCTGTTCATGCAGTCGGTCATCGTGGTGTGTATGGTCGTGCTCGGCGGCATGGGTTCGATCCCGGGAGCGATCCTCGGTGCTGTGGTGCTCGACGCAACACCGGAGGTCATCCGCCAGACCTTCACGACATGGTTGCCGCGAGCGCTGGGCAGCGACTTCATGCCCGGCGTACAGGCTGCGTTGCAGACCGACTTCGACCGCTACCGGATGCTTATCTTCGGCTTCGTGATCGTGCTCATGGTGATCTTCCGGCCCGAAGGGCTGCTACCCAACCAGTTGTGGCGTCGGGAGGTTCACGAGGAGGACCCCCGCGAGCTCGAGCACACCCGCCAACACCTCTTCGACTTCGAAGAAGGCCGTCAGGACCTGGAGGTGTAGCCGATGTCAGAGGTCGTACTCGACGTCCGCGCCACCACCAAGTCGTTCGGCGGGCTGAAGGCCGTGAACAACCTCTCGTTCGAGGTCCGCGAAGGCGAGATCGTCTCGCTCATCGGCCCGAACGGGAGCGGGAAGACCACGACGTTCAACGTCATCACGGGACTCTACGAGCCGGACTCCGGAGACATCCTGCTCAAGGGCGAGTCGATCGCCGGGCTTAGCCCGGCGAAGATCTACGAGCGGGGAGTGGCGCGGACCTTCCAGATGCTGCGGCTTTTTCCGGCGATGAGCGTTCTCGAGAACGTGCTTGTGGGAATGCACGGGCGCACGCGGGCCAACGTGCTCGACTGCATGTTCCGCACGCCACGCATGCGCCGCGAGGAGGAGACCTCGGTCGTCCGTGCCCGCGAGATCCTCGAGTACTTCCCTGGACGCTTCCCCGAGGTGCGTCACGCGCAGCCCGCTTCCTCGCTTTCGTACGCGAACCGGCGACGCCTCGAACTCGCCCGGGCGCTTGCCGGCGAGCCGTCGCTCCTGCTGCTCGACGAGCCGGTCGCCGGGATGAATCCGGCGGAGTCGCTCGAGGTGATGCGCCAGATCCGCGACCTGCGCGACAGGGGCTACACCATCCTAATGATCGAGCACGACATGAAGGTCATCATGGGCGCATCCGACCGAGTGATCGCGATGGACCATGGCATCAAGATCGCCGAAGGCGCGCCCACCGATGTGGCGAACGACCCGGCCGTTGTGGAGGCTTATCTTGGCAGGCGAGGCGCAGACACCGCTTCTTGAGTTCCGGGGGGTGCACACCCACTACGGGCGCATCCTGGTCCTCAAGGACGTCAACTACCGGGTCGGACCGGGCGAGATCGTCTGCCTGCTGGGAGGTAACGCCTCGGGCAAATCGACGACCATGAAGACGATCCTCGGCATCGTGAAGCCCACCACCGGGCAGGTGCTCTACGACGGCAAGGTCATCAACAACATGCGCACCGCCGAACGTATCAAGCTAGGCATCGCCACCGTGCCGGAGAACCGCCGTCTCTTCCCGCACCTGACCGTACTCGAAAACCTCGAGATGGGCGCCTACACGCGGCGTGACCCGGAGGGCGTGGCTGCCGACCTCGAGCGCGTCTACGAGCTCTACCCCCGCGTATACGAACGCCGCTCCCAGCGCGCCGGGACGCTTTCAGGGGGCGAGCAGCAGATGGTGGCGTTTGGCCGCGCGCTCATGAGCAGCCCCCGCCTCATCATCATGGACGAGCCATCGATGGGACTCGCTCCCGCGCTGGTCGACCAGTCGTTCGACACGATCGCCGAGATCAACAAGCAGGGTGTGGCGGTGTTCGTGGTCGAGCAGAACGCGACCGCGGCGCTCTCGATCGCCGACCGCGGCTACGTGCTGCAGAACGGACGCGTGGTCATGGAGGGCGCCGCCCGGGAGTTGCTGGAGAACGAGGAGCTCAAGAGGGCGTATCTCGGCGGGTAGGGGGCGAACGGCTGAGGAGGTGGCCCGGATGCATCGGACACCGATCGGGCGCCGGCGCCGGGCTCTGCTGCTCGGTGCGCTCCTGCTGGCCTTCGGCGTGACGGGGTGTCGCGGCACCGTGGATACCACAGGTCCGCCCGATGCCGGGGAGGCGCCCTCCGACAAGCCGCCGGCGTTCGTCGTCTCGGCAGACCTCGTGCACCCGGATGACTTCGAGTACCTTGGCGCCTTCCGTCTGCCCGATGACGCCGAGCGGCCGCGGACGTTCGCGTACGGCGGGCAGACGATGACGTACAACCACTCGGGTGACCCTGACGGGCCTGACGACGGCTTTCCCGGCTCGCTCTTCGTGATGGGTCACAACCGCCTGCCATACGGAGAGCTGCCGGACGGCAATCAGGTCGGCGAGATCGCCATCCCCGCGCCGCTCGTCGCCACCTCGGTAGCAAACCTAGGGCAGGCCACCTTCCTGCAGGAGTTCCGCGACGTAGCCGTCGGGAGCTTCGAGGCGCTGGAGGAGCTCCCGCGCGTCGGCATGGAGTACCTCGACCGGCCGGAGACCGGCCCGCGCATACACCTCGCCTGGGGCCAGCACCTGCAGGATGAGCCGCGCACGCAGGCCGCCTCACACGCGTGGTTCTCCCCCGACCTGTCCCGTCCCGATCTGCAGGGCCCGTGGTTTATCGGTGAGCGGTCCCTCTACGGCGTCAACGACTACCTCTTCGAGATACCGGCCGAGTGGGCCGAGCTCTACGTCGAAGGGCGCCACCTGGCTACCGGGCGCTTCCGGGACGGCGGGTGGTCGGGGATGGGTCCTGCGCTCTACGCGTACCGGCCGTGGACGGCCGACGGCTCGCCTGCCCCGTCCGGAAGCCGCCTCGACGAGGTTGCGCTGCTCGAGTACGCGAAGTCCGACGAGACCGACCGCATCGAGCGGTGCATCGACGGCTACCAGCATCCCGACGAGTGGAGCGGAGGTGCGTGGCTCACCGCGAACTCCGGCACCTCGGCGGTCATGTTCGCAGGTACCAAGGGTACGGGCGCCCGGTACTGGTACGGGTACGTGAATCCAGCCGGTCCCGACGAGCCGTGCGTGGAGCGGGAGATGATCGGGCAGTTCCCGCTCTGCCGTCTGGCGGACGGCACGCCGTGTCCCGACGAGGCGGACCTTACGTGCCCGGATCACACGTCGGAGCGCGGCTGGTGGAGCAGCCGTTTCGAGGCACGCCTCACCCTCTACGACCCCTCGGACCTCGCCCGCGTAGCTACCGGCCAGCTCGAGCCGCACGAGCCGCAGCCCTACGCCTACCTCACCATTGACGAGCACCTCTTCGGCAACCCGTCCGGCATCGAGTCCGAGATGCTCGGGACCGGCGTGCAGCGTCGCTACCGGCTCGGGGACGTCGCGTTCGACCGCGCCAACGGATACCTCTACGTGCTCGAACTCTTCGCCGAGGAGGCTCGCCCCGTGGTGCACGTCTGGCGGGTGCAGTAGTCCGGCAGAACGCAGGCACTCCTCTACCAGGGCTGGTTTCCCGAGGCGACCATGAACAGCATGATCGGCAGCTGCAGGTCGAGCAGCCCGTGCGCGACCATCAGGTAGGGCAGCAGCGAAGGCCTCCGGTCGATCACGTAGCCGAGGAAGACCGCGAACGGCAGGAACATCCCGAAGCGCCAGAGGATGAAGGCCGGGTCGAAGACGAGCGGTAGCGTCACGTGCTGGAGCGCGTGTGCGGTCCCGACCAGCAGCGGCACCCACCACACCCGTCCGACCTGGCTGCGGATGCGCGGCATCGCGTATCCGTAGTAGGCCGGGAGCTCGGTGAGCGCGATGGTGAGCGGGAAGAGCAGGAGCGCCGTCCAGAGCATCCACGGCGGGAGCGTCTGGAACATGATCGTGACCGGTGTCGCCGGGTCGTCGAAGAGCGCCTCGGCGAGCCAGACGTTGGGGAAGTAGGCGAGCGGTCCGGCGATGAGCATCGCGCCGAGAAGCCAGAGCAGGTCACGACCCACGCTTCTGCGGTCGAAGCCGTAGAGCCTCCAGACGCGGATGCCTTCGTCGCGCGCGGCGAGCCAGAGAAGCGCGAAGGTGTCGGCGTTCGCGAAGATGGCGGCGAGCGGCCACCACGCCACCGATCGTGCCCAGGGCTCCGGCTCGCCAAGCAGCCAGAACACGGCCGCGATGAGCGTCTGGTAGAGGGCGAAGAGCGCGGTGCGCGCGAGTAGCATGAGCCACGGAGCGCGGCGGGGGAACCACCCGGGAAGCTCGTTCATTCGCAGGCGTCCTCTCCGGGAAGGCGAGCGGGAGTGCTATTCGACGGCAGCACATGCAGCGTGACCGAGCCGGTGGCCGCGCGCAAGCTACAGCGCGAGCCGCATGAAGTGGATCGCGCGGTAGCCTCCGCCCGAGGTCAGCCTTCCGGTGCGCACCGTGCGCACGGGCCGGAAACCGAGCCGCTCGTACAGGCGCAAGGCCCCATCGTTGACGTCGACGACCTCGAGCCCCACCGAACGCATGCCCGCTTCCCGGGCTGATGCGATCACGGCTTTCAGCAGTTCGGTGCCGATGCCGGTGCCGCGTGCGGATTCGGCCACAGCGAGCACCTCGATGCGCCAGTGCTCTTTCGGAGGCCGTGTCGTGAGACTCTCCAGGACCGTGAACGGCCACCTCCTGAGGGCGCCGGGCACGCCGAACTCCCCGGCAAGCAGGCGAAAGCCGATCAGCGAGAAGTGGTGGCCCCGCATTCCGACGCCGGTGACGCCGAGAACGGCGCCGTCGGCGGCAAGGGCGAGCCAGCCGAGTTCGGGTGTGAGGCTCCGCGCGATGATGCGGCGGGCCTGATCGGGAGAGTGCGGCTTGAGTTCGTTCCGTATCTTCTGGTCGAACGCGTCGAAAAGCAGGCCCACGGCGTCGTCGAGATGCTCCGGGGGTATGCCTCTGACGATGCGTGCTGCGGTGCTGTCCTGTCCCGGTCCGGCTTCCGGCACTGCGGGGCCTCCGTTTCCTTCCGGCTCCCTATGCGTCTATCTGGTCTCAGCGACGAGTGGAACGAGCACGACCGGGACGCTCGCATGCCGAACGACACGGTCCGCCACCGAGCCGAGCATTGCGCGTGCGAGCGCAGAGCGGCCGTGCGTTCCCATCACGATAATGGATACGTGTTGCTCCTCTGCGACGCGAAGGATCGCCTCATGGGGCGAGTCCGCAGTCACCACGAGAGGCGTCGCACTCACCCCGGTCGCGCGGATGCCCGCCGCCTCTCTCTCCGCAAGGTCGCGTTGGAACTCCAGGAGCTTAGCGGTGATCTGCTGGTCCTCGATTCCGCCAACGATGGCCCTTTCGGCCACGGACAGAACGAGTACCTCGCCGTCTTCGGCCCGAGCTATGGACTCGGCGAAACGTGCCGCAGCGTCGGCGGTCGGCGAACCGTCGGTGGGCAGGAGGATCAGGTGTGTGTCGCTCATGCCCGGTCGCCTCCCTGGGTCCGTGCCGGGGGTGCCCATGCTATTTCGGCGAGTGGAACACCGTGCCACGATTCCGTCAGGTCAGGTCCTGCCATGACGACTCCTCTCCACGAGAGCTGCGCTGTTCTTCCGCCAGCGGTGCGGCTACTGCAGCAGCGGCGTTGCCCAGTTGAAGACATACCCAGAGATGGAGATTGTGACGAAGTCCATCGCGACAAAGGTCCCGATGAGCCCGGGCTTGATGACCGTGCGGTCGGGGTGGCCGCCTAGAGTTCGTCCCCCGGCGGTACGAACAACACCGGTACGGAGCCTTCCTTGGCGAGCGACCGTGCGGTCGAGCCCCAGAGAGCGCGGTGCAGCAGCCCGTGCGTGCGCGGGGAGACCGCGATCAAGGTCGCTCCCCACTCGGCGGCCTCGGCGAGCAGCTCGCTCGCGGGATCGGTGCCGATCCGAAGTGCGACCTCCGGCGACATTCCGCTCTCGCGGGCGTCCGCCATGAGCGTCTCGACCCGTTCCAGGATGGCGGTCTGGTCGGCGTCGGCGTCGGTTACGTGGAGTACGCGCACCGCACCGAGACCGGGAAGACGCCCGACGAGGGCGAGCTGCTCGCGGAGCGACTCCGAGAGGTCTGCTCCAACAAGCACCTTGCCGAACGGGTGGCACTCGGCGATGCGACACCACGCCCCCGCGTCTTCGCGAACCCGCTCGATCAGTACGGGCAGTCTGCCGGACGACGCGATATTCTCGGCCGTCGAGCCGAGCAAGCGGCCTGAGACCGCGCCCTTGCCCAGGTTGCTCATCACTACGAGGTCGATGTCCTCCTCGGCAGCCACCCGCTCGATCACCTCGGTTGCACGGCCGACCTCTGCGCGCACGGTCACCTCGAAGCCGGATGCCCGGAGGCTCTCGGCGATCTCCCCGAGACTCTGTTCGGCAAGTTCGAGGACGGCCGGTACGGTGCCGCCCGCTGTGTACAGGTCGAGATCGACCGCGTGTACGAGCACGACCGCACTGAAGTCGACCGGGCTGCATGTCGTCACCGACGCGACGGCAGCCAGGCTTGCCCCGGACAGGTCGGTCGCGATGATAACGCGCATCAGGCGGCCCCCCCTTCTGCGGCGACCAACTCGCCGCTACGACGTTCGACTCTCCCACGGGTCCGCTTGGCGATCCATACGAGCGAGAGCATGACCGGGACCTCGACGAGCACGCCAACGACCGTGGTGAGCGTAGCGCCCGAGGTAAGCCCGAAGAGTGCGATGGACACGGCCACCGCTAGCTCGAAGAAGTTCGACGCGCCGATGAATCCGCCCGGCGCCGCAATGGGGAACTCGATCCGCCACCTGTAAGCCCACCCGTACGCGACGGCGAAGATGAAGTACGTCTGGATGATCAGCGGGATGGCGATGAGCACGATGTGCAGAGGGTTGTTCACGATGATCTCGCCCTGGAAGATGAAGATCGTCACCAGAGTGGCGAGCAGGGCAACGATGGTCACGGGCCCGAACCTCGGCAGGAAGCTCTGCTCGAACCAGGGCAGGCCCTTGCGTGCGATCAGCGTCTTGCGCGTGAACCAGCCTGCCGCAAGCGGCACGACCACGAACAGAATGACCGAGAGAGCCATCGTGTCCCACGGAACAGGGATGCCTCCGATGCCGAGGAGAAACGAGACGATCGGCACGAAAGCGACGAGCATGATCAGATCGTTCACGGCGACCTGTACAAGCGTGTACGCGGGGTCCCCATCGGCCAGGTAGGACCAGACGAACACCATCGCCGTGCAGGGCGCCGCGCCGAGGAGCACCGCGCCGGCGAGGTACTGCTGCGCGAGTTCAGGCGTGATGAGGTCGGCGAATATCACGTTGAAGAACAGCCACGCGATAGCGAACATCGAGAACGGCTTGATGAGCCAGTTCACGACCGTGGTCACCACAAGGCCGTTCTTGCGCTCGCCAACTCGCCTGATAGAGGCGAAGTCGATCTGCAGCATCATCGGGAAGATCATGAGCCAGATGAGTACCGCGATGGGGATGGATATCTGCGAGTAGGTGTAGGCCGAGAGCGCGTCGGCCACGCCGGGGAAGCGCGAGCCGATCACCGTACCGGCGATGATGCAGAGCACCACCCAGAGGGTGAGGTAGCGTTCGAAGAAGCCCATTCGCTTCTTCTCGGTCCGTGCTCGTTCGCTCATCTTCGACACCTTCCGCTCGCCGTCATCAGGTCCGTCCAGCCGCCGACCGGCGACACCGTTCCTAGCCTCAACACCCGCTCGACGCCACACAGCCGCCGGTGGGCTCCGGTACCCGGTAGACCCTGGTCGTGTCCTCGGAATCGCACTGCGGGCACGAAGGATCGGGTGTCGACTCCTCTGTGGCCCCGGTGTCGGCTATCTCCGCGTGGAACGTTACGCCGCACCGGTCGCAGACGTACACGTACTTAGCCATCGATCTCTCCTTGTGTCGCTGTCAGCAGGCCGAGCAGTCCTTCGCCCACCGGGATGCGGGTACTCCACGGTACGAACGCCATGCGAGACGCGTGTATCGCGCGTATCTCCTCGAGATAGGGCAGCTCGCTTGCTCCCCGGCGTGCGAGGAGCGGATCGCTGGTGCGTACCGTGATGAAGCTCTGGTTGACCACCCAGGCGAACGGCGCAATCCCGGCGCGCGCGAGGTCGTCCTGGAGCCGCGCTGCTTCGGTCACCGGAGTGGCCTCGGCGAGCGTGACCACGAGCACCTTCGTGTAGTGGGGGTTCCTCAGCCGGGGCAGCAGCTCGAGCACCTCCGGCGGGGTGTCGGAGGCCGTCCTCGAGACCTCCCGGTGGAACGATTCCGAGGAGTCGAGCAGCAGAAGCGTGTGCCCGGTCGGTGCCGTGTCGAGGATGACGAAATGCTCGGTGGCCTCGGCCACGACGCGCGCGAACGCACGAAAGATCGCGATCTCCTCGGTACAAGGCGAACGCAGGTCTTCTTCGAGCATTGCGAGCGCGGAGGGATCGAGATCGGGTGCGGTCTGTGCGAGCACCAGCTCGCGATACGCGGCCACCTCGGCGGCCGGGTCGATGCGGCTCACCGTCAGATCCGCATCCACATCGCCGAGTGCTCCGGCGACGTGGGCCGCGGGGTCGGTCGTCGAGAGGTGTACGCGCTGTCCGCGCCGCGCAAGCGCCAGCGCGATCGCGGCCGCCACGGTCGTCTTGCCGACTCCGCCCTTTCCCATCGCCATCACGACGCACGGGCCGCCGGCCTCGAGCTCGGTCACGAGATCGTCGAGCGTGATCGCTCCTTCGACGGTTCGACCACTCGCCTCGGGCTCGTGAGCCGCGGACTCGCCGGCATCGGTCCCCGGGGAGGCAAGCGCTCTGAGCCCCTCGATGCCCACCGGCGGGCGCGCGGTGAAGGGCAGCCGCACGTCGGGCAAACCGGCGAGTTCGACCGGCGTGGCTGCCAGCGCCCGCGCTCCACGCTCCTCGAGCGCGTCGGCGACGGGGTCCCCGACCACCGTCGCGCTGAACAAGCCGTTGAGCACGAGTCGCTGGTTGCGGATGCCGAGTTCACCGAGTTCGGCCGAGGAGCGGGCGGCCTCACGCAGCGCCGCGTCATCGGGGCGACTCACGAGTACCAGGGTCGTGCGGGCCGGATCGGCGAGCGATTCGACCGTGCGAGCGTAGAGTGCCTGCTGGTCGGTCAGGCCCGACAGTGGGCCGAGGCATGAATTGCCGGTCGTGTTCGTCTCGATGAACTCGGTCCACGCCGACGGCAACGTGAGCAGCCGCAGTGTGTGGCCGGTCGGTGCGGTGTCGAAGATGACATGATCGTAGTCGGCGGTGGCCTCGGGGTTGCCCACGAGGTGCGCGAACTCGTTGAACGCGGCGATCTCGACCGTGCATGCGCCGGAGAGCTGCTCTTCCATAGAGGCGATCGCGGCATCCGGCAGCACCCCGCGGTAGGGCGCGACCATCGATTCGCGGTACGCGGCAGCCGCCGCTTCGGGGTCGATGTCCATCGCATCGAGCCCGGTTACTCCGTCGACGCGTGTCGGGCTCTCGCCGACGTCGCTGCCGAGTACCTGCGCGAGGTTGGATGCCGGGTCGGTGCTGACGAGGAGCACCCGGTGGCCCTGGTCGGCGAGCGTCACGGCCACCGAGCAGGCCACCGAGGTCTTGCCGACGCCGCCCTTGCCGGTGAAGAACAGCACGGGTGTCGCTACCTGGGCAAGCGCGTGTATCGCACGTGCCGTCGGGCGCGCCTGTAGCGCACCGGAGGTATCAGCAGTCGTCATCGGCAAGCCCCAGCCGGGTCAGTAACTCCTCGCGAGTGGGGTAGGCGCCGGTCGCGACCAGCTCGTCGCCGACGAACACGGCGGGCAGGCATGCGAC
>Ga0209498_1002983_pt1 | contig 10143 bp, 8 predicted proteins | sample WalLakDeSediment_FD_184131 | JGI IMG/M metagenome (GOLD analysis project Ga0209498, IMG submission 184131) | Lake sediment microbial communities from Walker lake, Nevada to study Microbial Dark Matter (Phase II) - Walker Lake 11/02/13 Deep... | ecosystem: Environmental > Aquatic > Freshwater >... | reverse complement strand
GCGGGCATCGTCCTCCCCGACGCGTACATCCGGGCCGTTGCCGACGCCGTCCATGCCGGGGGCGGAATGATGGTCCTGGACTGCATCGCATCGGGGGCCCTCTGGGTGGACATGGCGGCCACCGGGTGGATGTCCTCATCAGTGCGCCTCAGAAAGGGTGGAGCGCCACGCCCAGCTGCGGCCTCGTGATGCTCGGCGAAGAGGCGCGCCGCCGCATCGAGTCCACCACGAGCTCCAGCTTCATGCTGGACCTGAAGAAGTGGCTCCAGATCATGGAGATCTACGAAGGGGGCGGCCACGCGTACCATGCCACGCTTCCCACCGATGGCCTCCGGAGTTTCCGGGATGCGATCCGCGAGACCGAGGCCGCCGGGCTCGGCACGGTTCGGGATGCCCAGGTGGAGCTGGGTGGCCGGGTTCGGGCGCTTCTGGCCCAGCGCGGGTTCCCCAGCGTGGCGGCGGCCGGCTTCGAAGCCCCGTCGGTGGTGGTGTGCCACACCGATGATGACGGGATGCGAAGCGGGGCCCGCCTGGCCGCGGCCGGGGTCCAGGTCGCCGCCGGCGTACCGCTTCAGTGCGGGGAGCCCGAGGGTTTTCGCACCTTCCGGATCGGCCTCCTGGGGCTGGACAAGCTCCAGCACGTGGGGCGCACCGTCCGCCTCCTGGAAGAGGCGCTGGACGAGGTTCCGTAAGCGGCGGGCCCCGTCCTTCCCATCCTCCCGTCCGTCCGTCCCTCGATCCCCTCACCCCGGCCAACCGGAGGACCCATGACCGATACGACCCCCCGACGTTCCATCCTCCTCGGGTTTGTCCTGGTGGCTGCCCTTGCGGGCGCCCTCGGCGCGCTTGGTCCCGGCCTTGTCCCGGTGGCGGTGGTGTCGGCGGCGTCCGGGTCCGCCGGATCGCCGTCGGTCCCCTCAGCGATCACCGAGGCCCACGCCGCCGCCCCCGACGAGGTCCGGATTCGCGCCATGCTGGAGGACCAGTACGCAGCCCTCCTGGCCATGGACGCCGACCGCTATGCCGCCCACCTGGCGGAGGATGCCGTGTGGGAGAACGCCCTGGGCGACCGGTACGACGGGCGGGAGGCGATTCGGGAGTTCAATCGGCGTGTGGCCGCCACCATGGAGAGGGCCAGCTACGAGGAGGGGTGGACCGTGCGCGTCAGCTTCGTCACCCCCGATGTGGCCGTGGCCGACGTGGCCGCCGTGCTCCGGGGGCAGCAGGTGGGAGGGCGGCGCCTCGTGGACCGCCCCATGCTGAACGTTTACGTCCTTCGCCGGCAGCCTTCGGCAGAGGCAGGGTGGGAGATCGCCCACACCCGGATTCGGGACCAGTGGGAACTGCGGTACGCGGAGCCCTGAGCCTCGTCCCCGGCGCGTCCCCCTCGGTCATTTCAGGTAAACGGGCGCTTCAGGTGAACGGGCGCGTCAGGTGAACGGCCCCGGCCCCGGCGTTCCCCCCGTCGCCGGAGACCCGTCCGCATCCCTGCGTCGGACGAGCCAGAGCGTATCGACCCCGAAGGAGTAGAGGAGCGATCCCAGCGCCACCGCCCCCGCCGTTACGGCGAGCCACCCGGGAAGGATGGGGCCCAGGGCCACGAGGAGCGCCACGCCCTGCACCACGCAGATCACCTTCCGGCGCCGGCTCTCGGGGAGGGGGGCCTGGAGCCGGGGCCAGGCCCACCCCGCCGCCACGAAGAGGTAGCGGAGGAGCCCCACCAGGAGGACCCACGCCCCCACCTGGCCTGTCAGCCAGACCCCGGCGGCGAGGACCAGGATGAGGAAGGCGTCGAGCTCCATGTCGAACCGGGCGCCAAAGGCCGTGTCCGATCCCGTCTTCCGGGCCACCTTTCCGTCCACCCCGTCCAGCACCAGCGCCACCGAGGCGAGGGCAATGACCCACCAGAGGGTGGCGGTTCCCAGGTCGGGCCAGACGGGAAGCAGGGCGGCCAGGGGAAACACCAGGGTGGAGCGCAGGAGGGTGAGCCGGTTGGCGGGACCCATCCCGCCCCTGCCGGGAAGGGTGGACGGGGCATACCGGAGGAGAAAGGCCCCCTGCACCCCGTAGAGGACCAGGGCGATCCCAACCACCTGAAGCAGCACGCCCCCCTGGATCCAGCCGGTCAGGGCCGCGACGGCGACCAGGGGCCCGAGGCCAAGGCCCAGCTCCCGTCGGATCCTGCGCATCACCATGGGGGTTACCTCTTTGATCGTTACGGGGTCTGGGGTCGGAGCGTACGACGACTCCGTCCCCGCCATGGGTAAATCGGGCTCAGGGCGAGACGCCCCCGGATCCGTGCTCGGAGAGACAGGAATGTATCAAGCTGAACGTGGATTGTTCGAACTGCGCCAGGACCGAATGCTTCTTGTTCGGGATGCGGAGGGGGCCTCGACCCTCGTGGCCGGCGTGGAAGGCATCACCCACGATACCCTGCACTGCATGGCGTGGGCAGAGGAGCCGCTTCGCCTCGTCCTTTCCCCGCATCGGGCGTCGATCCTGGGCGTCCCGAACCTGGACGAGGCCCACGTGAGCCTTCTCCTCCCCGGGGCCCGGACGCCGGACGACGTCATCCGGCTCGCCAGCCACGTGATCCGGGAGATGCCCGATCTGGCCGATGTTCGCCCGGCCACCGATGCCGAGTGGGCCGGTCTCACCCTGGCCCGCCTGGCCCGCCTCATTCCGGCGGTGGTGGCGGTACCGGTAGACCTGGAGAGAGTTCCGGGCATCCAGGAGCGGCTCGAGAGCGGGCATCTCCTACAGGTTACCCCGGAACAGGTGCGGGCCATGGACTCGGAGGCGCGGGTGGAGGCGGTCTTCATCAGCGAGGCCCCGGTCCCCCTGGCGACCTCCGAAAACGCCCGCTTCCTCCTTTTTCGGGATTCCCGCGGCCTCCTCGAGCACGTGGCCATCCTCATCGGGGATCCGGCGGAGTGGACCACCCCGGTCCCCGTGCGCCTCCACTCGGCCTGCCTCACGGGGGACCTCTTTGCCAGCCTGCGCTGCGACTGCGGCGAGCAGCTGGCCCGAAGCCTCGCCTACTTCGCCGACCACGGCGGCGGGGTACTTCTCTACCTGGCCCACGAGGGGCGGAGCATCGGGCTCGGGAACAAGCTCCGGGCCTATGCGCTCCAGGGATCCGGGCTGGACACGGTGGATGCCGACTGCGTGCTGGGGTTCGGCCCCGACGAGCGGGACTACGGTGCTGCCGTGACCATGCTCCGCCACCTGGGCATCGAGGCCATCCGCCTCCTCACGAACAACCCGGAAAAGGTCCAGGCCATGGAAGCGGCCGGGATCCAGGTCGTGGCCCGGCAGGGGCTTCACGGGACGCTGAACCGCCACAACCTCCCCTACGTGGAGGCCAAGGTGCGCCGGGCGGGGCATTACCTGGAGGGGATGCTGGCCCAGAAGCTCCCAAGGTCCTGAGGCGTCGACTCAGGCGAGACGGGCGTAGAGGTCGCCCGAGGGCATGCCGCCCGCCCCCTCGACGAGCCACGCACGGATCTCGTCCGCGGTGCGCCACTCCGGAAAGTGAAAGGCCCGGGACTCGCCCTCCACTGCGTTGAACCGGTAGGACCCGAGGGCCTCCAGCCGCTCCAGCGCCGCGAGGGTGTCCGCCGGAACCGCCGAGATGAACTCCAGCGAGAGGGCCGGGACGGGCTGGCTGAGTCCGGCCAGCACACGAGCCTCGAATCCCTCCACGTCGATCTTGCAGAAGTCCGGGAGGCCGTAGGCGGCCACGAGCCGGTCCAGGGTGGTCACGGGCACCTCGATCTCCTCCTCCCACCGCACCCCCCGGAACCCGGACTGGGCGCCCACCTCCCGGCGCCAGGAAGGGGAGGCCGACGACACGGTGGGGTTTCCAAGGCTCACCTTGAGGAGGGTGGTCCCGGGTGCGTCGCCCACGGCCTCGCCCCGGATCTCGACCCCGTCCCGTCGCCCCACGAGGAGGTGCAGCCAGGGCAGGAGATGAGGCTGGGGCTCCAGCGCCACCACCCGCGCGCCCAGCGCCGAAAAGGCCCGGGTCCGGTCCCCCAGGTGGGCGCCCACATCGAAGACCAGGCCCCCGCGGGGAACGAAGGGGCGATAGAGGGCGCGGAGCCCCCGCTGCCGTCCGGGCCGCCAGTAGATGGCGAGGGACCGGAGCACGCCCCCCAGGCGGGCCAGCCGGTGGCGAAGGGGGCGCCGGTGACGCCGGGGGCGCTGGTGACGCAACGGACGCCGGCTCAGCGGCCGCCACCCACCGGGGGCCACATCCGTCCCAGGATGCCGAGACGCGTTTCGGTCTCCGTGCCCGCGTCCGCGCCCTCGTTGGCGCCCGTCTGCGTACCCCGATCTGCGCGGCCCTGGCCCGCGCGCTGGGCCAGCCCATGGTGGATCGCCGCGGCGATGTGGGCCGAGATCACGGCGGTGAAGAGGTAGGCGGTGAACTTGTGGAGAACCGAGGCGCGTTCGGCCACCGCATCCATCTGCGGAAGGAGGGGCGGGATCCCGAACCGGTCCAGGAGCTCGATGGGGAAGCCGCCGCCCACCACCCGCACGTAGCCGGAAACCGTCATCACCAGGAGAAGGAGGTAGAGGAAGGTGTGGGTCCAGTCCGCCAGCCGGGCCTGGACGGCGCTCATCCCCGGCGCGGGCGGGGGCGGGGCGTGGGTGACCCGCCAGAGGAGTCGAAGAACGACCAGCACCAGCAGGATGGTGCCGGTTCCCTTGTGGAAGACGAAGAGCTGGTTCGAGATGCCTTCGAATCCGCTGCTGGTCATGGCGATCCCGGCGGGGATCATGAGGAAGACCAGGAGAGCGGTGCCCCAGTGGAAGAGGCGGGACACGGTCCCGTAGCGCCGGGCGGCGGAGGCGGCGGCGTCAGGGGAGGAGGCGGCGTCGGCGGAGGAGCTCGATGAAGAGGTCATGGCGCTCGGTCGGGACCGGGGCTGAAGGTGGGAACGAACCAGTGCCGGAAGCGGTCCATCCGGAGATCGCCGCCGGCCCCCGGGTCCTCCGGCGGCGGATGGGCCCCCGGCACGAAACCCCAGGCCAGGAAGGGGGCAAGGAGTTCCGGCCGTCCGCTGATCACGTGGACCGGAACGCTGACGCTTGCCTCCTCCCCCGTGACCAGGGGGGCCGGCTGGTGGTCGCCCATGACAATGAGGAGCGCGTCGGGGCCCAGGTCCCGCTCGGCAAAGACCAGGGTGGCATGGAGGGCATACTCCACCGCCATGGCAAAGTGCTCCCGGATCCGCTCCACGTCGCGCCACAGCTCCTCCGGACGCTCGCTTCCCTCCATCCACTGCTGGAAGATGCGTCCGTCTCCCACCGCCTCGCAGTCGCCCAGCACCGGGAGAATGGGGACCCAGGGCGCATGGCTGCTGATGAGCGCCACCTCCGTGAAGAGCGGGCGCTCCGCGGGGCCGGTGCGCCGCACCCGCTCCTGGAAGAAGCACCAGGTGTACTCGTCGGGCTTGGTCACCCAGTTGATGGGCGGGCCCGCGTACTCCATGTCCCGATGGGCGAAGATCCGGTCGTAGCCGAAGCGCTCGCCCTCGGGCCAGGCCAGGGTAATGGCGGGCATGACGGCCGCCGTGGCATACCCGGCTCGTCGGAAGTCATCCACCAGGGTCTCGCGGGGACTGGCCAGAAGAAGGTCGTACCGGAGCTGGTTGTCGAGCCAGAGACCGCTCTGCACCGTGCCTCGACCGAACCAGGACTGCCCCCCCTGGCTCGGCGCCTGGAGGCGACCGGAGACCACGTGAAGCCCTGCGGCCTCCAGTCTCCGCTCCATGTCGTCCAGCCGGGGGCCCACCACGGGCGCATAGCGGGGGTCCTCCACCGCCGAGATCCCGTAGGACTCCACGAAGGCGAGAATGACCTCCTGCCCGCCGAGCCCCTCCAGGAGCCCGGGGAGCCTGGCGTAGCTTGCCGGGACGGCGGCCATCTCGGCGGCAAAGGTCTCCCGTTCTCCCAGCATCCGGGCCAGGATCACCCGCTGCTCCCGGAAGAGGTCGACCACGGGGATGCCGGTCCAGGTGCGCAGCCGGTCGAAGGCGGCGCCGGCTGCGCTCGCCTCGTCAGGATCCTCCACCCAGCGCGCCTCCCCCCAGAGCCCCAGCGGGAGGACCAGCATGGCCAGGCCGGCGCTGGCACGGGTGAGCGGGGCACGCCCGAAGGATGCGAGCAGGCGCCCCGACTCCCCGGAGTCCAGGGCTCGAGCCGTCCCGGGCTCCGACCCGGCCTCCGACCCGGGCTCCGACCGGGCCTCCGACCCCCGAAGGACGCCGGCCAGCAGCCAGGCCAGGAGGAGGCCAATCCCCAGCGTCGCCAGGAGCGCGCCCAGGGCAAGGAGGGTAGCGCGGACCGGTCCCAGGTTTCCGGCCAGGAGGCTCGCCACCGGCTGCACCAGTCGGACGTCCAGGTAGAGGTTGAGGGGGCGGGCCAGGCTCTCCCGCGCCGCCACGTCGGCCACGGAAAGAACCGCCACCACCAGCGCGCCGACGGCCACGAGGGAGCCGATGCCTCCCCGCCATGCCCGCCGCCACCCGGCCCGGCCCAGGATCTGGTTCTGGAACCGCAGCGGGGTCCGGAACCGGGGGAGGAGGAGGAGGACGCCCACGACGACCAGCGCCTCCAGCGCGATCCAGGGCGCCACCGGCCGACGCGCAGCCACCCATCCCGGAAGCAGGAGGAGAAGGTTTAGCAGGAACAATCCCCCCAGCACGAAGGTTACACTCCACCCTCGCGACCGCTCGTGCGGCAACGTCTTCACCTCGGTCTCGTGGTCACGGGTTTCGTGGCACGGGGTTCAGCGCCATCGGGATCGCCTCCTCTTCATGCTTCGTCGCGCACTTCTGACGTCCGGCCTCGTCGGGGCCCTGGCCCTGGCCGGGTTCTTCACGGGGCTCATACCCGGCTTCGGCCCCGGGGACTCGTGGGAGTCTGGCCCGGGGTCTGGCTCGGGGTCTGGCCCGGGGCCCGGCCAGGATTCCGGGGCGCAGGTGCGTGCGGTCGAGGCCGGGCCTTTGGATCCCCGCGTCTCCGCGGAGACGCGCCCCTCGCCCGAGGCGGTGGGCCGGGACGTGGCCGACTGGCTGGTGACCTCTGCATCCAGAGGATCCGCATCCAGAGAGGAGGGCCTTCCCCCCCTGCTGCTGGAGCGGGCCCGGGAGCGGGATCCGGGAGGCACCCCCCTCTCGCCCCGGATGCAGGAGCTCCTCGCCGACCTGAGCTACGACGAGTACCGCGACATCGAGTTTCGCCACGAGGCCTCGCTCTGGAAAGACGAGGGTCCCTTCCGGCTTCAGTTCTTCCATCCGGGATCGATCCATACGGACCAGGTCCGGATCCACCGGGTGGAGGGCGAGGCCGTCCAGGCCGTCCGCTTCGCGACCGCACTCTTCGACTACCGGCAGCAGACCGACGTGGAGCGCCGGCTCCGGGGAGCGGAGCTGGACCTGGCCGGGTTCCGGGTGAACCATCCCCTGAACGCCCCGGAGACCTGGGACGAGGTCGCCGTTTTCCTGGGCGCCTCCTACTTCCGTCTTCTGGGGCGGGGTCACGTGTACGGCATCTCCGGACGAGGGCTGGCCGTGAACACGACCCTCATCGGGGCCGAGGAGTTCCCGGTCTTCCGGGAGTTCTGGGTGGTGCAGCCCCCGGAAGATGCCGAGGGACTGCACGTCTTTGCCCGCCTGGACGGGGCGTCGGTGACGGGGGCCTACCACTTCCACCTCCTGCCCGGGAGCCCCACCGTCATGGAGGTGGAGGCCCACCTCTTCGTGCACTCCCGGGTGGAGGAACTGGGGCTCGCGCCCCTGACCAGCATGTTCCTCACGGCCCCCTCCACGGGGCCGGCCGTGGATGACTTCCGACCCCGCATCCATGACTCCGACGGGCTCCTGGTGCACACCGGCGAGGGGGAGTGGATCTGGCGTCCGCTGAGCAACGGTCCCGGCATCCGGGTCAGCACCCACGACGACGTGAACCCCCGGGGCTTCGGCCTCCTGCAGCGGAACCGGGACTTCGGCGCCTACCTGGACCTGGAGGCCCGCTACCACGATCGACCCAGCCTCTGGGTGGAGGTTGGGGAGGGCGACTGGGGCCGGGGCGCCGTTCGGCTCATGGAACTGCCCACCTCCTCCGAATTCGAGGACAACATCGTGGCCTTCTGGGCCCCGGAGGGCGGGGCGGAGGCGGGCGACGAGGTGCGTCTCCGCTACCGGCTCGTGGCCTTCGACGACCGGCTCGCCACCCAGACCCTGGCCCAGGTGGCGGAGACCCGCATCGGATCCGCCCAGCTTCCGGGTGCCTCTCCCTCGCCCCTGGACCGGGCCCGCCGCTTCGTGGTGGACTTCCACCAGCCTGCCGCCGGCGCCGCGCCGCCCCCCTCCCTCGAGGGCGTGGAGGTGCTCTACCGGGCCAGCTCCGGGCGCGTCTCCGACGTGCGGGCGGAGCTTCTCCCGGGGGGTGCCGGGTGGAGGGCCACCTTCCTCCTGGAGCCGCGGGGCGAGGAAGGGGCCGAGCTCAGCCTGGCGCTCCACAAGGAAGGCGTCCCCCTCACCGAGACCTGGAGCTACCACTGGCAGCCCCGGGCCCCGGAGCGCCCATGACGCCCGAGCAGACGCCCGAGCGCGCCATGAGCCCCCTGGTCGTTCCGGCCCGCCGCTGGCGGCTTCCCCTCTTCCTGACCCTGGTCACAGCGACGGTCGCGGGCGGGTTCTGGATGATGCTGGGGATCCTGGCTTCCGGCGGCCTGAGCGGGCTCGAGGCCCTGATCCTCGCCCTCTTCGTGCCCACCTTCGGGTGGATCTCCCTGGCCTTCTGGACCGCCGTGCTGGGTTTCGGGCTCCAGCTCCTTCGGGTGGATCCGCTCACGCTTCGCCGCGTCGAGCTGGCCCGGGGCCGGGTCGAGCCCCTGCCGGGGGAGGCGGGGCGCACCGCCGTGGTCATGCCCGCCCGGAACGAGGATCCGGTGCAGGCCATGGAGGGGCTGGCCGCCATGGCCGCGTCGCTTCGGACCACCGGGTCCGGTCACGCCTTCGACTTCCACTTCCTGAGCGATTCGAACGACCCGGACATCGCATCCCGGGAAGAGGAAATCTGGGTGGACCTGGAACACCGATGGGCGGCGCCAGGAACACCCGGCCTCTTCTACCGCCGCCGGACCGACAACGCCGGGCGCAAGCCGGGGAACATCGGTGCCTTCTGCCGGGCGCACGGCGCGGACTACCGGTACCTGGTGGTCCTGGATGCGGACAGCCGCATGACGGGCGACACCCTGGTGACGCTGGTCCGGACCATGGAGGCCAATCCCGGGGCCGGGCTCATCCAGACCGTGCCCCTTCCCGCCGGCCAGACCACCCTCTTTGGTCGCCTTCTCCAGTTCGCGGGCGCCCTGTACGGCCCCATGCTGGCGCGGGGGTACAGCTTCTGGCAGGCCGACAGCGCCAACTACTGGGGGCACAACGCCATCCTCCGCCTCGCCCCCTTCTTCGAGCACGGGCATCTGCCGGTGCTCCCCGGGCGGCCCCCGCTGGGCGGCGAGATCCTGAGCCACGACTTCGTGGAGGGTGCCCTCCTGCGCCGGGCCGGGTGGACCTGCTACCTCCTCACCGAGCTCGGCGGAAGCCACGAAGGGCTCCCGGGGAACCTGGTGGACTTTGCCCGGCGGGACCGGCGGTGGGCCCAGGGGAGCCTGCAGCATCTCCGGCTCCTGGGTGCACCGGGCTTCCTCCCCATCAGCCGGCTCCACTTCGTCACCGGCGCCATGGGGTACCTGTCGTCGGTCTTCTGGTTCTTCCTTCTCCTGGCGGGCACGGGGTACGTGGCCATGGCCGAGTGGGAGGAGCGGTACGGCGCCTGGACCGGCACCGATGGATGGGAGGCGGTGGCCCTCGGCGAGGGAGGGTGGGAGCGGGTGGATGCCGGGGCCCGGTCCGGATGGCAGGTGCCCGAGGCCCTCCTTCCACCGGGGGGGATTCCCGTTTCGCTCCTGGTGGTCACGGGGGTGCTCCTCTTCCTCCCGCGCCTCCTGGCCGTCGTCCTGGGCTGGGTGCGGGGGAACGAGGGCTTCGGGGGCCGGATGCGGCTGGGGGTGAGTGCGCTCATGGAGACCGGCTTCACGGTGCTCATGGCGCCGGTGCTCATGTG
>Ga0209498_1002981_pt1 | contig 10146 bp, 10 predicted proteins | sample WalLakDeSediment_FD_184131 | JGI IMG/M metagenome (GOLD analysis project Ga0209498, IMG submission 184131) | Lake sediment microbial communities from Walker lake, Nevada to study Microbial Dark Matter (Phase II) - Walker Lake 11/02/13 Deep... | ecosystem: Environmental > Aquatic > Freshwater >... | reverse complement strand
CGAGGTTCGCCTCGCCAGGTTCCCGCCCGACCGCCTCGTGACGGAGGATCACGCCGGCCCGGGATCCGACCAGGCGGCGCAACCACCGGAACAGCGCCGGTTGCGGCTCCAGCGCGACCACCCGCGCGCCGAGACTGGCGAAGGCACGAGTCCGGTCACCCAGGTGGGCGCCGACGTCGAAGACGAGCGCATCGGCCGGCAGAAAGGGCCGATAGAGGCGCCGCAGACCGGGCTGACGTCCGGGCCGCCAGTAGATCACCAGCGAACGCAGGATGCCGAGGTGGCTCTGCCAGTGCATTCGCGGCGCGCGAAGAAAGGTCGTGGTGGATAGCGTCGGACTTGCGCCGACTAGTGCCCGCGGCTGTCGAGGTAGGCCTTGAAGTCGTCCTTGAGTTCCGGGTGCTGCAGCGCGAGCTCGACGGTGGCCTCCAGGTAACCCAGCTTGCTGCCGCAATCGAACCGGCGGCCTTCAAATTCGTAGGCGGTGACTCGCTCTTCCTGCAAAAGCCGCGCAATCGCGTCGGTCAGCTGGATCTCGCCGCCCGCACCCGCCTGTTGCTCGGCCAGCAGTTCGAAGATGCGCGGAGTCAGGATGTAGCGTCCGACGACGGCGACATTGGAAGGCGCATCCTCGGGTTTGGGCTTCTCGACGATCCCCTGCACGTCCCAGAGCCCAGGTGTCTCCGTGGCTTTCGGATCGATCACCCCGTACTTGCCGGTTTCCTGACGTGGGACCTCCTCCACCCCAAGCACGCTGCACTGGTTCTCCTCGAACCGCTCGACCATCTGCGCGAGCGCGCCCTTCCCTTCGTTCACGATCAGGTCGTCCGCCAGGATCACCGCGAACGGCTCGTGCTGGACGACCGGGCGGGCACAACCCACCGCGTGCCCCAGGCCCAGCGCGTCGGTCTGACGCACGTAGACGCAGGTGACCTCCGGGGGGACGATGTTGCGCACGAGTTCCAGCATCTTCTCCTTGCCCCGCTCGGCGAGCTCCGTCTCGAGCTCGTAGGCCTTGTCGAAGTGATCGGGGATAGAGCGCTTGTTGCGCCCGGTGACGAAGACCAGCGTTTCGATGCCCGCCGCCACCGCTTCCTCCGCTGCATACTGGATCAGCGGCTTGTCCACGATCGGCAGCATCTCCTTCGGATTGGCCTTGGTGGCCGGGAGGAAACGGGTGCCCATCCCGGCGACCGGGAACACGGCCATGCGGATGCTCTGCGGTTTTTTCGTCATATTGCCTCTAATGATGTTGGAAGGGCTCACGGGGCGGAGCATCCGCGATGCCCCGCCCCGCTCAGGCCCTTAGTCGAGCTCGATACGCTCCAGGTTCATTTCGATCGTGCGTTCGCCGATTCCCGTGACCTTGGTCAGCTCCTGCAGCGAGCGGAACGGGCCATGTTCCTCCCGGTAGGACACGATCGCCGCGGCCTTGGCAGGGCCGACGTTACTGAGTTGGGACAACTCCTCGGCAGTCGCGGTATTCACGTTCACGGGGTCCATTGCCCAGGCCGCCGGGGCGGAAACCAGGAAAAGGACCAGTGCGGCGAGAATCAGTTTCTTCATCTGAAAACCTCCATGTCTATGTTGAGAATGCGACGCCAATCCCGGCGCCGTGAGTATCCTACCGCGGTGGGCGGCCCGCGGCCAACCCTGTGCAAGCGTCGGACCTAAGCAGGGATCTCCTGCAGAATCCTGGCCACCGCCGCAGCGGGATCCTCCGCCTGGGTGATCGGGCGCCCCACGACGATATGACTCGCCCCGTTCTGAAACGCCCCGTTCGGGGTCATCACCCGTTTCTGGTCGTCGCCACCACCGCCGCCGGGACGGATCCCGGGGGTCACCAGCCACGGAGCCTCGCCGAGCCGTGCGCGCAGCGCGGGCGCCTCCAGTGCCGAGCAGACCAGACCGTCCAGCCCCGCCTGCGTCACCGCGAGGTCGGCCAGGCGCAGCACCTGCTCCTCGGGGCTGCAGTCGATGCCAACTCCGCGCAGGGTGGCCGCGTCGCTGGACGTCAGCACCGTGACCGCGATCAGCCGCGTCTCCGGGTCTACTTCCCGGACCGCCTCCCGGGCGGCTTGCATCATCTCCAGTCCGCCGCTGGCGTGCAGGTTCACGATCCACACGCCAAGGCGGGCCGCCGCCCGGCAGGCGCCGGCCACGGTGTTCGGAATGTCGTGGAATTTTAGGTCCAGGAAGACCCGGAATCCGAGTTTCTGCAGGGCCTCCACGAGGCCCGGGCCGGCCACAACGAAGAGCTCGAAGCCCACCTTCACCGCGCAGGTGCCGGGGTCCAGGCGCTTCGCCATCGCCTCGGCACTGCGACGATCCGGATAATCCAACGCGACAATCAGTTGTGGCCCACTATTCATGTCGAATCCTACAAATTCTCAAAAGTCTGGTTTGGGGGCTGATCGAGATCCAGATCAATGCCGCGCAAGGTGTCCCAGCGACGACAGCTCGGGCATTGCCAGACGTGCGCCCGGCCCTGGTAGCCGCAGTTGCTGCACTGGTACAGCGGCTGACTGCGCAGCTGGTCCATGAGTGCCTTCTCGAAGGCCGCGAACTCGCTGCTGTACGTATGCACCGCCGGCAGGATCTTCATCCACCGCACCGCCTCCAGCAGGCCGGAGGTCGGCACCGGGCGCTGGGCAAGGATGCGATGCAGCTGGGTCAGCGCTTCGTCCAGGCGATTGGTACGCCGGTACAGGCGCATTAGTGCGATGCTCGCAACGGTGATTTTCTGCTCGTTGGCCAGTGAGCGCAGCGTGTCTTCCAGATTCACCGTGCCCCGCGGCAACGCCGCGCTGAGGTGTAGCCGTTCCAGTTTCGGGACCACCAGTGTCGCGAGGGCCGGCGTTCGCACCACTGCCTCGCGCTCCAGTTCGATGGACAATGGAATGTCGCCGCAGCGCTCGGCCACTTGCGCCCGTAGCAACAGCGCCCGTGACAGACCGGCACAGAGTTCCATCGCGCGGTCCACGTGTTCCAGCGCCAGATCGGTCCGGTTCTGCGCGAGTTTCTCCTGGGCCAGTTCGCACTCGTAATGCGCGATCCGCAATGCGGCGGAAGCACCGCCATGTTCGAGCAGGCGTAACCCGACCTCGATCGCCTGAACCCAGTCACGCTGCGTTTCGTAGACGTTGCGCAGCCCCTCCAGCGCCCGAAGGCCAACAGAAGGCGAATCCATCAGCTCGCGAAAGACGACCTCCGCCCGGTCGAATACCCCGGCCAGAAGGAAATCGCGCCCCATCTCGTACATCGCATGAGAGCGCTGTGTATCGGTCAGAGCCGGGCGCGCCGCAAGGTTCTGGTGGATCCGGATCGCTCGATCCACCTCGCCGCGCCTGCGGAAGAGGCGCCCCAGGATCAGGTGAGTCTCGAAGGTCTCATGGTCGATCTCGACCACTTCGATAAAGGCCTGCAGCGCGCGGTCGGTCTGATCGTCCAGCAGATAGCGGACGCCCTCGAGGTAACGGTCCAGAGGGGGTTCACGCGAGGGACGCCGTTGTGCGTGGGCATAGCGTGCAGCGTACCAACCGCTGGCCGCCGCCACCGGAAGCAGCAGCAGAAGCCATTGCCCAGTCATGATCGGATCAATGATCGGAGTCTGCGAAGATCCGGTTTACCCGCTCCCGCAGTTCCTTCCCCGGCTTGAAGTGGGGCACGTGCTTGCCCGGAAGCGCCACGCCCTTGCCAGTCTTGGGGTTGCGGCCGATACGCGGTGGCCGAAAATGCAGGGCAAAGCTCCCAAAGCCTCGGATCTCGACCCGATCGCCATGGGCCAGCGCCTGGCTCATCCGTTCGAGTACCGCCTTCACGCAGAGCTCTACGTCCTTGGCCGGAAGATGGGGGGTCTTCTCCGCAAGCTTCTCGATGAGTTCCGATTTGGTCATGGCACACCCCCCTCACTTCTTGTTGTACGTTCGTGCACGGCTGCACCGGTGGAATTACCGGGTCACCCGCGCCACTGACTCCCGAACTTCTCCGAGGCGCCCGCTGCCGCACGCATGCGGTACAGCCGCCCGGTACACCCCTGCCGGTTTACGGCCAACCACCTGCCGCCGCTCCCCGAGAGCGACGGGAACCGGCGCTGCCACGGGCGACACACATCCCTGCGTGCCGCACCGCACAGGCCCACCGGTCGCTTACTCCGTCTTGCCGCGCATCTTCTCCTTCAGCAGCGCGCCCAGCGAAGTCGTCGCAGAAGCACCGGCACTGCTGTAATCCTGCACCATCTCGGCCTCTTCCTGATAATCCTTGGCCTTGATCGACAGGCTGATCGCGCGGGTCTTCTTGTCCACGCCCATGAACTTCGCCTCGACCGCGTCACCGACCTTCAGCACGCTGCGGGCATCTTCCACCCGATCGCGCGAGATGTCGGCCGCACGCAGAATGCCATCGATGCCGTCGGCCAGTTCGATCACCGCCGCCTTCGCGTCCACTTCCTTCACCACACCGGACACGATGCTGCCCTTGGTGTGCTCCGCGACGAAGCTGGAGAACGGGTCACGATCCAGCTGCTTCAGGCCGAGCGAGATGCGCTCGCGTTCCGGATCCACGGAAAGCACAACCGCTTCCACTTCGTCGCCCTTCTTGAAGTTGCGGATGGCCTCTTCCCCGGGGACCTGCCAGGAGAGGTCCGACAGGTGGATCAGTCCGTCGATGCCGCCATCGAGGCCGACGAAGACACCGAAATCGGTGATCGACTTGATCACCCCGCGGACCTTCTCGCCCCGATTGTGGTTGGATGCGAAGTCCTCCCAGGGATTCGGCTGGCACTGCTTCATGCCCAGCGAGATGCGGCGCCGCTCCTCGTCGAGATCCAGGATCATCACCTCGACCTCGTCGCCGATCGCGACCGCCTTTCCGGGATTCACGTTCTTGTTGGTCCAGTCCATCTCGGAGACGTGCACCAGCCCCTCGACCCCGTCTTCGATCTCGACGAAGCAGCCGTAGTCGGTGATGTTCGTCACGCGACCGAAGATGCGGGTACCGGTGGGATACCGGCGGGTGATGTTCTCCCACGGATCCTCGCCCAACTGCTTCAGACCCAGCGAGACGCGCATGCGCTCGCGGTCGAACTTGAGGACCTTGACGTCCACTTCGTCACCGATGTTGACCACATCGGAGGGGTGCTTGACCCGCTTCCAGGCCATATCGGTGATGTGCAGCAGACCGTCGATGCCGCCGAGATCCAGGAACGCGCCGTAATCGGTGAGGTTCTTCACGATCCCCTTCACCACCACGCCTTCCTGCAGGTTCTTCAGCAGCTCTTCGCGCTCGGCGCTGTACTCCTGCTCGACCACGGCGCGGCGCGAGACCACCACGTTGTTGCGGCGGCGGTCCAGCTTGATCAGCTTGAATTCCAGTTCCTTGCCTTCCAGGTACGCAGTGTCGCGCACCGGACGCACGTCCACGAGCGACCCGGGCAGGAATGCACGGATGTCTCCCAGTTCGACGGTGTACCCGCCCTTGACCTTGCCGGAGATCTGGCCGACGACGTATTTCTCGTCTTCCATCGCCCCCTCGAGGCGATCCCAGGCCTTGGCGCGCTTGGCCTTTTCCCGCGACATGCGGGTTTCACCGAAGCCATCTTCCGGGGTCTCCAGGGCGACTTCGACCACATCGCCGACCTGCACCTCCAGTTCCCCCCGCTCGTTCATGAACTGCTCGGTGGGGATCACGCCTTCGGACTTCAGTCCGGCGTTGACCAGAACGACATCGGGACCCACCTCAATGACGGTGGCACTGAGAATCGCACCCGGCTGCATCTGGGTGTAGGCCATGCTCTCTTCGAGCAGTTGCGCAAAACTTTCACTCATGGATTTGTTGAACCTGTGATTGACCGGTCTGCGGCGACATGCCACAACCGGGTTTTGGTTGAACACACCCCGTCACGACGGGGACGATGTACGATGAAATCGACTGCCTGCTGCGTTGAAAAACCTGCTCCTGCGGTCATGCCTGTCCTTCGGACGGAAGCACGCCCTCCAGCCGTTCCCGGATCTTCGCTACGACTGCGTCGATGCCGATGCCCGTGGTATCGAAGACCCAGGCATCGTGGGCCGGCTTCAGCGGAGCCGTGGCCCGCTCGGAATCCCGGCGGTCACGGGCCTCCAACTCTTCCCGAAGGGCGCGAAGGTTAGCACTAAGTCCTTGTTCCTTCAACTGCTTGTAACGCCTGTATGCGCGCTCTTCCGCGCTCGCGGTCAAAAAAACCTTCAGATCCGCTCCCGGGAACACCACCGTGCCCATGTCACGCCCGTCGGCAACCAGCCCCGGAGACCGTGCAAAATCGCGCTGCCTCTGCAGCAACGCCTCCCGGACCGCCGGGATCGCGGCCACGACCGAGGCATCTGAACCGGCGGTCTCGGTGCGCAGGAGGTGATCGACTGGCTCGCCCTCGAGCCAGGTCTGGACCAGCTCCCCCGCTTCCACAACCCGGAATTCGACGTCTAGATCCCTAGCAATTTCCGATAGTTGCGCAATATTCGAAAAGTCCACACCGCGTTTTCTTGCGGCAACCCCGACCAGCCGGTACAGCGCTCCGCTATCCAGCAGGTGCCAGCCCAGGGATTCCGCCAGCCGCTTGCTGACCGTCCCCTTGCCAGCACCGCCGGGTCCGTCGATCGCCAGCACCGGCGTCATGTCACCGCGATCCCAAGCCCGGCACCGCGGGCCAGCTCCCCGAAACCGGGGAACGACGTCGCCACATTGTCGCAGTCGCGTATCACGATCTCGCCTTCGGCCCGTAGCGCGGCCATCGCAAAAGACATCGAGACCCGGTGATCGCCATGACTTGCGATTTCGCCGGGTCCAAGGGTCTCCCGCCCCTCGATGCGGATGCCATCCGGCAGTACCTCACACCGGACGCCGAGCGTGGAGAGTCCATCGGCCATCACCTGGATCCGGTCACTCTCTTTCACGCGGAGCTCCTCGGCCCCGGTCAGAACCGTCTCGCCCTGGGCGCAGGCCGCGGCGACGAACAGCGCCGGGAACTCGTCGATCGCCAGGGGCACAAGTTCCGGCGGGATCCGGATCCCATGCAGTGGTGCCCAGCGTACGTGCAGGTCCGCGACGGGTTCGCCCCCGATCTCGCGCCGATCCAGCACTTCGATCGAGCCCCCCATCAGGCGCAGGATGTCGATCACACCGGTACGCGTGGGGTTCACGCCTACGTGGCGAAGCAGCAGATCCGAGCCCTGCGCGATACTCGCACCGACGAGGAAAAAGGCGGCCGACGAGATGTCGGCAGGGACCTCGACCGTGCAGGCCTCCAGGCGCCCACCGCCCTGCAGGCAGGCGCGCCGGCCGTCTCGCTGCAGATCGTAGCCAAAGCCTTCCAGCATGCGTTCCGTGTGGTCTCGCGTCGGCGCCGGTTCGGTGACGCAGGTCTCGCCCTCGCTCCAGAGTCCCGCCAGCAGCAGCGCCGACTTCACCTGGGCGCTGGCCACGGCCAGCGTGTGCTGGTATCCGTGCAGGCTCTGGCCACCGTGGATGCGCAGCGGGGGGGTCCCGTTCTCTCCGGTGTCGATCCGCGCCCCCATTTTCGCCAGCGGCTCGGTGACCCGCCGCATCGGGCGCCGACTGAGCGAGGCATCGCCCATCAGCACGCTGTCGAAGGCCTGGCCGGCCAGCACGCCGCACAACAGCCGCATCGCGGTACCCGAGTTGCCCATGTCCAGCGGGCCGGGCGGCGCGCGCAGACCACGCAGGCCGACGCCGTCGATGATCACGGTGTTGCGTTCCGGACGTTCGATCGGCACGCCCATCGCCTGGAAGGCCGCGAGCGTCGCAAGGCAATCTTCACCGTCGAGGAAGCCGCTGATCCGCGTGCGTCCGTCGGCGAGCGCGCCGAACATGATCGATCGGTGGGAAATCGACTTGTCGCCGGGCACCCGAAGTTCGCCGCGCAGGGAACCACCCGGTTCCATCCTGAAGGTCGTGGTCATCGTACTCACTGGTCCAGTTGTACCTGCATCTTCTCGCTGAAGCGGTCCCGTGCGTCTTTCGCGAAACGAAAACGCGCCTCGAGCTCGGCGCCGTCGCCTCGCGCGATCACCTCGCGCAGACCATCGAGATCGGCCTGGAAACGCTCGAGCATCTCGACGATCGCCTCCCGGTTGGCGAGGCAGATGTCCCGCCAGACCACCGGGTCGCTGGACGCAATCCGCGTGAAATCCCGAAAACCGCCCGCGGCATAGTGGAAGATCTCGTCGCTCTCGCTCATCCGCGCCAGCGATTCCACCAATCCGAACGCGAGCACGTGAGGCAGGTGGCTGGTGGCCGCCAGCACGTGATCGTGGTGCGCCGGGGTCATGAATTCCACCCGTGCCCCGGCAGCCCGCCACATCTCGGCCGCTCGTTCGGCGGCCAATGGGCTGGTCTCGTCGGCCGGGGTCAGGATCACCAGGCGATTCTGAAACAGCGTGGCGAAGGCGGCTGCAACACCGCTTCGCTCAGTGCCCGCAATCGGGTGTCCGGCGACGAAATTGCGCGGCAGGTGGCCGAACCCCGCGCGCACTGCATCGATCACCGCCTGTTTGCTGCTGCCGACGTCGGTGAGCACGGCCTGCGCGGGCCAGTGATCGGCAATGGCTTCGGAAAGGCCCTGCATCGATCCGAGCGGCACCGCGAGCACGCCGACATCGGCCCCGGCGCAGGCCTGCGCCGGATCAGTGGTCCACCGGTCGATGACACCCAGCCGTTGCGCCTCTTCCAGGTTTTTAGCGGAGCGCGAGCAGCCGACCACCTCAGACACGGCACCCGCCGCGCGCAGCGCCAGCGCCAGCGAGCCGCCGATCAGTCCGACACCAAAGATGACCAGGCGGCCAATCACGGTATCAGTACGGCATCGAGCGCCTTCAGGAAGCGCTCATTTTCGGTCGGCGTGCCAATCGTCACCCGCAGATGAGTGGGCAGCCCGTAGTTCGCCACCGGCCGCACGATCACGCCCTGGCGCAGCAAACGCTCGTAGACCGGACCCGGTGCTTCGCGGACGTCGAAGGTGAGAAAGTTGCCGACCGAAGGAATGAAATCGAGTCCACGCTCACGCAGACCCGCCTCGACCTGCCGCAGACCCGCGCTATTCACCCGCACGCTCTCCGCGACGTGTGCGGTGTCGCCCAGTGCCGCGAGACCCGCCACCTGCGCGAGCGCATTCACGTTGAACGGCTGTCGTACCCGGTTCAGCAGTTCCGCGACCACCGTGGAGGAGACGGAATAGCCGAGCCGGAGACCCGCCAGGCCGTGGATTTTCGAGAACGTGCGGGTCACCAGCAGATTCGGAAAGCGCTGCAGCCATTGCGTGGTGTCCGGGTAGTCCGTTCCCTCGACGTATTCGGCGTAGGCTTCGTCGACCACGACCAGAGTCTCGGCTGGAATCCGCGCGACGAAGCGCTCGAGCGCTTCTGCGGTCAGCCAGGTCCCAGTGGGATTGTTCGGGTTGGCCACGAACACCACCCGGGTGCCGGCGTCGACCAGCGCCGCCATCGCGTCGAGGTCGTGACCATACGGCTGATCCGAATCCGAGGGGCGCGCCTGCGCCGCCCGACCCTCGGCCGACACAGCCTGTACCACCAGTGGGTAGACCGCGAAGGCGTGACGCGAGTAGACCGCGTTGCGGCCGGGCGCAAGCCAGGTCCGGGCAACGAGTTCAAGGATCTCGTTCGACCCGTTGCCCAGCGTCACCTGCGCGGGGGTCACCCCATGCCGTTCCGCCAGCGCCTGCTTCAACGCAAACCCGTTGCCATCCGGGTAGATGTGGAGGTTGCCCAGCGCGTTGCGCAGGGCCTCAACCGCCCGTGGGCTGGGGCCCAGAGGGTTCTCGTTGGACGCGAGCTTCACCGCCTCCCGTATGCCCAGTTCGCGCTCCAGCGTCTCGACCGGCTTCCCCGGCTCGTAGGGGCGCAGCGCCTGTACACCGGGTACCGCCAGTGTCGTGAAATCAGCCATGTTTCCGCCTTCCGGTAAACGCCAGTCGCTCAGCTGTCTTGGGGAAATGCTCAGCAAGTCGATTCTGTTTGTGGTTCGACAGGCTCACCAAGAACGGAACCATCCACTTGCCGCTCGTCCTGATCGTGTCGAAGGAAGCCTGTCGAAGGACATTGCTCACGCTTCCCTAGGTGGCCGCCTGCGGATAAC
>Ga0209498_1002979_pt1 | contig 10147 bp, 8 predicted proteins | sample WalLakDeSediment_FD_184131 | JGI IMG/M metagenome (GOLD analysis project Ga0209498, IMG submission 184131) | Lake sediment microbial communities from Walker lake, Nevada to study Microbial Dark Matter (Phase II) - Walker Lake 11/02/13 Deep... | ecosystem: Environmental > Aquatic > Freshwater >... | reverse complement strand
GCAATTGCGGCGTTGAGGCGCTCCAGCAGTTCCGTGTCGCGCGCGGCGACGGCCATGCCGTACGATTTGCTGGTGATCCAGGCGTCACGCCCCCCACCGCCCACAACCTTCAGCTGCTCCGGAAAACTGAGCGTGAAATAGTCGGCGCTGTAGCTGTCGAGAATAATTGCATCGACCGTTTCGTCAATCAGCGCCTGCACAACCTGGGCCGGGCGCTGGTACTCGTCGATCAGGTCATCTTCGCCGATGCGCAGCGCCTGGCGCGCCACTTGCTCGCCGCTGCTCCCATCCTGTACGCCGATCACCATGCCGGGGCGCACGTCGCGGTAGCTTTGCAGCGTCTCGTTGTCCGCCAGCACAACCAGCACCTGCCCCACTTCCAGGTAAGGCGCGCTGTAGGCAATACCCTCGCGCGGCGTTTCGGGGATGAGGAGGGAAGACATGACGACATTGAATTCGTTGCTGTCGGCCGACGCCATCAGGTCCAAAACGCCCTGGAAGGGGGTGACGACAAATTCGTAATCAAAACCGGCCGCGGCCGCCAGGCTCTCCATGACGGAGGCGTTGAAGCCCTCGACGTTGCCGAATTCGTCGAAACGGGTGAAGGGAGGTAAAGGCGCGTCGGTGGCGACGACCAGAAAATCCCGGCTGCGCGCGGCGGCCTGCTCGGACACAGCGGCCTGTTCGGGCATAGCGGCGGGCAGGGTAGGCAGCGGCTCCACGGCCGTTTCCTGCGGTTCCGCCAGCCTGCATCCCGCGCCGAGCAGCAGAGTGAGCAGCAAAAGCTGCCCAACGTAACGGATGAAACGGTGCATCATAGGCAGGAAGTATAACAAGGCAACCGGGGGGAGCAAGCCGCGGGCGCGCAGCCGCGCCGACCTCTCATGCAGCGGCGGCGGGCGTTTAGATGACGTTGAATTCGCGGATCAGCGCGCCGGCGGCAAAACGGGCATAGCCCAGCGCGCTCACGTCCAGCGTAGACGCCTGCCCATCGAGCAAAATCTCGGCCATGAGCAGGCCGGCCGCGGGGCCGTGCATGAAGCCGTGGCCGGAGAAGCCGGTTACGACGGCATAGCCGTCCAGCTCCGGAACCCAGCCGATGATCGGATGGGCGTCGGGGGTGTTTTCGTAGAGGCCAGCCCAGTGGGCCATGCGCCCGGCCTGCGCCAGCAGCGGCAGGCGCGCGATGGCCGCTTCCATGTGGACGCCTTCCCACGCCTCGTCGACGCGCTCGTCAAAGCCCGGCGGCTCGTCCGGGTTGGCCATGCCGGTGAGGATACCTTCGCCCTCGCGGTGGAAGTAGAGGCCGGTCGCAAAGTCGATCACAAAGGGGAAGTCGGGCGGGATCTGCGGCAGGGGGGTCGTGGTCAGCATCTGGCGGCGCACGGGGGTGATGGGCAGGGGCACGCCGGCCAGCGCGCTCACCGCGCCGGCCCAGGGACCGGCAGCGTTGACGACGGTTTCACAGGCGACGCGGCCGCGGTTTGTGCGCACGGCCGTTACCCGTCCGGCCTGCACGTCGATGCCCGTGACGGCCGTGTCCGTCAGCGCCTTCACCCCCAGGCGGCGCGCCGCGCCCACGTAGCCCGCCACGACGCCGTTGGGATCGGCCAGCCCATCCCGATCGTGGAAAACGCCCGCCAGCACGTCGGCCGTTGCCATCTGGGGCGCCATCCGCCGCACCTCTTCCGGGCTAAGCCAGACCGTGCCCACGCCCAGGCGGTTTTGCAGCGCGACGTTGTGGCGAAAGGTGGCCACATCGTCCGCATGCGTGAGCAAAAAAAGGTAGCCGCAGTGGCGCAGGTCGATCGGCTGCCCAATTTCGTCCTCAAAGCGCTCCAGCATGGGCAGGCTAAGCTGCGAAAGGCGCACGTTGATTTCTGTGCTGAACTGGTAGCGGACGCCGCCCGCGCATTTGCCCGTGGCGCCCTGGCCGAAAAAGGGCTGTTTTTCCAGCAGCAGCAAATCGCGGCAGCCGCGCCGCGCCAGGTGGTAGGCCGCGCTGGCGCCCATGACGCCGCCGCCCACGACGACGATCTGCGCCTGGCGTGGTAGAGCGCTCATAACGCTATCTCGGCGCCCAAACCAGCGGCCTGCGCGTTGTGCAGCACAATCCGCGCCGCGGCGGCGTCCTGCACGGCCAGCCCCACCGATTTGAAGAAGGTAATTTGCCGCGGATCGGTGCGCCCCGGTTTACGTCCGGCCACAATTTCGCCCAACTCGGCGTGAATCTGGTCGGCCGTAAATTCGCCCGCCTGGATGGGAATGATCAGATCGCCCGCTTCGGCGAGCACGGCCGCGCGTGAATCCACCACCACCAGCGAACGGCGCAGCGTCGTCACGTCGACCTCCTGCATACTGGGCAGATAGGCGCCGACGGCGTTGACGTGCGCGCCGGAGGCCAGGGCACGGCCGTCAAAAACGGGCGTGGCGGAGGTGGTCGCGGTGCAAATCACGTCGGCGTCCCGCACGGCCTCTTCCGGCGTCTCCATCACCCGCACGTCAGCCGGAATTGGCCCCTGGCCGGCCATCGCGGCGGCAAAGCGCTGCGCCTGGTCGCGGTCCAGGCCGTAGACGCGCACCGTCTGAATGGGGCGCACGGTGCAGACCGCTTCAAGCTGGGTGCGCGCCTGCACGCCGCTGCCGATAATCGCCGCCGTAGCCGCGTCCGGGCGCGCCAGCAGAGCGGTCGCCGCCCCGGAGGCCGCCCCGGTACGGATGGCGGTCAGCGCGCCCCCTTCCATAATAGCCAACGGCCGTCCGCTGGCGGCGTCTAGCGCCAGCACCAGGCCGTAAATCACCGGCTCGCCCCGCGTCGCATTGTGGGGAAACACAGAAACGACCTTGACCGCCAGCGCGGGCGCGGTTTCATCGGGCAGATAGGCGGGCATGACGAGCGTCGTGCCCGCGCGCTCGGCCACGCCGACGTGGACGCGCGGCGGCATCACGGCCCGCCCGGTCGACAAGCCGGCGTAGGCGGCCTGCATGCCGGCAATGGCCTCGGCCATCGGCAATGCCTGGCGGACTTCCTGGGCGGAAAGAAAGCGGATTTGCATCAAAAATGGCTTAATCGATGCCGAGGTACGCCTTTTGCACCATTTCGTTGCGCTGCAGCGCCTGCGCCGAATCGCTTAAGACGATGGCGCCGGTCTGGAGCACGTAGCCGCGATGGGCCACCTGCAGCGCCATATGGGCATTTTGCTCCACCAGCAGGACGGTCGTGCCGGTTTTGTTAATCTCGACAATGGTGTCGAAAATCGCCTCCACCAGCACCGGCGACAAGCCCATCGACGGTTCATCCATAAGCAGGAGCGAGGGCCTCGCCATAAGCGCGCGGCCCGTGGCCAGCATTTGCTGCTCGCCGCCGCTCATTGTGCCGGCAAGCTGTTTTTTTCTTTCGGCCAGGCGCGGGAAGAGGGTGAAAACTTTTTCCAGGTCGGCGGCAATCCCGGCTTTGTCATTGCGGTGGAAGGCGCCCATCTCCAGGTTTTCCAGCACCGTTAACTTGGCGAAGACGCCGCGCCCTTCCGGCACCATCGCAATGCCTTTGCCAACCAGCTCGTGGGCTTTGTAGCGGCCCAAATCTTCACCCTCCAGCAGAATCAGTCCGTTCTTAGGCGGGACCAAACCGGAGATGGAGCGCAGCGTGGTGGTTTTGCCGGCGCCATTGCCGCCGATGAGGGTGACGATCTCCCCCTTTTCCACGGTGAGTGAGATGCCCTTGAGCGCGTGAATATTACCGTAGTAGGTATGCAGGTTGCTGACTTCGAGTAAGGCCATGTGAGCGATTCCTTTAAGCGGGCACGGCGATGACAGCGCTGGACGCGGCGCCCCGGCCAAGATAGGCTTCGATGACTTCCGGATTGCTTTGGATTTCGGCCGGTTTGCCCTCGGCGATTTTCTTGCCGTAATCGAGCACGGTGATGTTTTCGGAGATGCCCATCACTACGCGCATGTCGTGCTCAATGAGCAGGATGGTAATGCCCAACTCGTCGCGCAGGCGCTTGATGAAAAGGGTGGTTTCGGCCGTTTCGCGCGGATTCATGCCGGCGGTCGGTTCATCGAGCAGCAGCAGCTTCGGCTTGCTGGCCAGCGCCCTGGCAATTTCCAGCCGCCGCTGGTCGCCGTAAGGGAGGTTGCGGGCCATGATGTCGCCTTTGCCGCGCAAGCCGGCAAAAGCGAGCAGGCGGTTGGCTTCAACGACGGCTTCTTGCTCTTCCTTCAGGGTCTTTTGCGAATGGAGGATCGCGCCGACCCAGCCTGAGGTTAGCTGCGGCTCCATGCCGACCAGGATGTTTTCAAGGGTTGTCATGGAGCTAAAGAGGCGGATGTTCTGGTAAGTGCGCGAGATACCGCGCAGGGCGATTTGATCGGGGGCGCGCCCTTTGATGGAACGGCCGTCAAAGACAATATCCCCCTCGTCAATCTGGTAAAAGCCGGTGATGCAGTTAAAAAAAGTCGTTTTGCCCGCGCCGTTAGGGCCGATGATGCTGATGATGGCCTGGCGCGGGAGGTTAAACGTGAATTTGTTGACGGCTACCAGCCCACCAAAGCGTTTGGTTACGTGGGTTGCTTCCAGAATATTTGACATGCGTCTGCTCCTTCTACTGTGCCTTACCCGTGTGGCTTACCGCGGGCGCCTAGACGGACGCCTCAACTTCGTCCAGGGGACCGTATTCTGCCTCGTGCGCGTGCAGTTCCCGCTGGCGAATGGGCGAGGGCCACAAGCCTTCGGGGCGCAGCAGCATGGTGGCGATGAGCAAGACGCCGTAAAACAAGAGGCGGTACTCGGCAAATTCGCGCAGCAGTTCCGGCAAACCCACCAGCACCAGAGCGCCCAGGGCCACGCCGGGCAAACTACCAATCCCCCCCACGATAATCAAACAGAGCACGTTGATGGAAATGAGCAGATTGAAGCTGTGCGGAAAGATGGAGCCGAGGCGCGCGGCAAAAATAGCCCCGGCCAGACCGGAAAAGGCGGCGCCGATGGCGAACGCCAGCAGCTTGGCCTTAACCAGGCGGATGCCCATGGCTTCGGCCACATCTTCATCTTCGCGCAGGGCTATCCATTGACGACCCAGGCGCGAGTCGCGCAGGCGCGAAGCGACAAAGATGGCGAGCAGGCAGCCGACCAGAATGATGTAGTAAAAATGCTCCGGCTGGACGAAGGTGAAGTCCAAAAATCGGGGCTTGGGGATTTGCAGGATGCCCTGCGCGCCGCCGATAAAAGGCTTCAGCACGTCCGAGACGACGAGGACGCGGATGATCTCGCCAAACCCAAGGGTAACGATGGCTAGATAATCACCGCGCATGCGCAGCACCGGCATGCCCAGGAGAACCCCGGCCATCGTGGCGGCCAGAATACTGAAGGGCAGCGCGCCCCAAAAGGTAAGGCCGGCCACGCCCAGGTCCGCCTGGGAGGTGAGCAGCCCCATCACGTAGGCGCCAATGGCGAAGAAGGCCACGTAGCCCAGGTCTAGCAGCCCGGCAAAGCCGACCACAATGTTCAGCCCCAGTCCCATCAAAATGAAGGTGCCGACCACATCGGCTACTTCGGTGAGGTACGTACCCATGATGCGGGGCAGAATGAGGATGACAATGGCAAGCAGGGCCAGCGAAAGCTGGTTCAGCCGTTTGGTTTGCGCTTCGGTGCGCCGGGCGCGCCGCGCCTCCGCCATGCTTTGGCCCTGGACGGTCCACCAGGCGTTGTAAGCGGTAGCCAGGATGAAGATGATCACGGCCGTTATCGGCGTAATTCCCCTGGCTCCAAACAAAAACTGCAAAATGGCGCGCGCGGTATACGGGCGCAAAATCAGCAGCAAAATCTCCGACAAAAGGCCGATACCCAGCATCCATATGAGGCCGTTAAGCAGCGGCTTTTGGATATGGCGGGGCAGCAAATCAAAGGCGGCGCCCAGCGCCCCCAAGGCGCCCAGCGCCCCCAAGAGGAGCAGGCTGCCGGTAGCCACACCCTGGTCAAAGGTCAAGATTCGAATCAGCGCCGGCGAGACGTTTACAAACGACTGGCGGATAGTGGGCCAGGCAAGGGTCAGCAGGATGAGAGCGATGACGGGCACGGCCGTAAACAGCCCTGCGATCAGCCCGCGCAATAGCGCCATACCCGGCGGTATCTCGTCCGCGCGCTCCCAGGAATAATAGCCGGCGATAAGCGCCGTGCTGAACAAGAACAACTGCCCCAGCGTCAGGATGCCGGTGATGATGTCCCGCTCATCAAAGCTTTGCACCATCCCGATCGCGCTGACGCTCAAAGCCACCGCGCCGGCAATCAGGCCGAGACGAACGACTTTACCCAGGCTTGCTTTTTGGGCCATACTATGCTCCTTTAGGCTTTCTTTTCAGCCAACTTCTCGCCAATCAGGCCCTGCGGGCGGAAAATCAAAATCAGCACCAGCATCGTAAAGGCAATCACGTCCTTCAACTGGTGCGCGCCGGAAATCCCCAGCCCCTCCAGGAACAAGGGCGGGCCCACCGCCTCAATCACGCCCAGCAGCAGTCCGCCCAGCGCCGCGCCGGGGATGCTGCCGATGCCGCCAAATACGGCCGCCGTAAACGCTTTAATGCCGGGTGAAAAACCCATAAAGAAGTGCACCTGGCGGAAGACCAGGCCCCACAAAACGCCGGCCACGCCGGCCATCGCCGCGCCGACGGCAAAGGTAATGGCGATCGTGCGGTCCACGTTGATGCCCATCAAAGCGGCCGTGTCCTTATCCTCCGCCACGGCGCGGATGGCCTTGCCCGTTTTCGTACGCTGGATGAACAGGTAAAGCACAATCAGCGCAATCAGCGCGGTTGCCATCACGATCAGGCGCGTCTTTAAAAATTCCAGGCCGAAAATCGTCCAGCGGCCCTGCAGCGCGTCTGGGACGGGAAAAGGAATCAACGCAGAACCAAACAGGCCGCGGAAAAAATATTGCCAGAAAAAGGAAGCGCCAATGGCCGTAATTAGCGGCACCAGGCGCGGCGCGCGGCGCAGGGGGCGATAGGCGATCCGTTCCGTCAACAAAGCCACGCCAATCGCCGTGAGCACGGCGGCGATCATGGTCAACAGCAGTCCCAGCACCGGCTGCTGATCCATAAACCCGGAGGCGCTCAGAAAAGTCGCGACCAGCACGGTTGACGTAATCGCTCCCGACATGAAAAATTCGCCGTGAGCGAAATTAATCATAAACAAAACCCCATACACCATCGTGTATCCCAGGGCTATCAAAGCATACAGGCTGCCTTGCGACAGACCGGAAACGAAAAAATCAACCCAGATTTTGGTGGTATAGGTGTTTCCTACCCCAAAAAACAGTTTATTGACCGTGCCATAAATAACCAACACCAGAATAATAGCACGGAAGATCCATAGATAGATGCTGATGAAATCCAAATCCTTGAATCGCTGGGACATATTGTTTGCTCCGTGGGAGGTGCGGCTCCAGCCGAGGGGGAATAGGCTCCGGGCATTGGCCGAAGCCTATTCCCTACTCATCCATTAATCGGCATGGTTATGATAAACCATCCGCTCGTCCATGCTTAGGGCCAAATGCGCTCGAAAGCGCCATTTTGAACCTGGTTGACAGAGATCTGCGGATCGGCGCAGTCACCGTACTGGTCGCAGGTGATGGTGCCGGTGATGCCCTGCAGGCCGGAGGTGGCAAACAACGCATCGCGCAGCGCCTGGCGGCCAATCAGGAGCGTGCCGTCAGCGCCTTGCTGGGCCACTTTCTCGATCGCGTCCAGAATCATGTTGGTGGCGTCAAAGGCGTGCGCGTGGAAGGGCGCCGTCGGATCTGTGCCGTAGTTTTCACGGTAGGCGGGCAGGAAGGTTTCTTCGTAGAAGGTGTTGCTGAAGCTCAAATCTGGCCCGGAGACGTACATACCCTCCGAGGTACCCACGGTGTTGGCCAGGAAGCTGGGCGACTGCACGCCGTCGGCGCCGGCCAGCATGACGCCGCTCATCCCCTCAACATCGCTGGCGGTATTGACGATCAGCGAACCCAGCGGGATGAAGACCGGCAGGTAGACGAATTCCGGTCCGGCGGCGGCAATTGAGGTCAGCAGAGGCTCGACGTTGGTGGCGTCGGCCGCTTCCGCTTCAAAGGCCACGATCTCGCCGCCCAACGCGCGGAAGGCATCGGCAAAAACGCTGGCCAGACCTTCGGTGTAGGGGTCGCCATCATGGATAGCCGCCGCTTTGCGGACGCCCAACACGTTGTAGGCAAAGTCGGCCATCGCGGAGCCCTGCACCGTGTCATTGTGGGCGGTGCGCAGATAGCCGGCTTGATGCTGGGACGGTTCGGTCAAAGCCGGGGAGGTGTTGGAGGGGGAGACCATGGCAAAACCGGCATCGGAGATGATCTTGGCTGCGGGCACGCCGGCGCCAGAGCAGCTTGTGCCGACCATGGCCACAATTTGCGGGTTGGAGACGATTTTCTGGGCGGAGGTCTGCCCACCCTCAGCGCTGCAGCCGTCATCTTCGGGCTGCAGCTGGACGGGATGACCCAATACGTCACCGCGGAATTCCAGGGCTAATTGCACGCCGTATTGCGAGTCGAGGCCAAGCTCGGTGTTGGGGCCGGAAATGACCAGGGCCGAGGCTATCAGGATGGGGTCACCAGGAGCAACCGTAACGCAGCCGATGGCGTCGTCACAAGTTAGGACTTCGGAAGCAGTCGTGTCGCTGGCCGGCGTCGCTGAACCACCACAAGCGGCCAGGGCTAACACCAGGATCAAAGACAGTAACACAAACAATATGATGCGTTTCATATAACTCTTCTCCTCACGATTCGTTAAATGTGATTGACACTAAAATAGACAAGCTGTGTTCATCTACAAAATGAAACAACCATTCCCATTTGACATACAATCATTTTTTCTTATCGAACGCATCACCTCCTCTTCCGAATTTGAAATGTGCACGAAGATCGCTTATCGAAAATATAGGCCAGTCTCTGACTTGTCCGGCAAGCAAGAATCTTGCACCACAATTTTCACCCTTCGCGGCGCGCCCCACAAGGGGACGCCATCCATGAGGCAGGAATTTTATTAAATTATCTTGGCTTGTCAACCAGGGAAATAGCGGTAGCGTGGCTGGTGGGAACAGCCACGCTAATGATAAACAACTTTAGTCCAAATCGTCAACTGTTTCGGTGAATTGGCCGGTAATCATAAAAATAACGCGCTCCGCAATATTAGTGGCGCGGTCGCCCATGCGCTCCAGGTTATGGCCAGCCCAAAGCAGGAAGGTAGCGCGCCGCACGTAATGTTCGTCACGCATTTCCGCCAGCGTTTCCGCAAACAGCTTGTTGTACATATTGTCAATCTTCGCGTCTCGTTTGAAGAGCGCTTGCGCACGTTCGGCGTCGCGATCCAGGTAAGCCTGGATTGCTTCCTGGATCATCTTGCGCGCGCGCTTGGCCATTTTCGGCAGTTTATGGAGGGTGTCGATATTTTCCTCGCCTTCCAGGCGCGCCACCAGGCGCGCAATGCCGGCGGCATGGTCGCCGATGCGCTCGAGTTCAACGGCCAGGTGAATCGCGGCAATGATGGCGCGCAGGTCGCCGGCGGCAGGCTGCTGCGTCGCCAGAATGCGGAAGGCCTCTTCTTCGATTTCGTAACGCAAATCGTTGATTTGTTTGTCGTTGACAATCACGGATTGGGCCAGGGACACATCCCGCGTGCTCAGAGCAAGCATGGCCTGCTCTATGGCAGCGTCAACCATGCTGGTGAGGCGCAAAATATTGTTGCGCATGTTGTTCAACATGCGATCGAGCACAGATCTCACGGGCATAGCCATCGGAATCCTCCTAGATTAGACACCGTCCAAACGATTGGGGCCTGATTATATGCGCCTTGTAGAGAGATGCAAAATCAGGGCGCAGATTAACGCAGTTGACCAAAAAGCCGCATCAAGTCGCCGGCGTCGTGATCACGCAGGGGCGCGCCATGCCCACAGGCAAAAACGGCCGGCGCCAGCTCCAGCAGCCGGATGGCGGAGCGGTTGGCCGCCTGCGCATCGGCCGTTACAAAGCCGGGAGTACGCTGCAAACGGCCGTTGCGCGTGTTCAACGCATCGCCGGCAAACAAGACGCCCGTGCCGGGGCTGTAGAGCGCAAAATGCTCCGGCGTGTGGCCGCGGGTC
>Ga0209498_1002978_pt1 | contig 10150 bp, 3 predicted proteins | sample WalLakDeSediment_FD_184131 | JGI IMG/M metagenome (GOLD analysis project Ga0209498, IMG submission 184131) | Lake sediment microbial communities from Walker lake, Nevada to study Microbial Dark Matter (Phase II) - Walker Lake 11/02/13 Deep... | ecosystem: Environmental > Aquatic > Freshwater >... | reverse complement strand
AATAAACCCCATATAACCCGACAAATTGTTCATCAGCGAAAACAGGACCCAGTTCATCCCGCATCCGTATATAAGTATTCCCTTTGGGAAACGCCGCACGGGCAACTATCGCTGTTTCTTCAGGAACTTCAGGGGAACGCTGGGGATTTAAGGACATGAAACCCTCTCCAATTTTTGACTGCTATTATATGCTTATCGCCTTACAACGGCTCTCAGAAGATTCGCCAGCAGTATCCTTTCATGTGGCCCAGTGTGTAGTCACGGCCGCTGCTATCAACGTGCAAAGGATTATTGATTGGCTTTGGGAAACACCTCGATCAACAACTCGGGTAGGACATTTTGCCCGCTTGGCTCCTGTTTCCTAGTTCGCCAACAACATCTATCCCGAATTTACGCCTAGATGGTTCCCACGGTTCAGCCAGAAAGAATCGAAAATATTTTTACCGGTTTGGTCTTCCCTTTAAAAATCTCCTCGCCAACTGATTCGAGCCGGGTAGATGAGTCAAGATGTTGCCGGGTGGCGTCGTCAATGATAATTGATTGTGTGACCACTTTGGTATGACTTTCAAGGCGTGCGCTAAGGTTGACGATGTCTCCCACGCACAGGTAGGTGGCGCGGGTTTCGGTTCCGGCGTAGCCCGCAACCACCCGCCCGGTGGCGATCCCAATACCAATTGTAATTTGCAGTCCACCCTTTTCGGCCTGGTCCTGATTGTAAACCGTCAATTTTTCCTGGATTTCGACCGCGCTGGCCACTGCCCGTTGAGCGTGATCGGCGTAAAAAACCGGAGCCCCAAAAAAGGACATCAGCCCGTCGCCCTGCATCTGGTTGGCGTTCCCGCCGTGGGCCTGCACAGTGTTGATGACAATGTCGTAATACCGATTGATCATGTCTATGACATCTGCCGGGTCGTTGGCTTCGGTGATGGTGGTGAAGTTGCGGATGTCGCAAAACATGGAGGTGATGATGGCGTGCTTGCCGCCAAGTGTAAAGCCCTGCCGGAAAAGTTCTTCGGCCACGTTTGTGTCGGCAAAGGTGCGAATCAGGCGGCGCTGCTCGTCGCGCAGGCGTTTGCGCTCCAAAGAGGATGAAATGCGCGCATGCAGGAGTACCGGCTCAAACGGTTTGGGCAGGTAATCTTCCGCCCCGTTTTCGATGCCGCGTACCATGCTTTTCAGGTCGTTCATCGCCGAAATGATGATGATGGGGATGTCGCGCAGCAGCGGGTCATCCTTGAGATGCCCAAGCACGGCGAAGCCGTCCATCACGGGCATCATAATGTCGAGCAGAACCAAATCCGGCAGTTCGGCGCGCACTTTTTCGAGGGCTTCCTGCCCGTTGTAGGCAGAAATGGTGGCGTAGCCGAGGTCTTCCAGTTCCTGCTCGAGGTAATCCACGTTGAAGGGTTCGTCGTCCACAATCAGAATTTTGGCTGTTGGCATGGTTTTAGCCCAGGTATTTTTCTAACATGCGAAAGAGCAGGTCGTCGTTGACCGGCTTGGTCAGGTAGTCGTTGCACCCGGCGGCTTTGGCCAGGTTAATATCGCTTTGCATGGCGTGGGCGGATAGACCAATAATGGGGGTCGCGGTGATGGTTTCGCGGATTTTTCGGGTGGCGGCATGACCGTCCATGACCGGCAGGGAGACATCCATCAAAATCAGGTTGGGGCTGTGGGCAAGGGCCATTTCCACGCCCTGAGCGCCATCGCGTGCCACCAACAGGGTGTAATCATCTTCCAGCAATTGGGTCAGCAAATCGATATTCATTTCAACATCTTCAACAATCAGGATGGTTTTCATTTTTATTTCACACCGCGTTTTATTTTTTTACGATACTATTCAGTTCCTGCATCAGCTTTTCGCCATCGAAACCCTGTTTTTCCATGACAAACGAAACCGATTCGCGCAGTTTTTGTGATTCAGCATCAGTCAATTCTTTGGCGCTGATGACGATGATCGGGATGTGGCGCGTCTCGGGGTTGGCGCGCAGGGCTTCGATAACGCCAAAGCCATCCAGTTTGGGCATCATCAGGTCGAGCAGGATGATGTCGGGACGCTGCGCTTCGACCGCCCTGAGACCGGCCAGCCCATCTTCCGCAGATACCAGTTCGAAATCCGGTTCGGTTAACGTCTGCCGCAGCATTTCGGCCACATTGGGATCATCATCCACCACCAAAACGTGTTTGTGTGGATGCCCTTTTTCACCCACGACTTTGTGCAGGGTTTCAAGCACCAGGGCCGGGTTGAGCGGTTTGAGCAAATAAGCCGCCGCACCCAGGCGGAAGCCAAGCGCCTTTTTGTCGACAATCGTCAGCAGAATGACCGGGATGTTGGTTGTGGCGGGGTCTTCCTTCAGGTCGTTGAGAACCTGCCAGCCATCGGTGATGGGCATGAGGATATCAAGCAGGATGGCGTCGGGCTGCTGTTCACGGGCAGCCTGCAGGCCGTCGTAGCCGTTGTTCACGCCGGTTACCCTGAATTCGTCCGCATTCAGGCTTTCCTGCAACAGGTACACAGCGTCGGGGTCATCGTCGATGACCAGGATGTTCTTTTTGGTCGTGTCCCATGTGTGGGCCGTATCCCCTGTGTGGGGGGATTCGGCTTTTTGCGCGGAGGCAGTTTCGGGGGCAGGTTTTGTGCCGTATTTGATCGGCAGGGTCAGGGTAAAGGTCGACCCCGTTCCCAATTCGCTGGTGACAACAATATCCCCGCCCAGAAGCCGCGCCAGGTTGCGGCTGATGGCCAGGCCCAGCCCGGTGCCGCCATATTGACGGGTGGTGCTGGTATCGGCCTGCTGGAATTCTTCAAAGACGCGTCCAACGGCTTCGGGGCTGATGCCTATACCGGTATCTGTCACCGCAATGGACACGGTTTCATCGTCCTGCCGGGTGACCGCCAGGGTGATTTTCCCCGCGTGGGTGAATTTGGCCGCGTTGCTGAGCAGGTTGAGCACGATTTGTTTGATTTTGTCCTGGTCAGAGTAGACCAGGCCGAGGCTTTCATCGAAGTGCTTCCGGACGCTGACACCGGGCTTGACGAGGGTGGCTGAGAGGTTGAGGCATTGTTCGGCCAGGTTGGTGATGTTGAAACTGGCAGGGATGACATCCATGCGCCCGGCTTCGATCTTGGCGATGTCGAGCACGGTGTTGATCAGCCCGAGCAGGTGTTCGGAACTGGTGAGCACTTTATCAAGATTTTCGATCTGTTTATCCGGCAGGGCGCCTTCGGCTTTGCGGCGCACGATGCGGGTGAAGCCGATGATGGCGTTGAGCGGGGTGCGCAGTTCGTGGCTCATGTTGGCCAGGAAGGCGCTTTTGGCCTTGTTGGCGGTTTCGGCCGCGGCGAGGGCTTCCTGCGCTTCGGCAAACAGGCGGCTGTTTTCGATGGCGATGGCGGCCTGGCGCCCCAGCCCGACCAAAAAGTCAAGGTCCACCGCCGAGAAGGCGCCAGAATTGCGGTCTTTATAGACCGCCAGAATGCCTATGGTGCGGTTGTTGGCAATCAGAGGGGCGCCCATCATCGTTTGGGGCACTTCCTCCTGGTCAGGGGTCCCTGGCACGTGAACGCTGCGCGGGTCGAGGTCCATGTTATCGCTCACCTCGGCAACACCGCTTTGGGCAATGGCGCCGGTGATGCCTTGACCAAGTTGCAGATGATCTGCGGCGTGTTCGGTGGCGTACATCCCCAGGGCAAGCGCGGCCCGCAGGGTTTTGCCATCCGGCTCAAGCAGGCGCAGGACGGTATCGCGCGCCGCAAACAGGGTGTGCACATTTTCAACCACCGTGCGGATGACGTTTTCCAGCTCGAGCGTGGCGGAGAGTTCGCGCCCCACATTGGCAATGGTCGCCATCTGGTTGGCATTGCGCTGGGTTTCGGCATGCAATTGCGCGGTATGAATGGCAGCGCCCGCGTTGGCGGCAATGGTGGTGAGCAGCCGCAGCGAGTCTTCGGTGAATATGCCTTCACGCTTTGTGCTTTGCACGCTCAGCACGCCAATGGCTTCACCGCCCGATTTGATCGGCACACCCAGGTACGATAGCGATTCGCGTCCAATCCGCTGCACACCAATTTGCTGGCTTACTTCGTCAATATCCTTGTTAATGAGCAGCGGTTTACCCGTCTGGATGATCTTGCTGGTCAATCCCTCGCCAAACATAAACGGTGCGAAGTCGTCGTCGCCGAATTGATATGGAAAGTGGATCAAATCGGTCTGGCGATCGAGCAAGGCGAGGTAAGCGATATCGGCATTGAATATCTCCCGCGTCTGACCGCCGATCAGTTGGATCATCGAGTCGAGTTCCGATTCCGCCACGAGTGCCTGGCTGACCGTGCTGATGGCTGCCAGCTCGCTGTTGCGCACTTCCGTTTCGGCCAGCAGGCGGCTGGTTTCATCGAAGAGCTGCGCATTCTGCAATGCGACGGCAAGGCTGGAAGCGATGGTCTTCAACAAATTCACATCACTTTGCGCATACGCATGTTCGCGTTCGATGTTTTGCAGGGAGATGACGCCCACTACCTCGTCGCCTGCGATCATCGGCACGCCCAGCCAGGAGCGCGGGTTGTCATCGTCGGCTACGCTGACTGAGCCCAACTCGACAACGCGCCTGGTCGCATCCTCATTGAACCAGAGTGTTTCGCGTTTTTGAATGATATGACCGGTTGGTCCCTTGTCTGACGGGTAAACACCTTCCACATTAACACGATTGCCCTGATGCAGATAATAGGGAATATGGAAGGTTTTCGACGCTTTGTCGTGCAAGGCAATGTAGGTCGTCTGCGTGTCGAACACCTCACGGATTTTGTCGCCAACCAGGTTGATGATGGCTTGAATCTCAAGCTTGGAGGCCAGCCCTTGCTGGACGCCGTTGATCAATGCCAATTCAGCATTGCGCTGCTCGGTCTCCTTGAGCAGGCGCTGGGTCTCATCGAAGAGTCGGGCTTTTTCAAGTGAAACGCCCAAACTGCCCGCCAGCGTTTGCAACAAGCGCACATCTGATTCGCTAAACGCATTTTCCTGTTTACTGCTCAGGATGACCGTGCCAACGGCTTTGTCGCCTGCCATAATTGGCACGCCCGCAAAGGATTTATCGTGGTCTGTTGCGGCGGTGCCGATCCAAAAACTGCCGAATTCAGCCATTCGTTTTTCGAGATCTTGATTGATCACGAGCGGCTGGCGCGATTTGATAATATGCGCGGTTAACCCGCTGCCAAGCGGTTGCGGGTCAATATGGACCAGCACGCCATCGTCAATGGTATACGGGAAGGACAAGATATCCGTCGCATGGTCATACAAGCGGATGCTCATGTTATCTGAATGGAAAATCTCGCGGATTTTCTCTACAACCAGATCGATGATGGCTTGATAATCCAATTCTTTGGCGAGGCCATCTTGCACGCTGTTGATGATGGCGAGTTCGGCATTGCGCTGCTCGGTCTCCTTGAGCAGGCGCTGGGTCTCGGCGAAGAGACGCGCGTTTTCGAGCGCAACGCTCATGGCGTTGGCGAGGGTGGTCAGCAAGCGCACATCGCTTTCGGGGAAGGCGTGTTCACGGTCTACGTTTTGAAGCGAGATTACCCCGCGCACTTCATTGCCGACCATCATCGGCACATCCAAGCGAGATTTTGGCGCTTCGCCCCTCATGATTTGACCGGCAGTGCCGAGCAATTCCGCTTGACGTTCTCCCAAATTTTCATTGATCCAAACCGTTTGACCGGTCTTAAAGATCAGTCCTGAAATGCCTGCCGGCGCCGAGGGTTCAACAGAAAAGCGTTGGCCTTTTTCAACCGCATACGGGAAATACGTCAGGTTATTGGCTTTATCGTTGATGAAGATCACAACGCTTTGGGCTTCAAAGATCTCCCGAATCTTGTCGCCGATCGCATCGTAGATGGCTTGCAAATCCAGTTTGGCGGCGAGGGCGGCCTGCACGCTGTTGATGATGGCGAGTTCGGCATTGCGTTGCTGGGTCTCATCGAATAGACGGGCATTTTCGAGCGCCACGCCCATGCTGGCTGCCACGGTTTGCAGCAAACGCACCTGTGCCTCGCTGAAGGCGTATTCTCTTTCGTATTCTTGCACGATGATCACGCCGATTACCCGATCACTGCCAATAATTGGAACATTGACGCTCGACTTGGCGGCTTCGGTGCCTGGTAAAAGAACCAGCCCCAGCATTTCGCGCTCGGCAAGGGTGTTACGCACAAAGGGTTGGCGGGTTTTGGAGATTCTTTCGAATGTGCCGCCTTTTACCGGCGGTTGGGAGGGGTACTCCCGGCGTTCACCCTGGATGTATTCATACACGTAATGCATGAGGTTGCTTTCGGCGTCGTACAAGCGAATGCCCAGGTTTTCGGTGCGAAGCGCTTCGCGCAGTTTGTCGCCGGTTAACTCCACAATCGCCAGCGGTTTCAACTCGGCCGCCAGGCCTTGTTGAATGCTGTTGATCACGGCCAGTTCCGCGGCGCGGTCTTCGGTGAGCTTGAGCAGGCGCTGGGTCTCGGCGAAGAGACGCGCGTTCTCGAGGGCGGTTCCCAACGAGGCGGCGATGGTGGTCAACAGGCGCAGTTCGGATTCACCGAAGGCGTTCTCGCGCTCGTAGTTTTCGATGTTGATTGCGCCTAATACGCGGTCACTACTAATGATGGGAATTGCCGCCAGTGATGTACTTTGATCGGTGCCAGCCAAAAGGCTACCAGGAGGGTAGTCTGCTTGGGTATTCCAAATAACAGATTGGCGGGTTTTCAATATTGTTTCAAATGTTGAACCTTTGGGTGGTGTCCTTGGCTCGATGGTCAGCCGTTCCCCATGTTCGAACTCGTAAAGGAAATGCACAATGTTTTCTTTTTCATCGTACCAGCGAATTCCAATATCACCAGAATTGAGGATTTCCCGCAATTTATCGCCGACCAGATCTACAATGGCTTGGAAGTCCAACTCGGCGGCGAGTCCCTGCTGAATGGAGTTGATGATCTGCAACTCGGAATTACGCTCTTCAAGTTTGGCGTTAGAAGATTGCAGTTCTTCGGTGCGTTCTTCGACCTTGCGCTCGAGTCCTTCCAGCAGACCCGCATTATCCAAAGCGACCGCGCCCTGATTCGCCAACATGCCGAGCATGTCGCGGTCGGTGGCGTCGAAGGAGCCGTAGAGCGAGTCCATGTCTACGTAGAGGTAGCCGAGGAGTTGGTTTTGGGCAATTAATGGGGCGATGATTCTTGAACCGCTAAGCTCGCTAAGTCCGCTAAGAAAACCTTTTTTGTTTTGCTTCGCGCTCTTAGCGCTCTTCGCGGTAGAGTCGCTCTTCGAAGGCAGAATCAATTGAACGGTGCGGGTGCGGCGGGCTTGGTCGAGAAGTGGCTCTATACGCTTCAACACATCCTGCGGGTTTTCGGCTTTTTCGTAGCCTTTGCCCGATTGATACGAAGGCAATGGCAAAATGGATTCCGCGACTTCATGTTTGCCATCGTTTTCAAGCACCAACAGCACGCGCTCGCCGCCGCTCAGTTCGGTGGCGTGTTCGACGAGGAAGGTTTGGATCTCGCCGACGGTTTTCAGCGCGTTCAAGCGCAGACCCGTATCTGCGAGGCGCTGGAACGGTTCGCGGATATTGGTCTCCACCGCGAGATGTGCGTAGATCCGTTCTTTGGGCAACTTGCGCTTCGCCCCATCCTGCGCCCAGAATTGCAGCAGTTTGCGATTGTCTTCGACCTTGTTGAGGAAGTTGCGGCGATAGCCTTCATCGCGCACATTGGCGATGCGCTCGAGCAATAGGTCATACGCCTGTTCGATGGCTTGGCTGGCTTCCTTGGTTTTCTGGTTGGCAGTCAGCGCCTGTGTATGGCGCCACCAGAGAAAAAATGGTTGCGTAGTAAAAACGCCGCTGCGGAACATGTCCACTGCTTTTTTTGTCGCTTTGAGCGCGGCGGCGGGGTCGTGGTTGGCGAGGTGCTTTGATCCCAGATCGGCAAGGTTGCCGATCTCGCTGCCCAAGCCGAATTCATGGTCAATTTTCAAGGCGGCTTTGAGATGGCGCACAGCCGCCTTGGGATCGCCTTGTGCCAAAGCGAGTTCTGCCGAGGTTGAAGCGAGCGTTGAATTTGCAGTCGGATCACCGAGCGCGGTGACAACCTGTGTCAATTCCGCCAGATGACTAGACACTGATTCATCCAGCCCGAGGGTGAGTTCTGCATACATCAGGTTGCTCAACCCCACAGACACTCCTATTTTTGCTCCGATGCGGCGGGCAATATTTACCACGTCGCCATGTAAGCGGCGCCCATGGGGGTACAAACCCAGTTCGCTATAAAAGTTGGATAAGTTCCCAGTCACAGCCGATTGGCGCTCTACGTATCCCGCTGTTTCGAAGGCTTGCAGGGCTTGTTGCACATGCTGCATGCTTTCAACAAGGTCGGTATCTGAAAACGAAAGAACATTGAATGCGTTGCCGATACCGTATTGATCACCCGCTTGCTGGCAGAGTTCCAGCGCCGTAAACGCCGCAGTGCGCGATGCTTCAGCGTTGCCGCTGTTGAAATATCCAATGGATAGCGCCCAATATGCCCGCCCCGCGCCCGAGAGGTCGCCCAGTTCTTGATACAGGGCGATGGCTTTCTGCGCGGTTTCAACTGCCGCTTCGTTTTGCCCCGCGCGGAATTGCGCTTCGGCGAGGCGGAAGAGGCTTTCGGCATGCAATTGACGATTTTCGATTTTCGATTGACGATTGCCTGAACCTGCCTTGACGGCGGCGGTGGCGGATATAACCGCGCCGTTCAAGTCACCCGTCCGCATTTGGACGAGGACGAGGCGGTTGAGGGCTTGCGCGTGAAGAGCAGGTAATTGGGAATTAGGAATTAGGGGTTGGGCTGTGATTCCTAATTCCTGATTCCTAATCCCTAATCCCCCGCCTTTGGCGATCTCCATCATCGCATCCGAATCCGCCGCGGCCAGGTCGAGGTTGCCTTGTGCGATGTAGGATTCCGCGCGCAGGTCAAGCAAATCCATTTGCGTTTGTGCGTCAAGATTGAATTTTGACAGGTTTTGCGAAACCAGTTCAATTGCCTGCGCATGTTGGCCAGCCCAGGCCAGGGCGTGGGCTGGCGCCACGATATCGGAATGGAGTGAGGGGTGGGTTGTGTTGTCCCCGTCTGTTTTGTGTGTTACGCCTGCGCGTTTTGCCATACCCTTCTCCTTCTCAAATTCCGTAAAGTGACTTTTATGGTCTGAATTATCAACCTGCCAATTATATCCTTTGCGCAGGTATTTGTCCGTTTGTTATATCAGGTTGTGTGTACGCAAAACATGTCAGCCGGGAGTCGAAAGTCTCCAGACTTTCGAGCAAAATCTGGAGATTTTGCACTCCAGTGACAACCTTTGCGTGCACACTATCAGGTTCTCTGATATTTGCTATGAAAGCGCCTGCAACTCAGCAATTCTCAATTTGAAACGCCACAAGCCTGTTTGATAAACAAAACAGGCAAAATTTTTTTGCTCGACGTGGGGCGACATTAACCCCCATTCGGGGACGATGTGTCGCGTTATATCCATATCTAGAATTGCTGCCTAAAACTTACAGGGCAAACCTGGTTTATGGTCTGCCCTGTAAGGGAGAAGTATCGTTTGGGTTTAATACATATTCGGCTTGGAATTGCTAGCGCCGCTGCCGCCATCACTGATACCCAGCGCCGCAGTGAGCCGGTCGAGCCAGGAGACGCTGCTCTGAACACTGGCGCCCTGGGCGGCAGCCCCGAAAGCGCTGGCGCCTTCAGCAGAAGCACCCTGCGCCGAAGCGCCAAAGGCCTGCATCCCGGCGGCATCCGCACCAGCAGCGGAAACACCAGCGGCAGAGGCGTCGGCAGCAGCGGCGCCAGCGGCCTGCATCCCGGCAGCCGAGGCGCCGAAGGCTTGCATACCGGCGGCACTGGCAGCGCCATGCCCAAAAACGTCTTGAGGAGCTTGCTCCTCAACATAGCGCAAAGAATCCGGGGCTGAAGGATCATATTCAATGCCTACCCCGCCACGCACAGCCCCCGCCAATGCGGGATGGTCGGAGTCGATGCCGCTGTCAACAACGGCTACCCGGACTCCTTTTCCCGCGCTGCCGCCCCAGGCCCATTCTCGCGTAATGGCGCTCAAGGCTCCGGTTAGCGGCAAAG
>Ga0209498_1002977_pt1 | contig 10151 bp, 7 predicted proteins | sample WalLakDeSediment_FD_184131 | JGI IMG/M metagenome (GOLD analysis project Ga0209498, IMG submission 184131) | Lake sediment microbial communities from Walker lake, Nevada to study Microbial Dark Matter (Phase II) - Walker Lake 11/02/13 Deep... | ecosystem: Environmental > Aquatic > Freshwater >... | reverse complement strand
CATGGCGTTCATGGTTCTCGGTTCCTGGCTGATCACCAGAATGTTGTCGTCAGGGCCGGAAATATCACGGTGGCAGAACCTGTTGGAGGTCCTGGTAGGGGGCATGGGCAACCAGATTCAGGACATCGCCCAGGAGGATCCGGGTTCCTATCTCTACTTCATCGGGACCCTTTTCCTGTTCATCCTGATCTCAAATCTCCTGTTCGTTATTCCAGGATATATTGCACCCACGGCGTCGCTTTCCACCACGGCGGCACTGGCCATATGCGTGTTCGCGGCCGTGCCTATTTACGGCATCCTGAGCCGGGGGGTTCCGGGCTATCTCAAACAATATGTCAGGCCTACCCCACTCATGTTGCCCTTCAACGTTATCGGGGAGCTATCGAGAACCTTGGCACTGGCTGTTCGCCTTTTCGGCAATATCATGAGCGGCATGAAGATTGCGGCCATCCTTCTTGCCGTTGTGCCTCTTATTTTTCCCATCGTCATGCAAGCATTGGGTCTGCTCACCGGCACGATCCAGGCTTACATTTTTGCGGTTCTGGCCATGGTATACATTGCATCGGCAACGCGGGCCCGTAAAGAAAAAGAAACAGAACACAACCAGGAGAAAGGAGAAAACTCGTAATGGACAGCATCAGTCTTATCGGCATAGCCTCGATCATATCGGCCGGGTTGACTATCGGCATCGGCGCCATAGGACCGGCTCTGGGGGAAGGTCGGGCCGTGGCCCAGGGTCTTGCTTCGATTGCACAGCAGCCCGATGAAACGAACAGCATTACCCGTACGCTTTTCGTGGGACTCGCCATGATCGAATCCACAGCCATTTATTGCTTCGTGGTTTCCATGATCCTCATCTTTGCCAATCCTTTCTGGGATCACGTCATCCAGGCGAGGCTGGAGGAGGCGAAGAACAGGAGGAAAGAGGCCGAAGATGAAGCTGAATCTCATCGCCGGAAAAACGAAGAACTGGAAGAAAGGCGCGAACAGATGCTCGGTGAGGCCAGGGAGGAAGCCGATCTCAAACTCAAGGAGATGACCCGGGAAGCCCGGAAAGAAGTGGAAGGCGCTCGAAGGCGCTGGCAGGAATCGCTCGAGAAGGGAAAAAGCGCCTTTTTGCAGGACTTGAAGCAACTGGCTGCAAGGGAGGTCTATGTCCTGACGCGGAAAGCGTTGAAGGACCTGGCCGATGCGGATCTGGAAGAACGGTTGGTTGACGTGTTTGTATCCAAACTCAAGGAGCTGAAAAAAGAGGACAAAGATGCCGTGAAAAAGGCCATTCAGGAGGAAGACAACAAGGCGCTTGTTCGATCGGGTTTCGAACTTTCTACGGGGAGCCGTCAAAAGATTACCAGGGCGGTGCGGGATGAAATCGCGGAGCATGCCGATATCGCTTATGATACCGAGCCTCAGGTAATCATGGGTCTTGAGTTGAAGGCCCGGGGAGAAAAAGTTGTCTGGACCGTCCGGGACTATCTCGCGGAATTGGAGGAGCGTGCAAAGAGCGCCGTTGAAAAAGAGATTCATAAGGGAGGGGGCAGCAAACGCTCTTCAGAGGAAGAAACGATAGATGGCAGCTATGGAGACGGATACGCTTAGAAGTGCACTGAAGGCAACATTCCGGGTCCTGGACCGGAACCTTGAAGAATACCAACCGGTCTTGGAAGCACGGGAAGTGGGCGTCATCATCTACGTGGGACCGGGTGCGGTTCGTGTGAGAGGTCTCAGGGGCGTCAAGGCGGACGAACTCATTGAGTTTCCGGGTGGTCTCGTGGGAATGGCCTTCAACGTCGGCAGGGAAGAAACCGGTGTGGTGCTCCTTGATGAAAGTGAAAGCCTTGGGGCGGGAGATGAAGTCGAGCGGACCAACAAGGTGCTGGATGTCCCTGTGGGCGAAGCTCTGCTGGGTCGCGTCGTGGACGGCATGGGCCGGCCCCTCGACGATCTGGGTCCTCTTAGAAGCGAAAAAAGAAGACCGGTGGACCGGCCTGCGCCGGCCATCATGGACCGGCTCCCGGTGACGGTTCCTCTTCAAACCGGTCTCAAGGTCGTGGATGCCTTGATTCCCGTGGGAAGAGGACAGAGAGAACTGATCATCGGGGATCGCCAGACCGGGAAGACGGCCATTGCCGTGGATGCGATCCTGAACCAGAAAAAAACGGATGTCTTTTGCGTTTATTGCGCGGTGGGAAAAAGATCTTCCGCAGTAGCCAAAGTCGTGGCGGAATTGCGTGATGGCGAAGCCATGAAATACTCCCTGGTTGTGGCGGCGACGGAGGAAGATCCCCCCGGTTTGCAGTTTATCACTCCCTATGCGGCCACGACCATGGCCGAACACTTTATGGAGCAGGGCAGGGACGTGCTTGTGGTTTACGATGATTTGACCCGCCATGCCCGCGCCTATCGCGAGCTTTCGCTTCTGCTCCGCCGGCCTCCGGGGCGGGAAGCTTTTCCGGGGGACATTTTCTATATCCATTCCCGGCTTCTTGAACGCTCCACCCATTTAAACAAGGAACTGGGAGGCGGGTCGCTTACCGCGTTGCCCATCATCGAGACGGAAGCGCAGAACATATCGGCCTACATCCCGACCAACCTTATCTCCATCACCGAGGAGTTGCTGGATATCGTGTCGGGCTTCGAAGCAATGAGTCAGGATCAGTAATCAGCATAAACGGTGCAAGGCACACGGCGCACGGAAAAACCAGTAGGAGGGAGCTCCTGCTCCCGATAAATCATTAGTAGAAAGCACGAAGAAAGCAGGGCAGCATGGAAACGGAAACGGGAGCCTGCTCCTACTGTCATCTGCGTGCCCAGTTGAATGCAAAGCCGATTCAACCGGGGTCGTCTGCCGTCTGTCCTCTGGTTTTCTACTGAACACTGATTACTGTTTACTGATTACTGGCTCCTGAACGCTGAACCCTGGTTACTGGGTTCCCGTGCACCGTGCACCGTTGTTCCTGAACCCTGAACGGTAGTTCCCCCGGTTCTATCCACTATTCGCCGGCCAAAACGGCAACCGCATGGCCCGGCATCCAAATGCCGTCACTTTTCGGGGAAATGCCGGGCTCGGAGGCGAGAACAATCTTCATCCCATCAAGGCCGGGGCATGGAACTCTTTGCCCAATCTCCGCCAGGTTGCAAACAACCAGCACCGCCCCTCGTTTCATGATCAGCCGGCGTGCGTCTTCGTCAAATTGCACGGAGGTTCGTTCCATCCGGCCGTCCCTCAGCGCCGGCATGCGGCGCCGGAGCTCGATCAGGGACCGATGCCATTCAAGAATTTCCGCATGAGGCTCCCGCTGCACTTCATCCCAATCCAGTTTGGATCGGAAAAAGGTCTCCTCGGCCTGGGGATCGGGGATTTCTTCAGGATCCCAGCCAAAGGCGGCGAACTCACTTCTCCGGCCTTCCCGGACGGCCTTTCCGAGATCAGGATCCTCATGATCCGTGAAATACTGGAAAGGCGTTGATGCTCCCCACTCTTCGCCCTGAAAAATCATGGGCACAAAAGGCGCCGTGAACACGAGGGCCGCACCGGCTTTCACCAGGTTACGACTTACTATGTGGCTGATGCGCTCTCCCTTAGCGCGGTTGCCCACCTGGTCGTGATTCTGGAGGCACCCTACGAACTGATTGCCCGATAGCCCTGCCGCCGACCTTCCGTGAATGTGCCGGCGGTACTTGGAATAGACGCCGTCATACACGAGTCCCTTTGTGAGAACCTTTGCCAGGTCGGCAAGATGCCCGAAGTCCTGATAGTATCCGTCCTGGTCGCCGGTGAGGGCCGCGTGCAGGGCGTGGTGAAAGTCCTCGTTCCACTGGGCGTGGATACCGTATCCTCCCAAGGCCCGGGGCCGGATCACCCGCGTGTCGTTGAGATCGCTTTCAGCAATGAGAAACAAATGGCGCCCCAGGCAGGATTCCAGGTCCTCTACCTCGAAGGCAAGCTGTTCCAGGAAATGGATGGCCGAAATATCCAGAATGGCGTGAACCGCATCGATGCGGAGCGCATCCATGTGGTAGTCGCGGAGCCACATGAGGGCGTTGTCGATGAAAAAGCGCCGCACCTCATCGCTCTGCGGCCCGTCGAGGTTGACCGCTTCTCCCCACGGCGTGGCGTAGCGCCGGGTGAAGTAAGGCCCGAACCGGCCCAGGTAATTGCCTGAAGGGCCGAGGTGGTTGTAAACCACGTCCAGGATTACGGCCAGGCCTTTTTCATGACAGGCGTTCACCAGGGTCTTCAGTCCTTCCGGTCCGCCGTAGACCTCGTGGGGTGCGAAGAGATCCACCCCGTCATAGCCCCATCCCCGGGAGCCGGAAAAGGTGTTGACCGGCATCAGCTCGACGTGGGTGATGCCCAGGTCCTTCAGGTAGTCCAGTTTCTTCGATGCACCGGCGAAGGTGCCTTCCGGTGTGAAGGTTCCGACATGAAGCTCATAGATGATAGCCGAGGAGAGGGGAGGGGGCTGCCATTGTGAATCGGTCCATAGGAATTTGCCGTGGTCAAGGATGCGGGAAGGACCATGAATGCCCTGGGGCTGCCAGGGCGATCTCGGATCGGGGAGAGGTTCCTTACCACCCACGATGAAGGCATAACCTGCGCCATGGGCGGCCATAGGGCTTTCCAGCATCCACCATCCCTTTTCGCGTCGCTCCATTGCAAAACGACTTACCCCTATCTTCGCCTCAACGCGTTTGGCATCCGGCGCCCAGACTTTAAGAAACCCCATACCGCTCTACTCCTTAGTGCAAAGTTTCATAAATACAAGTAGGTATTCACCACGGAGCCACCCGCCGTCGCTGAAGCTATGGCGGGGCACGCAGAGGACGCAGAGACGTTTGCGGTTGCGATGCCAAGCAGGCTTTTACCATACCGCACAAACAAGATCAACACCGCAGCGATGGAATACTCCTATCGGGGAGCAAAACTACGGGATGAACCTACTTATCTTGAACCGGTAAATCAGTGTTCAGTGATCAGTAAATCAGCGAGGAGGCAGTTCGTAAGTTTGTCGATTCATACGTCCATGAGATGAATTCAACCGGGGCCAAGGACAAATTGAAAATGGGGATCAACAAAGAAAACGTCTTACCCACCAGGATCGAGAGTATGATATCATCTTTGAGATTTAGCTCTTTAATCAGGAAGCATCTTAAGATGAGGATTATGAAAAATGATTTTAGTGAGATGGATCCGAAGCGGCTGAGCCTGAGTGGTGCTGCGGGACTGCAAGTTCGCGATCATGAAGCGCCCGAACGCGGATACCCCCATCGCCATCAACGGCTGAAAAGGCGGTCGGGAAAAATATAGGAGAATCATCTTGGGGAGTGAAATACGATGAATGAGCAGTCTTTGGATAACCAGTGGCACGCCATCGACGTGCAGGAGGTGCTGAAGCGTCTTGAAGTCTCCGAGGATGGTTTAATCGGCGATCAGGCCAGGCAGCGCCTCGAGGAGACGGGGCCCAATTCGCTGGAGGTCGAGGAGGGAGTTGGTCCCCTTCGCCTGCTCCTCAGGCAGGTCCACAACCCCTTGATCTATCTCCTGGCGGGGGCGGCGGTATTGTCTTTGCTGGTGGGGCATGAAGTGGATGCCGCGGTCATTGCCGGGGTCATTGTTCTCAACAGCCTGCTGGGGTTCATCCAGGAGTGGCGGGCCGAAGGCGCCCTGAGCGCGCTGCGCCGGATGGCCTCTCCCCATGCCAGGGTCTTGAGGGACGGAAAGCCTCGGGATATCGATGTCGCCGAGGTGGTGCCCGGAGACATCCTGATCCTTGAAACCGGCGACCGGGTTGCCGCAGGCGCAAGGCTGATCCGGGCGGAGGAGTTGCAGGTGGATGAATCGGCCCTCACGGGTGAATCGGTGCCGGCAGCCAAGAATCCGGAAACCCTGGACAAGAACACGCCGATGGCCGATCAAAGGAACATGGTTCGAATGTCCACCAGCGTGACCGGCGGCCGGGGCCGGGCCGTGGTCGTCGCAACGGGCATGCAGACCCAGATCGGTCTTATCGCGGCGGAGATCCGCGCCACAAGCAGAGAAGACACACCGCTGCAAAAGCGGATGCACAAGCTGGGCATGGTCCTCGGGATTGCCGGCGTTGCCTTTGCGGCAGGGGTATTCGGCTTGGGCATGCTTCGCGGCTATGATGTCATCGAAATGTTGATGTTCTCGGTGGCCGTGGCGGTCTCAGCGATTCCGGAGGGCCTGCCCGCGGTGATCAGCGTGACATTGGCTCTGGGAGTGCGGCGCATGGCCGGCAGAAACGCGATCATCCGGCGCATGCCTGCCGTGGAGACGTTAGGATCCATCACCGTGATCTGTTCTGATAAAACGGGGACCATCACCAAGAATCAGATGACCGTGCGAAAGATCTGGGCCGGGGGCCGGACCTATGAGGTGAGCGGCGAGGGATATGCGCCGGAGGGGGAGATCAAAGCCGAGGGCGGGGATATGGCAAAAGAACTCCCCGATGCGCTTAAGAGGCTCCTTGAGATCGGCCTTTTTTGCAACAATGCGGCCCTCAAGGAAACAGAGGGCCGGTGGGTCGTTGAGGGAAACCCGAGCGAAGGGGCATTGATCGTTGCCGCAATAAAGGGAGGACTGGAGAATCCCTCCGAGAAAGAGGACGCCAAGAGATTGTCCGAAATCCCCTTCTCCAGCGACACCAAGTATATGGCGACACTGCATAAGGAGGCAGATGGCGCGGCACATGTCGCCTTTGTCAAAGGTGCGCCGGAGCGCATCCTCGAGTTCTGCTCCCACGTGCTCAAAGACGGGGAGGCCGTGGGACTGGATGAGGCCCTTCGCAGGGAGATTGTTGATCTGAGCGAACAGTTCGCTTCCCAAGCCCTTCGGGTGATGGCGGGCGCCTATCGGGAGCTCTCGCAGGACCAGGGCAAACTGGAAAAGACCGACGCGGAAAACAGCCTTGTTCTGGCCGGCCTTTGGGGCATGATCGACCCGCCCCGGGAAGAAAGCATCGAGGCTGTGAAGGATGCCAAGGGTGCAGGGATACACCCGGTGATGATCACCGGCGATCATGCCGTTACCGCGTTGGCCATCGCAAAGGCCGTGGGCATAGCCGAGGACGGCAAGGCCGTCACGGGTAGCGATATAGACGGGATGGAGAAGCCGGCCCTGGCCAGGGCTGCTTTAGAGGGCGGCGTGTTTGCACGGGTCACTCCGGCCCACAAGCTCAAAATCATGGAGGCCCTCAAGGAAGAAGGCCACGTGGTCGCCATGACGGGCGACGGGGTGAACGACGCCCCGGCCCTCAAGGGTGCGGACATCGGCGTGGCCATGGGTCGAGCCGGCACCGAGGTGGCCAAAGAAGCAGCGGATATGATCCTGACGGATGACAACTTTGCCACCATCGTGCACGCGGTGGAAGAGGGGCGCGTTATTTACAGCAATCTCAGGCGGGTGGTTTTCTTTCTTTTAGCCACCAACCTCGGCGAGATTTTGACCTTGGTGGCAGCGCTGATCATCGACCTTGATCTGCCGCTGACAGCGGTCATGGTGTTGTGGGTCAACCTGGTAACGGACGGGGCCTGCACGGTGCCACTGGGTATTGAACCGGGACACGCGGACATCCTTAAACGGCCGCCCCGGGATCCCAAAGAATTCATCATAGACCGGGTTGTGGTTCTGCGAATGGCCCTTTTGACGCCCATCATGGCGGTGGGGACAATCGGGCTTTTCTGGTATTCCAAGGAAAGCGGCGGGCTGGATTATGCCCGGACGATCGCCTTCACCACCCTGGCGGCCTTTCAGTGGTTCCAGGCCTTTAACGCGCGTGCCGCCTTCCGGTCGGTCTTTGCCGTGGGGGTCTTCAGCAACCCATGGGTTTTGCTGGGTGTGGGGATTGCGATCATCCTTCAGGTGGGGGCCGTCCAAAGCCCCATCGGGCAGATGCTTTTCGGTACCACCGGTCTTTCCCTGGGTGATTGGCTCTTGATCGCCCTGGTGTCGAGTTCCATCTGGGTCGCTGACGAGCTTTTCAAGTTAATGGGTTTTTACGGAAGCCCTGAAAAAAGGGGTGCGGCTGCCGGGGGTTGATTCGCCCGGTTCGACGGTTTCGAGATTGCGGACGAGCTTGGCTCCAAATGCGTCGTTGTCCCCTGGCGTTATCAAATCGCCATTCTCATCCACAGATTACGCAGATTCATGGGATTGTATTGTGCGGAGATATCTGCGTCAATCTACCGTTCAACTGCGGATCTATCTTGGTTTGAACAGCCACCCCCTTATTGGGCCGTGTACCCTCCGTCGATGACCAGTTCACTGCCGGTTACGAATTTGGACTCGGCTGAGGCCAGGTACAGGGCGCCGTAGGCAATGTCCATGGGTTCCCCCACATGACCGATCGAGTGAAGTATGTCCAGGTTTTTTCGAAATTGTTCCAGCTTTTCGTAGGAGCAAGCTCCTGCTTGCGATTCAGCTTTTTCGTGTCTTCAGGTTTTCGTGCTTTTGGTGCGAATTCATACTCCAGTGTTCAGCGTTCAGTGTTCAGCAGCAATACAAAGAGAGGTCTATTTCTGACCTCTGATAATGGAGCGCCTCGCGAATTAAATCGACCTCGGAAGTCCCAGCATGCGCAGGGCTTCACGGATCATCTGGGCGCAATACCCCCATTCATTGTCATACCAGCTCATGACCTTGACCAGATCGCCGTCGATCACCTGGGTCATCTCCGGATCCACGATGGAGGCCCGCTTGTCCTTAATGATGTCCGTGGACACAATGGGATCCTCCGCTACCCCTAGGACCCCGTTGTAGCGCTCGGTTTTCGCTTCTTTTCGAAAAATGTTGTTGACTTCGTCCACCGAGGTTTCACGGCTGCTCACGAACACGATGTCCGCCAGGGAGCCCACGGGCACCGGCCCCCGCACTGCCCGTCAAATTTTCCCTTGAGCCCGGGCAAAGTCTTGGCCGTGGCAACGGCGGCCCCCGTGGAGGTGGGAACGAGGTTAATGGCTCCGGCCCTTCCCCTGCGCCATTTCTTATTGGGTCCGTCCACGATGGCCTGGGTCGATGTATAGGCATGAATGGTGGTCATGAGGGCTTTTTTGACGCCGATGCAGCGGTCCATGACTTCCATGACCGGAGCGATGCAATTGGTGGTGCAGCTTGCGCATGAGATGATTTGCGGCGCTTCCGAAGGATCGTTCACCCCGTGAACGACGGTGATCGTCTCGTCGTCTTTTGCGGGCGCGGAAAGAATGACGTGTTTGGCGCCCGCTTGGGCATGTTTTTTCAAGTCCTGGGTCTTGGTAAAAACCCCTGTACACTCCAGGACCACGTCCACGCCCACGTCCACGCCCAGTTTATTCCACGGCAGATTTGCCGGGTCTTTTTCTTGGAAAAGGGGAATGGACAATCCGTCTATGACCAGGCCCTCATTATCGAGGGTTACCTTGCGCGCCCGATTCGACCAAGTCCGTTGATGGCTATGTTCGGCATTTTGCTTCCTCCTTTGAAATGTTTTCTTTCATTTCATACTGGTTTACCGTGGAGCGGAGGGGCAGTAAATGGGGGGAATCATGTATTTAAGGGTTCCGAGTTCCGGGTTCTGAGTTCCAGGTTCAAGGGTTAAAGGATTCAGTAAAAACGGGGCACGGCACAGGGCTCACGGCTTATTAAAACCGCCGAAACACGAAAAGAATGAAAGGATGAAAAAGAGCAGTTTATAAGTTCGTGAGTTCATGAGTTCATGAAATCTGCTGACGCATATTTCATATAACGCCCTTTCAGGGCTCTCACTGAAAGGCATAGCAGTAAGAAATCATCCGCAGACTGCGCAGATCAAAAAAGTTAGGAATGTGAAAGTGACCAGTAGGGCAGCCCACTGCGGCTGCCTTATCGGCGGGCGCGGTGGCCCGCCCTACGGTCGGCGCGGCCCGCCGGAGGCGGGTAAATGGCCGACCCTACGAAGGACATCGCAAGCGGGCTCGCCAGGGGTTTACCTGCCTATGGCAGGCGGGTAAAAGCTTGCTCCTACTGTCGTCGGCGTGCCCAGTTGAATGCAAAGCCTATTCAACTAGGGTCGTCTGCTGTCTGTCCTCTGGTTTTCTACTGATCACTGAACACTGATTACTGCTTACTGGTTACTGATTTTCCTTGTGTACCGTGAGCCGTGAGCCGTGAG
>Ga0209498_1002975_pt1 | contig 10153 bp, 7 predicted proteins | sample WalLakDeSediment_FD_184131 | JGI IMG/M metagenome (GOLD analysis project Ga0209498, IMG submission 184131) | Lake sediment microbial communities from Walker lake, Nevada to study Microbial Dark Matter (Phase II) - Walker Lake 11/02/13 Deep... | ecosystem: Environmental > Aquatic > Freshwater >... | reverse complement strand
TCTTCAGCGGGGTGACTGGTGCGAACTGCAACGACGGCGACCCGCTGATCCTGTACGACGAAATGGCGGAACGGTGGCTGGCGGTGGAGTTCTCCATCTGTGGCTCCAACGACCGCATGCTGGTGGCTGTTTCGCAGACGAACGACCCGACAGGGAGCTGGCACAAATACTCTTTCGATGTGGACGATGTGCCCGATTATCCAAAGTTTGGCATCTGGCCGGATGGTTATTACATGGGGACCAACAATCCATCCGGGAAAGACATCTATGTTTTCGAACGCGACCAGATGCTCGTGGGCGGCACGGCTCAGATGGTGGGGTTCGACAATCCCTGGCGCCCTACGACCATCGACGGGTTTATGTGCGTCCCTCCGTTGGATAATGACGGCCCGGCGGCTCCGGCGGGCTTACCCGGACTCTTCATCACCATCAACGACGACGCCATCGCCGGTGGCAGCGACCAGCTCTGGATCTACGAACTGAACGTGGACTGGAACAACACGGCCAATTCGACCTTCAACAGGGTGCAGCAGATCAACGTACCTCCCTTCGATTCCAACTTCGGTCCCACCTGGAACAATATCCGCCAGCCGGGCACCTCCCAGCGGCTCGACGCCATCCCGATGGTCATCATGAACCGACCGCAGTACCGCAATTTTGGCGCTTATGAAACTATCGTCTGCTGCCATACCGTCGACCTGGACGGCACCAATCATGCCGGTATCCGCTGGTATGAGCTGCGTCGCACAGGGGGAGCCTGGACGATCCGGCAAACCGGCACCTACGGCCCCGATGAGCACAACCGCTGGATGGGCAGCATCTCCCTGAACGGCAGCAACGAGATAGGGCTGGCATACTCTATCTCCAGCGCTACAGAATATCCCGGCCTGCGCTTCACCGGTCAGTCGGCAGCAGCATATGCCGCCGGTACAGGCGTGTTTGATATCGCCGAAACCATCATCCACACCGGGACCAACTCGCAGCTTGGCGCCAACCGCTGGGGCGATTACGCCGATCTTTGCGTCGATCCCGACAACGACCACACTTTCTGGTTCAGCTCCCAGTATGGTGGCAACCGGATGACGAAGATCGCCTCCTTTGAGTTCGCTGCGCAAGCACTCTCCGCCATGTTTTCCGCTTCAAATGTACTGCCCTGCATCGGCAGTGCGGTGAACTTCTCGGACCAGTCGACCGGCGCCATCACTTCCTGGATATGGACTTTCCAGGGGGGCGACCCGGCGACCTCCACCCTGCAAAACCCTGTCGTGAATTATAGCCAGACAGGTTCATACGATGTGCAACTGGCGATTTCCGATGGTGTGAATTCCGACATGCTGTTCATCCCGGGGTATATCACGGTGGTCGATATTCCGGAGGCACCCGGACAGCCATCCGGGTCCGGCGATGTTTGCAAAGGATCTTCCGGCATGGTTTACCAGGTGAGCAGTGTCCCGGGAGCGGCTTCTTATGAATGGAACGTGATCCCTGCTGAGGCAGCGACTTTTTCCGGGAGCGATACCCTTGCCACACTCACTGTGTCAGGCACTTTTACAGGTGAATTCCGGGTAAGGGCCAGGGCGGTCAATGATTGCGGTTACAGTGGCTTCTCAGAGGATTATACCGTATTCGCGCATCCCGGCCCTGATGTTTTCAGCCTGGATCCCGATGGAGGATACTGTGAAGGCGACCCCGGGTTTGAGATCGTCCTCAGCGGGTCACAGGCAAACGTTACTTATGAACTGTTCCGGAACGGGGAAACCACCGGCATTGTCAAGTCCGGGACTGGATCGCCGCTGAGCTTTGGTTACCAATCCCAGTTTGGGACATATACCATCGCTGCACAGGATGAGAACTGCAGCCTTTTGATGAACGGCAGCACTGATGTATACCTGATCCCCGGTCCTGAAGTTTCCGACCCGCCCACCGGAAGCACACAGCTATGCAATTCAGTGACCGGAACGGAATACTCCACCGGAGGCGCTGTCAATGCCAGTTATTATCTCTGGCATTTGTCACCGCCCGGGGCCGGCGCCATCAACGGTACGGGAACCACCGCAACCGTGGATTGGAGCCCGGATTTTACCGGTACTGCGTTTGTCAGTGTCCAGGGGGCCGACGCATGTGGCACCGGGCCCATGTCGGACGCTCTCGAAGTGAATGTGCTTATGGCGCCCCACCCTGAGGTATTGGGGAATAAATATCCATGCCATTCCAACCTGGGTGCCGTATATTTCTATTCGACCCCCGCTAACCCAAATAACAATTACCAGTGGTCCATTACCGGCGGGAACTTTATCACCGGCCAGGGGACCAGCCAGGCGATGGTGTCGTGGACCTTTTTTGGCCCGTGCAGTATCCGGGTCACGGAAACCGCACCGAACGGCTGTTCGACAACATCCACGGATTTCCTGGTTATCGTCCAGGATTGTACCGGAATCCCCGAAACCATTGCTCAAAAGCTCACATTATACCCCAACCCGGTGGAGGATGAACTGGTTATCAAAGCCGCGAATATCCATCCCGGGACATTTCAGTTAAAAATTTACAACACCTTCGGGCAGCCTGTGATCATGCAGGAAATCAAGATAACCGGCAGCGCGCTGGATCTGACCGTCTCAACCGCCGGTCTTTCCCCGGGTGTTTACAGCGTGAAGCTCATCAGCGCTTCGGGGAAACTTTACGAAGGAAAATTTGTGAAAGCCATTTAATCATCAGATTATGAAAATCCGTCCGATCAAATAGATATTTACTCCCAAGCCGGTGCTCGAAGGCGCCGGGGTGCACCTGAAACGCGCTAAGAAATTTCCAAATTATCTCATTTTTAAATTTGCAGCAACCCCTCCGCGATCTCCCGGTCATCCGACAGCCGCGGCACCTTGTTCTGGCCGCCCAGTTTCCCTTTCGATTCCAGGTATTTCCTGAAAGTGCCAATGGGCAAGGGTGTGATGTGCAGCGGTTCCAGCACCCTGCCTTCGATCAGGTCTTTGTAATACGGATTGCGGCGGCACATGGCCTGGTCCAGTTGATACGCAATATATTGCGTATCAACTGGTTTGCTGAATTCTATGATCCATTGATGATGCGGCAATCCCCCAACGGGTGGGTTAACCATCGGCGCTACAGTGAATTCGTCGACGCTGATGCCGGTGGCGCTGCAAACTTCCGCCATCGCTCCTTCCACCTCCGATGCGATCACATGTTCCCCGAAGGCTGAGAGAAACTGGGTTACCCGGCCTTTGACAACCAGCCGGTAGGGATCTGTCGATACAAATTGCACCAGGTCGCCCAGGTTGTATGCCCATAGGCCTGCATTGCTGCTGAGGACCAACGCATAATCCTTCCCCGTTTCGACACCTTCCAGGGGAATACGTTCCGGTTCATCATCATTTGCCTTATCTGCAGGGATGAATTCAAAGAAAATGCCACTGTTGACATTCAGTAGCAGCCCCTCGCCCGGGCTCTCGTCCTGGTAAGCGATAAAACCCTCCGAAGCGGGATAGAGCTCAATGGTATCCACCGGCCGGCCGATCAGCCTGTCAAATGCAGCCCGGTATGGCTCATAATTCAATCCGCCGTAAACGAGGAGGGTAAAATCAGGGAAGATCTCGCCGACCGGTTTTCCAGCCTTTTCCACCAGTTTCTCGAAATACATCCGCAGCCAGGAGGGAATGCCGCTAATAAGCGACATGCGCTTTTTCAGTGTTTCATCTACAATGGCATCAACTTTGGTTTCCCAGTCTTCGATACAATTTGTTTCCCAGGATGGCATCCGGTTTTTCTGAAGATAGGCCGGTACGTGATGAGCCACGATACCTGACAGGCGGCCGGCCGGTATGACCCCCTTTTTATCCAGCACCGGGCTGCCCTGCAGGAAGATCATACTTTGATCGGCAAAAGAATAGTTTTTCGACCGGTCCATGTACAACAGCAGAGCGTTTCGTGCCGACCTGGTATGGTTCGGGATGGAGTCCCGGGTGATGGGAATGAATTTCATGCCCGAAGTCGTACCCGATGTCTTGGCAAAATAAATGGGCAATCCAGGCCATAGGATATCTTTTTCTCCCTTTGAGATCCGTTCGATCAAAGGATGCATTACCTCGTAATCGATCACCTGGACCCTTTTGGTGAAATTTTCATAACTCCTGATCTCACTGAACCTGCGCACTTTGCCGTAAATGGTCCTTTTCCCCCGCTCCACCAGGTGCCTGAAGACTTTCTCCTGGTTTGACAACGCGTTCATAGCATCCTTGCGAACCATGGAGGAAACGTACTTTGCAAGCGGGCGGCTGATCCTGGCTTTAATTCCCATAAGGATCAAAAATAAACAATTTACCTGAATAAGCCAAATCTACAACTTAGAACATATAAAATACAATATACCACATACAACATTACCCTGAGTTTCAGTCAGGTAAGCCTGTTCGTGACGACCTCTCCATTGCCATTGGGAACCTGTTCTGAGGTGATTTCTCACAGATTTTCACAGATAACAACACATATTAACAATGATTTTTAGCGCTTTTCGGCAATTCTCTCCTTTTCTGTCTTGTAATATTCGATGGTTCGCTGGAGCGCTTCATCATGGTTGTATTTTGGCCGGAAGCCGAAATCCCTGGCGGCTTTGTCTGAAGTAAATGTATAATCGGTGCAGGTATAAATGACTGCGAAGCGGCTGAATTTGGGATGCTAGTTTTTGACAGGCCGGATCCTGTAACCTGCTCCTACTACCACCTGGTCGAAGAATTTGAAGAAGTTCGATCCGGGGGCGTCGGTCATGAAATAAACCTGTCCGCCGACCTTGTGTTCCGATCCGTTCATCAGCGCATCGGCCGCCTGGAGGTGGCTATAGGCAATATTCCCGACGTAAATATGCTGGCACCGTGCTTTGCCGTTACCCAGCCTGACCCTATCCGCGGCAATGGGGCAATCAGGTTCCAGCAATTCCCTGACAATGGCTTTTCCCAGGAATCCTGCCCCACCGGTGACAAGAACGTTTATTTTATCTTTCCTGATTTGAGATGACATATTAATGGAATGTTCGTGTTTAATCCAGACCGGCGCCAAATATAAAATAATTATCTTCCAAATAATCCTTCCTGAAAACAGTAATGGTCTGCCGGAAACTTAGTACCTTTGCCGCCCGTTATCAGCAAAGAGCATCTCCGTGAAAATCAAGATCGTTAACCTTTCAAAGCATCCGTTGCCTTCTTATGAGACGAATGCCTCGGCCGGGATGGACCTTCGGGCGAACCTCGAATCGACCGTCACACTAAAATCACTGGAACGGGCGTTAATCCCTACGGGGTTGTTCATCGAGTTGCCCGTGGGTTTTGAGGCGCAGATCCGCCCCCGCAGTGGCATGGCCCTGAAAAAAGGAATCTCACTGGTGAATACCCCCGGAACCATTGATGCCGACTACCGAGGTGAAATCAAACTGATCGTGATAAACCTTTCACAAGAGGAAGTTGTTATAGAAGATGGCGAGCGGGTCGCCCAGATGATCATCTCCCGCCATGAAAAAGCCGAATGGATCCAGGTGGAAGAACTCCGGGAGACCACACGCGGCGCCGGAGGCTTCGGGCACACCGGGACGAAGTAAGCGACTGAATAAATACAATCTGCATGTTTAAACTGAAAGCAACAAGATTACAAGCGTATATCACGTTCCAGGGTTCCAGGGTTCCAAAGTTCCAGGGTTTCAGGGTTCCAAAGTTCCAGGGTTTCAGGTCACGGATGCTTAATTCCTGGCTCGTTATCTTCATAACAACTCTTACAGTCCTACAGTCCTACAGTCCTACAGTCTTATCCCAGGCTGATATCAAACACTCCGGCACATTCCCCAAAAGCAGGGAGATATATTATGAGGCTGCGAAAGAAAAGGTCCTGGGTAATTACGAAAAAGCGATCGAGCTCTTTAAGAAGGTGCTGGAATATGATTCCGGCGATGCTGCGGCGATGTTCGAGCTGGCCAGTATTTATGCCGATCAGGGGAAGATAGATGATGCCCTGGCATATGCTGAAATGACCATGAAAACCGATCCTTCCAATAAGTGGAATAATCTGTTGCTGGTGGAGCTTTACCAGGCCCGTGGAAAATATACTGAAGCCGGTAAGATCATCGATAAACTCATTGCAGCCCAGCCGGAGAATTTCGAGTATCTGCAAGACCATGCGCTGAATTCCATTTATGACGGCGACTATAAGAACGCGATCAAGTATTACGATCTGCTGGAGGAAAAGCTGGGAATCATTGAAGATATCTCTATTCAGAAAGAGAAGATCTACATTATGCTGGGCAAACCCGACAAGGCGATTGAAGAGATAAAGAGACTCTCAACCACTTACCCGGAGGAAACCCGGTACCTGGAAATGCTGGCGGAACTATACATGAATAGCGGCGATCAGGCAAAAGCCCTTGATATATATCAACAGATTCTAGCGCTTGAGCCGGATAACCCCTACATCAATATGTCACTTTCAGATTATTATCGTAAGCTGGGTGACAAAGAAAAATCTTTCAAATTTCTCCAGGCTGGTTTTGCCAACCCCGGGCTGGGAATAGATACCAAGGTGACCATACTGCTGGCCTATTATTCGGTGAATGAGATTTACGATACTTATAAAGACGAGGCTTTTACCTTGGTAGAAATCCTGGTGAACACGCATCCTGACGACCCCAAGGCGCATTCGATCTATGCCGATTTCCTGGTGCAGGATAAACGGTATGAGGAGGCCCGGACTGCTTTCCATAAAGTGCTTACCATTGATAGCACGAAGTACCTGATCTGGGAGCAACTGCTTTTCGTGGAATCGGAACTGCGCGATTACCAGGCGATGGCCGATCTGAGCAAAAGGGCCATCAACCTCTTTCCTCAGCAGCCTCTGCTGTATCTTTTTGCCGGTGCTGCCAGCTACCAGTTGAAAGATTATGCCGCTGCCGCCGGGTATTTCAAAAACGGGACCAATTTCGTGGTTTTTAACGACCGCCTGCTGGCCCAGTTCTACGGTTATCTTGGCGACACTTATTTTCAACTCAATGAGCATCAGCTTTCCGACGAGGCTTATGAAAAAGTGCTGAAGATCGACCCTGCCAATTCCATTGTGCTGAATAACTATGCCTATTATCTTTCGCTGCGCGGGAAAAACTTGGAGAAAGCCGAGGAAATGGCGCGTAAAGCAGTGGAGCTCGATCCTGAGAACGGGGCGAATCTGGATACATATGGATGGGTGCTCTTCAAAATGGGCCGGTATACAGAGGCTGAGGAGTGGATCAGAAAGGCCATTCAACATCGTGAAGAAAGCGCTGTGGTGATTGAACATTATGGTGATGTTTTATGGAAACTGGGAGATGAAGATGAAGCGGTAATTTATTGGGAAAAAGCCCTCGAGACCGGAGAAGGGTCGGAACTCCTTATTAAAAAGGTCCGGGAGAAGAAGTATTATGAATAGGTACACCGTTTTCCTGCTCCTGCTGGCTGGGATCATACTGCTGCCGTCCTGCCAATCGATGCGGTCGGCGATGAAAGCCCCCATAAAAGAAGAAGGCCCCGAATATCTCTACCACAGGCTTAAGGAAAATGAATTTTCATTCGACTGGTTTTCCGCGAGAATAGATGCCAGCTATAACGAAAAAAGAAGCTCATCCGATTTCAAAGGACAGATCAGGATGCGCAAGGATAGCCTCATCTGGTTATCAGTGTCACCCGCACTGGGGATCGAACTCTTCCGCCTGGTGCTTACCAACGATTCGGTGAAATATGTCAACCGGATGGCCAAAGAATATTTCGCCGGCGATTATGCATTGGTCAGCCGCTTTTTGCAGATCAATATCGATTTCGATATCCTGCAGGCGCTGATCCTGGGTAATGATTTTCAGAGTTTTGAATATGGGTCGTTCCGTGCGGCATACGACAGCCGGAATTACCGTTTGACCACCACCGGCCGGCGAAAGATATGGAAAGAATATGAAGCAGCCGGAAGCAGTTCGGTCGTGCTGCTGCAAAACATCTGGCTTGACCCTAAAACGTTCAAAATCATCAGATTAGATGTAAAAGAATACCTGAAGGATAACCGTAAACTGGAGGCTCAATACAGCAGTTTCACCCGCCAGGATAACCAGCTTTTCCCAACTTCCCTTAGGTTTTACATTACAGCAGAGCAAAATGCCAATATCAGGCTGACGTACAACAGGCCATCATTAAATGAGCCTATGACATTCCCTTTCACCATCCCTGAGAATTACAAACGGATTTACTGATTTATTCCTAATTTTGGGCATCAGGAAAAATCCATGGTCAGAGCCCTTTTCATCATCATTGCCGGATTGTTTTTGTTAACACCGGGACAATCGCAGGAAGCCCGTGCCCGGCTTGAGCAGGATAAGAAAAAGGTGGAGGAGGAGATCGAATACACCAACCGCCTCCTGGAACAGACCCGGCAAACCCGTCAGGCATCGCTCAACGAGGTGGTCATCCTGAACCGGAAGATCACCCAGCGCGAACAACTTATCAATACCATCAACCGTGAAATCCGCCTTACCGAGCAAAAGATCATGGCGGCGCAGGACAGCATCCGGCTTCTCCACCGTGACCTGAGAAGCCTGAAAGATGAATACGGCAGGATGATCTATTATGCATATAAGAACAAGAATCTTTATGACAGGCTCTTGTTCATTTTTGCAGCTGAAGATTTTAACCAGGCTTACCAACGGCTGAAGTATTTCCAGTACTATAACGCCTACCGGCAAAAGCAGGCTGCCCTGATCCAGGTAATGCAGAAGAGGCTGGAAATCAAGACAGAAGAATTGCAGGCAATCGTCGGTCAAAAAACAACATTGCTATCGGCAGAAGAAAGTCAACGGATGCAGCTCACCCATGAAAGGGAAGAAAAGAACAAATCGGTCCAGTCGTTGTCGAAAAAGGAGAAGGACTTGCAAAAAACGCTGAAAGAGAAAGAGGCCGCCGCCCGGAAACTGACAAAGGCCATCCAGGATATTATCGCCGAAGAGATCCGGCTGGCGAATGAGCGGGCTGAAAAAATGGGTGCGCCCCTGACAAAAACGGGCCTCTACGCCCTGACACCGGAAGAGAAGCTCCTTTCAGAAGACTTCATGAGTAACCGGGGCAAACTGCCATGGCCGGTGGAAAAAGGGATCATTTCCAACACCTATGGCGAGCATGTTCATCCTGTATTGAAGAATGTCAAAACGAAAAATAACGGCATCGATGTTTTATCGGAAGAGGGCGCCGAAGCCCGCGCTGTTTTCAGCGGTGTGGTGACCCGCGTGATGAGCGTTCCGAATTACAACAACGTGGTGATCATCCGGCATGGGGAATTCCTGACGGTCTATTCCAATCTCGACCAGGTTTATGTGAAGATTGGCGAACCGGTGACCACCAAACAAAAAATCGGTACTGTTTTCACCAATAAGAAAGACCTGAAAACGGAGCTCCATTTTGAAGTGTGGCAGTCGAAGACCCTGTTAAACCCCGAAGAATGGCTGGCAAGATGAATATTTCGTAATTTTGCGAAATACGAACAGAAGGTAAAGATGAAAATACTTGTGATTTGCACCGGCAACAGTTGCCGCAGCCAGATGGCGGAGGGCTTTCTGCGGTCGTTTGACCAATCGCTGGAAATTTTTTCAGCGGGCACCCACCCGGCCGACAAGGTGAACCCGAACGCAGTGAAGGTAATGAAAGAGTTGGGCATCGATATCAGTCATCATGTTCCGGAGCTGGTGGATAAATACCTGGATGAGGAATGGGATTATGTGATCACCGTTTGCGGTGGCGCCAACGAGTCCTGCCCGGCCTTCCCGGGCAGGGTGAAGCAAAGGCTGCACATCGGTTTCGATGACCCGGCTGAGGTGACGGGGGAGGAGGAATATGTGATGTCGGAGTACAGGAGGGTGAGGGATGAGATAATGGTGCAATTCGGAGAGTTATATAGTAAAATAAGGTAATTCAAAATTCAACATTCAACATTTATATCATGGATGTAAAAAAAATAGTCCGTGAAAAGTACGGCCAGATCGCGAAAGACAGCGAGCCGGAATCGAAAAAATCAGGTTGCGGCTGCGGTTGTGATGATTCGTACACCATATTCAGTGAAGACTATGCAGGGCACCAGGGTTATGATGCGGATGCCGATC
>Ga0209498_1002973_pt1 | contig 10159 bp, 6 predicted proteins | sample WalLakDeSediment_FD_184131 | JGI IMG/M metagenome (GOLD analysis project Ga0209498, IMG submission 184131) | Lake sediment microbial communities from Walker lake, Nevada to study Microbial Dark Matter (Phase II) - Walker Lake 11/02/13 Deep... | ecosystem: Environmental > Aquatic > Freshwater >... | reverse complement strand
CGCCGCGGCGGCCGATGGCGCGCAGGTCACCGCCGGCATTGACGATGGCGTGCTCGATGCCGCGCGCGCGCAGCAGCGCGATGCCGCGGTCCACCGCGACGCCCTTGAGGAAACCGCCGAGGTCGATCTGCGCCCCGGGCGGGCCGCTCACCCGGCCGTCCGCGGCCAGCAGCGCCGGCAGCGGCAAGGTGCCGGCCCGCGCCGCGTCGAGCGCGGCGGCGGACGGCGGCGCCTTGGGCTGCTGCTCCTCGCTCGAGAAGCCCCACAGGCGCACCAGTGCGCCGATCGCCGGGTCGAACAGCCCGCCGCTGGCGGTGGTCAGCGCGGCGGCCTCCGCCAGCAGCGCCGCCAGGTCGGGCTCCGGCATGACGCTCTCGCCGGCGGCCAGCGCGCGGTTGATGCGCCCCAGTTCGCCGTCGCCCCAGGGATTCCAGGCGCGGTGCAGCTCGTGGAACAGGGTCTCGACCTCGCGCGCGGCCGCTTCGGCCTCCGCCGGCGGCGCCGCCCAGATGGTGACGTCCACCAGCGTGCCCATGGCGGTGAAGCGGTGGCGGGTTTCCTGGTCGGCGTCCACGCCGCCCCGGCCGCAGGCCGCGAGCAGCAGCGCCGCCGTGACGAGCGCCAGGGCCGGCAGCGCCCGCCGCGCCGCCGTGCTGAACGCCGTCCTCAACGCGCCTCCAGGCGGCGCTCGATGGCATCGAACAGGCCGCTGCAGATGTTGTCGCCGTACTGGCGGTCGAGCTCGCGCACGCCCGTCGGGCTGGTGACGTTGATCTCGGTGAGGCGGTCGCCGATCACGTCCAGGCCGGCAAACAGGATGCCCTTGTCGCGCAGCACCGGCCCGACCGCGGCGCAGATCTCGCGCTCGCGCGGCGTCAGGTCGCGGCCCTCGCCGCGCGCCCCGGCCGCCAGGTTGCCGCGGTTCTCGCCCTCGGCGGGAATACGCGCGAGCACGTGCTCATAGGGCTGGCCGTCGATCAGCAGGATGCGCCGGTCGCCGCCGGCGACGATCTCCGGCACGTAGCGCTGGATCATGGCGTAGCGCCGGTCGTGGTCGGTGAGCGTCTCGAGGATAACCCCGATGTTCGGGTCGCCCGGGCGCAGCACGAAAATCGAGCGCCCGCCCATGCCGTCCAGCGGCTTGACCACCGCGGCGCCGAAGCGCGCCACGAAGCCGCGCATGTCCTGCATGGAACGCGTGACCATGGTTTCCGGCGTGAATTCCGGGAACCACATGGTGTAGGCCTTTTCGTTGATGTCGCGCAGCGCCGCCGGCCGGTTGACCACCAGCACGCCGGCTTCTTCGGCGCGCTCCAGCAGGAAGGTGGTGTAGATGTACTCCATGTCGAAGGGCGGATCCTTGCGCATCAGGATCACGTCCAGCGCATCGGCGCCCGCCTCGCGCACCGGCCCGAGCTCGAACCAGCGCTCGGGATCGTCCCGCACCTCGAGGGCGCGCAGCCGTACGCCGAGCCGCCCCTCCAGCACCCACAGGTCCGACTGGGTCAGGTATTCCAGCGCGTAGCCGCGCCGCTGCGCCTCCAGCAGCATGGCCAGGGTGGTGTCCTTGGCGGGCTTGATGCGGTCGATCGGGTCCATGACCACGCCGAGACGGATGCGCGGGGCGCTCATCAGCAATGCTCCTTGACGGGTGCGCAACTATAACAAGCGTGGCTACCCGGCGGCGCATGGCGGGTACCGCCCCGATATGTTAAAACGCCGGGGGGTCTGGAGAAGCTAAAACAAGCCCGTGCGAGGCGGAGTTAAAGTGGAGAACGAATGGTGGACGGCGACGAGTCGCGCGGCATGAACGGGCTGAAAGTGCTCGTCGTGGACGACAGCAAGACCATCCGGCGCACTGCGGAAACCCTGCTCAGCAAGGAGGGCTGCGAGGTATTCACGGCCGTGGACGGCTTCGACGCCCTTTCCAAGGTCGCGGATCACCACCCCGACATCATTTTCGTGGATATCATGATGCCCCGCCTCGATGGCTACCAGACCTGCGCGCTGATCAAGCACAACAAGGTGTTCAAGTCGACGCCGGTGATCATGCTGTCGAGCAAGGACGGGCTGTTCGACCGCGCGCGCGGCCGGATCGTCGGCTCCGAGCAATACCTGACGAAGCCCTTCACGCGCGACGAACTGCTGTCCGCCATCGAAGCGCACGTCAAGGCCTGAGCGCCGGCGGCGCGGCCCGGGAGAAGCATGCATGGCCAAAGTACTCATTGTTGACGATTCCCCGACCGAGGTGCACGTCCTCAGCGGCTTCCTCAAGAAGCACGGCTTCGAGGTCGAGACCGCCACCGACGGCGGCGAGGGCATCGAGAAGGCACGCGCCGTCAAGCCGGACCTCATCCTCATGGACGTGGTCATGCCGGGCATGAACGGCTTCCAGGCGACCCGCGAACTCGCCCGGGCCCCGGAGACTGCGTCGATCCCCGTCATCATGGTGACCACCAAGGGCCTCGAGACGGACAAGATCTGGGGTATGCGCCAGGGCGCGAAGGATTACCTCGTCAAGCCGGTCACCGAGGCGTTGCTGGTGGAGAAGGTTCGCGGCGCGCTGGACAGCCATGACTGAAGCGCCGCTCAGCGAGTTGCGCGACCAGCCCTTCGCGCTGTTGCGCGCAATGGAGCGCCGCGCCCGGCGCTCGGCCGGCGAGAGCGGCGCGACCCCCACCGCGCGGGAGTGGGTGGGCATCGGTTTTCGCCTCGGCGGCACGCGTTTCCTCGCGCCGCGCGACGAGGTTCGCGAGATCACCACCTGCCCGGCGACGCTGGCGCGCGTGCCCGGCGCGAAGGACTGGGTCGCCGGCCTGACCAGCATCCGCGGGCAGCTGTTGACCGTCGTTGACCTGAAGGCGTTCCTCGGCGGGGAACCGACCGTCGTGGGCCGCGACAGTCGCATCCTGGTAATCAACCACCGCGAGCTCGGCGCCGGCCTGCTGGTCGACGAGATCCTCGGCTTCCGGCGCTTCCCGGACGCGGCGCGGACCGAGGTCCGCGGCCGGCTGGCGCTGGATTGCCGGCGCTTCCTGTCCGGCGCGTTTGGCCAGGCGGACGAGACCTGGCCCGTATTCAACCTGGCGGCGCTGACCGAGAGCGCGTCGTTCCTGCGGGCGGCCAACGATGGTTGAGGCCGGACCGCCGTGGTTTCCAGCATGGAATCGCATATGAGAAACAAGAATAAGGGCGTAGCCCTGTTGCCGGCGCTGGGGGTGATCCTCGTGCTGGTGATCCTGCTCGCGGCCGTGTTGGCGTGGCGCGCTTTGCCCGCCGGTAGCGGGTTGCTCTCCGGCGGCGCCGCCGTCTGGCTGTCGCTCGCGGCGTTGCTGCTGGCGGTGGTGCTGGTGGTCGGGCTCTGGCGGGGCGAGGAAGCGCGCCGCCGCGCCATCGAGCACACCCGCCAGAACGAGCGCAACCAGCAGGCCATCCTGCGGCTGCTCGACGAGCTCGGCAGCCTGGCCGACGGCGACCTCACCGTGCAGGCGACTGTTACCGAGGACATCACCGGCGCGATCGCCGATTCCATCAACTACGCCATCGAGGCGTTGCGCGGCCTGGTCACCACCATCAACCTGACCGCCATCAAGCTCGACGCCGCCGCCAAGCAGACCCATGCAACCGCCACTCACATGGCGGACGCCAGCGAGACCCAGCTGCGCCAGGCCGGCGACGCGACCGAATCCACCGCCCGCATGGCAGCTTCCATCGAGGCGGTGTCGGGCGACGCCGAGCGCGCCTCGGATGTGGCGCGCCACTCCGTGGACGTCGCGCACAAGGGCGGCGCCGCTGTGCGCCGCACCATCGAGGGCATGAATGCCATCCGCGAGACCATCCAGGACACCTCCAAGCGCATCAAGCGCCTCGGCGAGAGCTCGCAGGAGATCGGCAACATCATCGAGATCATCAACGACATCGCCGAGCAGACCAACATCCTCGCGTTGAACGCCTCCATCCAGGCGTCCATGGCCGGCGAGGCGGGGCGCGGCTTCGCCGTGGTGGCCGACGAAGTGCAGCGGCTCTCCGAGCGCGCCGCGAACTCGACCCGGCAGATCGAGGTGCTGGTCAAGACCATCCAGTCCGATACCAACGAGGCCGTGGTGTCCATGGAGCGCAGCACCACCGACGTGGTCGGCGGCGCGCTGCTCGCCGAGAACGCCGGCGCGGCGCTCGACGAGATCGAGAGCGTGTCCAACCAGATCGCCACGCTGGTGCAGAACATTTCGCGCTCGGCGCGCGACCAGGCGACCGCCGCAGCCGACATCACGCGCAACATGAACGTGCTGCGCGAAGTCAGCGAGCAGACCGCCGACGCTACCGGCGCGACCTCGCAGTCGATCAGCAAGCTCGCCGAGATGTCCACCCAACTGCGCAACTCGGTGGCCGGCTTCCGGCTCCCGGAGCCGCCGCGCAAGTGATTTCGCAGGCCTCTCCGCAACTGCTCTGGGTGGCTGGCGAACTCGCCGGCACCCTGCGTGATGCGCGCATCGCGCTGGAGGAATTCGCCGAGCACCCGGACCAGCCCGAGCCGATCCAGCGCTGCGCCGAGCTGCTGCACCAGGCGCACGGCGCGCTGCGCATCGCCGAGGTGTACGGCGCCTCGCTGCTGGCCGACGAGATGGAATTGCTGGCGCTGTACCTCGTGCGTACCGCAGCCAGCGAGGAGTCGCCGGACGAGGGCCTCGACGCCCTGTCGCGCGCCATCGTCCAGCTGCCTCCTTACCTCGAGCGCGTGGTCACCGGCGGGCGCGACATCCCGCTGGTGCTGCTGCCGCTGTTGAACGACCTGCGCGCGGCGCGCGGCACGCCGCTGCTGTCCGAGAACACCTTGCTGCTGCTCAACTTGCCCTCGGACCGGCAACTGCTGGCCCGCGGCGCCCGCCCGCAGCCCTCCGGCGAGGACATCGGCGCGCTCGCCAGGCGGCTGCGCCCGCGTTACCAGGCAGCCTTGCTGAACTGGATCCGCGGTGAGCGGCCGGACAGCAGCCTGGCGATCATTGCCGACGTAGCCGGCGCCTTCGAGCGCGCGGCCGCCGAGACCTCGGTCTACCAGTTGTGGTGGGTGCTGGGCGGCGTCATCGAGGCGCTGCGCCAGGGCGGGCTTACCGCCAGCGCCGCCATCAAGCGCCTGCTCGGCCAGGTGGACCGACAGATCCGCCGCATCGTGGACGAGGGCGAGACCGGCCTGGCCGCCGCGCCGCCGGTGGAGTTGTTGAACAGCCTGTTGTTCTACGTGGCGCGCTCCACCACCCGCGGCAGCCGCGTCAACGCCATCCGCAACACCTTCAGCCTCGGCGACCTGCTGCCTGACCAGCAGGATCTCGCGGAGGCGCGCGACAGCCTGGGCGGCCCAAGCGTCGCCTTGATGCGCACCGTGGCCGACGCCATCCGCGACGACCTCGGCAAGGTCAAGGACGCGCTCGACCTGTACGCCCGCACCGGCAAGGCGCCGGGCGAGAGCCTCGATACCCAGCTCGAGATGCTCGCCAAGATCGGCGACACGCTCGGCGTGCTCGGGCTCGGCGACGTGCGCGACGAAGTGCAGGACGAGGCCGCGCGACTGCGCGCGCTGCTCGGCCGCGATCGCGACGAAGCCGAGGACGAACTGCTGTCGGTCGCCGCCGCGCTGCTGCGCGTCGAGGACAGCCTCGACGATCGCCTGCTGCGGCTGGTGATCGAGGAACCGGGCGGCGAACAGCCGGCGCGCGAGGACACCGGCGAGACCGAACTTCGCAACGTCACCGATGCGCTGCTGCGCGAATGCCTGTTCAACATGGCGCGGGTGCGCGACGCCATCAGCGAACGGCTCGCCGGGCCGGTGGACCCGCAACTCGCCGACACCGTGCCGGGGCTGCTCAAGGCCGTCACCTCGGCGCTGCTGATCCTCGAGTATCCGCGCGCCGTCACCGTGGTCGAGCGCATCACCACCCATGTGCGCCGCATGCTGTCGCCGGGCTCTGAAGACATGCGCCGCGCCGCGCTCGACCGGCTGGCCGACGCCATCGTCAGTCTCGAGTACTTCATGGAGACGGTGCGCGCCGGCCGCAAGGACCCGGTGTTCATGCTGGAGAACGCCGAGTCCTGCCTCGACGCGCTGCCGCTCCTGCAGGGACCGGTGCCCGACTACCAGCCCACCGGCATGCCGCCCGGCGAAACCGTCACGTTGCGCGAGAGGCGCGCCGGGGCGGCCGCGACGGAAGCGCCGGCCACGACGGAAGAGGCAGCGGAGCCTGCAGCGCCGGCCGTTCCCGAGGCCCCGACCGCAACTGGGGCCCCGGCTGCGACGCCGGTGGCAACGGTAAGTGAAGCGGCAACGGCAGGTGAAGCGGAGCTTGAAACGACGGTCGGTGCGCCATCCGAGGCGCCCGCCGAAGCCGCGTTCGAGTCCGCGCCGGCGCCGCCCTCGCTAGCGCCGGGGCCGCCGCCCGCGCGCCCCGAGGCGCCCGTGTACGAGGGCGACGAGCATCCCGATCCCGAGTTGCTCGAGCTGTTCATCGACGAGGCGCGCGAGATCCACGAGTCGATCCGCGAGCAGTTCCCGCGCTGGGCCGACGACGGCGATGTCGCCGCGCTCGGCACCGTGCGACGCAACTTCCACACGCTGAAGGGCAGCGGCCGCATGGTCGGCGCCAAGCTCATCGGCGAATACGCCTGGGCCGTCGAGCGGCTGATGAACGCCCTGCTCGAGCACCGCGTGGAGCGCACCGCGCCGCTGGTGAAGTTCCTTGCGCGTGCCGCCGAATACGTGCCGTCGCTGATCGAGCAACTCGAGACCGGGCGCCCGCCCGACTTCGACGTGCAGGGCTGGATCGTCCAGGCCAATACCTTTGCGGACAACCGGCCCGACGCCGCCGCGGCCTTCACGGCCCTGCTCGAGCGCATCGCGGCCGCCGAGGCCGCCGCCGCGGCTGAGCCGGCGCCGGCAGCGCAACCCGAGCCGGAACCCGCGCCCGAGCCCGAGCCCGAGCCCGAGCCCGAGATCCCCGAGATGGACCCGGTACTGCGGGACATTTTCACGCGCGAGGCCAGCGGGCACCTCGAGGACCTGCGCGGCTTCATCAATGCCTGCGCGCTGCGCACCGCGCCGTACGCCGTCACCGAGGCGGCCCATCGCGCTTCACACACCCTCGCCGGCAGCGCCAACATGGCGGATGTCGCCGCCGCCGTCGCGGTCGCGCGCCCGCTGAACGAGTACCTGCGCCGGCTGTATGACGACCACGTCGGCCTGCCGGGCAGCGGCCTTGCCCTGGTACGGCGCGCCATCGACGCGATCGAGGCGGTGGTCGATGCGCTGCGCGACAACCGTCCGCCTGGCCCCGCCGACGCCGGGCTGGCCGCGGAGATTCGCGCGCAGCACGAGGACTACCAGCTGCGGGCCGAGGCCGGCGCCATCGACGTGCTGCCGGTCAAGGAAGAGTTCGATCCGGAAATCCTGCAGATGTTCTGCGAGGAGGCCGCCGAGATTCTCGAGGAGGCCGAGGGCGCGATGGCGGCGTGGCGCGACCGGCCCGGATCCACCGAACCCGTGCGCGCGCTGCAGCGCCACCTGCACACCATCAAGGGTAGCGCGCGGCTCGCTGGCGTGCGCACCATCGGCGATCTCAGTCACGACCTCGAGAACCTGTTCGAGGGGCTGGTCGAGGGCCGCCGCAGCTACCACCCGGGCATGGTCGAGATCGTGCAGGAATGCCTCGACGCGATGCACCTGATGAGCGAAGTCGCCGTCGAGGGTCGCATGCCGGAGATTCCGGACGGCCTGCGCGAATTGCTCGCGGAGCAGCAGGCCGAGCAGTTCGAGAAGCGGCTCGCGGAGCGGCAGGTGGAGCAGCCTGGGGTGCCGATCGAGGACGAGCGCTTCGAGCCGGAAGAGACGGCGACCGACATCAGTGCTGAGCCGGTCGCGGACGAAGACGCCGAGGAGCCGACGCTGCGGGTCTACATCCCCAGCGCCGAGTATCCGCCGGCAACGGTGTCGGTGTACCCCGCCGGGCCTGACGAGCCTGAAGCTTTCGAGCCCGAGTTCGTCGAGCCTGAAGCGGTTGAGCCTGAAGCGGTCGAGCCTGAAGCGGTCGAGCCTGAAGCGGTCGAGCCTGAGCCCGAGCCCGAGCTTGTGGAGCCAGCCGCCGCCGAGCCCGAAACAACCGCGGTGCCGGCAGCCGCCACACCTCCCGAGCCGCGCGTACTGGGCGTCGTGCCGATCGCGCGCCAGGAACTCGCGCGCGTGGACGCGGAGCTGCTCGAGAACCTGCTGAACAGCGCCGGCGAGGTGGGCATCCACCGGGCGCGGCTCGAGGAACAGCTCGGCTCGGTGCAGTTCAACCTCGAGGAGCTCTCGGCCACGGTCATCCGCCTGCGCGACCAGCTGCGCAAGATGGAGATCGAGACCGAGACGCAGATCATTCATCGCCACCAGGGCGACATCGCCTCGCGCGGCGATTTCGACCCGCTGGAGCTCGACCGCTACTCGACCATCCAGCAGCTGTCGCGCGCACTGGCCGAGACCGCCAGCGACGTCGCCAGCATCCAGCAGCTGATCGGCGAGCGCATGCGCGATGCGGAGGCGCTCATCGTGCAGCAGTCGCGCGCGGTGAGCGAGTTGCAGGACGGCCTCATGCGCACCCGGCTGGTGCCGTTCAACCGTCATGCCCAGCGCCTGTCGCGGCTGGTGCGCCAGATCGCCTCGGAGTACGGGCGCCGCGCGGAGCTGCAGGTGGCCGGCGGCACCGCGGAGCTGGATCGGCAGATCATGGATCGCATGCTCGGCCCGCTCGAGCACCTGTTGCGCAACGCCGTCATCCACGGCCTCGAGTCGCCCGAGCAGCGCCGCGCCGCGGGCAAGCCGGAGGTCGGGCGTATCACCGTGGGCGTGCGGCGCGAGGGCGCGGAAGTGGTGGTGGAGGTCAGCGATGACGGCCGCGGCCTCGACGTGCAGGCGATCCGCAACAAGGCGATCGCGCTGGGCCTGGTGCGGCACGACGAGGCATTCGGCGAGGCCGAGGCGGCGAAGGCGATCCTGCGGCCGGGCGTCACCACCGCGCAGCAGCTGACGCAAAGCGCCGGCCGCGGCGTCGGCGCGGACGTGGTGGCCAGCGAAGTGCGCCTGCTCGGCGGCTCGCTGGAGGTGCGCAGCCGGGTCGGGGAGGGCGCTACCTTCGAGATTCGCCTGCCGTTCACGCGCGCCATCACCCAGGCGCTGGTGCTGCGTGCCGGCGACGAGTGGTTCGCGCTGCCGTTGCCGGCCGTCGAGGGCGTGGTGCGCGTGCATGCCGGCGAATTGCCGCGCTACCTCGGCGCGCATCCCATCCCGTTCCGCTACGGTGACGAGGATTACACCGTCGAACACATCGGCGCGCTGGTGGACGGCTTCGCGGCGCCGCCGCCGGAGACCGGTTCGGTGCCCGCCATCCTGGTGCGCGCGGGCGACCGGCCGACGGCGCTTTTGACCGACGAAATGCTGGGCGCGCGCGAGATCGTCGTGAAGCCGCTCGGGCCGCAGCTCGCGGGCATCCGCGGCATCGCCGGCGCGACCGTGCTGGGCGACGGCAAGATCGTGCTGATCCTCGACATCGCGGCGCTGATCCGCGCCCGCGCCCGCGCGCCCGAGGCGCCGCCGCCGACAGCGCGCACGCCGAAGGAAGACGACCGCACTTTCGTCATGGTGGTGGACGACTCGATCACGGTGCGGCGCGTGACCGAACGGTTGCTGGAGCGCAATGGCATGCGAGTGGTTACGGCGAAGGACGGCGTGGACGCGGTGCAGCTGCTGCAGGACCACATGCCCGACATCATGCTGCTGGACATCGAGATGCCGCGCATGGACGGCTACGAGCTGGCCAGCCACGTGCGCAACGATCCGCGGCTGCGCCACATTCCCATCGTGATGATCACATCGCGCGTCGGCGACAAGCATCGCAATCGCGCAATAGAAGTCGGCGTGGACCGGTATCTCGGCAAGCCCTACCAGGAGAGCGACCTGCTCGAGGCCATCAGTAGCCTGGTGCGGACGGATGTTGCGGAGCGCGATGGTGAGTGACCAGGAAGACCTGTTGCACAGCCTGCTGGTGCCGCTCGTCGGCCGGCGGCTGATCGTGCCGCGCGCCTGCGTCGCGGAAGTGATCGGCCTCGGCCGGTTCCGGCTGCGCGAGCAGGAGCCCGG
>Ga0209498_1002972_pt1 | contig 10160 bp, 8 predicted proteins | sample WalLakDeSediment_FD_184131 | JGI IMG/M metagenome (GOLD analysis project Ga0209498, IMG submission 184131) | Lake sediment microbial communities from Walker lake, Nevada to study Microbial Dark Matter (Phase II) - Walker Lake 11/02/13 Deep... | ecosystem: Environmental > Aquatic > Freshwater >... | reverse complement strand
AGAGAATATATAACTCCAGCCTTTCCAGTAATAAAGTTCTTCTATTTTATTTATAAACCTTTCATCTGATAACAATTCATCAATCAGGCGATTTGCTCTTTCTGTAGTTCGCCTGAGTATATTAAGCTTAATAATTTCGATCTTGCAAACGTACACGTGCTCAATTGTTTGGGAAGCAAGTTCTGCCAGTGTGAAATATCTGATAGCTTCGGAAAACATTCCGCCGGATTTATAAGAATCAGCAATATAGAAGTTTGCTGAATACTGAAATTCTTTTTGATCGTCAAAAAACAGTACCCTTTTGAATTCTGTTACTGCATCAAAATAATTTTCATTTTCATAAAGCGACTGTGCATAATGAAATTGTTCAAACAACTCCGTCTGTGCATTGATACATGTTGATAAGAGAAGAAAAATTTGAATTGATAGAATTATTCTATTTACAAAATTCATATCGCTCAATAAAATAATTATGGGTTTCAAGAAATACTTTCACATTCTCTTTATATTCATAATCAACACGTTGGTTATAGATATTTGCTGAGACTGCTGATCCATAAATGTTTCCTGCATAGAAAAAAGCACCAACACCTGCAAAAATCCAACCCCTGGTAGGGTGATCATTTTTAAAGTTATTATAACTAAGAAATGCAAAAAGCCCGTTTAATACTAAAGATGTTAATCCTTCACTTATCTGGTTTGTATAAAGTTTTCCGGATCCGGGAACAACAGTAGAAAAAATTCCCGCTAACAATGGGCTTTTATAGGGTGATTCTTTTTTAAACTCGTAAAATTTCAGCATTTCATTTTTTTCCGAATCACTAAATGGAAGCAGGAATTCGTTTTTGTCCGGAAGTTTTAACCCATTGAACAGGTAAGCGCTGTTAATCAGTTTTAGTTCAGTTATTGAAGCTTCATTAGAATCAATACTTGTGAATGATTCAAAGTTTTCGGCAAGAAGTAAAGACTTAAGATATTCAGACCTTGCTCTGTAATAAAAGTCAGATTGTATGGATATTTTATTAAATAATTCTGCTGCCCGATTATATTTTTCAATTTTTGAGTAACCAAAAGCGATTTTAAATAAAATAGTATCATTATTATAGTACTTCATATATTCTTCATATTCAATAACAGCACGTAAATAATCTTCTGAACAAAAAAGGTAATCAGCAAATAGTTTTCTGTTTTCAGGCGAGTGGAAGTTTTGCGAATAACCGAAATTAATTGAAATGATTACGAATAGAAATATTCTTATCATTCTTTATCAATTACTTTTGAGGGCGGAATATAAGCGGCAGAACCCGGGTAATATAAATATGCTGGATCGTAAAGCCGACCTGATTTGTGTTTCGGATATCTGTTATACCTCCCAACTATACTTGCATCCCTTGTAAACCTGTCAAAGAACAGCAGGGTACCGGTTACTATATTTGACTCTTCAACTGCATCAACAAAAAAAGCTGAACAACTTGGATGAAAGGGGCAGTTATCACCATCCAGATCGGAAATAAGGAACCAGTAGGCATTTATAAAGGATTTTGCGACTGCATTTACCGGGTTCTCAAAATTAATAGAATAATCTCTGCCGTATTCAGTTGATTCAATGCTGTACGAATAATCTGATTTTCCCCATTTCATTTTTTCTGATTGAGGAAAAGCGTAAACTGAAAGCAATAAAACTAAAACAGATATTATTTTCATCAGACTTATTTTTGGTCTAACAACGCTCTTGCAATAACCATTTTCTGAATTTCAGAAGTGCCTTCGTAAATTTCTGTAATTTTTGAATCGCGCAGATATCTTTCAACAAGATACTCTCTTACATATCCATATCCGCCGTGAATCTGAATAGCTTCCAGAGCACATTCAACTGAAATTTTAGAAGCATACAGCTTAGCCATTGCAGCTTCCTTGTAATAAGGTTTATCTGCATCTTTTAATGCAGCAGCTTTAAACGTAAGCATTTTTGCAGCATCTACTTTTACAGCCATATCTGAAAGCTTGAACTGAATTGCCTGAAAATTAGAAATCGTCTGTCCGAAAGCTTTTCTTTCTTTGGCATATTTTACTGAAGCATCAAGAGAAGCTTCTGCGATACCAATTGCCTGGGCAGCTATACCTATTCTCCCGCCATTAAGAGTATTCATTGCAAAATTAAAACCGCGTCCTTCATCCCATACCATATTTTCAGCAGGCACACGGCAGTTTTCAAAAGTAAGTGAGCAAGTATCTGAGCTTCTTATACCAAGTTTATCCTCTTTAACACCGTGACCAAAACCCGGCGTGCCTTTTTCAACAATAAAAGTAGAAATACCTTTATGAGCTTTTTCTTTATCGGTAGTGGCCATCACTAAAGTATAATCTGCATTTATACCATTTGTAATCCAGTTCTTTATTCCATTCAGTAAATAGTGATTACCATCTTTATCAGCAGTTGTTTTTTGTTTTGTTGCGTCACTTCCTGCTTCCGGTTCTGAAAGAGCAAAAGCGCCAAGCTTTTCACCTTTTGCAAGAGGAGTTAAAAATTTCTGTTTGATATGCTCTGAGCCATACTTTTCGAGGCCGTAAGAGACAAGCGAATTATTAACAGACATAATAACACCCACACTGGCATCAACTTTTGATATTTCAATCATAGCTAAAACATAACTAATAGTATCAAGACCGGCGCCTCCGTATTCAGGAGTTACCATCATACCCATAAAACCAAGTTCACCCATTTTTTTTACTATGTCAAAAGGGAATTCAGCATCCTTATCGCGCTGAACTGCTGAAGGAGCAATTTCATTTACTGCAAAATCCATTGCAGATTCTTTGATCATTATCTGATCTTCGGTAAATTCAAAATTCATGGCGTGACCTGTTTTGTTTGATTAAAAAATATTTTAAGTTATTCCCCGTAATAAAATTATTTGGGAGAGATACTTCCAGCTCAAAAATAATGTATTATAATTTATACCGCAATCAATTTTTTAATTGAACCTTAGATTGAATTAAAAAGATTTCTAAAAATTTAAATAAGGTGAGCTGATAAAATGTTAGCAGAACAACAAACTGAGGAACAAATAACCAAAACAGTTCTTAAAGGTTTAACACTTAAAGAACTTAAAGATTTTTTTACCGTCGCTGACGAAAAAAGATTCAGGGGAGAACAGGTATTCCATTGGTTGTACGGGCATATGGTTGAAAATTTTGACGATATGGCTAATGTACCCAAGTATCTGAGACGGAAATTAAATGCTTATTGCGAAATAATGACTTTAAGCAACCTTACCTCTGAAATGTCTCCACGCACCGGCACAAAAAAATATATCTTCCAGACAAAAGATGATCACAAAGTTGAAGCAGTAGTAATTCCCGATTCTAAAAGAACAACTCTATGTATTTCCACGCAGGTTGGCTGTCCACTCGACTGTCAGTTCTGTGCAACAGGGTTAATGGGTTACAAAAGGAACTTATCTCCCGGTGAGATATTTGATCAGTACTTACTTGCCGCAAAGGATTATAATCCCAGAAGCGAAATAACAAATATTGTTTATATGGGTATGGGTGAACCATTGCTCAATTTTACAAACACACTTAAATCACTGCAGATTTTTGCAGAGGATAAAACCAAAGGAATCGGCTTAAGAAAAATTACGGTATCAACTGCCGGCATTGCTCCCAAAATTATTGAGCTCGCAGACTCCGGTCTGCGGGTTAAAATCGCACTTTCTCTTCATTCCTGTTTTGAGGAAACAAGAAGCAAGCTTATGCCGATAAACAAGAAGTATTCATTAACTGATAATCTTGAAGCTGTGCGATACTATGCAAAACAGACGGGCACCAGAATAACTTTTGAGTATATTCTATTAAAGGATATCAATGACAGACAGGACGATCTGAATGCCCTGATGAGGTTATGTAAATCTTTACCATGTAAGCTGAACGTAATTCCATACAACTCAATTCATCATATGAATCCGAAAGGATTTGCGGCTGAATTAAGACCGACAACCAAAATAAAACTTGATGAATTTGTAAATAAATTAAGAGAAAATGACGTTACCGTTACTGTAAGATATACACAGGGCGAAGATATTGCCGCTGCGTGCGGACAGCTTGCTTACAAGCTTGAGCATCCCGATGATCTTTTATGAAAAAGTTAAGTCACGATGAAATTGCAAAATCGCGTAGCACTCTCGATACACTTAACCAGGTAAAAAAACTTCCTGTCACGGTTGTTTTAAGCAGCATCAGAAGCAATTACAATGTTGGTTCAATCTTCCGTACATCTGACGGTGCAATGATTGAAAAACTTTATCTGTGCGGTTATACACCTCATCCCCCTAAACCGGAATTACCTGGCGGTAAAAAAGAGATACACAAAACTGCTCTCGGAGCTACAGAAAGTGTTAGCTGGGAATATGTTAAAGATCCAATCGAAGTAATAAAGAATTTTAAAGCCAAAGGCATTAAAATATGTGCACTTGAGTTAACTTCTTCAAGCAAGCCCTATTATGAATTAAGCGTAAAGGATTTTCCCTTGTGTCTTGTGGTTGGTAATGAAATTTCGGGTGTATCGCAAGAAATTCTTGATGAATGCGACTTCTCAATTGAAATTCCGCAATACGGAATTAAGCAATCATTAAACGTAGCAGTGGCTTATGGAATTGCAATTTATGAACTGAGAAAGATATTTGATAAGATATTAAACTATCCTTAAACAGCGGCTGTAAAATATTCCTCTCCGTTATCCTTGGTGTGTATCATTAAAAGGTTTGCTCTTACCATTTTAACCAAAGTTCGTGAAGCTCTTCTTTCAGAAATATTAACAAGATTACTAAGTTCTTTTACGGAAATTCTTTCTTTCTTCGCAAGATATTCAAAAACTGTTTTTTCGTTGCTGCCAACAGCATATTTTTTCAAAGCCAGGTTGCCGGAATTCGACCTTAATATACGAATCATTTCCTTACTTGCCTGAACACTTTTATCATTTACACGAATAGTGACAACAGCTTGATTTATATCAAACTGATCTGAATAATCCTGAAGTCTGTGCGGTTTATTAGATGATTCCGGAATTGAAGCCACGACAATTTCTTTGCTTTCAATTTCAACAAATGAAATTTGAAAATCTAATGAAGGTTCACACATTGTGAGGGCAGTTTCTTTTATGAGTTCAGCGGTTTCCTTTTCGCTTTCTACCCCAATTATCTCCTTATCATCATCAACACCGAAGATTACATAACCGCCTTTTGTGTTTGCAAATGCAATCATTTCGCGTGCTATTTTATCGGGTGTAGAAAATTTCCGTTTAAACTCGCATTGAATATTCTCCCCTTCTTCAATGAGTTCTTTTAATTCTTTGTATTTCATCTGTAAGAATTAAAACATTATTTAAAATATTTAGTAAAAACTACCTTCGTTTTCTCGGATTCCAGAGAGCTTCAAGCTTTGTAACCGGCGGTTTGTCTTCCGGTTTTATAAGATCAGGATTTAAACGAGATTCTTTTCGTTTTTCTTCTTCATTTTTACTTAGCTCTTCTAAATCAGGGACAAAAGCTTGTGCAGTATAATCAATACTATCAGGTTTTTCTTCTAAGGTAAGTTCTGTAATCTTCTGGATGCTGTCATTTGCAGCCGTCTGCAATGCTGATAATCTATCCTGCTCCTCTTTTTGTTTTCTGTAAATTTCCTGCTTATAACCTCCAAGTTTTTTAGCAATTTCTCTTGAGTAAACTGAAGCGGCATATTTAACTGAAAGTGTATCATACACAACTGCCGCTGAATCGGGCATTCTTAAATCCTTTTCCAAAACCCAGCCGGCAGCGTATAGTCCTTTAGCCGAATAATCAGATTCTGGATATAAGCGATGAATGCTTAGGAACTCTTTTAGAGCTGATTCATAATTTCCGGCAATCATTTGAGACTCGGCATTGATGTACAATGATCTTGCCGGATCATATTCAATATCTATCAGCGGTAAATTCAATTTGAACGCAGCGGCATTTACAATACTAGCATCTTTATAATTTTCATATATGTAAAGGAACAAACTATCTGCCTCAGGTTCGTTATTTTGTGTTAGATAATAACTGCCTAATGCGTATAGTGTATTCGGATAAAAATCTGACTCCGGAAAGCGTTGTATATTGTCTGAATATAAAACATAAGCTGAATCAGGTACATCTATTTCTGCCAGGAACAAATTGCCTAGTTCAAGCTGCGACTTGGAAATTATATATTTAACTGAATCAATAGGAATTGATGGTCGCCTGGGAGGATTCTTCTTAAAGGCAACAGAATCCAGATTAACACCCTCAAGTTTTTGCGAAATCTGCTGGCCTCCTGAATCAGGTGTAAGTTGTGCCATTTTATCTTTATTTACAAAATATTCATTGAGTACGCGGTTAACATCATTAGTATCAAGAAAAACACCGGTTTCTAATAAGGTCATCAATGAGTCACGAACTTGAAGTGAATCCTTCGCCCTGAAATAACCCGTTAGCGCTGTACTAACTTCATTTGTATCGGCAAAAATACCAAGGTTTAATAAGTTCATCAGAGAATCAACCACCTGAAGTGAATCCTGTATTCTAAGGGAATCAAGAAGGAGGAGTGAATCATTTATCACAGGGACGGGCTGGAATACATTGCTCCAGATATCCTGAAGTTCTTTTTCTGCAAGATAATCTGAAAGCAGCTTTAACGAGTCCTGAACATAATTAATTGAATCCTGAATAAATATTTCAGGATTTTCCGAATAGAAAAGCTGTTTATTATAGTTATTAATCTGACCACGCAAATTAAAATATTTAGTGAATAACTGATTTTTATCTCTTACCTGCTGCTGATATTTTTGCGGCGGGCTACTTGTAAATGCTTTTTGATAATAGAATGCAGCGCTATCATAATTCAACAATGAATATTCATAAACTCTGCCTTTATAATAACTGGATGCTGCTGCAAAAGGAGTGTTCCTGTAAGTGGTATCAACTTTTGTAAACTCATCCAAAGCTTCTTCATATCTGCCAAGCTTTTCTAACGTGATTGCTGTTTCCAGATCTATCTCATTGAACTTTTCAAGAAATTTATCTTTCCTCCTCATATCTCTGAAGGCACTTAGTGCTTCTTCATTTCTGCCGGCATCGCGCAAAGCAGCAGCGTAACTAATATTTGCAGCTATTTCAAGATCAAAATCCGGTGAAAACTTAAGAGCATTTTCATATGCTAAAATTGCCTTCTCAAGATCATCAATATTTGTGTATAACTTGCCTAACTCAAAATATATTTTAGATTTCATTTGCGAATTAGCAAAGGGCAGCATCTGTTCTGCCAGTGCAATTGCCAGAGTGTGGTTCTCGTTTGATATTCTGTATACTATTTCCTCAATGAATGATCCATAGATTATCTTATCATTATCATCCTCAATAGCTCTCTTTCTTACATCTTCCAGTAATGAAAGTCCGTTGGTAAAATCTCTGAGACTCATATTGCACCTGGCAATCCAATAATCAGCTTCCAGTCTCATATCATCATTAGGATCAATAGCCAGCAGCTCTTCAAATTTTCTTTTAGCTTTTTGAAAATTCTTTTGATAATAAAAAGATTTACCAAGCATCATTAATGCATCATCAACATATGAGGTAGTTGCATGAAACTGAAGAATCTTTGAACATTTTTCAATTACCTTTACAAGTTTGGCATTTGCTGCGCCTGACACAACAAGGGGTTCAGTAGAGAAAAGATCCCTCTTCTGGGAAAATATATCTTCTTCTGCTTCCTTGAATAATGTACTTGTATTGTAGTATAAATTAAAGTAGGTAGTAAAATCCTGCCAGAGACTGCAGCCGCTCAGTAGAATAAGTGCGAAAATAACGGGAATAAACTTAAAGCGGAATAAATTTCTTCTATTCATAACCGAAACTATTAAAGATTAAAATAAAGAAAAAGGCAATATATTATTCTACAGTGCCTGGGTACCGGATTCTTCTGTCCTTATTCTTATAACGTCCTTTATATCTGAAATAAAGATCTTTCCGTCACCCACCTGTCCGGTTTTAGCAGTTCTTAAAATGGCATCAACCGTTTTATCCAGAAGTTTGTCATCCACAATAACTTCAATTTTTATTTTAGGGACAAATTCAATCTGGTATTCAGCACCACGGTAGGTTTCGGTGTGCCCTTTTTGTCTTCCGTATCCTCTTACTTCAGAAATAGTTAAACCCTTAACCCCTTCTTCAAGAAGTGCCTCTTTAACTTCGTCTAACTTAAACGGACGGATGATGGCTTCGATTTTTTTCATATTTATTATCCGGTTTTATTTTCCGTGGCATTGTTTATATTTCTTACCGCTGCCGCACGGGCACGGGTCGTTTCTTCCGACTTTATCTTCAACACGAACCGGCTGAACTTTTGCACCCTGCGGCTGGGCGCCTGATCTTTGTGCCGCACTGAATCCGATATTTACAGCTTCCTGTTTGGTTTCCACCACTCTTTGAACCGGTGATTTTCTTCGTTCCTGAACTTCGCCGGGTGCCTGAGGGAAGAACTTAAATGCAAAAGAAACTGATTCATTACGTACCTGTTCCAGTAACTGAACAAACAGTTTAAATGCTTCCCCTTTGTATTCAACAAGTGGATCTTTCTGTCCGTAAGCCCGCAAACCGATGCCTTCTTTAAGATCATCCATTTCCCTGAGATGTTCTTTCCATTTATTATCAATAACACTAAGAACAGCGTAACGCTCTAACCGTGCCATTAACTCGGAACCGAGCATCTCTTCTTTCTTTGCATAAAAATCTTTTGCTGCACTTAGTATGCGATCAACAAGTCCGTCTCTTCCAATTTTTTCAAATTCTTCAGGTTCAAGTTTTACTTCAACAAGCAGGTTATGAAGCACTTCTTCTTTAATAGCTTCAGAATTAATTTCTTCAAAATGTTTATCAACTAAAGATGATATGAATTCTTCGGTCAGATCAAGAATTTCACTCTTAAGTCTATCGCCTTGCAAAGCTTTCTGCCTTCTTGAATAAATAACTTCCCTTTGAGAATTCATAGTATCATCGTATTCAAGAAGTCTTTTACGAATTGAAAAGTTATTCTCTTCTACTTTTTTCTGAGCTCTCTCAACGGATTTTGTTATCATTGGATGCTGAATTACTTCACCCTCCTGAATACCGATCCGCTGCATAATTGAAGATATTCTATCGCTGCCGAATAACCTCATCAAATCATCTTCAAGGGAGATGAAAAATTTTGATGTACCAGGATCACCCTGACGACCAGCACGTCCTCTTAACTGGCGGTCGATTCTTCTTGAGTCGTGACGTTCAGTACCAAGTATAAACAAACCACCTTTATCTATTACACCAGCACCAAGTTTAATGTCGGTTCCGCGTCCAGCCATATTTGTAGCAATAGTAATAGCCGCAACTTCACCGGCGTGAGCAACAATTTCAGCCTCCCGTTGATGCTGTTTTGCATTTAGAACGTTATGTTGAATGCCTTTTCGTTTTAACATTCTGCTTATGGTTTCAGATACTTCTACTGATGTAGTTCCAACAAGTACTGGTCTGCCCTCTTTTTTCAATTTGTCTAATTCATCAAGAATTGCATTATATTTTTCACGTTTTGTTCTGTAAACTGCATCATCAAGGTCTGCTCTTGAAGTAGGTTTATTTGTAGGTATAACTACAACTTCAAGTTTATATATCTGGAAGAATTCACCTTCTTCAGTTTCAGCAGTACCGGTCATACCGGCAAGTTTATTGTACATTCTGAAATAATTCTGAAGAGTGATTGTAGCAAGTGTTTGAGAATCACGTTCAACTTTTACATTTTCTTTAGCTTCGATTGCCTGATGAAGACCGTCTGAATATCTTCTTCCGGGAAGGATACGGCCTGTAAACTCATCAACTATTGCTATTTTTCCGTCTTCAGTAATAACATATTGATCGTCTTTTTCAAAAAGTGAATAAGCACGCAGAAGCTGGTTTATAGTATGTATTCTTTCACTGGCAACGGAGTATCTTTTATACAATTCATCCTTACGCTTTACTTTTTCTTCAGGCGAAAGGTTAGAGTCATTTTCAAACTTACTAATCTCAGTTCCCAGATCGGGCAGAACGAAATAATCTTTTTCAATTCCGCTTCCTTTTGCAAGTTCTTCGCGT
>Ga0209498_1002967_pt1 | contig 10168 bp, 5 predicted proteins | sample WalLakDeSediment_FD_184131 | JGI IMG/M metagenome (GOLD analysis project Ga0209498, IMG submission 184131) | Lake sediment microbial communities from Walker lake, Nevada to study Microbial Dark Matter (Phase II) - Walker Lake 11/02/13 Deep... | ecosystem: Environmental > Aquatic > Freshwater >... | reverse complement strand
AGCGAATGCTTCAACTCCATCACCAAGTCTTTCGAATACGGTTCCGTTCCAGCTATTCTCATCATGGTTTGAAGTGAACTGCATTCTGAAAGCATTTGCAGGAAATTCTTCTTCGTTTTTGTTCATATGTTCGATTAAGTCAGCAGCAGTTTTCTCTTCTTTAACTATTCCATTCAGAATATGATGAAGATCCCAATCGTAAGTCATATCAAATGCAAGATGAACTTCGGGAGTATCCCATTCAGCCAGCATAAAAACGTTTTTGATTTTTTCCAGTTCGGTTCTCGCTTCAATCCAGAATTCAATTGGAACCATTCCTGCAACATCGCAGCGGTAACCATCAACATCACATTCTTCAACCCAGAATTTTAATGCGTCAATCATTTCTGCCCGGAGATCTTTATTATCAAAGTTCAAATCAGCAACATCACTCCAATCAGGATTCGGCGGAATAATATTTCCCGCAGAATCCGTTGTATAAAATTCAGGACGTTCTTCAATCCACGAATGATCCCACGCGGTATGATTTGCTACCCAGTCTATAATGACATACATCCCCATTTTATGAATTATCTTAACTAAAGATTTAAAGTCATCAAATGTTCCGAACTCAGGATTAATATCTTTATAATCTTTGACTGAATAGTAGCTGCCAAGCGTGCCTTTTCTGTTCTTCTCACCGATAGGATGAATTGGCATAAACCAAAGTATATCAGCACCAAGTTCTTTTAGTCGTGGCAAATGCTTTTCGAAAGCTTTAAAGTTTCCTTCTTCAGTAAACTGCCGGATGTTAACTTCATAAATAGTTTTGTTATAACTCCACTCAGGCGGCTGGAAAGTCTGGGCATTGATTTTTAATGAAATTAGTAGTGCAAAAAAAATGAAGCTAATGGATAAGAATTTTTTTAACATAGATTTTCTCTCTTGCTGGAGATAAAAATTAATATTTGATTTTGAGCGAGGATTGAAAAATACCGATTACAAATGTTTATAACTTAATCCAGTTCGGGGTATGCGGTTCGAAAACTTTTTCTTTCACATCACTTTGAGCCGGCTGCTTGCCGGAAGCAAAGAGCTCTCGCTTCGTTTTTATCAGCTCCTGCTCCTGATGAATCATATCCTTTATCTTTGCATACTTATCAATTACACCCTTATACCGGTTGATATCATCTTCCAGCTTTTTCTTTAGTGCTGCAAGCTTGTTGATTTCAAGCCGATGATCTTCGTGTTCAATCTTTATTTTATTGATTGAATTTTTCAATTCGGCGAGGTCTTCTGTAGAACTAACTATACTATTGTTAAGGTCATTTAATCTGTTTGAGCTATCAATTATTTGTTTTTCCAAAACAGAACTCTCAACAGCAGTTTCAACCGGGAGTGTATCTGCTTCATTCAGTAATTCCTTTAGCGCGTTTTCAAATGCAAGCAGTTTTTCGTGAGGAATCTGATTATCAACAACAAGCTTTTCTTTCTGCGTTATATCTTTAAAAATAAATGTGTTGCTCTCGATAAGTTTTCTTTGTTTTGTTATTGCCCGGGCAAGCTCTTCAAAGAGAACCAGTCTGTGCTGTCTGAGATAAAAAGAGCTTTCCATTTCATCGAGGGTAAGTTGTTTTTCTTCAATGAGATTTTCTTTCTCATTAACTTCTTTCTCTTTTGAAATAGTGTCTCTTTCGAGTTCAATCTTCTTGCCGTAAAGTTCATTTATTGTTGAGCTGTAATATTGAAGTACGCCTGAAAATCTCTTCGCTGATTGTCCGCTTCCTTTTTCAATATCATTTTTAAGCTGAGCAAGGATAGATGTTGTTTCCCGGAGCTCCTTTAACAATTCTTCGAGGTCAACTTTTTCGCTCGTCTTTTCTTTAATCCGGGATTCAATTTCTGCTTTAACACCACGTAAATCTTCGACCTGCTTGTTAACAACTTTATATTCTTCATCAAGAATATTCAGGCTGTAATCCAGATCAGTTAATCTAAGAGTTGAAATTTCTATTGAGTTATTGAGGTTAGTAAGTTTATCGTCTGCGAGTCTTATTCTTTCGAGTAATTCAGTGTACTCAGCCTGCTTATCATTCAAAAGATCGGACTTTGACTTAGAATCCTCTGTGAGCGATTCAAGTTCAGCTTTCTTAGCTTCAATTTTAATATCCAGCTCAAGTAGCTGTTCTTTTTTCGAAAATTCGGAGCGGGTTAATCCTTCGATGGATTGTTTAAACTCAACTTGATTATTTAAGAGCAGTTGTTTTTCCTCAATCATTCCGTTTAATTTCTGAAATTCTTTTCTTCTTTCAGATAAACTTTCAACTAAATCTTCTTCCTGAATGCGCAGCAGATTTATCCTTGACTGAATTTCCACTGAGTATTGGAGTTTCTCATCATTCTCTCTTATTAAAGCAGCATTAATATCTTCCAGCTGTTCCTGAGAATACGTTCTTTTTCTTTCTAGAAAGCTGCTTATCTCTTCTTTCTTCTTCTCAACTTCGTTCGTAAGGTTTTCTTTGATCCTGGTTATCTCTTTAACTTTACTTTTGAGTTCATCATATAATCGCTTCAGCTTTGCGGCATCCAGAACTATTTCATTTCTTCGTTTTTCAGCAGTTTCAATTTCATTCTGTATAATTTGCGTTGTGTTAGGGAGATTATCTTCATTACTGACTTGTGATTTTTGATTATCACTATCCAGAACGGCTTTGAGGGCGAGAAGTTGATTTTGTTCGGATAATTTGATTTCTCTCAGCTGCTTAATCTCTGAGGATAATTTATAAAGTTCGTTATTAAGCTTTGCTTTATGATTATCCAGTGTTTCGAGAGTATGTGCGGTTTGATCTTTTTTCAGAGCAATGTTTGCATATTCGATTCTGGCTTTTTTTATCAGCTCATCAAAACGTTTGAGCCGCTCCTCTTTTTCGCTCAGGCTGTCAATTTGTTTTTTAAGTTCCTCATTCTCGCTCTGAAGCTCTTTGTATTTTTTACCGGAGAGAATCAAGTTTAAGCTGCCTCCTTCACTGACCAGGTGTAATTTGCTGCCGGGAAATTATCATTTTGGTCAGTCGATAAATATGTAATATTATCTGGTATGAATACCATATAAATAAAATAGTTTAAGCATCGCATTAAAGCTAAAAACTAATTTCTTTAGAATCAACAATTCTTCAATCATCATTGATTAGAAAAAATTATACCGCGTCAGGTTTAGCTAAGGTTTTATTAGTTGTAATACAGCAATTGCTGCTTTAATGCCGATTAGATTTTTCCCTCTTTGTAAAGCTTTCTGAGTCTGAGCTTTTCAAGCTGCCGCTCAATTATCATTTCCGCCAGTGAAGCAGGAATTGAGTCTCTGTTATTGCCAGAGAACAACTGACTCAGTTTCTTTTCACTGATGTCTATTCTGTAAAGGATGTTGACCAGCGTTTCAAACTTTTCGTCGAGTAAAAATTTTAGCTTTTCAGTCAGATATTTTCTGAACTCTTCAAGTGAAGCCAGGTCGGTTGATGGTATGAGAGAGGTACTATCTGCCATCAGAAAATCTTTTTCAACAAATCTTGTTACTTCGGAAATATGTTGTTTGTCTTCTTCCATAGTCTCTCTGAGCTTCTTAAACTTTCGTTTGTTCAGAAATCCTGATGTGTAATTTTTTTATGATTCTATATGCACCATAAGCAACAAAGGGTGCAACAAATACGTCTATTGAATAATGAACATGCTGCAGCAAGACAGCAGATCCGACCATTAGTGTTAATATTAAAAAAATAGTTTTCAGTGTTTTATTCTCTGCGAGAAGAAATACCAGAAATAAAGTTCCGGTATGTCCCGAAAAAAATAAATCTTTAGTGAGAATATCACCTTTAGCAAAAAACTGAACAAAAGGATCATCAAGCAGGATTATTGTTTCGGGAGCCTCAAAGGGTGTAAGGTACATTGCAATTGTTCTGAAGATTAGCATCAGACCATAAGCTTGAAAGGCTATCAATAGCTTATCCGGCTTATTGAACGTTGTAACGACAAAAATAATTAAGGAGAGATAGATTAATGCAAATGTTAACCAGGTCAGGTCAATTGGATTAAAAGCGTTTAGTAATGGATCGTTTAACACCACTCCTTCTCTCTGCTCAATGAAATTAAGGAAATGTGAGAAAGAAATAATCACTGCAGTTACAATTACTGCTGTTATTACAAATTCAGTTAAGTTTTTTTTATTTTTTAGAAAAGACTTCCAGGTAACCATTGAGTAATTAATATTTTGTGAAGAAGTTTAATTGAACTTACTTAAAAAATATGGAAGCATCTGCCGCCAGGTTGGCCATTCGTGCTTTATGTCGTAGCCCCATAAATCCAGCCAGTGATTCACACCTTTTGAATGTAAAATATCAGATAATCTTCTTGATGCATTCGGATCTTCATAATCACCCTGACCGGAAGCAATTATTATTTTTCCTTTACGCATTTTTTCCAGCATAAAATCATCACCCCAGTGCGGTAGATAATCAACGGGCGAGTTGAAGTAAACATTATCATCATAATAACCTTTGCTGTAAGTTTTAAGGTCATAGCTGCCGCTCATTGCAATAGTTCCGGAAAAAATATCAGGACGACGAAAAAAATTATTTGCAGCGTGCAGCGCACCGAGAGAAGCACCGGTTGTAATAATCGGAACCAAACCTTTTGAATGATTGTGAATAAACGGAACAACTTCCTCAACAACGTATCTATTGTACTGCTGATGACGGAATGCCTTGTGAGCAGGATGCATCGAGTTATTCAGCCAGCTTTCGTTGTTGATGCTGTTGATTGAAAAAACTTTTACTTTTCCTTCACCAAGGAACCAGCCGATGGTGTCAATCAATTTGAATCGCTCGTATTCCAAAAAGTCCGCTCCGGCAGTGGGAAACATAAGAAGTGCAAAACCATAATGTCCGTAAATAACAATCTCCATTTCTTTATTGAGATTTGGACTGTACCAGCGGTGTATTTCTCTGCTCAAAAGTAACTCCGTATTGTGGTTTTAATTATTAAAAATGGCAGGGTGAAGCTAAAGAAATGAACTAAATTTTTAAAATAATTTTTGGTTTGAAATCTTAATTATCACTTTACTTTCAGGGTTTCTCGCCGTATTCGATACCATTAATTCTTGCATATTTACAAGTATAAGCCCCAACCCTATGGAATTCGAACTGATAAAGTCCAATTCCCATAACAATTTTATATTGTGGCCAAAGACCGGATGCCGTAATTAAACTGCGGATCAATCTCATCTCACCAAAAATATTTTCTTCTTCAATTCCGGAACAATATGAATAGCGAGTGATATTCAATTCATTAAACATATTGCAGCGAAACTTTTGACCGGGTTTGGCTGGTAAACTGTCAATAATCATTTCTTTTTCATAATAAGGAGAATATCGGTAAACCAATGCATTATAACTATCTAACCTTTCAAATCTTATTTCAGTAGTACCTCCAATAGCAAGTTGTTTAAACACAGATACGAAGTAATGCTGATTATTAACAGTCGTATCAGAAACTATTTCTATTGAATATGCTGGTGTGGAACCCTGGTAATACACCCAATAATTTCCAATTTCAAGTGGATAATAATCAAGATATTCGCTAAAGTGTAAGAGATTCATATTAACCTGTGCTGTATCTCCATCTTTTATGGAAACAAAAGCCGAGTCATCATCATATCCCTGCAGATATGCTGAAACTTTATAATCACCGGGTTTGATGTCTTTTATTTCAAAAGTTCCGTCTTGATCTGTGTAAACAATTTTTGTCTCAGGAATAGTTTTGATGCTGACGTAGTAAAGAGGTGCATTTGTTTTGGTTTCAGTTACGATTCCTTTAATGGTTCCTTTTGCTTCGGGTAGGATGGGATTTTGCTTTGGATCTTCTGAGCAGGAAACTAATATTGCGATCGATAAAGAAGAAGCAAATAAAAATATTATGTGATTCATTTTCTTTCCCCGCGTTACTCTATTAAAGTAAAACAGTTACTACTCTTACTTGTAACATAGTGAACTGCAAATGAAAATTCAACAAAAAACATTCTCCCAATTTGGTTAAAACTACAACTCTTTCACCAACCCCGAGTATTTCTTCTCAACTTTAAATCCAAATTTGTAAAAATATTCTGGTCTGAAGAAGCCCGTTGTTACATACCTGATGTGCTCGCTTTTTAATCGTTTTAGAAATTCATTCATCAAATTTTCGCTGATACCGGTTCGTCTGTAACGAGCCGATACAACTATCTTTTCCATATGAACAGTTTCCTCGTCAGCCATTTCATAAAATAATCCGCCGATGATAAATCCTCTTTCGGAAAGCGCAACAAGAAATCTGTGTTCCGGTCGGAAGTTCACAATTAAATTTGAATCAAGGAACAGCGAGTGAAGCCGCGATATTTCTTTTGGTGAAATGGGACTGCGGATCAGGAACGGGTTTCCGTCTTCATCATTAAGCTGAACAACAAGGTTTGCATCTCCGCCGAAACTTTCTGTGCGGATTAATGCAGCCGTGTCTTTTGGTTTCAGGTATGGGTAGTTCAATCTCGTTAAAAAGAACTTTTCTTCTTCAGTAAGATTTGGGAGAGTATTAAGTTCTGAGTAGTGCAGCTGTGATTTATCGGCACTGATTTCTCCTGATCTTTGTCTCTGTATGATATCCTTTAAAGCACTTTTTAATGCTTCCAAAGAATTTGTGAATGCAGTTTCTAAAAAGAACTTCGGTCGGGTTGTAATGTATTCTTTTTCAAAATCAAACAACTGATAAGTTTCATAAAGCTCATAGAGCATTTGCGCCTGTGCGTTAATATCTGCATTCGGATTCAAAACTTTCCACCTGTGGAATCTTTTTATAGCAAAGAATAAATTTTTCGGAATGAAGCCATCGTTGGTAACACTCTTTACAAACTCTTCTGCCCTGAAGAGAATCTCATCTTTGTTATTGAGGGAGCTATCTGCTTTAACTTCATCAATGAATTTACTAATCAATCCGATTGACTTTGATTCACCTTCACATTCAGTTACACCAGAGAAAATATAATTCCAGATAGATTTTTTGTCGAGTAAAGAATATTTCCCGAGAGTATCTTTTATAAAAATGTTATGAAAGTTCATGAAGAAATTTTCTGGAGAATCAGAATTTATCCGCTTGGATACCGAGTATAACAAAGTTCCTGTCTGGTAATCGTGAGTTGGAACGGTAATGTTTTCAGGATGAGGGTTGCCAAGCTGAATTTTGTAATTGGTAACTGTCCAGAAATTCATATACGCAGCAGAAGCATTCCACACAAAGTGAGGCCAGAGTTCACGCAAACGCTGGCGGGCTTCTTCGTCATTTTTCTTGTTCTCCTTTTCAAGGAAGCGTGCAACGCTGTCTCTCGGTACAAATGCTTCGGACCATATTTCATATCCTTCCCAGTACCCGCCGAAATGAGGAAGTAATCTTTCACCTTTTTTATTCATTCCGCCGAGGATGAGCCACTTGATTTCTTCTTTAACTTTTGCGGGCGGAAGATTCCGGTTAAGATGAACTGTTAAATCAAACGCTCCCTGGAATCTTGTTTGAATCGTAATCCTGTAAATTGATTTATCTGTTCTCGATTCAAGCTGGCTGATCCAGATTCCTCCTGGTAAAATATCATCCAGCCTGATCAGGAAACCTCTCGAAAACGTAAACACTGCTTCCCGAAGCATTGCAGTTTTCGAAATAACATTTTTCAATCTTTGCCTGTCATCGGGATCAATACCTTCTTCAAAAGTGATAACGTCTTCCCACTGGTAATCCTCACCTGTTTCGAGATCAACAGCAATTGTGCGGTTAACGCCAAGCCACTCTCTGAATCCGGAGGTAAGAGAATCAAGATTCGAATCAGCTAACTTTTGAAGCGAGGTGTTCTCAGCGAGTGCACAAATACGCATCAAGTACCTTCTCACTCTTCTGTATAACTGAGGATGAGTTACGCCGTAAGCAGTGATAAGCTCAAAGTAGTGAACGAAGTTTGTGTTTTCTAATGTATCATCTTTGCCGGGAATTTTAATTTCATTTGAGACGAATTGTTCGATATGATCTAATCTTTTATCGCCTTTTGAATTAACAGCAATGTGATGTGCCAGCTCGGAGTTAAGCAGAAATTTATCTTCGCTTAAAAATGAATTAAACAGTTCGCCGAACTTTCTTTCATCGGCACCTTTGATTATTGCAGCGAATTGTTTTCGCCTGATATCTTCATTAGATGTTGTTGAAGTTCTTGAAAGAAGATTGAACGCAAGTCGGTAGTTATTATTCTTCGGATCGTCCAGAAGTTTATTGAAATAATCAATTGCTGAGTCAGCTAAATTGATTTCATCAGACAAAAAGAACATATAAGCAAGGTGTATTCCAAGTAATGAGTATTCGGATGAGGAGGCGATCTTTTCAAACTGTTTAATTTCATTTTCAGTTAGTTTGATTTTATCGGCAACTGAATGAAACCTTATCTGCAGCGATTCTTTAACCTGCCTTCTCCACTGAACAATCGAACTTCCCGTGAAAGAAACAAAACTGCTGTTGCCTGCCCACAGAAGAGGATCAATCAGCAATAGCTGCAAATCAATAAACGGTGAGGATACTGAATAATTAAAGCTCCCGATTTTGAAAATATTTTTCTCGCCGCTCTTCTGAAGTATGAGAGACAAACTTAGTTTTGGTATTGCAATACCTTTTTCATCAGCGACAATGTCTCTGCCAAGACAGCCCTTCTCCCTTAAAAACCAGTTGGGAATTCTTACTTCAGTTGTTCCGACGAATACGCTTGTTTCATTTTTAACATACATCGAGTCAATCAGTTCCGAGAAATTTTTCTCGATGACTTTTCTTTTGTAAGTATGTTTCGGTGTTAGTTCTCCGTGTTCATCATCGAATGCGCGGTCAATCAATCTGAAATCAAGAATTCGCTCGAAGGGTGAAAGGAATTTGTTCACTGTTACAATCAGCGAAGAAAAATATTCCTGTTTCTGCTTTTCATTCATATTGAAGATGATAGAATCTTTGTCGTCATAATCCGGACGAATAAGTACAGTGTTGAAAGGACGATGATCGCCGACAAGAAATACCTGCTTTACGTTTTCAAAATCTCTGAACAGGTTTTCTATTTTTTGCGGTGCAATCGTTTCGCCTTTAATGTTCTTGTAAATTTCTTTTTTCCTGTCGATGATCTGAATGAAACCATCCTCATCCATTTTCATTACATCACCGGTTGGCAGCCAACCATCTTCAGTAAATGTTTCAGAATTTTCTATGTCATAGTAACCGAGCATTACATACGGACCTTTAACGAGAATTTCACCATCATCCCCAAGTTTTATTTCTATCCCCGGTAATGGTTTGCCGAGAGAATTTGGTTTGTATCTTTTCCAGGGAGTCATCGTTATTCCACCTGTTGCTTCCGTCATCCCGAAGCCGCTCATCAATTCAACACCGTACTTCTGGAAAAACATAAAAATATCGGGTGGCAAATAACCTGCTGCGGAAAGTCCCCATTTCAATTCACCGCCTGTTGCTTTGTCTAACTCACTTTTTATTTTCTGGTGATCATCAACTTCAATGTCAACTTTGCTTGTGATATATTCATAAAGCTGCATCCACTTTTTTGGAATGCTGATGAAGACTGTCGGCTTCACAAGCTGCATATTCGAGATCATCGCTTCAACAGATGGATTTTCGAGGAAGCAGTATTCAGCAGTCCAGAAAACACAGCCTGTCATTTCAAGATATCTTCCGAATGTATGGTAAAGCGGAAGGAAGCAGATGAAACGATCTTCATCACCGATTTCAGGAATTGCCATCGCACGGCAGAATCTTTTATAAACAATATTCGTCTGCGAAAATATTATTCCTTTCGGCTCGCCGGTGGTTCCTGATGTGTACATTATCGTTGCAAGTTCGTTCATCCCGATTTCAAATTCACTTTCGGGTTCTTTCCCTGATTTAAGGAATTCATCAAAGCTGATAACCCAGTTCTCGCTTGAGTTTCCTTCGAGCAGAATTACAGTTTTCAATTCGGGCAGTTCATTCTTCAATGATTTAATTTTTGAAAGCTGCTTTTCATCGTGAGCAATTAGCACTGACGCTTTGCTTTGCTTAAGAATGAAACGAATATGTTCGGTGACAGAGTTTCCGGGAATCATAA
>Ga0209498_1002966_pt1 | contig 10168 bp, 7 predicted proteins | sample WalLakDeSediment_FD_184131 | JGI IMG/M metagenome (GOLD analysis project Ga0209498, IMG submission 184131) | Lake sediment microbial communities from Walker lake, Nevada to study Microbial Dark Matter (Phase II) - Walker Lake 11/02/13 Deep... | ecosystem: Environmental > Aquatic > Freshwater >... | reverse complement strand
GAGGCGAAATAAATACCAGGTTAGGAGGTCGGATGTCCAAATCGAGAGGGAAGGGAACTGTTGCAGTGAGCAAATCCCCAGGAGTGTAAACCCCATCCCGCCAGACCCTTTGAGAATAGATTTCAACAATAAGTTCGTGTGTTCCCCCTACGTCAATTTGCGAATCATATCCAAAGTGATAGATAGATCGGAGAGGTTCAAGGTAACCATCTAGATCGGGAATAGACTCGATGCCTGAGAAGGTAAAGAAGAAACCACCCGTTTGATAGGCTGTGTCTGCCAGTTGTTCTGCTGCGCGGCCGCTAAAGGCATCTGGAGAAGCCACCATCCAAACAAATATCCGTACCCCTTGTTGCCTGGCCCGGGAGGCCAGACTTTGTAAACCCAAACTAAAATCCCCATCCAAAGGGGGTGTAATAAACAAAACGGCCCGGCCCATACCCGGGCGTAGAGAAGGTCCAGCCGTAATATCAATGGCTCTGTCAAGCACATCCAGGCTGGGTTGGGCACTGCGAAAATTTGCCTGGTGTCCCACCAAAATGGCCAACCACTCTTCTGGATTGGAGAGATGGTACATTTCTGGACCCGATGTTATGAATAAACTCAAATCATCCTGAGACTGCCCCTCCCGTCCCATTGCCCATTCACTGAGTGAATTCAAGAGATGATCATAGCGCGAAAAACCCTGGGAATCTCGAATCGCAAATGAAGGGCCTGGATTAATGACCAGCGCAAAGGCGGCGCCGGAGTTTAACAGATTAAATTCAGAGAGTGGGCGGGGTACTCCATTCTCAAACACAACAACCTGATCGGCCTGGATGCCGGGAACAAAGTCACCCTGCTCGTCCTGGATGGTTAAGTACGCAGACATACGAGGAAAAGCACTGACCTCAAAGTTAATAATCGTAGCACTGCTGGCTATTTGAGCAACTGCACGACCTGCCACCAGAAACACAAGCATGAAGAACAGCCAGGGTAAAACCTGCCCCAGGCTGAACTTACGCGTAGAATCAACCATAACCGGATTTTAACACATGCTAGCCAGGCGAACAGGGGGGTTCAATTGCTTCTATCATAAAATAGAGGCAAATATGAGAGTGGGAGCAAGTGTGAGCAGGCTCCCACCCTCCTAACTGAAATTCTAGCTTAGAAAATCACCATGACCCATAGGAGAAACATCCTAGACAGCCGGCGGAATTGGCTCAACTACTTCCGGACGGCTGGTCAACTTCATGTAAGTTAATGTCCAGGCCGAAGAGATGTAGGCTCTTAAGATGCCGTTCAGCACCAGCAAAACTGGCAGGTAGGTAACCAGACACAATCCGGCAATCAACACACTACCACCAATCACCTGAGGGATTTCCTGGACAGCGCCGAAGATGGACCCTACCACCGCCGGACCCACGACCAGGGCAATCGGCAGGCCAATGATAGCGCCGGCAATCAATCCAACACCCAGATACAAGATCAAAGCCATGACGATCATGGGCCCCAGGTTCTTGGTGACAACATCCCACCCACGGCGGATGCCATCCCCAATATCAGAATTTTCTATCACAATGGCAATATTGGTTTGCTCAATGACCAGTTGCGCAAACCAGATCATGGGCACCAGGCATAACAGACCAACGCCGCAGGTGAGAATCCCAATCGGGATGGCCAGGATCAGGAAGGCAAACCCAACCAGGATCCCCCCGACCAGGTTGACCACCAATACTCGCCAAAAATAACCCATGCTGGTAGAAAACAACTCTCCAAAAGCGATCCTTTCGCTGCCTTTCTCGGCCAGGAAAGTGCCGCGGATCAAACCGATGCGGCCAATCGTGCCCAGAATAATGGCCAGAAGGACCAGCGCAAGGATGATAATCCCTATAATAATGAGGAAGGTGGCAATTTGCCAGTCGGGAATGCGCTCAAATTGGCGCACCCAGGGATCAAACTGGCGCGGCAATTCATCGCTTGAAAACGAATACCGGGTACCCGAGCTCCCTCCTGAAGTCGTGGCGCTGCCACAACCAGCCAGGATTCCAAAGATCCACAAAGCCTTGTGTTTCTTGATGATCTGCCAAGCGCGTGAGAGAACTGCTCCGAAATCCATCTTGATTTACTCCTTTTCTACACTGAAGAAATCTGTTACTCCCACTCGATTGTGGCGGGAGGTTTACTGGTAATATCATAAACAACACGGTTTACCCCGGCGACTTCGTTGACGATCCGGTTGGATATTTTCGCCAACAACTCATGCGGCAAGCGAGCCCAGTCTGCGGTCATAAAATCCTCCGTGGTAACCGCCCTAAGGACAACGGTCTCCTCATAGGTCCGGTGGTCACCCATCACGCCCACCGAGCGCACAGGCAGCAAAACCGCAAAAGCCTGGGCAGTGCCGCTGTCTTGACCATCTTGTTTGCTCATCTGTAACAATCCGGCAGCGGCCAATTCCGTCGTAAAAATTGCATCTGCGGCGCGCAGGTGTTCCAGGCGCTCAGGGGTGACCTCGCCCAGGCAACGAACTGCCAAGCCAGGGCCCGGAAACGGTTGCCGCCAGACCAATTCGTGGGACAAACCCAAGGCTTCACCCACAGCACGCACCTCATCTTTGAACAAATAGCGCAAAGGTTCTACCAGCTCAAACTGCATCTGCTCGGGCAGCCCGCCGACATTATGGTGAGTCTTGATCCGGGCTGCTTTAGCGCGGTCTGGCGCGCTCGACTCAACCACGTCCGGATAAATTGTGCCCTGCACCAAAAAACGTAGCGGGGCTGGATCGGTCGCATGAGCAGAGCTCAATTGGCGGGCTTGTTCTTCAAATGTACGGATGAAGAGCTCGCCAATCACTTTGCGTTTTTGCTCGGGCTCGGTTATGCCACGCAATGCATCCATGAATGTATATACGGAATTCACCGCAATAAGTTCCACGCCCAGCGTGCGTCGAAAAACTTCTACCACTTGAGCTGCTTCGCCTTGCCGGAGCATGCCGGTATCGACAAATACTGCCACGAGCTGATCTCCCACAGCCCGGTGGACCAGGGCCGTGGCCACACTAGAATCAACCCCACCGCTCACCGCTGAAAGCACCCTGTGATTCCCCACCTGCTCCTGAATACGCCTTACGCTGTCCTGGATGATCGACTCGGGCGTCCATTTCGGGCTGGCCTGGCAAATATCCAGCACAAATCGGCGCAAGATTTCCTTCCCTGCAGGAGTATGACGGACCTCCGGGTGAAATTGCACACCATAATAGTTTCTGACAGGGTCTCCGATCGCAGCGATGGGAGAATTTTCGGTCTCTGCCAGTGGGAGGAAGCCCGGCGGAATCTGCACGAGGCGATCGCCATGCGACATCCACACCCGCTGCTCTTCCTGGGGTAAAAGCGGGGTTGAGAGGGTTGTTTTCAATTGGGCCAGGCCATATTCTCTCTCAGAGGAGGGGGCAACCTTTCCGCCTAAGGCATGCGTCAAGGCTTGCATCCCATAACAGATTCCCAACACTGGCTGCCCACTGCCCAGTACATACTCCGGGATCTGTGGCGCATCTGGCTCGTAAATGGAGGCTGGGCCTCCGGAAAGGATAAATCCCTTTGGCTTAAGCGCCAGCACCCGCTCGGCGCGTGTATCCCAAGGGAAAAGCTCGCAATAAACATTGATCTCTCTCACCCTGCGAGCAATCAATTGGGCGTATTGAGAACCGAAGTCAAGGATGGCAATCGTATCCATTTTGCTTAGGACCTTTGCAGCGCCTTATCCGCTGAGCTGATCATCAAAAATAATCTCGTCCCCATCCATAGAAGAGATACGGGCCAGAGATTCGATCTGCACGCCCAAGGGAGCCAGTAGATCACGCCCACCTTCAAAGTTTTTTTCAATCAGAGCCCCAATGCCAACAATAACCGCTCCGGCAGTTTGGGCGAGCCGTACCAGTCCAAGAATGGTAGCTCCGCTGGCCAGAAAGTCGTCGATGATCAAGATTTTTTCACCCCCAGCCAGATACTCTGGGGATACGATCAGCTCTACCATGCGTCCTTTTGTGTGCGAAGGGCTAAGCGTGAGAAAGACCTGGTCTGGCATGGTGATCGGCTTGTGCTTGCGAGCATAGACCACCGGCAAGCCCAATTCCATGGCTGTGGTGAGGGCCGGAGCAATCCCAGAGATTTCAGCCGTAAGGATCTTGGTCGCGCCGATGTCTCTGAAGCGGCGCGCCAACTCCTTTCCGCAAGCTTGCATCAGGCTGGGATCTACCTGGTGATTGATAAAACCGTCAACCTTCAAAATGCCACTACCCAGGTTCTTACCCTCACGAAGAATTCGATCTTTGAGCGCCTGCATAGCCACCTCCCGGGATAAAGGTATATTGGATTAAAAGTAGCAATGGATATTCACAGGTGCAGCATCAAACAACAGACCACACCTGCCTTGACAGTAGATTTTACAACGGGTTAACCCAAACAACCAGGGCAAACAGCCACGATCAATAAAAATCCTGCCCCGAATAACCTTCCGGGGGGCAGCCAAGGGCCTGGATCAGACGAGTCCAATAGTTGACCTGAGCAGCCGTGGTTGCCAGGATGACAATTTCTCGTTCGGAGAAGCTCTCCTTCAATTTGGACACAAAACTGACAGGAAAACTGAGCGGCGTGCTGGATATCAAGCGGGCGGATGATCGCTATTCACACTGCTAAATCTGAGGTCGCTTACGGTAACACCTGAAGAGCCTAATTTATAGTAAACTATCCTAATTCGAACCTGCTCTGGCAATAGCCTACGCAGAGAAACTATCCAAGCACATATATCCAATTCTTAATTATTGGGTAGGAAACGGTAACAACAATTGGAGTTCGTGGTTTGAGCAAAGAAAAAAAGCTGGTACTAGCCTCGGTTTCTCCCCGCCGGAAGGAGCTGATGGCGATGGGAGGTTGGCAGTTTGAAGTGTTGCCAGCCGGAATTGATGAAGATCTTCACCCGGACGAAAAACCCCAACCATATGTACTGCGTATGGCAAAAAGCAAAGCCTGCGCGGTGGCAGGTCTGGCTCCCCGCGACAGCCTGATCGTTGGAGCTGACACCACCGTTGTCGATCCCCAAGGTGAGATCCTGGCTAAACCACAGGACGAAAAAGAAGCTGTGGAAATGTTGAGGCGCTTAAGAGGCCGCGTCCACCAGGTTTTGACCGGCGTTGTCGTACTGCAGGCGGGTCGAAACACGATCGACCAGGATATGTGCGTGACCGAAGTATATATGCGCTCATACTCCGAAACCGAAATGCACGATTATATTGCCACCGGTGATCCCTACGACAAAGCTGGCGGGTACGCCATCCAACATGAGGAGTTTAATCCCGTAGAGAGGATCAAGGGATGTTATGCCAATGTTGTCGGTTTACCGGTGTGTACCCTGGCCCGCCTGCTGGAGAAACAAGGCGTGAAATCGCCTTATCTCTTGCCCGCAGATAGCTCCATTAACCAATACGATCAATGCCCGGTCTGCAGGCAGCTAACCCATTTGAAGAGAAACATATGAAGCGAAACTTCTGGTTGATCTTAATCCTGCTGGTCTTCATTAGCGGATGCCAGCGCGGAACGGTCGAAACCCAACCAATTACCCCTCTTGCAGAGCCAACAGCTACCCTTAGCGAGGTATTGGTACGCACAACCAGCGCGCCTGATCCGAGCATGACGGCCAACGATTATCTCCAAGCCTGGCAAAATGAAGACTTTTCTGCTATGTATGCCCTGCTTACCTCCGTCAGCCGGGATGCAATCGATGAAGAAGAATTTATCAGAAAGCATACCCGGGTGGCTGTAGAAGCGGCCTTGAAGCAGCCGGCTCTTGACTATGAAATCCGCTCTGCCCTGGTGAACCCCTACAATGCCCAGGTTAGCTATCGTGTCACCATGCACAGCATCCTGATTGGCGATTTCACACCACGTGAATCTGTCATGAACCTGAGCCTGGAAAATGGGCAGTGGCGCGTCCAGTGGGACGATGGTCTCATCCTGGCAGATCTAAGTGGTGGGAATTACTTGCGCATGGAATACCGCATCCCTGCGCGAGCCAATATATACGATAGCCAGGGGCGAGCCCTGGTGGCGCAGTCCGATGCTGTAGCGGTGGGGGTAGACGCCGGACGATTACCGGCTGAAAAAGATAGCTCACTGCTCAACTTGCTCCTGCGGATGAGCGAGGGGCAATTGCGCCCTGAGATTTTGCAGCCGCGCCTGGAGAATTACCGGAATAATGACTGGTACCTGCCCATAGCAGATTTCTCCACTGAGGTTATCTCCAGATTTGAATCAGCCCTGGCAGCATTCCCAGAAGTAATCATGCAATCCTTCCGCTCGCGTTATTATTTCGACGGAGGTTTGGTATCCGTGGCCCCCCATGTAACTGGCTATATGAGCCTGATCCAGGTGGAAGAGGTCGATCAATATCAACGCCTGGGCTACCGGCAAGATGAGCGGGTGGGGCGTTCTGGATTGGAGCAATGGGGTGAACCCTACCTGGCCGGCCAACGCGGTGGCGCTTTATATGTAGTCAGTCCCGAAGGCAAGATAATCACCAAACTGGCTGAGACAAATCCCCTGCCTTCGCAGGCAATCTATACTACCTTGGATAAGAACCTGCAAATGAAGGTACAGGAAGCTCTGGGCAATTTTCTTGGCGCCATTGTCGTCCTGGAGCGAGACACCGGACGAGTTTTGGCTATGGTATCCTCTCCAAGCTTCAACCCGAACTTGTTTGAAGCCACGAATTTTAACCGCCAGTTCCTGATCAACCAGGTCTTTGATCCTGTTTCCACGCCCACCCTGAACCGGGCAATCCAGGGTCAGTATCCCTTGGGATCTGTCTTTAAGATTATAACCATGGCGGCTGGGCTTGAGTCTGGGCTGTACACACCGCAAACCGTGTACAACTGCGGTTACCTCTTCACCGAGCTGCAAGGAGTCGAGCTGAGAGACTGGACCTATGAGCGCTTTCTACAGGATGGGCGCACTCCGCCCAGCGGCCCGCTCAACTTGCCTGAAGGCCTGATGCGCTCATGTAATCCTTACTTCTTCCATATCGGACTGGACTTATATAATCAGGGCTTGACAACCGCAATATCTGATATGGCGCGCGGCTTTGGCCTCTCCAGCCTGACTGGCATCGATCTTCCGGAGGAAAAGGCTGGATTTATACCGGACCCAACCAGCCAAACGGATGCCACCAATGCGGCCATCGGTCAGGGAAACACCCTGGTCACACCCCTTCAAGTGGCTCGCTTCATTGCTGCCCTTGGTAATGGCGGCACCCTCTACCGGCCATCCGTGATCGAACGGATTGCCCCACCGGATGGAGCAGCATCTTACGAGTTTGCTCCGGAAGCGCAAGGAAGCCTGCCAATTACGGAAGAGACCCGCCAGACCATTCACGACGCTATGGTCAGGGTGGTCGAAGACCCGCGTGGGACAGCCCGTCACCGCTTTGCGAATGTAGGGGTGAGGATCGCCGGCAAGACGGGCACGGCTGAAACGGGCGTTACCCCGCACTCCTGGTTTGCAGGCTATACTTTCTCTGAACGAGAGGGTAAGCCCGACATTGCTATAGCTGTGTTGGTCGAAAATCGGGGGGAGGGTTCAGATTATGCGGCTCCAATATTCCGGCGCGTTATTGAAATTTACTTCTCTGGCCAACCCCTCACCCAATATTGGTGGGAATCACAAATTGGCGTCGTCCGCACACCTACACCCGAGGTGACCGATACGCCAATCCCATCTCCAACAGATGTCCCCGAATCGGAATCAGGCTCCGGGGAGGAAACCCCCTCCGAGCCCTAGACAAAGCTGGAAAACAAGGAAAATCTCATCCAAATGGATTATCTCAGAGGTTTGGTAACAAGCGTTCAATCTGGATTTTTCGGCGTTGAAACCGCTGAAGGTGCTCTGGTCTGCCGCCTGCGCGGCCGGTTAAAGCGAGGACCGCGTACAGGCGATATCGTTGCAGTGGGCGACCGCGTGCAGGTCAGCCGTCTGGAGGAAGACCGGGGAATGATCGAGGAGATCGAACCGCGTCAAAGGATGATTGCGCGTCTGGCGCCTACTCCACGGGGAGAATACCAGCAGATCATCATCGCAAACCCAGATCAAGCCCTCTTTGTCTTTTCAGTTACCAATCCTGAGCCGCGCCTGGGCATGTTGGATCGCTTTTTGGTGATCGCGGAAAAAGAGGGTCTACCTGCCCTGGTTGTGGCAAACAAGATCGATCTGATTGGGCTAGAACAAGCACAGGGAATCTTTGACCATTACAACCACCTGGGTTACCCGGTGATTTATACATCGGTCAAGCAGCGCACTGGCGTGGAAGAGTTGAAGAGCAAAATGATCGGTAAGATATCCCTGCTGGCAGGTCCATCAGGGGTAGGAAAATCCAGCCTGCTCAATATTCTCCAGCCCGGACTGGGCTTATCGGTAAGAGAAGTCAGTAAATCCACCCGCAAAGGACGCCACACAACCGTGGTACGCCAGCTTTTCCCCCTGGCAGAGGGGGGCTATGTAGCAGATACACCTGGGTTGAAAGCTCTGGCCCTGTGGGATATCGAGCCGGAGGAGGTTGACGGGTATTTCCCTGAACTGCGCGAGCTGGTATCTGAATGCCAATTTAGCGACTGCACCCATACGCATGAACCGGGTTGCGCCGTTCAAAAAGGCATCGCAGAAGGCAAGGTACACCCCAAACGCTATCGCTCTTACCAACGCATCCGCTTGGGAGAAGAAGAATCCGAATAGACAAGATATAATCGAATTGAGTAGTGCCTGCCAAATATTAAGTTGTATCTAAGAAAAACTCTGCCCTACTTGGTATAATTAAATTGAAATTTTGCGATTTCAGAGTCAATGGAATATTTAGATGTTAGGTGCAGTTTCGATGGACATAACAACTGTAAATTCCAATGTATCTTTTAGACCCTTAACCGGCGGTAGGATGGGATGGCTTTGTGAAAACAATGGATGATCGACAATTGGTTCTGCAACTACAAAACGGTAGCCTGTCAGCTCTGGGTCTATTGTACGATCGTCACAAAAACCTGGTCCACCGCACTGCCTTTGCCATCACCGGAGATGATGAGGCAGCGGCAGACCTGCTCCAGGATGTCTTCCTGCGTTTGTACAAATTCGCAACGCATATTGATCCAGCGCGGCCCCTGGAACCCTGGCTTTACCGGATGACGGCTAACCAATCTTACACCTGGGTGAAGCGAAGCGCGCGCCTGATTCGCTCGATCGAAGATATCGCGGAATGGTTGGTAGGGACAAAAAAGAATACCGTTTCTCAAACCGTAATTCAGGCAGAGGAACTCCAACAACTACAACACGCCGTTGCCCGGTTACCGCTTGCGCAAAGGATGGTGGTTGTCCTATACTATCTAAACGACCTTTCTATCCAGGAAATCTCCGAAATCCTGGAAATCCCTGCTGGAACTGTAAAATCCCGTCTGCATTATGGACGAGAAGCATTAAAGTCTCAGCTTCTTTCCGGGCAGAACGACCGGCTGACCGATCTCAAGTGTGAGTTTACTTAAAGGCGAAGGCAAAAAACTAGCGTGCCCAAATCCATAGTCATTTTCAGCGCGGTCTGCATAAGCATAGCCAGTCTGCTGGCAGCCTGCTCCCCTCAAACAATCACCCCAACCATCAATCCAGCGCCAATCACAACATCAGCTTCCCCTGAGGCTAATGGGCTTGATGACCCAACGCCTGCAGCCGCCACTCCCACAGTGATAGCAGAGACGCGTCTCTTGGCAATTTGTAGCGGGACAGAACCAGTCTCGCTCTTCCCTTACCGCGCCTCATCAGCAACAGCCCGCAGCATCCAACAAGCGCTCTACGATGGTCCGTTGGATCAGGTCGATTTCAACCTGCAAGCGGTTATCTTGGAGCAAATCCCCTTACTTGAAAATGGGGGGGCGTTCTTTGAACCTGTGCAAGTAAGCGCGGGTGATGCGATTATCGATAACGATGGCAACTTGGTGAAACTGGAAGCAGGTATTTCATACCGTCCCAGCGGGTGTACCAACCCGGGTTGCGCCCAGGTCTTCAGCGGTCAAGAGCCTGTCTTGATGGATACCCTGGTTGTTCGATTCCGGCTGGCGCCAAATATTCGCTGGTCTGATGGAGCACCTCTGACTGCTCAAGAT